>Ga0209792_1000762_pt1 | contig 19128 bp, 19 predicted proteins | sample EBPBio142005_DNA_FD_185860 | JGI IMG/M metagenome (GOLD analysis project Ga0209792, IMG submission 185860) | Wastewater treatment Type I Accumulibacter community from EBPR Bioreactor in Madison, WI, USA - Reactor 1_6/14/2005_ DNA (SPAdes)... | ecosystem: Engineered > Bioreactor > EBPR >... | reverse complement strand
GGCGACGACCGGTGACGCGGACGGACGGTTCCGCTGGCTCGGCGAGACGACGCCCGCCACGCGCGCCGAATTCCAGCCTTGGCTGGAGAAGGTCGAGGCGAGCGAGGATCCGCTCTATTTCGCCTGCATCGACAAGGCGACCGGAAAGGTCGCGGGCCGCCAGACCTTCCTGCGCATCGACCCGGCGAACGGCGTGATCGAGATCGGCCACATCCATTGGGGGCCGCTGATGCAGCGCAAGCCGGCGGCGACTGAGGCGCAATACCTGTTCATGAAATATATCTTCGACGAGCTCGGTTACCGGCGGTGGGAGTGGAAGTGCAACAACCGCAACGAACCGTCCAAGCGCGCCGCGCTGCGCTTCGGCTTCACGCCGGAAGGCGTTTTTCGCCAGGCCATGGTGATCAAGGGCGAGAACCGCGACACGGCCTGGTATTCGATCATCGACAAGGAATGGCCGGCGCTGAAACGGGCCTATGAAGCCTGGCTCGATCCGTCGAATTTTTCGGCGGACGGCGCGCAGAAACGCAGGCTCGAAGATTTGCGCGCGACAGTTTGAAATTTGCCGCGCCGGCGGGTTCGTCCTGCCGGCAACCTTTTCACTCCCTGCCACCCCGCCCTTACCCTCCCCACAAGGGGGAGGGGTTTCTGCAACGTCGGCGCCTCCCTCCCCCTTGTGGGAGGGTAAGGGTGGGGGTAACTCAGTCGAGACTGTCATCGGTTGTGGAGAAAGCGAGCATGGCTGGACGCCTGAAAGGCAAAGTCGCCGTCGTGACAGCGGCGGGACAGGGCATCGGCCGCGCGATCGCCGAGGCTTTCATCACCGAGGGCGCGACCGTCCATGCGTCCGATCTCGACGGCGCGAAGCTCGCGGGGTTGGCCAAGGCGAAGAAGGCGAAGCTCGACGTCATGTCGGGCGATGCGGTCGAGGCCTATGCGGCGAAGGTCGGCGAGGTCGACATTCTCGTCAATGTCGCCGGTTTCGTCCACCACGGCACCGTGCTCGACACGTCCGACAAGGACTGGGACTTTTCGTTCGACTTGAACGTCAAGTCGATGCACCGGATGATCCGCGCCTTCCTGCCCGGCATGCTTGCGCGAGCCACCGCCAACGGAACGTCCGGCTCGGTCATCAATCTGTCGTCGGGCGCCTCGTCGCTGAAGGGCGCGCCGAACCGCTACGCCTATGGCACGACCAAGGCGGCGGTGATCGGCCTGACAAAATCGGTCGCCATCGACTTCATCCGCCAGGGTATCCGCTGCAACGCCATCTGTCCGGGCACGGTGCGTTCGCCGTCCTGGGAAGGTCGGGTGGAGGACCTCGGCAGAAGCGTCGGCGGCAAGGACAAGGCGATGGAGATGTTCGTGTCGCGCCAGCCTATGGGCCGGGTCGGCGAGGCCTCCGAGATCGCCGCGCTCGCGGTCTATCTCGCCTCGGACGAATCCGCATTCACGACGGGCACGGCCATCCCCATCGACGGCGGCTGGACGCTGTGATGGATATCGTTTGATGGATCGGCAGTCGCGCAATTCCGCGATCGCGGCGGCGGTCATTCTCGTCGGCTTCGGCCTCGTTGCCTATTTCATGCCGGCGATCATGCTCGCGGTCGGCAAATGGTCGACGGTCGCGGCGGCGCTGATCGCCGCGGCGTTCGTGGCGGCGTTCTTCGTGGTCTTCTGGCTGCGGGGGCGGGCGAAAGGCGGCTGATCAGTTCTGCAGGCTCGCCGCGAACAGCGTCAGGCCGATCAGCAGGATGAACAGCGCGCCGCCGATCTCGATGACCTGATGGATCGTGTTGCCGGTACGCCCGTCGCCGGCGAGGGCCACAGCGACGTTCTTGGCGGTCACCGCCAGCGTCGCCAGCGCGGCGACCGTGATGCCGGTGCCGAGCGCCATGGCCAGAACCGATGTTACGCCCGCAAGCCACAGGCTGTTGAGGAAGGCGAAGGTCAGCACGATCAGCGCGCCCGAGCATGGGCGTATTCCGACCGCCGCCACAGCGGTCCATGCGGCGCGCCAGTCGAATTTTTCGCCCGCCAGCAGCGCCGGGTCCGGCGCGTGCGAATGGCCGCAGGTCTCGCAGACCTCGCCCACGACATGACTGTCGGCGTCGGTGCAGGCGAATTGGGATGTGCCCGAAGGAGTTTGTTTTGGGTCGGCCCAGGCGGCCGACAGGCTGTGCGCGGGCGCGCTCACGAACCAGCCGCGAAGGAGCGGCCGGGCCTTCTTCCAGAGCAGCCATGCGCCGAACGCGGCGATCAGCGCATAGGAGGCGACTTCGAGGAAATTTGTCGCGTCGGTCATCGAGACGCTGGTGCCGCGCAGGACGAGATAGACGAGGCACATGACGACGATCGCGGCCGCCGCCTGCAGGAAGGCGGATATGAAGGACAGGACGATGCCGCGGCGCAGGGCTACCTCGTTCGCCAGCATGTAGGACGAGATCACGGCCTTGCCGTGCCCCGGTCCCGCCGCGTGGAAGATGCCGTAGGCGAAGGAGAGCCCGACCAGCAGCCAGAAGCCGCCGCCGCCGTCGCGCATGGACTTCATCGCGCCGGTGAGCGAGCGATAGAAGCCCTGCTGCTGGGCATTGATCCAGTTCAGCGTGCCGGCGAACAGTCCCGTCGAGGGCAGGGCGGTCTCGGCGGTGCCGATGCCGAGCGAACTTTGGGCATGCGAGACGCCGATGAAGTGTGTCAGCACATAGACGGCGGCCAGAATTGCAAAGGTGACGCGGATCGTCGTCTTGCTCATGCTTTCCGCCTATGCCGGGCACGTCAGTTCGAGCTTGGTCGCGAAAAGCTTGGTCATGTCGTTGCCGGCGGGATCGTTGAAGAATGCGTCGGTCAGCGTGTCCTTGTTCTCTTCCAGCACCTCGTCGGGATCGGGGCGGATGACCTGCCGCTTGCAGGAGGCCGGCATGTTTTCGACCGCCATATGCGCGTCGTCGGAAAAGTCGATCGCGGTGTAGAAGGTCGGATCGTAGACGCCGAAATCGATCTTCCCGGCCAGCTTCATCGGCTCCTTGGTGGTGGTCTCGAACAGGACCACGAGCTGGTTCGCCTCGAAGCTGGCGATCAGATGTTCCGGCGGCTTCACCGCCACGTCCTTACCGTCGCGCGTCACGAGCTGGAAATAGTCGAATTCGGCGAGCGACTTGTAGATGGTGTTGGCGACGTCGAGCAATTCGGAGTCGTCCAGCTTCAAATCCTTGTTCTTGTCGAACTCGACCAGCACCGTCGACGAGAAGAGATCGTCGAAGCGCCAGAGATTGCGCATCGACGTCACGGTCGCGTCGGGGGCGACGACGACGTCGAGTCGCGCCTCGGCGAAGATGTGCGGATGCGCCGCCGCCTGACCCGCGCCGAGGCCGAAGGCGGCAAGGGCGGCGAACAGGAAGGCGGGGCGGGCGGTCATGGGCGGCATGAGCATACTCTGACGACGGTGTTCGCATTGACCTCAAATGCGGGCGAAAATTGGCCGGCGCGATCACGCGGCAGCGTTTTGCTTGAACCATTGCACCAGGAAATCGACCAGCACCCGGACCTTCGCGGGGAGGTAGCGGCGATGCGGGTAGACCGCGAAAATGCCGCCGCCGACCGGCAGGTACTGCCCTAGCATCTCAACCAGCGCCCCATCGTCCAATGCAGGCTTGGCGATGAAATCGGGCAGGGTAGCGAAGCCGAGGCCGGCGATCGCCGCCGACCGCGCCGCCTGCGGGCTGTTCACCTCGATGCGACCTGTCACCGGCACGCTGGTCGGCTCGCCCTCGTCGGTGACGAAGGGCCAGTTGTAGAGCCAGCGGCCGTTCGTATCGATGACGCAAGGCAGGCGCGCCAGGTCCTGCGGTCTGGCCGGCGCACCGACGCGGGCGATCAGCTCAGGCGAGGCGCAGAGCTTTATCGCGAAGGGCGCGAGTTTCCGCGCGATCAGCGAGGAATTCTCCAGTCGCGTGATGCGCACCGCGAGGTCGAACCCTTCTTCCACCAGATCGACGAAACGGTCGTCGAGGTGGATGTCCAGCACGATGTCGGGATGGGCGACGGCGAAATCGATCAGCGATTGACCGATCTCGGCGTCGGCGAACGTGCGCGGGGCCGACAGCTTGATCCGCCCGCGCACGTCGCCCGCCGTATCGCGCACCGATTCGGCCAGCGAATCGATCTCGCGCACGATCTCGCTGGCACGCTTGTAATAGGTGTGCCCGGCCTCGGTCAGCGAGAACTGGCGCGTCGTGCGGTTGAGCAGCAGCGCGCCGAGCTCGTCCTCCAGCTCGCGCACATATTTCGACAGCAGCGCCTTGGAGCGGCCGATTTTCCGGGCGGCGGCCGAGAAACCCTCGGCTTCCACGACGTCGAGAAAGGCGCGCATACGGGTGAGCGTGTCCAAAATGCCTCCTGCGTCGTTCGCAAATCAGGAACGGGAAGACGAGAATCGTTCAGGAAATCGCCGGATGCAACCCCGCCGCAGGCCGGTCGGTTCGCAGCGCTGGACCAATTGTCACCCCGCGCCCAAAGGACTACCCCTCGCCAGACCAGCAGACAGGAGCAGCCCATGCGCGCACTCGCAAAACTCTACGCAATCGTTCTGGGGCTGATCGGCCTCGCGGTGGCCGGCGGCGGCGCGTGGCTGATCTCGCTTGGTGGATCGTTCTATTACCTCATCGCCGGTCTTGCCTATGTCGTCGCTGCTTTCCTGCTGTTGCGGGGCAGGGCGTCCGGCGGCCTGCTTGTCGCGCTCGTGGCGATCCTGACCGTTCCCTGGGCGCTGTGGGAGGCCGGCGTGGAGTTCTGGCCGCTCTTCGCCCGCCTGATGGCGCCGCTCGCTTTGGCCGGCTTCGCGCTTCTCTTTACCCCCGCGGCGGCGGACCTTGCGCGGCGCGGCCTCTACTATGGCGGCGCGCTGGCGTCGCTCGTGATCTTCGCCCTGGGCTTTGGTTTCGCCTTCCAGCCGCATGGCGTCGTCACGCCGTCGGCAGAGATCACGGCGTACAAGCCGGCGGCCGGCGACAACACGCCCGCGAACTGGACCGCCTATGGCCGCACGACGGCAGGCCTGCGCTATTCGCCTTTCGACCAGATCAGCCGCGACAATGTCGGTAATCTCGAACTGGCTTGGACCTACCGCACCGGGCGCGGCGATATCGGCATGGACCAGAACACGCCGCTGCAGATCGACGATCTCGTCTATTCCTGCACCACCAGCAATGTCGTGATCGCGCTCGATGCCGACACTGGCGCGGAGCGCTGGAAGTTCGACCCCAAGGCCAAGGGGCCGTTCTGGCAGCGCTGCCGCGGCCTCGGCTATTACAAGCTGCCGGCCGAGCAGCAGGTCGCGGGCCAGTCGTGCAACGAGCGGATCATCGGCACCACGGTCGACGCGCGCATGTATGCGATCGACGCCAAGACCGGCCAGTCCTGCACCGGCTTCGGGACGAACGGCATCATCTCGCTCGGCGAGAACATGGGCGAGATCATTCCCGGCTTCTATTTCCAGACGTCCGCGCCGCTCGTGGCGCGCGACAAGGTCGTGGTCGGCGGCTGGGTGGTCGACAACCAGATGGTCGGTGAGCCGTCGGGCGTCATCCGCGCCTTCAACGTCGTGACGGGTCAGCTCGAATGGGCCTGGGACCTCGGCAATCCGGCGATCACCAAATTGCCGCCAGAGGGCGAGACCTATACGCGCGCCACGCCGAACATGTGGACGACCGCCGCCTTCGACGACAAGCTCGGCCTGATCTATGCGCCGCTCGGCAACACCACGCCGGACTATTTCGGCGGCGACCGGCCGAAATTCGCCGACGAATACGGCGCGACGCTGGTCGCGCTCGACGTCAACACGGGCCGCGAACGCTGGAAGTTCCAGACCGTGCATCACGACATCTGGGATTACGATCTGCCGTCGCAGCCGGCGCTTATGGACCTGCCGGACGGTTCGGGCGGCACGGTGCCCGCCGTGCTGCAGACCACCAAGCGCGGCCAGCTCTTCCTGCTCAACCGCGAGACCGGCGCGCCGCTGGCCGAGGTGCAGGAGAAGCCGGTGCCGCAGACGGGCCATGCGCCCGGCGAGTATCTCTCGCCGACGCAGCCCTATTCGGTCGGCATGCCGACGATCGGCGCCGAGCACCTGACCGAGGCGAAGATGTGGGGGCTGACCATGTTCGATCAGCTCGCCTGCCGCATCGCCTTCCGCCAGTTGAAATACGATGGCGACTTCACGCCGATCGGCCTCGACTACGTCATCCAGCAGCCGGGCAATATCGGCGGGCTGAACTGGGGCTCGGTGTCGGTCGATATTCCCAACAACCGCGTCTTCCTGACCGACGTGCGCGCGCCGAGCAAGTTCGCGCTCGTGCCGCGCGACGATTACGAGGCCTTCGCCAAGAGCGTCCATGCCGACGGCGCGGGCCATGGCCCCTCGGCCCAGCGCGGCACGCCCTACGGCATGGCGACGGAGATGTGGGTGTCGCCGATCGGCGTGCCGTGCGTCAATCCGCCGTTCGGCACCGTCACGGCCATCGACATGAACACGCGCAAGATCGCCTGGCAGGTGCCGGCCGGCACGGCCGAGCAGCTCGGCCCGATGGGCATCAAGTCGGGCCTGCCGATGCCGATGGGCATGCCGACCTATGCCGGCACCAGCGCCACGGCCGGCGGGCTGGTCTTCTTCGCCGGCTATCAGGACTATTACATCCGCGCCTATGACGCCGCCGACGGCAAGGAGCTGTGGAAGCATCCGCTGCCGGTCGGTTCCAGCGCCACGCCGATGACCTACGTCTCGCCCAAGACGGGCAAGCAATATGTGCTCATCTCGGTTGGCGGAGCGCCCTATTCCCCGGACAAGGGCGACTATGTCATGGCGTTCACGCTGAAGGGCGGGCAGTAGAGCCCGCCCGTCCCAGTCGCTTGATTCCGGGCGGTCTTACCGCTTCGGATATTCGAGCTGCATCGCCACGAAATCGGCGGTCGCCCCGCCGTAGCGCTTGCCGATTCCAGCAAGCGCCTCGTCCAGTTCCTGCGCCGGTGGAGCGTCGCCGATCGCGGGCAGCGTCTGCGCGATGTCGTCGGTCATGCCGGCGCGGTCCGGAACGATATCCAGCCCGTTCAGGCTGCGAAGCGGCCGGGTGCTCTCCGCGACGGTGACCGCCCGCGAGCGGTAGGTGCGGGACCAGGCGTCGGCGACGAGCGCCAGCGACACCTCGTCCATGCCTTCCTTCAATTCGATCGCATGGGTCTCGCGATTCCAGAAGGCCGCCGTGTTGCCGAGCGCGGTGACCGCGAAGGGCCGGGTGAAGGTGAACGCGCTGCTGTCGTGCCGGATGTTCCAGCCGGCAAGGCCGAGGTCTCGCGCCACCATGTCCGCCTTTTCGCGGCCGGCGATGGCTTCGATGACGGTGAGCGCCATCGGCATGGAGGCGCTGATGCCGGTCGTCGTCGCAACCTTGCCGTCGACCACCAGCCGGCGGTCGGCGACGTAGGTCATCGACGGGCTCAGCTTGCGCAGCCCGTCGAGGTAATACCAGTGCGTCGTGCCGCGCTTGTCGTCGAGCAGGCCGGCAGCACCCACGACCTTGGCGCCGGCGCAGACGCCGATGACGGTCGCGCCCTTGCCGGCCTGGCTGCGCAGCCAGTCGAGCAGATAGGGATCGTCGTCGCGATACATCGCCGGCACGATCACGTAATCCGCTCCGTCGGGATATTGGGCGTCGAACTCTGCCGCCGTCGCCTGCGGCTGGACTTTCAGCGCCGGATAGAGCGTGACCAGTCCCGGCTTCATCGCCACCGCCACGACGTCGGCGACATCGGCGCGGCGGAAAATGCCATAGGGCATCAGATAGTCGGTGGTCTCGGTGCCTTCATTGACGCCGATGACGGCGATGACGGGCCGCTGGCGTTTCGGCGGTTTCAGCGCGGCGAGGTTTGCCTCCACCTCGGCCTGCGCGATCTCGGGCGCGGCGCGGGGCGCCGCGGGCGAGGGCAGGGTGAACACCCAGCCGGCGAAGCCGAGCGCGGCGAGAATGACGAGGCCTGCGAAGCCCAGAAGAATCTTGCGAACAATCATGACCGTTTCCTCCGATACCGTCGGCCACCGGTCGCGACGCGTCTCGACGCCGTGGCCGGCGGATCTGCCCTATCCACCCAATGACGGAACAGGCCTAACAGTTCCAGCAACTGGAAGGTCAAGCGTGGAATTCGAGATTGTTTCGGCGGTCGAAACCGGGGCTCCGGATCGTTATCCGGCCGGGCGCTTCCGGTCCTTCTTGCCGGGCTTGCGCACAGGGCGTTCAAAAGGCTCGGAGGGTCGATCGCCAGCAGCCTTGTTCGGCTTACCCTTGAATTTCGGCCCCTCCTTGAACTTGGGCCCCTTGAACTTCGGCTTGCTCTTGAAATGATCCCTGAAGGCAGGCTTAGGCCGCTCGGCGACAGGGTCGCCGGCGCGGGCGATGCTGATGCCCCGCTCAAGCTTGCCGTTCGCCATATGGGAGGCGAAGGCTTCGGCCTTGTCGCCGGCGATCTCGAACCGGGTTTCGGTCTCGTCGATCCTGATCGAGCCGACGTCGCGCTTCGTCACGCCGCCCGCCTTGCAGATCATCGGCAGCAGCCATTTCGGGTCGGCGCGCTGCTTGCGGCCGATCGAGAGCGTGAACCACATCCCGCCAACCATATCCGCGCGCGGCTCGCGCGGGGCGAACTCGCGTGGTGCGCCATCATCTGCCCGTTTGTCGCGGCGGGGCGGCTTGCCGGTCATCGATGCGACCGGCAGCGGGACGATGTCCTCCGGCACGGGGCGCGCGGCAAGCTGCTGGCGCAGATAGGCGGTCGCGACCTGCTGCGGCGTCAGGCTGTCCAGCAACTCGGCGACGAACCGCCCTTCGGCCTCGTCGGGCGGCGCAGCCGCCTGCGCGGTCTCGAGAATCTGGCGGCGGTGGCGCGTCTCGATCTCGGCGATGCCGGGCGCGGCGACCGTCGTTGCCGTCAGCCTCGCCATCGACAGGACGCGGGCCGCAGCCCCGCGCCGGTTTTCCGGCACGATCAAGACGCACACGCCCTTGCGCCCGGCGCGGCCGGTGCGGCCCGAGCGGTGCAGCAGCGTTTCGGGATTCGACGGCACGTCGGCGTGGATGACGAGGTCGAGGTTCGGCAGGTCGATGCCGCGCGCCGCCACGTCGGTCGCGACGCAGACCTGGGCGCGGCCGTCGCGCATCGACTGCAACGCTCCCGACCGCTCGGACTGTGACAGCTCGCCCGACAGCGCGACGACCGCGAAGCCGCGATTGGCCAGCCGCGCCGCCAGATGACGCACGGCCTCGCGCGTGTGGCAGAATACCAGCGCGCTGACCGAGTCCGAATTCAGCAGCGTGTTGATGATGGCGTGCTCACGCTCGTCGCGCCGCACCAACATGAGCTGATAGTCGATGTCCGCATGCTGTTCGCTTGGCGCAGCCGTGGCGACACGCACCGCGTCACGCTGATAGGTTTTCGCCAGTTCGGCGATGGCGCGCGGCACCGTGGCCGAGAACATGAGAGTTCTGCGCTCAGCCGGAGCGGCGGCGAGGATGAATTCGAGATCCTCGCGGAAACCCAGGTCCAGCATCTCGTCGGCCTCATCGAGCACGACCGCTCGCATGGCGGAGAGATCGAGTGCGCCGCGCGTGATGTGGTCGCGCAGGCGGCCGGGCGTGCCGACGACCAGATGCGCGCCGCGTTCGAGCGCACGGCGCTCGTTGCGTATGTCCATCCCGCCGACGCAGGTGGCGATGCGGATGCCGGCCACCGCGTAGAGCCAGCCGAGCTCGCGCTGCACCTGGATCGCCAGTTCGCGCGTCGGCGCGATGACGAGACCGAGCGGCAGGCCCGGCGCGTCGAAATGATCGGCCTCGCCGAGGAGCGTCGGGGCGATGGCGATGCCGAAGGCGACCGTCTTGCCCGACCCGGTCTGCGCCGACACCAGCAGGTCGGCATCGGCATGGGCCGGATCGAGCATCGCCATCTGCACCGGCGTCAGTTGCGCATAGCCGTGGTCGGCGAGCGCGGAGGCAAGCGCGGCATGGAGGGTTGCCGGCAGGGCCGGCGAAAGGTCGGGCTGGTTTGTCATGATTGTCTCGATCAAGCGCCCGCATACCAGCTAAACGGTGCCGGGGGCCAGCGCTTCGTTGCGGCGGATGCAAGATTGCGTGCCAGGCATCGCGATCGATATGATCTTTCGCCCAGGACGGCTGCGATGCCGATGCAGGCGAAAAAATGCATCCGCGCGAATTTTTCATTGATTGTGACAGGGGGAATCATTACATCCGCGCTTGCCCAAAGTCGCACGTGCCTGTGGGCGTCCCCCGACCTCGAAATGGCGAGGATATCGGGCAGGTAACCGGGGAGTAACGAACCCGGTCGGATCAGCGGCCAACCGCCGACCCGAGGACGCCTTGAAGCAACGACGGTGCGGGCCTTTTTGGAAGCCGGTTGTCCACATGCCGGTCTCCTTTGAGGCACACCCTCATTGCCGGCAGTGCGGACGGGTCTCCCATCCAAGCCAAGGCAGACAAAGCGGATTTTCCGGCCGGGCGGCCGAAAGATCCATCGCCGCGAGACGGCGCTTCGTGGTTCCGGGGTCTCCACCGGCTGGCGCCATGAAGAGGTCGACTCGCCTTTGTTTGACCCGCGGACCTTTCGCCCGGAGAGGGGCAGTCCGCGACCCTTGCTGACCGCGCTTCGCGCGGATGGAGAGACCAATGGCCGCCACCCAGCGCATCATCGACTTCCTCGCCACCCGACGTCCGGCCGGCCCCTGCCTGGTCGTGGACCTCGACGTGGTGCGCGACAATTTCCGCGCCTTCGAGAAGGCGCTGCCCGAGAGCAAGATCTACTACGCGGTGAAAGCGAACCCGGCGCCGGAAATCCTGCGCCTGCTCGCTTCGATGGGCTCGTCCTTCGACACCGCGAGCGTTGCCGAAGTCGAGATGGCGATGGACGCCGGTGCGCCGGCCGAGCGCATCTCCTTCGGCAACACCATCAAGAAGGAGCGGGATATCGCCCGTGCCTTCGAGCTCGGCATCCGCCTGTTCGCGGTGGACTGCGTCGAGGAGGTCGAGAAGGTCGCCCGCGTTGCTCCGGGCGCACGCGTGTTCTGCCGCGTGCTGACCGACGGCGAGGGCGCCGAATGGCCGCTGTCGCGCAAGTTTGGCTGCGTGCCGGCGATGGCCGTTGACGTGCTGCGCCATGCGAAGTCGCTCGGCCTCGACGCGTACGGCGTGTCGTTCCACGTTGGCTCGCAGCAGACCAATCTCGGCGCCTGGGACAAGGCGCTCGGCGACGCCAAGCGCGTGTTCGCGACGCTGGCCGACGAAGGCATCGTGCTGAAGATGGTCAACATGGGCGGCGGTTTCCCGACGCGCTACCTGAAGGACGTGCCGGCGGCGAAGGCTTACGGCGAGGCGATCTTCGGCGCGCTGTCGAAGCATTTCGGCAACCAGATTCCGGAGACGATCATCGAGCCGGGCCGTGGTATGGTCGGCAATGCCGGCGTCATCAAGTCGGAGGTCGTGCTGATCTCGAAGAAGTCGGACAACGACAATGTGCGCTGGGTCTATCTCGACATCGGCAAGTTCGGTGGTCTCGCCGAGACGATGGACGAGGCGATCCGCTATCTGATCGTCACCGCGCGCGACGAGGACGAGAAGGCGCCTTGCGTGCTCGCCGGCCCGACCTGCGATTCGGCCGACGTGATGTACGAGAAGACGCCGTATCCGCTGCCCTTGTCGCTGACCATCGGCGACGAGGTGCTGATCGAAGGCACCGGCGCCTACACGACCACCTATTCGGCGGTCGCCTTCAACGGCTTCGAGCCGCTGCGATCCTACGTCATCTAGGAGGGCGTCGGCCCTCCTGACTGCCCGCCGCCGGAGGCTTCTCCGGCGACGGGTTCGCTTGTGGAACAGACCTCTGCGGGTGAAGGATTTTTCGAGATGAACGCAGTCGATATCGTGCCTTTCGTGACCACCATTTCAGCCGAATTGCCGTCGGATGTGCCGGCACGCGAAGCGCTGCTCGACCGCGCCATGGGGCCGGGCCGCAAGCGCAAGTCGTCGGAGAAGCTGCGCCGTGGCAGGAAGCCCTCGGAAGGCCTCGCTTTTGTCGCGCGGAACGAGGATGGCCGCGTCATCGGGACGGTCAGGCTGTGGGACGTGACAGCGGGTAACCGCCGCGCGCTGCTGCTCGGCCCGCTAGCGGTCGATCCGTGCGTGAAATCGGGCGGCATCGGCTCGGCGCTGATGCGCCACGCGATCGCGGAAGCGAAACGTCTCGGCCACGGCGCGATCCTGCTGGTCGGCGACGCGCCTTATTATTCGCGCTTCGGCTTTTCCGCGGAGAAGACCGATCGTCTCGCCATGCCGGGACCGTATGAGAAGCACCGGTTCCTCGCTCTGGAACTGGCCGACGGCGCGCTGGATGGTGCGGAAGGGGTTCTGCGGGCGGCGGGACGCAGGATCGAGGCTCAAGTGATGCGGGTGGCTGCATGAAGCCATGACGGCCGGGGGCTGCGGGCGGCAGCCTCCGGCCGGCTTACTTGATACGCAGCGCGTCCCGTACGTCCATCAGCACAAAGCCGAGAAGGTTCTCACCTCGCCATTTCAGCGGGTTCCGCGCATTGTCGTCATCGGTTGCGAGGCCGATGCCCCATATCCGATCAACCGGGCTTGCCTCTACGAGCACCTTGTCGCCAGTGGACAGCAGGAAATTCAGCAACAGGTGGTTCTGGGAGAACTTTGCCAAGTTGCCTTCCGTTACGATGCGGCGCTTTTCCCAGTCCCAATCCGCTTCGACGAAACCCTTGACCTGCCTGCCAAGACCCTTGGCCTGCTTCGGACTGCCGGCGCGAATGATGTTCCGCGCCGTATCCTCGTCACGAAAGAGCCTGGCCTTGCTGGCCATCATCCAGTGTTCGGCCGTCGGGTAGACCTCGTCGGCAATCTTGAACGTTGCCGGCCACCATTGGCTGAAGCAGGATGCAGTGAGGGCACCGTCCTTGGATGCTTGGTGACCCCAGAAGAACAGGTAGTTCGGGCGGGATTTGGCCCGATACTGGCTTTCCAGCCACGTGCGATCATATGGCATGGGACGATGATTTTGTGTGGATTATCGGGAGTCAAACGATCCCGGAAAGATCAATAGCTACCGCATCATGCGAAAAGCCCGGAGGCAGCGTGCGGCTGCCTCCGGCTGGCTTTTCAGCGCGACTACAGAATCTGGCTGAGCGCCATGGCGACCGACATGTCGCCTTCGATCTTCAGCTTGCCCTGCATGAAGGCGGCGGTCGGGTTCAAATCGCCCGAGATCAGGTCCTGGAAATCGTCCATCGACACCTTGATGGTGCAGTCGGCCGGGGCGTCGGTCGTCGAAACGGTCGCGTGGTCGATGACGATGACGCCGGCGCCGCCGAGGTCGAACTTCACCGAACGGTCGAAGCCGCTCGAGGCGACCTTGTCCTTCATCTGGGCTGCGATGGCTTCAACGCTCATGTCGGTCTCCTCGGTCGGCGGGCAGGGTGCGCGCACTTGTTGAATAACTTCCGCACGGCATGCGGACGGTGGCAAGCCCCATAACAGTCGATTGACGTTTACGTCAACGTCGAATAGCGTTTCGGGGCGGAAGGAGGAGCCGCATGGGCTATTCGAGCATTCTGCGTCCCGGCTGTTTCGACGGGCGGATTGTCGTGGTCACCGGCGGCGGTTCTGGCATCGGTCGCTGTGTCGCGCACGAACTCGCGAGCCTTGGCGCGCATGTCGTCATCACCGGCCGCAAGCAGGACAAGCTCGACGCCGTGATGGCGGAGATCGCGGAGGACGGCGGCCAAGCTTCAGCCCGCGCTTTCGATATTCGCGACGAGGATGCGGTCAAGGATGCGGTCGCTGGGATCGTGGCCGAGCACGGTCGCATAGACGGGTTGGTCAACAATGCCGGCGGGCAGTTTCCCGCGCCGATGCAGGCGATCTCGAAAAAGGGTTTCGACGCGGTTGTCTCGAACAACCTGACCGGTGGCTTCCTCGTCGCCCGCGAAGTCTTCTTGCAGTCGATGCAGGCCAATGGCGGGGCGATCGTGAACATGGCCGCCGACATGTGGCGCGGCATGCCGGGCATGGCGCATTCGGGCGCGGCGCGGGCCGGGATGGTCAATCTCACCAAGACCGCCGCCTATGAATGGGGACCGTTCGCGGTGCGGGTGAACTGCGTCGCGCCGGGCTGGATCGCCTCCTCCGGCATGGACACCTATGAGGGCCAGACCAAGGCGTTGATCCCGCAACTGAAGAAACATGTGCCGTTGGGACGCATCGGCGTCGAGGCGGAGGTCAGTTCCGTCATCTGTTTCCTGCTGTCGGACGCCGCATCCTTCATCACCGGCGTGACGGTGCCGATCGACGGCGGCGCGCCGCTCGGCACGGCGCTGTTCCCGCTCGGCAAGGGCAAGGCCAACGAAGCGTTCGGCGGATTTCACCGGGCCGTGACGCCCGCCGTGCTGAAAGACGATTGACGCCGAAAGCGGGATACGCGCTGGCCAAGGAAAACGAGGGAGAGAACGATGCAATTCACGTCCGAGCATGAGGATTTGCGCCGCACCGTGGCGAAGTTCGTCGAGACGGAGATCAATCCGCATACGGACGAGTGGGAAAAGGCGGAGCAGTTTCCCTCGCATGAACTGTTCAAGAAGCTCGGCGATCTCGGCCTGCTCGGCATCAAATACGATCCGGCCTATGGCGGCCTCGGCCTTGATTTCTCCTATTCGATGGTGATGGCGGAGGAACTGGGCGCTATCCATTGCGGCGGCGTCGGCATGGGTATCGGCGTGCACACCGACATGGCGACGCCGGCGCTGAACCGCTTCGGCTCGGAGCACCTCAAGAAGAATTTCCTTGCGCCGTCGATCGCCGGCGACGTGGTCGCCTGTCTCGGCGTTTCGGAGCCCGGCGGCGGCTCGGACGTGGCGGCGGTGAAGACCACGGCCCGGGTCGATGGCGACGACCTCGTCATCAACGGTACGAAGATGTGGATCACCAATGGCATGAAGGCCGACTGGTGCTGCCTGCTCGCCAACACATCCGACGGCGCGGTTCACAAGAACAAATCGCTGATCTGCGTGCCGATGGATTCCAAAGGCATCAAGCGCCAGAAGATCCACAAGATCGGCATGCACTCGTCCGACACGGCGCAACTCTTCTTCGACGATGTGCGCGTGCCGAAGAAGAACATCATCGGGCAGGAGGGCATGGGCTTCACCTTCCAGATGCTGCAGTTCCAGGAAGAGCGGCTCTACGCGGTGATCAGTGCGCTGAAGGGGTTCGACCGGGTCATCGACCTGACGATCGACTACACGCGCGACCGCCACGCCTTCGGCAAGCCGGTGCTCGACAATCAGGTCGTGCACTACCGGCTCGCGGAACTGCGTACCGAGGTCGAGGCGCTGCGCGCGCTCGGCTGGGCGGCGGTCGAGCAATATGTGGCGGGCAAGGACGTGACGCGGCTCGCCTCGATGGCGAAACTCAAGGTCGGCAAGCTCGCGCGCGAACTGACGGACGCCTGCCTGCAATACTGGGGCGGCATGGGCTACACCGCGGACAATCCTGTCAGCCGCGCGTTCCGCGACACGCGACTGATCTCGATCGGCGGTGGGGCGGACGAAGTGATGCTCGGCATCATCTGCAAGCTCGAAGGCACCCTGCCGGGAACGAGCAACAAGAAGCGGGCGAACTGAGCGGGCTCGGTCGCTCGCGTCAGTGCGATGCGGCCGGCTTTTCCTGCGCGGCGGTAGGTTTCGCCTCGGCGCCTGCTTCGGGCGCCGGACGCGCGTTGCGGCGGCGCATGGCGTTGTTGCGGATCTCGTCCTTGGAAAGGAAGTCGACCTGCTCGATCAAAACCTCGTTGATGATGTCCTCGCCGAGACGCTTGTTGATCGCGTCGCGCAGGCTCGTGCGGAATGCGCCGATATCGATCTTCTTCGCCTGGGTGAAATCGATCATCGGGTTCGAATAGAGATAGGTGTAGATCTCGTCGATCAGCACGCTTTCGGCCGGCACGCTCATGGCAGCCAGCTTCTTCTGCTCGGCCGTGTAGACGAAGCGGGCGATGAAATAGCCCTGCACCATGTTTTCGGCCACGATGGGAACCGAGATCACGTCGGTCTTCACATAGTCGAGCCCGCCGAAATAGGCGGCGGGCTTCGCCTCCTCGGCCGGTGTGTCCTTGGTCGAAGAAAAGGCGAAGAAGATCGAGCCGACCGTGACGCCGACGATCCAGATCGCAGCGACGATGAACTTGATCACGCGGCCTCGCCCTTCTGGAAGGCGGCGGACGAATAGGTGCCGTCGGCCTCGGCGCGCTGGATGGCGTCCTGGATCAGCGTCGCGACCTCGTTGACCGCGGCGAGATGCGCGCGGATGGCGGCCTCGTTGGCGACCAGCTTGGAGCGCAGGCGCACGATGCCTTCGCGGTGTTCGCGCGCGAGCTCGGAGGGACCGACGCCTTTCAGAGCGCGGTTCAGGTCATAGAGATAGCGGCTCTTGCGCGCGTTCGAGGCGCGGATGTCGAAGGCCGGGCTGCCGATCGACTGCGTTTCGTTCTCGATCGCCTCCTCGATGCGGCCGAGGATCGCCGAAATCGCCACAGGCGCGATGGAGGTCCGTGGTTCCACATGCGCAGGGGCCACCTGCGGCAGGCCGGCGTCGGAATAGATCACGTCGTTCATCGCTTCGTCAGCCTCGTGCCTATTTGTCGGAGAAGACGCCTGTCGCGCCGGTTGCAGTAATGTCGTCGCTGATCTGCCTGACCATGTCGCGCTGCAGTTCCTGAACCGCCGCCGCCGACAGGAGATTTCGGGCGTCCGCCTGCGGCTTTGCCGGATCGTGCGACACGCCGGTCAGCGAGACCTTGTGCTCGCCTTCGTAATAGTGGTCGCCCAGGACGCGGTCGGCGATGCCGATGCCGCCATGCTTAGCCATCTGCTCGGCGATGCCCTTGGCCATGAAGGATTTCCACATGTCGCCGGCGATGCCCTCGCCATAGACCGCCTCCGCCTTTTCGGGGAGCATCGACTGGATGAAGTTCTGCAGCACCATCGTCTCGAAGGTCTCAAACGTCTGGCGCGTCTTGCTCGTCTGGCCGCCGCGCGTCTGCGCCGCGATGCGCTGGGCCTGCATGTCGGCGGCGCGCACCTCGGGCGGATCGGTCAGGCCGGTCTTGGCGATGGCGTCGATGATCGGATTGCCCACGGCTTCAAGCTCCTTCGTGGTCCGGACTATGCCGTCATAAACTTGCGGCAAGCTTGCTAGCCGCCGAACAGCTTGCGCTCGACGGCCTCCAGACCCGCGATCTCCTGCTGTTTGCGCTCCTCCATGTCGAGTTCGCTGCGCCAGGCGCGTTCGAGCATGCCGGCGCGCACCTTCGCGGCGGCGACCTTGCCGGCCTCTTCTTGCGACAGGCGTTCGCTCTCGCGCTTGCGTTCCAGCGTGCGGTCGACGAAGCGCGCATAGACATCCGGAAACAGGTCGGAGAGGGACTCGTCGCCCGTTTTGCGCGCCATCACCTCGGCGATGTCGCGGTCGGCTGCGGCGGCGGCGGCAAGATGGCCGGCGCGTTTCATCTCGTGCATCTGCTTCAGGCGCTCCTGAAGGTCGAGAAGCTGCTTCAGCCTTTGCGTGCGGCTCGCCATGTCAGCGCCCGATCGTCGTCGGCACGAAGCCGTCGGCGAAGAAGGAGAGGAAACCCGAGACGCCGAAATACATCAGGATTAAGCCGCCGGCGATCACGAAGGGCAGCGAGATGAAGTAGACTGGAATCTGCGGCGTCAGCTTGTTGACGAAGCCGATGGCGAGGTTGACCAGCAGCGAATAGGCGACGAACGGGCTGCCGAGGCGCAGCATGACGTAAAAGCTCTCCGACAGCGTGTCGGTGACGTCGATCAGCGCCGATTGCGGATTGAAGAAGGAGTTGAGCGGCACGACGCGATAGGACGTGACGATCGCCTTGACGATCTCGTGGTGGAAGTTGAGCAGGAACAGGACCAGCAGAGCAGAGAAGGACAGGAGCGCGGCGAGCGCGGCCTGCGGCTCCGCCTCCTCGATCGACATGCCCATCGAGCCGCTGTAGCCGATCATGGTCGCGATCGCAGCGCCGATGAACTGCAGCGCCATGATGTAGAGCCGCGCGACGAGGCCGATCAGCACGCCGATGAGGCTTTCGGACACGACCAGCAGGGCCAGCGCGTCCGGTCGGCCGTTCACATAGGGCAGGATCGCGTCCCACATGTGGATGAGCAGCGCGAAGGTGGCGGCGACCGCCACGAACAGCCGTATCTGCATCGGGACACGGATGCTGGACAGACCCGGCATAACGAGGAAACAGCCCCCGACGCGGCAGAAGGCGATGAACGCCGCCACGACCAGGTCGGGAAGCGAGGCGGTCACGAGATGGCGCCCAGGATCCTGATCTCGACGCCCTTGGCGATCTCTACGTGGCTGAGCACGGGCAGCGTGGGGAACAGGCGCTCGATGATCATGCGCACATAGGGCCGCGCGTCGGGCGCGGTGACGAGCACGAAGCGCTCGCCCGCGTCGATCTGGGCGCGGATCGCCTTGCCCGCCTCCTGCCCGAATTCCTCCAGCAGGCGCGGGTCGATGTCGAATTCGCGGATCTCGCCCTTGGCGTCGCGCTTGAGGCTCTGGTGGAGCACCAGGTCCCAGCGGTTGCCGAGGCGCAGCACCTTGAGCACGCCGCCTTCCGACAGGTCGCCGCAGATCTGCTGCGACATGCGGATGCGTACGTGCTCGACGATCTGCTCGGTGCGGCGCACATGCGGCGCGATCTCGGCGATCGCCTCGATGATCAGATGCAGATTGCGGATCGAGACGCGCTCGGCCAGCAGCAGCTTCAGCACCGCCTGGAGGCCGGGGTAGGAAATGTGCTGGGTGCAGATGTCGTCGGCCAGCTTGCGGTATTCCGGGTCCTGCCGGTCGATCAGCGCCTTCATGTCCTTGTAGGACAGAAGCTGCGGCAGGTTGTTGCGGATGACTTCGGAAAGGTGTGTCAGCAGCACCGACATGTTGTCGGCGAAGGCGTAGCCGTCGCGTTTTAGATCGTCGGCGA
>Ga0209792_1000760_pt1 | contig 19218 bp, 19 predicted proteins | sample EBPBio142005_DNA_FD_185860 | JGI IMG/M metagenome (GOLD analysis project Ga0209792, IMG submission 185860) | Wastewater treatment Type I Accumulibacter community from EBPR Bioreactor in Madison, WI, USA - Reactor 1_6/14/2005_ DNA (SPAdes)... | ecosystem: Engineered > Bioreactor > EBPR >... | reverse complement strand
GGAATTCGTGCCAACGGTACGGCATGGTGCTGGGGATATAACTACTCGGGCAATTTTGGCGATGGAACAACAACCCCTTCTAGCTGGCCGGTTCAGGTTTTAAGCGATACTGGCGGAGCCGGATGGACCGATTGGGTTAGTCTTACCGCAACCCAGGCGGGCACTACCTGCGGCGTAAGATCAGATGGTAGTGGCTGGTGTTGGGGCGAAAACAGCAACTACGAATTGGGCGACGGCACGAACATTGACCGGTTACTGCCAACGCGAGTTATCGCAGCGCCTTAATTTCTTTTTTCCAGAGCGGATCTTTCAGGCCGTCCACCATTTTGTCGTGGGCGGCCTTTTCTTCCTCGGTCGGAAAGAAATTGCGGGCCTCACGAAAGACACGCTCTGCCTGATCCATTTTTTGTTGACCGGCCGTCTTTACAGGTTCGTTTGAAATGCCAAGCCCTTGCTGCCTGCCACCCAGCATCTCCAGATAAACTTCCGCCAGCAATTGGGAGTCGAGCAAAGCGCCGTGAAAAGTCCGCGACGTATTGTCGATATTGAAACGGCGGCAGAGCGCATCGAGGTTCGCGGGGCTTCCCGGAAATTTCTCCCGCGCCATTTTGACCGTATCAAGCGCGCGGCGGTAATCCAGAGACGGAAAGCCAAATATTTTCAATTCCGCATTCAGAAATTTCATATCGAATTCAGCGTTGTGAATGACGAGCCGCGCATCGCCGATAAATTCCATGAAATCACCGACGACCTCGCCGAATGTTGGCTTGTCCTTTACGAATTCATTGGTAATGCCGTGCACGGCCGTTGCCTCTGCCGGAATGTCCCGCTCTGGGTTTAGGTAGACGTGATACGTCTTGCCTGTCGCCAGATGGTTCATCAATTCAACGCAGCCAATTTCAATGATGCGGTCACCGGCCGATGGATCAAAACCTGTCGTTTCCGTATCAAGAACGATTTCCCGCATATCAAACTCCTGCTTTCTTTAAAATCTTTCGCAATTCACGATATGTCGTGCCATACCCCATGCCGGTCTGGACGATGAAATCGGACAATGATTGTTTCTGCGCATCCGGCATCTGGCTAGAAAGAATGCTGCGGAATTTTTCTTCGGTCATGTTTTTGCGCGCCAGAACCCGGCGGCGCTGGATGGCATGGGGTGCGGTAACGCATATGGTGTAATCGACACGGCTTTCCGCACCGGTCTCGAAGAGCAAGGGGATTTCAAGCGCCACGGCCTTTTTCCCCTTGCCGCGCATTTGCATGATAAATTTTTTTTGTGATGCGGCCGCTATGGGATGCAGAATGGATTCCAGCTTTCTCATCTGCGCTTTGTCATGGAAGACAATATCGCCCAGCGCCTTGCGGTCTATGACCCGGTTCTTTTTGTCCCACGCCGCCGGAAAGGTTACAGCCACCTCTTCGAACGCGGCGCCGCGGGGTTTCAAGGCGGCGTGCACCGCCTGATCCGAGTCATGCACGGGAACACCCAGTTTCTTGAGCATGCTGGCGGCGGTCGATTTTCCCATGCCGATCGATCCTGTCAGGCCGAAGACAATCATCGCAGCACCTTTTGCTCCAGCTCCGCGCTCACATCCGGCAACACACCGAACCATTTTTCGAAGGCGGGCCGCGCCTGATGCAGCAGCATGCCGATACCTGTGACAATCTGCCGTCCTCCATGCCGCGCCTGTGCGAGCAACTCTGTGGTCAGGGGCGCATACACAATATCGCTGACCGTTGCGTCTGCGGGAAGAGCGCTGAGGTCGATTGTCAAAGGCTCCTTCCCCGTCATGCCCAGCGCCGTTGTGTTGACGAGGAATCCTGCGCCATCCAGTATTTCGCTGCGCTTATCCCACGCCGCGACTTCGACGATATTGTTATTAAGGCTCGCAACATCCTGCGCCTTTTCAATCGTGCGGTTGGTAAGGATGATTTTCTGCGCTCCCGCTTCGATCAATCCGTGGATGATCGCCCGCGCCGCGCCGCCCGCGCCCAGAACCACGCAAGGCCGATGGGAGAAATCGACGCCAAAGGCTTCGCGCTTTACGTTTTCGATGAAGCCAAAAGCATCCGTGTTGGTGCCGAAAAGTTTTCCATCCCTGATAACAACCGTATTGACGGCGCCGATTGCCTTGGCTGTCTCGTCAACTTCCGCGCAAAGTTTGAATATTTCCTGTTTGTGCGGAATTGTCACATTGAAACCGGCATAACCTTCTGCGATCAATGCGTCGACACCTGCTTTCAAATTTTCCGGCGCGATATCGATGGCTTTGTAATCACCTTCCAGGCCGTGCTCAGCGATCCAGTGATTGTGGATGATCGGCGACTTGCTGTGATGGATGGGGTGGCCAATGACGCCTGCCTTTACAAAACTCATCCATGCCCCTCGATCTTGTCGCGATGTTTTTGCAAAAGGATCATGATTTCCGCCGATGTTTCCTCTACCGAACGCCGCGTGACGTCAATGACCGGCCAGCCGTGTTTTGAGAACAGTCTTCGCGCATGCCTCATTTCCTCCTCCACCTTGTCGAGGTCGAGATAGGTATTCTCTGCATACCGTGCGTCGCCCTCGCCTGCCTGAAGCCGCGTGCGGCGCAGATGCACCAGCCTCTCGGGGCTTTCCGTCAGGCCGACGAACAAGGGCTTCTTGTGTTTTGTAATCGCTTCGGGAAACGGCACTTCCATCGCCAGCGGGATATTTGCCGCCCGCACGCCGCGCCGCGCCAGATAAATGCAGGTTGGTGTTTTTGATGTGCGCGAAACGCCGACCAGAATGACGTCGGCCTCCTCGATTCCTTCAAGGTCCTGCCCGTCATCGAAATCCAGCGCGAAATCCACGGCGTCCATACGCTTGAAATATGCCTCGTCCAGCGTGTGCTGCAATCCCGGCACACCGCGCGGGACAAGCCCCGTGAACGCCGCCATGCCGCGCAGCATGGGGTCGAGCACAGGCATGCAGGGAATGCCGAGTTTCTGACAGGTTGTCTCCAGCTTCTTGCGCAATTTCTTGTCAACCAGCGTAAAAAACACAGGGCCCGGATGTTCGCGAAGATCGTCCAGCGCGCGTTCCAGCTGCGCCTCCGATCTGATCATCGGCCAGAAACGTTCGACCGGATGGATATCATCGAACTGCGCCAGAACCGCGCGCGAAAGACCCTGCAGCGTCGTGCCGGTCGCGTCCGAGATCAGGTAGATATAAAAATCCCTGATCGGGTCTTTCTTGTGTCTGGATGTCATGCGGCCATCTTAGCCGCCGGAAAGGGCCGTGGGAAGGGCGCTATTCCGCGGTTTCGACCACTTCCCCCGGGAAAATCAGGCGGGCGAGCTTGCGGTCGCGGAAGGGAACGCCCCCTGCGAGCACAACCTTGGAATCATAGACGATCTGGAACAGGTGCGATTCATTAATCGGATCGTTGAGCGCCATGAAGTACGGATCTGTGCAGATATTCTTGCCCATGCCGACCAGATAGGCCTTGCCGCCCGGAAGAATGGAAAGCTCTTCGATAGAGGCCGCACGCAGCGGCTCCTCGCCGAATATGGCGGCACCCTGCGCTTCTTCCAGCATAAGATCCATCCGCTCCAGCGTCGCGTGGTCGCATGATGCGATGCGCCCCTCGTCGCCATACCACTGGCAGAAAGTGCGCGTAAGCACAGAGCCGTCATAAAACCCGGCAGGATCTTTTTCGATGGCGCGGGTAAAGATCATCGCCATATCGCCCTCTTCGGAGCCGAGGATAGAGCGCCAGATATCGGCGTGTCCGGCGCCGCGCAATTCCCACCCCACAAGAATGGCAATCGTTTCGCAATCGGCGGCGCGGGCGCGTTCCAGCATCAGCGCGGCGTCTGGGCGGTGGGTTTTTTCAAAGGAGCCTGCATTGCGCTCGTGCCAGAGCTGGCGGAGCGCCTTGATAAAATTGACCAGCAGCGCATTGCGGAAGAACGCCGAACGTCCCAACGCACCGGCCGTGAACCCATAATGGTCGATCATCATCGTGTGGGAATTGTCATCGATGGCGTACCCGCCTTGCGACAGATCATCGAGGCGGATATCCCAGCGCTCTGCTTGCGCTTCTTTCAGCAACAAACGCGCGGTCGGGGATTCCCCCGCCATGGCGCAGAGCCATTGCAGCACATCGAGATCGCTTTCGAAGGCGTAGGGGTAGGCTTCCAGATTGTGGAAGGCGCGAATATGATCAAAACCGATGGAAGAAAGGGAAAGGGGATAAATGTTGTCTGAAGAAAGATCGTCTTTGCCGCGATAGTGTGTGATCACCACATCCTCTGGGATTTTGCGGTTCTTCCTCAGCTGTCCTTTTCGCTCGAAACGATCGGATCTCAAATCTTCAAACTCCTCGAAGGCCGGGCCAGATCCGGCCCCTGCCAGTACATACTCTTTACGCGCTCTCCCCGTTCCCGAACCTGACATGAATAACATTTGTTTCGGGTGGGATTTCCTCAAGACGACGGCTTCCGAAGGGCCGCTCGTTCCTGTGGATAAGTCCAGTACCGCGGTTGAGCGGAATGATGATGGAGTCGTGTCCATGCGCGTTTTCGCCTTGTTCTTGTGAGGGGGCGGAAGACAGGACGTCTTCGCCGTCGGTTCCCTCATCACTTTGCAAGGCCTGTTCCGTTTCGCGGAAAGAGCGCTCGAACTTGATAAACCATAGGAAATTCGCGTTGGAACGGTCGCGCACCTCGGTGAAGACCGGGTCTTCGATGATCATTTGTGCATAGGGCGCGAGGTAATTTTTGCCGAAGGGCTGCTCGCCCAGCGCCATGATCAATTCTATGGAAACAGAGCGCGAAGCCTCGACACTTGAAAAGACATAACCCTGATGGTCTGCCAGCATGGCCTGTATGAGTTTCTTGTCCTGATGGCGGCAACGCTCGGAGAGGAACCAGCTTTCGAACACGGCAGAGGCGGCCTTGCCGGAAGCCAGCGATCTGAAATCCACAAAGGCCTCGCGGGCGAAGGAACGGCCCAGATCGGCCATGGAGGATTGCTCGATAAATTCCCAGGCGGCGCGGTCGCCGGCCAGCTGCATTTCCCACGCCGCACGGATCATGGTCGATGTCAGGTCGGCATGCAGCGCACGGTTGATCAGAACGGCCTGATCAGGATGGAAGGTCAGCGGGTTGATAAGAACACCTTTCTTGTGCTGCCAGTGACGGCGCAATTCACGCACGGCGAGAAGGCAGGCGGCGGTGTGGTCAATGCCCGGATGGATCAGGATTTTTCCGCCCTCGCGGTCGTAACGGGCGCTCTGCACCAGTTCGCTTTCCACGATATAAACGGAATTCGTCAGCGCGAAATCGAGCAGGGCCTTGGCCATGCGGGACTGGCTGATCGTCGTGATGATTTTGTCGGCAGGTTGCAGCATCTCATGCTGGCCCACCTGTGTTTCGCAAAGTGTAATGGCCTCGGCCGCGAATTCCTGCAGGCGGCGTTCGGGATCGCGCTCGAAAGATTTCGAGAGTCTTTCATACGCATCCATTTTTTTCTTGAGGTCGGCGAGATCGTTTTCAAACGCCGCGAATTCTTCATCCAGCAGATCGTCTTCGACGATGTGCTCTTCTTCCATATAGAAGTAAGGCTGGTCTGCCACGAGCGTGCAGATCACAGGCTGCGTATTGTTCAGCGTATAGGCCATGAGAACAGGGCGACGATGACGCGCGCCGCGTTTGCCCGAGAAAATGTTGGATGTCTTTTTCATGCCCCTAGTCGCTTTGATAAAATCATGCGGCGCTTGGAATAAGCCCCTGCCCCTATCAGCCATTATGGGGATAAAATGATTAATCAAAGATTGCCGCAAACGCACAAAATCGGCGTTTTTACTAATGTAAAAGCGGTTAATTGAAAAAAACTGGTTAAAAGAAAATTAAGATCGCTATTGGCCGAACAGATCGTCGGCAACGGGGATGTCCTCGACCAGAAGCTCTTCATTGTGAAGGGATATCGTGCCGTCCGGTTTTACATGCGCTTCGGCCGCAAACAGGGAATCCTTGAAAATCAGCGATGCGGCAAAGACTACAGTTCCGTCCGCCTCGCGCTGTTTTACATGCAGAGGTTCGATCATTTTACCCAGCGCCTTGCGCCCTGCGGCCGCTGGCTCTTCGCGCCAGTCTATATCGTCGACGGAATCGATGATGAGGAAACGCCCATGGCTTCCACGAACATAGGCAAAAAAGAAACGCACATAATCCGCCATGTTTGATTCAGTGAGCGTAATGGGCACTCTTTTGTTCAAATCCATGATCGGCTGGTTTGTCCAGTTCAGGACATTGATTTCGCCCTTGTCGTTGCACACCGCAACACGCACGATGGGCGGCTGCTGGTCGTGCCGCGAAATTTCTGCAATGAAATAATTTTCGTAGAAAGACAGATTGTGGATCATCACATTCGATTTGTCCGGATCGAATTTTATATCGAGCACAGGGTTTATCAACGCCACCATACGGGCGGCCTGGACAGGATCGAGTTTGATAAAGGCGTCTTTGAACATGTCTTTTTATATATAAGAGTTGGGAGGGCAGTGAAAGAGGGGGTGATTCGCATCTTCCATCCTATCCCCCCTTTTCATATTTTTGTTCCCTGTATGGCCTTGTGGGAATCCGCCCCCGCTGGTCTTGGGATGGAATCTGTATGAAATTTGTTCCCCTCTCTTCAATCTGGCCAAAGGGGCTTATCAAGCTGTGGGGGGAATAAAATTCTCATGTGGGAAGAATTTAAAACAGGGGAAACGACTCCGGCGGAATCCTTGGGCGTTCCCGAGATTCCCCCTGTGGGTTGAATCTGGGACAAGATTCCATCCCCGATTCCCACACCACCATCTACCTCTATAACCTTAATAAAATAAATATATGATTTTTATATAAGACCTGCTTTTATCTCGCCGTGATGAGCGAAATTAGAAAACCGATCCTCGAAGTTTTGAACGGGAAGAAACCAGAAAAGGTTCCTTTCTGGCTGATGCGTCAGGCGGGAAGATATCTTCCCGAATACCGCGAACTGCGGGCAAAGGCCGGCGGCTTCCTGGATCTCGTCTACGATCCGGAAGCAGCAGCGGAAGTGACGATCCAGCCTTTGCGCCGTTACGGTATGGATGCCGCCATTCTGTTTTCGGATATCCTCGTCGTCCCCCATGCGCTGGGACAAACCGTAACGTTCGAAACAGGGGAAGGCCCACGGCTGGAGCCTTTGAAATCCGAAAAGGATTTTACGCGCCTCGATCTGTCGCGGGTCGATGCGCATTGCAAACCTGTCTACGAAACGGTCGCGCTGGTTCGGGAAAAAATGCGCCAGGAAAAATTCGACACGGCCACCTTAATCGGTTTTTGCGGATCGCCATGGACCGTGATTTGCTACATGATCGAAGGACGCGGCAGCAAGGATTTCTCTTCGGCCAGAACATGGGCGCAGAACGATCCTGAATCCTTCCAGAAACTCGTCGATATCGTCACCGAAGCTTCCTGCCTGTATCTTGCAGGCCAGATCAAGGCGGGCGCCGAAGTTATCCAGCTGTTCGACAGCTGGTCGGGCCTTCTGGAAGACGACCAGTTCAAACGCTGGGTTATCGCCCCGACAAAAAAAATCTGCGACTACCTGCATAAAAATTTTCCGAACGTGCCGGTGATCGGTTTTCCTCGCGGTGCCGGAAAACTGGCTTTCGATTATGCACAGGAAACAGGCGTAAATTGCGTGGGGCTTGATCAGGGTGCGGACAATCAATGGGCTGCCGACAACCTCCAAAGCATCATACCGGTGCAAGGAAATCTTGATCCCGAACTTTTACTTGCTGGTGGAGATGCCCTGAAACAAGGTCTTGAAAAAATCCATGCTACGTTCAATGGCCGTCCATGGATTTTCAATCTCGGGCATGGTGTGATCAAGGAAACCAGCCCTGATAGCGTTTCTTTGCTGAGCCAAACGGTGCGGGGATGGAAAGCATGACCAAGGTAGCAGTCGTTCTCTTCAATCTTGGCGGACCGGATTCCAAAGAATCTATCAAACCGTTCCTGATGAATTTCTTCATGGACAAGAATATCATCCGGCTGCCCCTGCCCTTCCGCTGGATGATTGCAAAACTTATTTCCATGCGCCGTTCGAAAAGAGAAGCTGGCACCAGTTACGGCGAACTCGGTGATAAATCTCCCCTTCTAGAAAATTCCCGCGCTCAGGCAACGGCGCTTGAACAGCTTCTAAACGCCGAAAGTGGTGACGAGCATAAATGTTTTATCGCCATGCGGTACTGGCATCCCATGGCGGGTGCCGTCGCGTCCGATGTCGCAGCATGGGACCCCGACCGGATTGTTCTTTTGCCCCTCTACCCGCAATATTCAACCACCACAACGCGCTCTTCTTGGCAGGCGTGGCAGAAGGCCGCAAAAAAAGCAGGGCTCAACGTCCCCGAAAAACTAGTCTGCTGCTATCCGACGGAAAACGGTTTTATCAAAGGCTGCGCCGCGAATCTGCGCGCCGTTTACGAAAAGGCGTTTGTTGAGACTGGTATGCGCCCGCGCATTCTCTTCTCCGCCCACGGCCTGCCTGAAAGCGTGATCAAGGAAGGAGACCCATATCAGTGGCAGTGCGAAAAAAGCGCGGAGGATATCGCCCGTGCCACAGGTCTGGAGAATCCCGACTGGCGTATCTGCTATCAATCCCGTGTTGGCCCCAAGAAATGGATCGGCCCATCGACGGAAGACGAAATTCACAATGCGGCAAAGGACGGCGTGGCCGTCGTGATTCTGCCGCACGCATTCACGCAGGAACATGTCGAAACGCTGGTGGAGATCGAAATCGAATATCGTGAAGTCGCTGATCATCTGGGTGTCCCCGGCTTCTACCGCGTCGAAACCGTCGGCACCCATCCCGATTTTATCCGCGGACTTGCGGACATGGTGCATTCAACGAAGAACGCGCCTGATATTGCGTCCTATCTCGGGACATCCATTTGTGGATCGTATGGTCAATGCGCCATGAAAGACCTTAAAACCTGTGGAGGCTGCTGCTAATGGACGAATTTATTGTCAACCATTACCTATGGTTCAAAGCGCTGCACCTTATCGCGGTCATCTCATGGATGGCGGGGCTTTTATATTTGCCGCGTCTTTTCGTCTATCATGCGGATGCGCAAAAAGGATCCGACAAGTCCGAAACCTTCAAGGTGATGGAGCTTCGCCTCTACCGTTACATCATGAACCCGGCCATGATCGTGACGTGGATTCTCGGCGGGCTGATGCTATACGCTAACTGGGACGGCATCATGGGCATGGGCTGGATGCATGCGAAACTGACACTGGTTGTTCTGATGACGGGCTTTCACCATATGCTCGGCGCGTGGCGTAAAAAATTCTTCCGCGATGAAAACACCAAGAGCGCAAAGTTCTTCCGGATTGCAAACGAGGCTCCGACCCTCCTCATGCTCGCAATCGTCATCCTTGCAATAGTGAAGCCGTTTTAATTCAGCGCATTCGCTGGAAGTTGCAGGTCAATCCTCTCCGTAACCTGCGCGGCTGCGCGCAAATGCGCCTGTGCCATCAGATTGTCCGGATGCTGCGTAGCCACCATATTCACCAGAACCTTGAAAAGATCGTCGGGCATGTACCGGATGGTCAGCAGCCTTTTATCTTCCACAGGCATAAGTGCCACGCCGCTCATATCTTCGCCGGCCTTGCGGAAATCCTCGGCGAAGGCATGGAATTTCGCGTAATAGCCTCCGAACACTTTTCCTTGCGGCATATTTTCGCACTCAAAGCGCATATCGAATATCTGGTTTTCTACCTGTCCTATGGATGTCTGGATATGGCCGCGAACAATTTCTCTGGTAAGGTGATAGTGCGTCGTCAGCAGGCTGTGCACGGCACTTGCAAGCTGCATATGCCGCTCTCTTTCGAGAAGGAAAGACGATGATTGTATGGATGGTATGGATGGAGGCTTGTGGGCCCAGTGGGCGCAGGCACTGAAACTGTCTTCGAGCATGATGCGCCGTTCCTGCGTCGTCAATGGTGCGTGCTCATTTTGCGGCACTCCCACAATCCTCCTGCGCATCATCTCCAGCGATACCGGAATATCGCATAAAGCGCGTGCTGCGATTGACGCATTTAAATGCTCTATCGAGACAAATCCTTTCGCCGGCATGCTGCCCAGATAATATTCGTATGCTTCTTTGTTATCTTCTGCCATGGACGCGCCGTAATAGGCGAGGGCTTCGCGCTCCGCCATATTTGGCTGCGCCGTATCCGAAATTTTGAGGTTGCAGCTTTCCTGCCTGAAATAGGATGCCAGTGCATCAACCAGCGAGAGCGTGTTTTCTGCACGGATGGTCAATGTGGCGGGATATATGTCGAGGTCTGTGTCCAGAGTTTCCAGCTGCGTCAAAAACTGGCGCATATCGTTGTAGAATGGAACATTCTGTTTTATCGCGTCATCATGCTCTTCAATGTCGAGGGTAGAGCTGTGGCGGAAACGGACCGCAATTCCTTCATCGTCGCTGGCTTCGTAGGATAGGGCGGTCGGCTCGTGCCTGTATCCTTTGTGCATAATCATGGAAAAGACCTCCATGATGTCGTCCAGAATATCTTCTAGTAATTCGGGTTTCTGGGTATTTTTTTGGACGGATGCTTGCGACCCGTGAGCATTGTTGTCGAACGCACTTTTCATACCGATCCTTACTTTAAGAATACCAGTCATTACCTTTGTACATATCATTATGCATATTCAAGCGTTTTATTATGTTCGGGACAAATTGTTCCCGTAATAAATTAAACGTTGACTCGGTATGGTATTCTGATAAAACGAAGGGGTCTTTTTAGGAAATTCCTCGACATATCTGTGAGTTCTAGCGGTTTTCCGCGCGATGCCAGGGCACTTCGAACCGGCACCAGCCTTCCTAAAAAGAAAAATTAACGATTTTCCTTAATAATAAACTTTAGAGAGATCAACACTATCCATCCTCCCCTTGCCCAGCATTAACGGGCAACACCCCTCCCCAAAACACGGATATTTTCATGAACTTACAGGAACTCAAAACCCGCTCACCCGCCGAACTCCTCGCTTTTGCCGAAGAGCTGGGCATAGAAAACTGCGCCGCGATGCGCAAGCAGGACATGATGTTCGCCGTTCTGAAAAATCTGGCGGAGGAAGGGGTTCCGATTTCCGGATCGGGCGTTCTCGAGGTTCTGCAGGACGGCTTCGGCTTCCTGCGCGCGCCGGAGGAAAACTATTTGCCGGGGCCGGATGATATTTACGTTTCCCCGAGCCAGGTCCGCCGTTTTGGTCTCCGCACCGGTGACATTGTCGAGGGCGAGATCCGTGCCCCGAAGGATTCCGAGCGCTACTTCGCGCTTCTGAAGGTGGACACGATCAACGGCGAACTGCCGGAAAAGGTCCGCCACCGTATAAACTTCGACAACCTGACGCCGCTCTATCCAGACCGCAAGATCAAGCTGGAGCTGGATGACCCCACGAAAAAATCCTATACGCAGCGCGTCATCGAAATGGTTTCCCCGCTCGGCTTCGGCCAGCGTGCGCTTCTGGTGGCTCCTCCGCGCACCGGTAAAACGGTCATGCTGCAGAATATCGCAACGTCGATCGCAACCAACCATCCAGATGCCTACCTCATCGTTCTTCTCATCGACGAACGTCCCGAGGAAGTGACCGACATGGCGCGCTCTGTCCGCGGCGAAGTTATTTCCTCCACCTTTGATGAGCCCGCGACCCGCCACGTGCAGGTCGCCGAAATGGTCCTCGAAAAAGCCAAGCGCCTTGTGGAGCACAAACGCGATGTGATTATCCTGCTGGATTCCATCACTCGTCTTGCCCGCGCCTACAACACGGTCGTGCCGTCTTCCGGTAAAGTTCTCACCGGCGGTGTGGATGCCAACGCCCTGCAACGTCCGAAACGTTTCTTCGGTGCCGCGCGTAACATCGAACAGGGTGGCTCGCTTACCATCATCGCCACCGCGCTGATCGACACCGGCTCGCGTATGGACGAGGTTATTTTCGAGGAATTCAAAGGAACCGGTAACTCCGAAATCGTCATGGAAAGAAAGATCGCCGACAAGCGCGTCTTCCCCGCCATCGACATCCAGAAATCCGGTACACGGAAAGAAGAACTTCTGGTCGACAAGGAAACGCTGCAGAAGATGTGGATCCTGCGCCGTATCCTCAACCCGATGGGCACGGTCGACGCCGTCGAATTCCTTCTCGACAAGATGCGCCAGACAAAGAACAACGACGAATTCTTCACGGCGATGAACCAGTAGTAAAAGTGATTCACGTGAAACAAGAAGCCCCGCGAAAACGGGGCTTTTTCTTTTGCTTTAATAACGCAAGGAAAAATGTCTGTCCGACGCATTCATCAGTGATCGCGCGGCAAAGCCACCGACGGAACATTCTGCATGTGAAGAAGAAAGTGCGACGTTGGTATATGGTACGCGAAGCCCCTCCGATTCCGCGATGCATACAATATTACCGCGTTTGTTTTGGGTTGTAGTCGAACGTCCAAAATATAAAAATCCGTTGCTGGAAAATTCCTGTACGGGCACGCCATTCCCGCCGCCTGTTTGTGCGATGGTTTTACTATGAATGCTGTCGCCTGTGTCTTTCGTCCATGCAACGCTTTCATCGCCGTTTGTGTAAAGATTATAATTGGTCAATCCCAGCGCGGCGATCAGATACCAGTGATATTTCAGGCCAAATATTTTTTGATTTTTTATCATTGTACGCCTTTCTGCTCCGCCATGCTTTTCGCGAAGGTGCGTGAAAGTCAATGTTTTCCGCCATCCCTAAAATTTTAGAAATATGCCATTCAAATCCGAAACGATAGTTATTGCCATAATCGCACTGCGGTAGGATAATAAAATTGTAGGAACAAACGACGCAATAAAAATCACAAAAAAGCGGCGTCCGGCGAATTGAACAAGGGTGGGTATCGGTATGTCTGTTCGCATTTGCGGGCATCAGCTCCGCGTTAAAAAACCAATCAAGCCATATACATTCTTCAGGATTGTGCTGCCTTTGTGCGCGCTCTCCCTTCTTTTTGTCACGCCTGTCTTCGCGGCCGATATGCCGTCGAAGAAAGGCGCGTCTACTCAGTCTTCCTCTGCAAGCGTGCCCCCATGCTCCCCCTCACGAGCCAGCAGCATGGACAAAACGGTGCCCCGGTCAGGTATTGCTTCGCAGAACCAGCGCTCGGCTGGGTCTCCTTCGGCTGCGATGGTGCTGGCGATGGCTCTTGGTATCCGGGATGTCTCCGGCCCCATGGAGCGCGCCCGCCCCGTCCAGCGAACGGCAACGTTTGATGGCGCTGCCAAAAAATGCATGGCGCAAAGCGCGGGAATTTCCCGCATAGCAATGGAGAGATAAGATGACGTGAAGAGAGAACGTGCCATAGTCCCCTGGTCGTGAAAGCCGCTCCGGCTCATACCGGGGCGGTTTCGATTCTAGCGATTGCCCAGAGATTGCAGGATGATGTTCCGCGCCATTTCATACCAGTAAGGCGCGGATCCCTGACCCGAAGCGATTTCCATCATGGCCAGCAGAATGACAAAGGTCAGCCCGTAGCCCCACCAGCCGAGCGCGCGGGCGCGTGGTGTGAGGTTGCTTTTCTGCCCTTTCGGGAAAAGATGGCCAAGCGCCTTCTTGATCGATTTTGCCGCGAACATCTGGATCATCATGGTCGTCACCATTCCCCCGAGCAGCAGTGGAAGAATATCCAGAACGGCATCGAATTTCGGCGCGGGCAGATAGGCCGCAATTTTCGACCTTATGGGGAGCAGGTAATACATCGCGGCAATCGCCGCGCTTATGCCAAGGCCTGCCAGCAATCCATACAGGCGCGGCTTTCTTGAAATATGCATGGTCGTTTCATCGGCCAGCGTTGCGATCTTCTCCGCCATGCCGAGGCTCAGTCCGATATCATAGGTTTTGCGCAGATAGTCTATCGTCTTGCGTACATCCGTGCGGCTGACATGCAGGAAGGCCTGCGCGATCAGCCGGTATCTTGTCGCGTTCTTGATCTTGGTTGCGACCGAGCCGACATTACGGGCGGCCTCTTCCAGCTCTCCGACGGGCGATGCCAGAACCTTGTCGAGAATATAGGGGAATTCGGTTATATCGGCCTTATGTCCGAAGATATTGGCTTTCACTTCCTTTTTGCCAACCAGAAACAAGGCTTCGCCATAAGGGAAAGTGACTTCGTAAGATGCGCCGAGCGCGTTTTCCTTGTCGTCGGCAATGCGCCCTTTGATGCGGATCTTCTCGTCTTTGGCCAGCTGGCTTCCCATGGTTTCGATCATATCCGCCGCGCCTTTGGGCACGCTTTTCGGATCATATTCGAAATAGGTGATGGCGTTTGCAGCGAGCGTCAGCGTGTAGCTTTTCCACCCTTGCCCGTTGCAGACGGTGCAGCGTGTCACGCCGGATGCCGAACAGGTGCGGCACTTCATCATGCCGGACCGCTGGCAGACGATGCAAGGCACATAACGCTGGCCGTGGCAGCGCGAACATTTCACGCCCTGAATAAGGCCCGTCGTACGGCAGAGCGGACAGGGCATAAGACCGCGGCCCGAACATTTGTTGCACGGCTCGACGCGCCGTCCCTGACAACGGTTGCACGGAGCCTGCGCCGATCCGCGGCAGCTCTGGCAACCCTCATGCCATGTAAATTCTTTTTTGAGGAAATCGATCGGGATGGATTGTTGCGACAGGCCGAACCCCTGATCGGGGCGTTTGAGCAGAAGGTCCGCGATCTGCGCCTTGATAACGGTGTCGCCCGCGGCGCGAACCATCGCACCATCGACCTGCTTGCCGGCCTCCTCGCGGGAAGACACCATCTGCCCGATCTGCAGCTTGCCGGGGGAATTGCGCTCGCTCACCACCGGCCGAAGCTCCAGGTAGGTTCCGGCATTCATCGTGTGATGGGCGATTTTCTGCGAGACGATTTTGATGGAATCCGCCTTGATCCCGTTCCCCTTGAAAATCGAGCGCACCTTCTCCAGCGCGGCGCCCGCCAGCTGTTGTTCGTTTGGAAAGGATGTGGGGCTATCGCTCATGCGCTTAATTTAGGCCATGAATTGCGGATATAAAACGGCGGACATGCAAAAAACGTCTCCTGTACTGTCAAATACCCTAGCAACCCCGCCCACCCCTGTCTATCCCGCCAAAAAACTTGCGCGGGGCGGGCTTTCTTTTTAAGGTAATGGCGATAAGTAAAATCTGGACAAAAGGTATGGCCATGACCGAAGTGCTATCGGAAATCGACCGTTTGAAGCTCGTCTATCTCGCCCGCACATCACGCTTGGATGTAGAGGCGCGTGGCCGTTACACGCGTGAATTTACCGAGCTGATGAAAGGCGACGATCCCGAGCCAGCTCTTCGCGGCTTCGTAGAAACATTGCCGATCCCGGCGCCCAAAGGTCTTTCATGAAATTCATTTTCGATGTCGAATGCACGCCCGAAGAGGCGCGCCAGTTCCTGGGCCTTCCCGACCTTGCCCCCATGCAGGAGCGTTATATGAAGGAGCTTGAGGAGCGTATGGCCGAAAGTCTCCGCGCCCTCGACCCCGAAACTCTCGTCAAGACATGGATGCCGATGACCATGCAGGGCTGGGGCGACATGCAGAAAATGTTCTGGGCGCAAATGGGCGTGAACATGCCCGGCGAAGAGCCCAAGAACGCCAAAAAGAAATAGAATGGACGCGGAAACGATTTTCGCGCTTTCCTCCGCCCGCGGCAAGGCGGGTGTCGCCATCGTACGTGTTTCCGGCCCCGCTGCCCTGTCTTCCCTTCAAGCCCTTGCACAGCTTGCCGTGCCGCCTGCTCCGCGCGAGGCTTTGTTCCGCGCCATCCTCGACCCTCGCGATCGTTCCATGATCGACCGTGCGCTCGTCCTGCCGTTCAAGGCTCCGGCAAGTTTTACGGGCGAGGATGTTGTCGAATATCACCTTCATGGCTCAACGGCCGTAGTTGATTCCCTGTTGTCGGCTCTCTCATCTTTTCCGGCGCACCGCATGGCGGAGCCGGGTGAATTTACGCGCCGTGCTTTTGAAAACGGGAAACTTGACCTCACAGAGGCAGAGGCCGTCGCCGACCTCATCAATGCCGAAACCCAGATGCAAAGACAGCAGGCCCTGTTGCAAATGGATGGCGCCCTTTCGTCTCTCTATGAAGGCTGGCGGGAACGCCTGATCCGCGCCATGGCGTATATCGAGGCCGTGATCGATTTTCCGGACGAGGACGTTCCCGATTCCGAAACACAAAAAGTCGTGCCCGAAATCGCGGCGCTTTCAAAAGAAATAGAATCGCATCTGAACGACAACCGCCGCGGCGAAAGACTGCGCGACGGGATTCATATCGCGATCGTCGGAGCGCCGAATGCCGGAAAATCATCGCTTCTCAATCTGCTCGCCAAACGCGATATCGCGATCGTTTCCCCCATGGCGGGCACCACACGGGATGTGATCGAGGCGCATCTGGATCTGGGCGGTTATCCCGTGGTTCTGGCCGACACCGCCGGTCTTCGGCCCGAAGAAATATCCGAAGACGGCGGACATGGCAGCATTGAATCCGAAGGCATTCGCCGTGCACTGGAGCGTGCGCGGAATGCCGATCTTCGCCTGCTCGTGTTCGATGGTACAGAGAAAGTTTTGAATTCTCACACGCAGGCTCTTCGCGATGATAACAGCGTCTCTGTCTTTACAAAAAAAGACAGCCCCGCTTTTCACGAGGGCGCAGGTGTTGCCGTATCGTCAACGACAGGCGATGGAATAGAAGATTTGCTGGCAATTCTGGCGGACAGAATAAAATCGCTTTATGCACTTTCGCGTGAAACCCCTTCACTCACGCGCGCCCGTCACCGCGACGCGCTTCTTGAATGTCTTGAATGCCTGCGCAAGGCGCAATCGTCTGTGCGTCCAGAACTGATGGCCGAGGATATCCGCATCGCCGCCCGCGCTCTCGGACGCATAACCGGCCGCGTCGATGTTGAGGATTTGCTCGACGTCATCTTCCGTGATTTCTGTATCGGAAAGTGATTACAGCACCAGTTTGATGCTGTTCGTATAGGCATTGCTTTCAAGATAGTTTGCCAGCCGGATATCATCGGGCTTCAAAGCGATTTCCGCATCAAGCCAGATGAAAATTGTATCATCGATCGCCGCATGAGGAATTTCTTCGTTGATAAGCTCGTCCATCATCCGCATTTTTTCACGCACGCCGCTATCCAGCAGCGATGGGCTGCAGCCGAGTTTTTCGAGCGCTTTTTGTGCAGGTATAGGGTCGCTTGAGGCGAGATGAATTTCGAAACCTTCTTCTTTCAGCCAGACAAGAAAGTCATGCAGTTTTGAATCCAGCGTTCCGTCCGGCTTGATCAAAGTACCGAAGATATCGCAAACGAGCGTGCGAATGTTTTTGCTCGGTTCGTTCGTCTTGACGACGGGTTCGAATATTTTTTGCAGGCCGAGAGTCATCTTATAAACTTTCTTCTTATAAATTTTTTCAAATTTGTTTGTTGTCGCTGTCGTTTTTCTTTCGAATTGGTTCGATCAAGCGGCCAGTAAATGCCCCGCTTTGAAAATTTCCGCTTTCACAAAGACGCAAATTAGGAAGCGCGGGACATGAAGGCATATCTGTCGATATTTCATATATTCAGGAATCTGGAAATATATGAAAAATATGGAAGTTACAACCCAAAAGCGTTATATAGCCTCGCATGGACCAGAATTTCGATGTCATTGTGATCGGCGGGGGGCATGCGGGCTGCGAAGCCGCCGCGGCGGCCGCGCGTTTTGGCGCCAGAACCGCGCTTCTGACACACAGACTTGATACAATCGGGGTTATGTCCTGCAATCCGGCGATCGGGGGGCTCGGAAAAGGCCATCTGGTGCGTGAGATAGACGCCCTTGACGGTGTGATGGGGCGCGTCATTGACCGCTCCGGAATTCAGTTTCGTATGCTCAACGCCTCAAAGGGGCCCGCTGTCAGGGGCCCGCGTTCCCAAGCGGATCGGAAACTCTATCGCCTTGAAATGCAAAGAATTTTGACTGATTATCCGAACCTCACTCTTCTTGAAGGTGGTGCGGAGGATCTGGTTGTTAAAAACGGCGCGGTTACAGGGGTATGCAGCCTTGATGGCCACACGTACACCGCGAAATCGGTCATTATTACGACCGGAACATTCCTGCGCGGCTTGATTCATCGCGGTGAAGAAAAAATCCCCGCGGGACGTGTCGGGGAGAAACCAGCTGTCGGTCTTGCCCTGACGCTCGAAAAACATGGCTTCCCGTTGGGTCGCCTGAAAACCGGAACGCCCGCGCGTATCGATGGCCGCACCATTGACTGGAATGGCCTCGAAACCCAGAAGGCAGACGACCCGCCCGTCCCATTCTCTTATATGACGGACAAGATTACCGTGCCCCAAATCGATTGCGGCATTACCTACACGACGCCAAAAACGCACGATATTATCCGCGCCAACCTCCACCGCGCCCCGATGTATTCAGGCCAGATCGCCGGAACCGGCCCCCGCTATTGCCCCTCTATCGAGGACAAGGTCGTGCGTTTTGCGGAGAAAGAGCGCCATCAGATTTTCCTGGAGCCGGAAGGTCTGGACGATCCGACTATCTATCCGAACGGCATATCGAATGCTCTGCCGATTGACGTTCAGGCTGAGCTTCTCGCCTCTATCCCGGGCTTCGAAAATGCCAAGGTTTTTGAATGGGCTTATGCCATCGAATATGATTACTGCGATCCGCGTGATTTGACGCAAACCCTTGAATCAAAACGGATTTCCGGCTTGTTTTTGGCTGGCCAGATTAATGGAACGACGGGTTACGAGGAGGCCGCTGCTCAAGGGCTTGTGGCAGGCATCAATGCGGCCATTCTGGCCGGTTCTGTTTCCCGTGAAACGATGGAGCCATTCATTCTTGATCGCGCCGAGGGCTATATCGGTGTGATGATTGATGACCTGATTTCGCGGGGTGCGCCGGAGCCTTACCGCATGTTCACCTCCCGCGCGGAATATCGTCTGACCTTGCGCGCCGATAATGCCGACCAGCGCCTGACGCAAAAGGCCATCGATCGAGGCTTCGCTTTTGCCGACCGGAAGGTAGCGTGGGACGACAAAAAGTCCGCTTTGGAACGGGCGCACAAATTGATGCGCGAAACGCTGAGCGCCACTCCGAACGAACTGCAGAAGCACGGCATTTCTGTCAATAT
>Ga0209792_1000756_pt1 | contig 19282 bp, 15 predicted proteins | sample EBPBio142005_DNA_FD_185860 | JGI IMG/M metagenome (GOLD analysis project Ga0209792, IMG submission 185860) | Wastewater treatment Type I Accumulibacter community from EBPR Bioreactor in Madison, WI, USA - Reactor 1_6/14/2005_ DNA (SPAdes)... | ecosystem: Engineered > Bioreactor > EBPR >... | reverse complement strand
TGATCAGCTGCATCTGCTGGGCGATGAACAACCCGACCAGCGCGATGCCGATGCCCGCCGCAAGGTTCAGCCACATCAGCGCGCGATACACCGGGCCGGTGTAGCGCGCCCAATCGCGCTTGTCGCGGATCGCGCGCCAACTCAGCCACACCCCGGTGACAGTGATCACGATCAGGTACAGCAGGAAGCCGCCGATCACCGGCTTGCCGTAGGCGAACACGATCATCAGGCTCATCGGCAAGGCGAATGCCAGCAGCGCCGCCATCGACAGCAAATAGACCTTGCCTGCGCGCACATGCAGCGGACTGCCCTTGCGTGCCAACCCGGCGGTCCAGAAGGTCAACAACGCGAGCGTGCCGAAACCGGCATGGGCGATGGCGAGCAACGAATAGGCGGTCATGGCGGGCTCCGGAAACACCTGTCTGGCAGTGCGTCCAGTGTCGGCATCGACCCACTCCAGCTCAGGTGCCACGGGTCATCGCCGCGAGGTGCCGGAAGTCACTTTCTGCCGCCGTGCCATTGCCGATACCGTCCATGCACCGCAGCATGGCGGCATGCGCGAAACCCTGACCCGCTTGCTGCATCCGCTCAACCTGGCCGGCATCGCCACTTGGCTGGCGGTGGCGATGGTGGTGCGTCCGGGCGATATGCCGCCGTGGCGCAACGATGTCCTGCTGCTTGCCTGGCTGCTCGCCTTCCTCGGTGCCAGTGCGATCTGCGAGCGCCGCAAGTCCTGGCGCGTGGCCTGTTTCGCGATCGAGGCCACCACCACCCTGGCCTTGGTCTGGCTGGCCGACAACCGCAGCACCACCCCGGTGCTGCTGGTGGTGCTGGTGGCGCAGATGGCGATGGTCTATCCGCTGCGCGTGGTGCTGCCGTTCGCGCTTGCCGTCAACGTGGCGATCTATCTGCTGCTGGGCCACGAGAGCGGCGACAACAATCTGGCGCTGATGCTGAGCTACGGCGGCTTCCAGCTGTTCGCCGCGCTGACCTCGCATTACGCACGCAGCGCCGAAGAAGCGCGCGACCGGCTGGCCCAGGTCAATGCCGACCTGCTGGCCACCCGCGCCCTGCTGGCCGACAGCGCGCGCGATGGCGAACGCCTGCGGGTGGCGCGCGAACTGCACGACGTGGCCGGCCACAAACTCACCGCGCTGCGCCTCAACCTGCGCGCGCTGCAGGCGGCATCGCCATCGCCGCAGCTGCAATTGGCCGAACAGCTGTCCGCCGAATTGCTGGGCGATATCCGCGGCGTGGTGCATGCGCTGCGCGACGCGCACGGGCTCGACATCGACACCGCCTTGCGCGCGCTGGCCGCGCCGTATCCGCGTCCGACGTTACAGCTGTCGATCGATGACGATGTGGTGATCGAAGACCCCGCGCTGGCGGACACCGTGTTGCGCACCGTGCAGGAAGCGCTGACCAATGCCGCCCGCCACGGCCAGGCCAAGCTGCTCGCCGTGCATCTGCATCGCGACCACGACCGGCTACGGGTGGAGATCGAAGACGATGGCCGCGCGCAGTTCCCGCTGCGCGAGGGCCATGGCCTGACCGGCATGCGCGAACGCATCGTCGCCATGCACGGGCGGTTGCATGTCTCGCAGGCCACGCGCGGCGGCCTGCGCATCGAAGCGAGCCTGCCGGCATGAGCGAGGCGCCGATACGCATCGCCCTGGCCGACGACCAGGCGCTGGTGCGCGCCGGGCTGCGCGCGCTGCTGCAGGCGCAAGGCATCGAGATCGTGTTCGAAGCCGACGACGGGCAGGCGCTGCTCGATACCTTGCACACCACGCCGGTCGACATCGTGCTCAGCGATATCCGCATGCCGGGCATGGACGGCATCGCCGCGCTGGAAGCCTTGCGTGCCCGTGGCGATGTCACGCCGGTGCTGCTGCTGACCACCTTCGACGATGCCGACCTGCTGCTGCGCGCCAGCGAAGCCGGTGCGCAGGGCTTCCTGCTCAAGGATGCCGCGCCGGAGGACCTGCGCGAGGCGATCGCCCGCGTCGCCGCTGGCGAGACCCTGCTGCAACCGGTCAGCACCGATGCGGTGCGCGCGCGCTACCGCTACCACGCCGACGATGCACCGCCGCGCGACACCTTCGGCAAGCGCGAGGTGGCGATCCTGCGCCTGATCGCCGGCGGCTACTCCAACAAGGAGATCGCGCGCAGCCTGTTCCTGGCCGAAGGCACGGTGAAGAACTACGTGTCGGAGATCCTCGACAAGCTGGGCACCCGCGACCGCACCCGCGCGGTGCTGAAGGCGATCACCCTGCGCATCATCTGAGGGCCGCGCGCGCATTCGCCGTCACGGGCCGGTATCCTGCGCCGAGCAGACGGGAGATCGCACGGATGGCCGAGCTGGAAGCATGGTGGCGCTGGGCCAAGCATTGGCGGCTGACCCGCATGGTCGAGACCTGCGATCGCGTGACCGTGCTGGACCAGGTGCAAAAGGCCGCGCACCTGAGCGCGCCGTATGCCTTCATGACCGTGATGTCCAGCGGCATCGCCACCCTCGGCCTGCTGCAGAACTCGGTCGCGGTGATCATCGGCGCGATGCTGATCTCGCCGCTGATGGGGCCGATCATCGGCCTGGGCATGGGCCTGGCCACGTTCGACCTGCAGCGCATCCGCGAGGCCCTGCTGGCATTGTTGACCGGCATCCTGCTTGCACTGGCGATCGCGGTGCTGATCGTCTGGCTGTCGCCACTCAAGGAAGCCACCAGCGAAATCCTGGCGCGCACCGAACCCACCCTGTTCGACCTGCTGGTGGCGGTGTTCTCCGGCCTGGCCGGCGCGTATGCCACGGTCACCCGCAAGGGCGACACCATTGTCGGCGTGGCGATCGCCACCGCCTTGATGCCACCACTGGCGGTGGTCGGTTACGGCATCGCGGTGGGCAACTGGAGCATTGCCGGCGGCGCGTCCTTCCTGTTCATGACCAACCTGCTGGCGATCGCGCTGTCGGTCACCATCATCGCCCGCCTGTACGGGTTCGGGCGCTCCGACAGCCCCAAGCAGACCGTCTGGCAGGCCGGCGTGATCATCGTCAGTTTCGCCTTGCTTTCCATTCCGCTTGGACTTGCACTCGGGCGCATTGCCAAGCAATCGCAGACCGAGATCACCGTGCGCACCGCCCTCAACGATGCCACCGAAAAAGTCAGCGGGCGCGTGGCCTCGTTGCGCGTGACCGGCAGCAACAGCGGGGTGACGGTGGACGCGATCCTGCTGCTGCCCAAGCATGTCAGCGACCTGCAGAAACGCCTGGAGGACAACCTCAATCAGCGCCTGGGCATGCCGGTCAAGGTGAACGTGCAGGAAGTGCTGACCTCGAACGACAACGCCTTCACCCAGCAACAGGACTCGTTGGCCGAGCTGCGGCGCAGCGTGACGGCACTGCAGAGCGAAGAGAACCAGCGCCTGCAGCTGCAGCAAACCGCCGTCACCCAGCGCACCGGCATGCAGTCCACCCTGCTGCCGTTCCTGGGCAACCTGCAGCGCAGCCCCGACGGCAAGTACTGGCAATTCCTACTGACCACCGATGCGCGCATGACACTGGAGCAGGCGCAGGCGATGGAGACCCGGATCAATGCCGCGCCGAAATCGGGCGAACCGCCGCTGCAGGTCTTCCCGCCGCTGCAGCCACTGCCGGCAATCCTCATCGCCGGCCGCGAGGCGAAGTACGCCGGCCCCGACGATGCCCAGCGCGCCCAACTGTCGACCCAGGTCTGGGCCCTACAACGCTGGCGCGCGGGGGCGACGGATGTCGTCATCGTGACCCGTGATGCGGAGCAGGCCACGGCCTGGGAAAGCCTGCTGCGCGAAACCCTGGCCACCAGCAGCATCGAAATCAAACGCCTGCGCCGCGAACAGGCGGGCGAACCGCGCGTGCAACTGGCCGTCGCCGCGCCCTGAGGAGGCGGCTCAGGCGGGTGGCTGTGGCCAACCCGCCGGGATGTCCACGTAGCCGCCACTGAGGTCGATGCCGGTGGTTTCCTCGCCGGCGCGGGCGTCCACTTCGATCAATGTGTCCGGCGGACACGGCGCGCGGATGCAGCGGATCTGTTCGGCGTGCGCAAGCAGCTTCAGCTCGCCGCCGCGCACCCAGCCCATCAGGTAGTAGCGACCAGGCGCCACGTCGATGCGGTAGCCGGTGGCCCCGGCCGGTGAATCGCTGCAGGTAGGCGCGCCGCCCGCGACCGGATGCGCGCAAATGCGCAGCGCCGGCGGCGGGCGGTTGCCGTCACGGATCGCACCGCGGATGCTGGCTTTATCCGCGGTGGGCAGCACGGTGCCGAGCGCTTCGGCGGAAGCCTTCTCGGCAGAAGCTGGCGCGGCAGCGGGCGAGCTCGGCATGGCCGATGCCGCCGGCTGCGGTGTCGCCGGGGCAGTGGCAACGGGCGCGCACGCCGTCAGCGGCAACGCGGCGAACAACAGGATCGGCAACACTCGCGACATGCGGTCCTCCTCCGGCAACGGGCTTGGGCGACAATAGCGCCTCCTTTCGCCGCCTGCCTGACTGCTCCCATGTCGTCCACGAATATTTCGCTGACCCGCTTTTTGATCGAAGAGCAGCGCGCCGGCCGGGTCAGCGCCGACTTGCGCCTGCTGATCGAGGTCGTCGCCCGCGCCTGCAAGAGCATTTCGATCGCGGTCGGCAAGGGCGCGCTGGGCGGCGTGCTGGGCGATGCGTTGAGCGCCGGCGAAGCCAGCATCAATGTGCAGGGCGAGGCGCAAAAGAAGCTGGACGTGCTGAGCAACGAAATCCTGCTGGAAGCCAATGCCTGGGGCGGCCACCTGGCTGGTCTCGCTTCCGAGGAAATGGATCACAGCCAACCGATCCCGGACGTGTACCCGCGCGGCAACTACCTGCTGCTGTTCGATCCGCTGGACGGCTCGTCGAACATCGACGTCAACATCTCGGTGGGCACCATCTTCTCGGTGCTGCGTTGCCCGGACGGCGTCACCACACCGGCCGACGAGCACTTCCTGCAGCCCGGCACCGCGCAAGTCGCCGCCGGCTACTGCACCTACGGGCCGAGCACAATGCTGGTGCTCACCGTGGGCCATGGCACCCATGCGTTCACCCTGGATCGCGAAGTCGGTTCGTTCGTGCTGACCACGCGCGGCATGCAGATCCCGGAGGAAACGAAGGAGTTCGCGGTCAACGTCTCCAACCAGCGTTTCTGGGAAGCGCCGATGCAGGCCTATGTCGGCGACATGTTGGCCGGCAAGGAAGGCCCGCGCGGCAAGGACTTCAACATGCGCTGGGTGGCCAGCATGGTCGCCGACGTGCACCGCATCCTCACCCGCGGCGGCATCTTCAGCTATCCGCTGGACAGCAAATGCGCGCCCAAGGGCGGCAAGCTGCGGCTGATGTACGAAGCCAACCCGATGAGCTTCCTGGTCGAACAGGCCGGCGGCGCCGCAAGCACCGGCCGTGTGCGCATGCTGGAGGTACAGCCCACCGGCCTGCATATGCGGGTGCCGGTGTTCATGGGTTCGAAGGCGGAAGTCGAAACCGCGGTGCGCTACCACGCCGTAGCCGACGCGGCCTGAGCCCGCTCAGGGCGTGGTCGGCGGCTGGTTCAGGGCCAGCCAGTACAGGCCGATCTGCCGCACCACGTCGACGAAGCGTTCGTATTCCACCGGCTTCTGGATATAGCTGTTGGCGCCCAGCGCATACACCACGTCCACGTCGAAGGACTCGGCGCTGGTGGTCAACACCACGACCGGCAGCGTGCTGGTGGCCGGATCGTTGCGGATCGCGTGCAGCACCTCACGTCCATCGAGCTTGGGCAGGTTGAGGTCAAGTAACACCAGTGCCGGCAAGTCGTCGGGCGCGCAGGCTTTCAGGTATGCCACTGCCTGCACCCCATCGCTGACCACCCGCAGCCGGTAGTCGCCGCCGGTTTCGGCGAAGGCGATGCGGGTCAATTCCGCATCGTCCGGATTGTCTTCCACCAGCAGGATTTCCTTGCTGAGGCTGATCCTCTCGTTCATCACTCCCGCGCCTCCAATGCGCTGTCGCCTGTTGCTTGCCGTCCTTCGTTCGCGCGCGGCAAGTCGCGCAATTCCACGTGGAAATTCGCACCGGCATCCGCCATCGCCTCCGCGCGGATCCCGCCATGGTGGCGCTCCACGATCTGCTGGGCAATGGTCAGGCCGATGCCGTCGCCCGCGCCCTGATCGCCACCGTGCAACCGCTGGAACGGTTCGTAGAGTTTGTCCGCATAGGCCATGTCGAAACCGATACCGCGATCGCGAACCGTGAAATGCAACCCGTGTTCATCGCGATGGCCCTCGATGTCCACCTCCACCGCATCGCGCGTGGCGGAAAACTGCCAGGCATTGCGCAGCAACTGGGTCAGCAGCGCCTTCACCAGGCGCTCATCGCCGATCACCTGCAACCCGGGCTGCACGCGCACGCGTGCTGTTCGATCCGGCTGCGCATCCTGCAGTTCCGCCGCAACCCATTCAGCCAGCAGGCTGACATCCACGTTCGCCGGCCGCAGCTCCGTGTGGCCGATTCTCGCCAGCTCCAGCAGGCTTTCGATCAGACCACCCATGCGCACACTGGCGCTGCGGATGCGCGCCAACTGCTCCCGGCCCAGCGCATCCAGGCGATCGCCGGCATGCCGTTCCAGCTGGGTCGCGAAACCATCGATGCCGCGCAGCGGCGCGCGCAGATCGTGCGACACACCCTGCACGAAGGCCTCCAACCGCCGCTGCGCCGCCTGCAATTCGGTGGTGCGCGCCTGCACGCGCTGCTCCAGGTGTTCATTGAGGTCGCGCAGCGCGCGCTCGGCCACGCGCTGCCCGGTCATGTCGCGAAACTGGGCGATGAAGTAGCGCGGCGTGCCATCGGCATCGCGCATCGTGGCGGCATTCACCTGGGCGTCGATCACGCGCCCGTCACGATGCAGGTAACGTTTTTCGAAGTCGACCGAAGTCAGCGCGCCCACGATCAATTCCTTGCGCAACCGCTCACCCAACGACGCGTCGTCAGGATGGCTGAAGCTGTGAACCAGCTTCCCGAGCAAACCGTCAGCGTCGCGGTCGAACATGCGGCACAGCGCCGCATTGACGTCGAGAAAACGCCCTTCCAGCGACACGATGGCCATGCCGATACCGGCCGAGTCCATCGCCAGGCGGAAACGCGCTTCGTCTTGATCGACCTTGTGCGCAGTCATCTTCGTCTTCACGCCAATCAGTAATTAAAACACGTGTGCCGTCAAGCGCATGTGCACACCGTCATGCACATCCAAGCGCATGCACAACGCACGCGAGCGGGCACAATGCACGGGCATGCTCATGAATCCGCACCTGTATTCGCAGATCGCCTTCGGCCTGATCCTGATCGGTGGGCTGTACCTGTTCATCACCGAAAAGCTGCGGGTCGATGTCACCGCCATGCTGATCCTGCTGGCGCTGGTATTGACCGGCGTGCTGGACGGCAAGCAAGCGCTGTCCGGCTTTGCCAGCGAGCCGGCGATCATCGTCGCCGCGGTGTTCGTGATCTCCGGTGGCTTGGCCGCGACTGGCATCACCGAGCACATCGGCGCATGGATCGGCCGCGCCGGGGGTGGCAGCGAATGGCGCACGATCGCGGTGGTGATGCCGGTGGTGGCGCTGCTGGCCGCCTTCACCCACCACGTGATGGTCACCGCGATGATGCTGCCGCTGTTGCTGCGGCATGCACGCGACCGCCAGATGCCCGCATCGCGTTTGTTGATGCCGATGTCGCTGGCGGCCTCGCTGGGCACCACCCTGACCCTGTTCAGCGCGCCGGCCTTCCTGCTGGCCAACGACCAGCTGCAGCGCGCGGGCGCCGAAGGCTTGGGCATCTTCTCGATCACTCCGATCGGCGTGGCGCTGGTGATCGTCGGCACCGTGTACATGCTGCTGACCCGCTGGATCCTGCCCAAGCGCAGCGGCGAGGGTGGCGACGACGATTACCTGCGGCTGGGCCGCTACCGCACCGAGCTTCTGGTGGTGCCGGGCGGGCAATGGGCCACCCGCACATTGGCCGACATGCAGAAGGCGATGGGCAAGTCGGTGTCCGTGCATGGCTGGCTGCGCGACGGCAAGCGCCGTGACGATCTCACTCCCGCCAGCCCGCTACTGGGCGGCGACATCCTGCTGATCGAAGCCGGCGCCGACGAGTTGATGTCGCTGCACGACGATCCCGGCCTGGACCTCAATGCCATCGCCCGCTATGGCGACAGCCTGGACGGCGAAGGCAAGCTGCAACTGGTGCAGACGGTGGTAGCGCCGGGTTCGGAATTCCTCGGCCGCAGCATCCGCGAGCTGGATTTCTCGAAGCAGTTCCACGCGGTGATCGTGGGCCTGTGGCGGCGCACCGGCCCGGTGGCCGAGCGCCTGTCCGACGCCCGCCTGCGCGAAGGCGACCTGCTGGTGCTATGGGGCCGTTCCAACCGCTTCGCCGAACTGGCCACCCACCACGGCTTCCTGCTGCTCGCGCCGTTCGCCGGCGAGGCCAAGCGCCGTCTGCGCGCGCCGCTGGCGCTGGCGATCCTGGCCGCCACCATCCTGGCTGCGGCCACCGAATGGCTACCAGCTTCACTGGCCTTCCTGCTGGGCGCGGTGGCGATGGTGGTCACCCGCTGCGTGGACATCAACCAGGCGTATCGCGAGATCGACGTGCGCATCTTCGTGATGATCGCCGGCGTCATTCCGCTTGGCATCGCCATGGAGCAGACCGGCACCGCCGACCTGCTGGCGCAGGGCGTCTCCCACGTGATCGAAGGCTGGCCGGTGCTGGCGATGCTGCTGGTGATGTTCTCGATGGCCGCGCTGCTCACCCAGATCATGAGCGACGCCGCCACCACCGCCTTGCTGGGGCCGATCGCGATCGCACTGGCGCAGCTGCTCGACTTGCCGCCCACGCCGTTCGTGGTGTGTACCGCGCTGGGTGCGGTGGTCGCCTTCCTGACCCCGATCGGCCATCACGGCAACCTGCTGATCCTGGGGCCTGGGCAATACCGTTTCGGCGATTTCCTGCGCATCGGCCTGCCGTTGACCGTGCTGATCGCCCTGGTCAGCGCCTGGCTGGCACGCTGGCTGTGGCTGGACGGCCCGCTGCTGCCGCATTTCGCCTGAGCATCTTTCCCTGTCGAGGAGCCTGCGATGACCACCCTGATTACCCCGCGCATCCACGATCTTGGCGGCTTCCAGGTACGCCGCGCGGTGCCGTCGCTGCAGGCGCGCAGCGTGGGCCCGTTCGTGTTCGTCGACCACCTGGGGCCGGCGCTGTTCCAGCCCGGCCACGGCATCGACGTGCGCCCGCACCCGCATATCGGCCTGGCCACGGTGACTTACCTGTGGGCGGGCGCGCTGCGGCATCGCGACACCCTGGGCAGCGTGCAGGACGTCCTTCCCGGCGACGTCAACTGGATGACCGCCGGCCGCGGCATCGCCCATTCCGAACGCACCCCGCCCGATCCGCGCGCAGCCGGCAGCACCGCGCACGGCATGCAGACCTGGGTGGCGTTGCCGAAGGCGGACGAGGAAGTCGCGCCGTCGTTCCACCATCACCCGGCATCGTCCCTGCCGATGCGCGACCACGCCGGCGCGCAGCTGCGGGTGATCGCCGGGCGCGGCTTCGGCATGGAATCGCCGGTCAAGGTGTTTGCCGAGACCTACAACGTGGCGGTCGATCTTGCGCCCGATGCCGAACTCGTCATCGAACCGGAAGCGGTGGAGCGCGCGCTGTACATCCTGGAGGGCGAGTCGCAGCTGGATGGCGGCGATATCCCGGAGAAACACCTGCTGGTGCTGGATCGCGGCACCCGCTACGTGTTGCGCGCGAAAACGCCGCTGAAGGCGATGCTGTTCGGCGGCGAACCGCTGGATGGCCCGCGCCACCTGTGGTGGAACTTCGTGTCGTCCTCCAAGGAACGCATCGAGCGGGCCAAAGCGGATTGGGACAGCGGCGCGTTCGGGCTGATCCCGGACGACGACCAGGAGCGCATTCCGCTGCCCGCTTAGTGGACATGGGACAAAATGACCTGTCCCGGCGACCATCACGATCCTTTAAGGTCATCCTCGTACTCTGAAAAAATCTGACGCTACGACCGGTTCATGGTTGTTGATGATGTGCGACGGTGGGGGGGCCGCCAACGCATACGCAGACGATCGCGAGCGCCAGCCGATAGACACCATAGCCTCGACCAGGGGATGTCCATGTCTAGTTCGCTGCGTCTCAGCAGTCGTGCCGGCTTCACCGCCGTTCTGCTCTCTTTGGCCGCGCTTCCCGGTTGCAAGCAGCCTGCGGCACCGCAAACGCCGCCGGTACCGGTGAAAGTCATGACGATCCAGTCGGCGACGATGCCGCTGTATCGCGACTACCCCGGGCAGGTCTCGGGTTCCGACGAGGCAACACTGCGCTCGCGCAGCAACGGCATCCTCGTCGCCAAGCATTTCGAGGACGGCGATTGGGTCCGCAAGGGACAACCGCTGTTCTCGATCGATCCGCGCGAGATGCTGGCCCAGCAGGCCAGCGCACATGCGCAGCTGGCGCAGGCGCAGGCCGATTTGGCCCGCGCGCGCCTGGACGTGGCGCGCTACGGCCCGCTGGTGCGTGAAAACGCGATCGCCCGTCAGGTCTACGACAACTCGGTGGCCGCAGAGCGCGCCGCGGCCGCTCAGGTGCGCGCCGCCGAAGCGCTGACGCGTCAGGCCGGCCTGGGCGTCGAGTACACCACCGTCGAAGCCCCCTTCGACGGCCGCATCGGCGCTCGATCGGCGATCTGGTCGTGGCCGGACAGACCTCCTTGGTCACGATCTCCAAGGACGACCCGGCCTGGGTGTATTTCAACCCCAGCGAAAGCGACTTTCTCGCGTTCCGGCGGCAGCACGGCGGCAAGCCCGAGCAGCCCGGTCAGATCCCCGAGGAGAATCGTGTTGTGCGGTTGATCCTGTCCGATGGCAGTGAATACCCATTGCCGGGCGAGATCGATTTCACCGACCGTGCGCTGGACTCCGGCACCGGCACATACCGCGTGCGCGCCAAGTTTCCGAATTCGGACAGGCTGCTGACGCCGGGCATGTTCGCCCGCGTTCGCGTCCAGTTCGACCAGCGCCCGCAGGCGCTCGCCGTTCCGGAACGTGCCGTCGTGCAGATGCTGGGCCGCTACTTCCTGGTGGTGGTGGGCGCCGGCAACAAGGCGGAACAACGCCCCATCGAACCCGGCCCGCGGCAAGGATCCTTGTGGGTCATCGACAAGGGGCTCAAGCCTGGCGAAACCGTGGTCGTGGAAGGCATGCAGAAGGCGGCCGCGGGCGCCGTGCTCGCGCCGACGCCGGTGACGCAGCAGCAGTTGGACAACCCCGATGCGGCCGCATCGCCAGCGAAGGATGCGTCGGGACAGGCAGACACCCCGCCAGCGCCGGAACCCGCTGCCAAGACGGAGGGCTAAGGCCATGTCCGGCATCGCGCGGTTTTTCATCGATCGGCCGATCTTCGCGATCGTCATCTCGCTATTCCTGGTGCTGTCCGGCGCGATTTCGCTGAGTGGGCTGCCGACTGCGCAGTTCCCGGAGATTGCTCTTCCCACGGTCCGGGTAATGTCCGCCTTCCCCGGCGCCAGCTCCGACATCGTGGAAGATGGCGTCAGCTCGCCGCTGGACACCATGATCAACGGCGTCACCGACATGAAGCGCATCAAGTCGGTGTCCAGCGACGATGGCTCGTCGTACATCGAGGTCACGTTCGATCTCGAACGCGATGTCGACATGGCCTCCGTCGAGACCCAGAACCGCGTGTCCCAGGTCATGGCGAATCTTCCGCAGGAAGTGCAGTCCATCGGCGTCACCGTGGTCAAGGCATCCCCGGACACCTTGATGTACGTGTCGTTCTACGCACCGGGCGGCGAATACGGACGCAACTTCCTCGGCAATTACCTCAACAACTACATGCTGGACGAGTTCAAGCGCGTCACCGGTGTCGGCGACGTGCAGGTCTTCGGGTCGGAGTTCGGCATGCGCGTCTGGCTGCATCCGGACAAGATGGCCGCGCTTGGCGTCTCCATGCCCGAGGCGCTGGCAGCCATCCAGGAGCAGAACAAGCAGGCGGCTGCGGGCACCGTAGGCGCGCCGCCCGCGAGCTCCAGTACCGGGCTGCAATACTCGTTGCGGCTGCAGGGCCGGCTGAAGGATCCGGAGGAGTTCAGGAACATCATCGTCCGCTCGCGCAGCGACGGCTCCTTCGTGCGCATGCGCGACATCGCACGGGTGGAGCTGGACGAGAAGGACTATGGCATCGAAGCCACCTACAACGGCGCCGAATCGGCGACCGTCGGTATCGCGCTGTCTCCCGGCGCGAACGCGGTGGCAACCGCCGATCTCATGCACGCCAAGCTGGACGAGCTGTCCAAGCAATTCCCGAAGGGCATGAAGTACGACATCGTGTACGACACCTCGCGCTTCGTGGAGGAATCGATCCACGAAGTGGTGCTGACCTTCCGCGATGCACTGATCCTGGTGCTGCTGGTGGTGTTCATCTTCCTGCAGAGCTGGCGCGCCACGTTGATCCCGATGTTGGCCGTGCCGGTGTCGTTGATGGCCACCTTCATCGCCTACCAGGCGCTGGGCTTCTCCATCAACACGTTGTCCCTGTTCGGCATGATCCTGGCCATCGGCATCGTGGTCGACGACGCCATCGTGGTGGTCGAAGCGGTCGAACAGAAAATCGAGACGGGCCTGGCGCCGAAGGAAGCCGCGCGCGAGGCGATGGATGAAGTTTCCGGCCCGGTGATCGCGATCGCGCTGGTGTTGTCGGCGGTCTTCGTGCCGATGGCCTTCGTTCCCGGCGTCAGCGGGCAGCTGTACAAGCAGTTCGCCCTGACCATCGCGGTCTCGACCTCGTTCTCCGCGCTGGTCGCCCTCACGCTGACCCCGGCACTGTGTGCGCTGATGCTCAAGCCCAAGGACGAACACGCGAAGAAGGGGCCGCTGGGTCGCTTCTTCGACAAGTTCAACCGCGGCTTCGCCAACCTCACCGAGCGTTACCTGGGCGTGGCCGGCTACGCACTGAAGTCGATGAAGCGCCTGGTGCTGGCGATGGCCGTCCTGTTCATCTGCCTGATCGTCGCGTTCAGGGCCACGCCGACCGGATTCGTTCCGGACGAGGATGTCGGCGGCTTCTTCACGTACGTGATCCTGCCGGAAGGCGCTTCCACCGGGCGCACCAAGGACGTGCTGGCCACCTTGTCCAAGCGCATGGAGAAACTGCCTGGTGTCGATGGCGTGCTGGCCGTGTCCGGTTTCGACTTGCTGTCGACCACCTCAGCCCCGAACGCCGGCCTGCTGATCGCCCAGCTCAAGCCCTGGGCCGAGCGCAAGGATGCGAAGGAAAAGGCAGCCGCGCTGATTCAACAGGCGACCATGCAGGGCGCGGACCTGCCGGAGGCATCGGCCTTCGCCTTCAATCCCCCGGCGCTGCCCGGCTTCGGCGCGGTGTCCGGTTTCTCGATGATGATCCAGGCCCGCCAAAGCCAGACCGCGCTGGAGTTGGCGCAGACCACGCAAGACTTCCTGCAGGCGGCGAGCAAACGGCCGGAGATCGGACGCATCAGCTCGACCTTCGCCGCCAACACGCCCAGTTACCAGCTGACCGTGGACCGCGAGAAGATCAAGAAACAGGGCATCAAGATCGATGATGTGTTCTCCACCCTGCAGGTCAATCTCGGCAGCCTGCAGGTCAATGACGTCACCCTGTACGGCAAGAACTACAAGGTGCTCATGCAGGCCGATACCGACTACCGGCGCGATATCAGCGCCCTGTCGCGCCTGTATGTCAGCAACAGTTCCGGGGAGATGGTGCCGCTGGATACGGTGGTCTCCGCCAAACCGATCCAGACCTCGCGCTTCCTGACCCGTTTCAATCTCTACCGCACGGCCGAAATCACCGGCGCACCCGCCGATGGCTACAGTTCCGGCGAAGCGTTGAAGGCGCTTGAAGAAACTGCCGCAAAGACGCTTGGCCCGGGGTACGGCTACGAGTGGTCGGGACAGACCAAGGAGGAGGTCGATACCGGCAATGCGGCGACCTATGTGTTGCTGCTCTCGGTGGTGGTGGTGTTCCTGTTCCTGGCCGCACTGTACGAGAGCTGGGCGATCCCGCTGGCGGTGCTGCTGGCCGTGCCATTCGGCATCCTTGGCGCGATGCTGGGCCTGAAGTTCACCGGCACGGCCTTCGACGTGTACGGCCAGATCGGCCTGGTCACGTTGATCGGCCTGGCGGCGAAGAACGCGATCCTGATCGTGGAGTACGCGAATCTGTACCACGAGGGCGGCATGGGCCTGGTGGACTCGGCGCTGAAGGCGGCCAGGCAACGCCTGCGGCCGATCCTGATGACATCGTTCGCCTTCATCCTGGGCGTGGTGCCATTGGCCATCGCCAGCGGCGCCGGCGCGGCGTCCAAGCACTCGGTGGGTATCACCGTGTTCTTCGGCATGCTCACGGCCACGTTGCTGGCGGTGATCTTCGTGCCCGCCCTGTACGTGTTCGTCAACACGGTCAGTGCGCGCCTGTTCAAGAAAAAGGACAAGCACGAGGACGCCGGCACGCCCCCCGACAACAAACCGACACCTGCAGGGGGGACAACCCCATGAAGCCTGATCGGATGCATCCTGCGATTTCTTCCGGTAGTCGCTTACGTGCGTTGCCCGTGGCACTGGCATTGGTGCTGTCGAGTGGCTGCATGCTCGGGCCGAACTACGTGCGCCCCGACCTGCAGGTACCGGCGGAGTTCCGCGGCCCCAGCGTGGATGCGGCGCAAGCCGAATCGCTGGCGGATCTCGAATGGTTCGCGCTGTTCAACGACCCGGAACTCACCGCGCTGTTGCGTGAAGCCGTCGACCAGAACCTGGACCTGCAGACGGCACTCGCCCGCGTGGACGAAGCCCGTGCAAGCGCGCGCTACCAGCGCAGCTTCCTCGGCCCCACGATCGGAGGCCAGCTGTCGACCACACCGCAACCCGGCCTGGCCGGCAGCAACGACAGCAGCTATTCGCTTGGCCTGGCGTTGAGTTGGGAACTGGATTTCTTCGGCAAGCTGCGGCGCCTGTCCGAATCGTCGCGCGCCAGCTTGTTGGCCACTGAAGACGGTGCCCGCGCAACGATGAGCGCCGTGGTGGTACAGGTCGCCAGCACCTGGTTCACCCTGCTGGAAGCCGAAGAGCAGGAACGCATCGTCGAGGAAACCGTCGTTAGCCAGGAGGAATCGCTCGCCCTGGTTCGGCTGCTCATCAAGAACGGCGTGGCGTCCGGTGCGGAAGAACAGCAGGCGCTGTCGCTGCTGGCCTCCACCAAGGCACAGCTGCCGTTGGTACGCCAGCAGCGTGTCGCCGCAGAGAACACGCTATCCATCCTGCTCGGCCGCTATCCGCAATCGCTCGAGTCTCGGCACGCCCGCCCACCACAGGGACATCTGCCTACAGGTCCCACCCCTCCCCCGGCGGGCGTGCCTTCAGCCCTGCTTGAACGCCGGCCCGATGTGCACCAGGCGGAACAACAGCTGCATGCGGCCACGGCGCAGATCGGTGCCGCCATCGCCAACCGCTTCCCCGTTCCCAGCATCAGCCTCACCGGTCTGTTCGGCCGCGTGTCCACCGACCTGGGTGACCTGACCTCCAGCGACGGCTCGACCAAAGTCGTTTCCTGGGGGCCCGGCGTCAGCCTGCCGCTGCTCGATTTCGGGCGCGGTATCGCCAACGTGGACATCGCGAGGGCGCAGACGGCACAGGCGGCATTCGCCTATCGCGCCACCGTACTGCAGGCGATGCGCGAGGTCTCCGATAGCCTGTTCGCCAACCTGCATGCGTCCGAGGGCATCGCCGCGAACGAAGAGCGTGTCGCCGCAGCACAGGAAGCCCTGCGCCTGGAGCGCCTGCGCTATCGCGCCGGCGTCGTGGACTACCTCGACCTGCTCGATTCGGAACGCCAGCAACTGGCCGCACGGCTCGACCTGAGCAACGCGCGCTTGAACAAGGCGAACAGCTATCTGAATTTGTACCGCGCCTTGGGCGGCGGCTGGTCGGATGAGGCACTGCTGCAGGCGAAGACAGTCACGCAAGAGAGCGAAGGTGCGAAGTGATGCATCACGCCAGCATCCAGCACAAGTCATCAACAAATCCCATCGGGTAGTCCGTATGTCCGCCGCCATCGTGTGATCGGATGCCCGCACATCACTTTGGTGCAATGGCAAGAGGCCGACGCATCCAGCAAGTAGAGGGCGCAGCTCATGAACGAACAATTCCGAAACAATGATCGTATTCACTGGTCCTTGCGGCTGATCGGTGCCGTGATCGGGGTGGTCCTCGGTTTGGCGCTCGCGATTCCCGGTGTTCAACTGATCATGCTGGGCGGCTCCTGGTACTACGTCGTGGCCGGCTTGGCCGGTGTCGTGGCCGGCTTCTATATCTTCAAGGGCCGTTCCGTCGGCATCGCCATCTACTTGGGCCTTTGCGCATTCACGCTGGTCTGGAGCATCTACGAGGTCGCCGGCATGGAGCAGTGGTTCTGGCCGCTGATTCCGCGGTTGTTCTCGTACGGCTTCATGCTGTTCTTCCTGCTGCTGGCGGCACCGAAATTCCCCGATCTCAAGGGCAAGGCAAACCTTCTACAGGGTGCCCGGCTTGGCATGTTCGGCGCGCTTGCGGGCCTGGTTCTGGCCGTCTACGGCATGTTCATTCCGCATGGCGTGGTCACCAATGCCTTTACGCCCGCCAAACCGTCAAAAATGATGCATGCCACGACACAGATGCGGAACGAGTGGCGCAACTACAGCGGCACCGTGCTCGGCAACCGCTTCCAACCGGCGGACCAGATCAACCGGGAATCCGTCAAGAACCTGAAAGTGGCGTGGACCTACCACACCGGGAAAAAGGGATTCGAGAGCAACGCGGACCAGAACACGCCGATATTCGCCGACAACACCGTCTATGCCTGTACCTACGACAACGTGGTGCATGCCATCGATGGCGAAACGGGGCGGCGACGCTGGGTGTTCGATCCCAAGGCCACGGGGCCGTTCTTCATGCGCTGCCGTGGCGTCACCTACTACCAGGCGCCAGGCCCGGATGCCGATGGCCAGTGCGCTACGCGCATCATCATGAACACGATTGATGCGCGGCTGTTCGCGCTCGACGCCAAGACCGGAGCACCATGCAAATACTTCGGTGCAAACGGCATGGTCGACATGAAGCGCGGCATCGGCGATTTCAAACCGGGAATGTACGGCTTCACCTCTGCGCCGACGGTGACCAAGGACACGATCATCGTCGGCAGTTTCCTCAACGACAACATCAGTACCTACGAGTCCTCGGGCGTCATTCGAGCGATGGACGCGGTGACGGGCGAGTTGCGCTGGGCCTTCGATGTCGGCCGGCCCGGCCAGAAGGGATGGCCTGCCGAGGGCGAGACCTTCACCAAGGGCACGCCCAACATGTGGACCCACGCGGCCGTCGATGAGGAGCTGGGCCTGGTCTACTTGCCATTGGGCAATGCAACGCCCGATGTGTATGGCGGCAAGCGCCGGCCCTTCGACAATGCCTACAACGCCACGATCGTCGCACTGGACATCGCCACCGGCGACGAGCGCTGGAAATTCCAGACGGTGCACCACGACTTGTGGGACTTCGACCTGCCCGCCCAACCCTCGCTGTACGACGTCACCGACCCCAAGACCGGCAAACTCGTGAAGGCCCTGGTGCTGCCGACCAAACGGCAGGACATCTTCTTGCTGAATCGCGAAACGGGCGAACCCATCGCGGAGGTGGTCGAGAAGCCAGTGACCACCGAAGGCGGGATTCCCGAGCACAAGGGCTGGCTCTCGCCCACGCAGCAGTACTCGGTCGGCATGCCGAAGGTCGGGGGGAATCCGCTGACCGAAGCACACATGTGGGGGGCGACGCCCGTCGATCAGCTGAGCTGCCGCATCGCGTTCCGCAAGTTGCGCTACACCGGAAACGAGTTCGTTCCGCCTGGCGTCGATCCCGGGCTACAGCAGCAGGGGCCGCAGGGCGGATTCAACTGGGGCGCGGGGTCTGTCGATGAAAATTCGGGCGTCTACATCATCAACGATCTGCGCTTGCCGCTGTCGCACCGCCTGATCCCACGCGCTGTCGCTCCGCCGTATCCCGTATTGAAGAGCGGGCACGATCCGTATGCACCGCAATTCGGTACGCCGTACGGGTTGCGCCGCGATCCGGTGGTGTCCTTCATCGGCCTGCTGTGCCCGCAGCCGCCGTGGGGAATGATCTCGGGCATCGATTTGAATACGCACAAACTTGTGTGGTCGCGTCCCATCGGCACGCTCGCGGATCTGGATTTCCTGGGGATCACCACGCACCTCAAGATACCGGTCGGCATGCCTTCGCTCGGCGGCAGTGTCATCACCGGCGGCGGTGTCGCGTTCATCGGCACGGCAATGGATCGCTACTTCCGCGCACTTGATGTCCGCACCGGCGAAACGCTGTGGGAAGACCGGATGCCGGTTGGCGCCACGGCAACGCCGATCAGCTACGTCGCACCCAACGGCAAACAGTACATCGTCATCTCGGCAGGTGGCGCAACCTATGCTGTACCAAAAGCGCGCGGCGACTACATCATCGCCTACGCATTGCCGGATGGTCCGGCGAATGGAAAGTGAGCGAACAACGACCGGGCGGCATGCCCGCCCTGGGCGGTTCGTTCACCACGCGCAGCGGCCTGACGTTCTATTCGGCCACGCAGGAGTACTACCTGCGCGCGTTCAACACGGAAACCGGCGAGGAAGTGTGGAAGGCGCGGCTTCCCTCGGGCTCGCAAAGCACGCCGATGACCTACATGGACAAGCGCAGCGGCCGGCAATACATCGTCGTCACCGCCGGCGGCGCACGCTACAACCCGAACGATCGCGGCGACTACATCATCGCGTTCGCCCTTCCTGAAAAAAGTGAATCCGAGAGGATGGCAAATGCTCGAGCAACGACTGATGCACTGAGCCAGTAATCCACTCACCACGGAGAATCCATCATGGGTAGTGAAGAAGTTTCGCTGAAAACGCACTGGCTGGTCAGGCTGGTGGCACTCATCCTGGTGTTGAGCGGGCTTGCAGAGCTGCTCGGTGGCGGCTACCTGATCGCGCTGGGCGGGTCGTGGTACTACGCACTCGCCGGTGCCGGCACCCTCGCCGCAGGCGTGATGCTGTGGCGCGGACGCCTGCGGGGCGTCTTCGTCTATCTGATCGTATTTGCCTTGACCGTCGTCTGGTCG
>Ga0209792_1000755_pt1 | contig 19302 bp, 20 predicted proteins | sample EBPBio142005_DNA_FD_185860 | JGI IMG/M metagenome (GOLD analysis project Ga0209792, IMG submission 185860) | Wastewater treatment Type I Accumulibacter community from EBPR Bioreactor in Madison, WI, USA - Reactor 1_6/14/2005_ DNA (SPAdes)... | ecosystem: Engineered > Bioreactor > EBPR >... | reverse complement strand
TTATGTATCCAGTCTTATCTTAGCATCATGCTAAAAATGAACGGCAGATGTTTTCGCATCGAAACTCTCCGATGGACTGCGTTCCGCCCAAGGACGTGACCAAAAATCTCGACGTGTTCGTTCCAACGCTATACCGCTGGGTGCCAGCCTCGGCGCATGCTTAACGTACTTTAAATTCCGTTTTCTGAGACGACCCCTAAATCAATGCCTGCAATCCAGTTGACCGACATAAAACGTCAAGCAGCAATCTCGGCCAGCAAATCTGGTTGGGCAACTGGAATTGGTTCGATGAACTTGCTCAACTCATCCTGTTGTTCAAGTAAAAAAGGTGCGTCTTTGACCCTTGCATGAAGGTTCAGCAAGCGTTTCTCTGCACGGTTGAGAATCGTGCCATAGAGCATCGGGATGATTTTCACTTCATCGCCGTGCTTGATAGGTTCGTCTTCGCCTTGCTCAATGACACTTCCAAGAACAAAGCCATCGACCCTAGTGGATTTGCGAATATGTCCTTTGGCCTTGAGTTCCTTCACGTACTTCCAGACTTGCTCTTTTTCCTTTGAGCCAAGGGGCAAGCCGGTAGTCTTCAAGTCCACGATCACTACGTGCTCTACACCGTCCTCGTTGTAGTCGTCATCATACGAAGAACGGGCGTAGAAACCAACACTGCTGTCAGGCAAAGCAACGAAGTCCGGTCTGTTCCTGCTACCTACACCAGTAGCGTCACCAAAAAGGGTGCGGATGACCGTGGTCATGCCCTTGTTGGATGTGAATTCAATAGACTCAAACTGAGCCCCGAACATCCACAACCCTCGTTCAAACAAAGGCTGGAGTTCATGTACCTCGTCAATGCCTGCGATTTGAAGCTTGGTGCGTAGTTCATTGATAAGCTTCAAACGATTTTGGATCTCGTCCAGCACCAGCTTCGCCATGCCGATAGTCCACTCGGCCAGGATGGTATGCAGGGTGTCGTAATCGTTGGGTTCGCAATTGTGGAGAAGTTCAAGTAACCCATAGCGAGACTTCGATTTCTCCAATTTTGCAAGAATGCTGGATAGCTGAATAATCTCCTGCTCGCCGAAGTTGGGGCATGTGTCCACCACTTCATTGACGAAGGTTTCAACCCTGTCTTTGCTCACTGGCGAAAGAGCATTGACAGCACTGCCGATGCGTTCAATCACGGCACTACGCTTGGCTTCTCGCTCGGTCTTGCTGCTTTCATAAATTATTTGGCGGATGCGGTCTTGGACTGATTCACGACTCTTTGTCCATGCATCGCTGTCCTCATGAAAACCGCTCCAATCTTCAAGGACTGCATCATGTTGGTTGAGAAAGTCGGCCTGGACGATGAAGGTGAATCTCTTGGCTTCTGAGGTGCGTCCATCAAGGATTCGCTCATAGTCGCTTCTACTCCACTTGCACTGCCCGACTGCACGGTTTTGGACCCACCAGGCAATTCCATGCTGCTTCGTGGTTTTGTCGGCCTTCTTGGCGTCAATGTGAAGGAGGCGAACCTTGCCATAACCCGCTACATCAACCTCTTCGGTAGACAAAAGGTCGGGGATGTCGTTGAAGGTTATTTGGCTTCCGTTGACCCATACAGTAAAGGCAGGGTTTGCAAGAAACCTGCTTCCGATGAGCTCTCGCGCACGTTCTTCCGTGAAGCCTAGCTTTGGGATGTCGCCATTTCCAACGATCTCGGTCCCATGCCCAATGACACCTTCGGCCGTAAATGAAACCTCTTCAAGAACTAAAGGGTCAGTCGGTGTGCGATGGACTCGGCAAACAAATTCCTGCCCGTTCTTTCGGGATGTGATCAGATATTCGCTCGCGAAGCAAAAGCTGGCAAAGCGGCCTTTTCCATTTTTCCCAAAGACAGTACGAGGCTGGCCTGACACATCCTCTGGTGGGCTTGTCGTTGTGCCTTGGGCTGTTATGCGGTTATAGGCGATTGTTCGCCAAATGTGCTGAAACTCTTCACGGGTCATCCCATGCCCGTTGTCCTTAATCTTGAACTGTCGTTCATCCTTGGCGTCCGGCCAAGTGATCAATACCTTTGTGGCATAGGCATCCCAGCAGTTGGCTACAAGTTCAACGATGGCTGTTGAAGGGTCTGTGATGATGGAGCCAGCGTAACTTTCCAGAAAACGCTCGTCGTACAGAAGGGTTTGCTGTTCCATGATTTCTCCATTGTTGTTTTATTTAAGGCTTGAAATGCCTATACTTATCCGTGGTCGGACTTTTGCGTCCGCTGTTTGCGTTCCTTCTGCTCGCGCCCGGCTTTGGTTGCTTCTCGGCGTTGCGCATACCTGTGGTGAAGTTCAAGCGGGCACGTCCGCCCGCATCGACCATACCCGTTTGACCTGGCTTTCACTGCACCCGGCCAGCTTGGCCGTTTCCGCAATGCTGCGGCCGCCGCTGCGCAATGCAATGATGCGTTCATGCGTTGTCGTGTCGGCCTGGCGGCCGGCGTACTTGCCGGCACGCTTGGCAAGCTCGACACCCTGGCGCTGTCGTTCGCGCCGATCCTCGTAGTCATCGCGGGCCATTTGTAGAGCCAGCTTCAATAGCAGCTCCTGGATTGATTCCAATACGATCTTTGCCACACCTTGGGCCTCGGCTGCGAGATCGGACAAATCGACAACACCGGGGATGGCCAGCCTGGCACCCTTGGCTCGGATCGAGGCCACCAGGCGTTCTGCCTCCGCCAGCGGCAAGCGGCTGATGCGGTCGATCTTCTCGGCAACCACAATTTCGCCGGGCTGCAAGTCGGCAATCATCCGTAGCAACTCGGGCCGGTCGGCACGTGCGCCCGATGCCTTCTCGCGATAAATGCCGGCGACATAGCAGCCAGCAGCACGTGTGCTGTCCACGATGGCCGCCTGGCGACTCAAGTCCTGTTCTTCGGTGCTGACGCGCAAATAGATACGCGCAACCTTCATGGCCGGCGCTTCGGCCGGCCCTTTCTTCGTCGTCATAGTCGGCCAATTTGGGTATAGCTATATTGGCCTAGCGTAGCAGGCCCGGCCAATAACTCAAAGCGCAATCTAAATTGGCCAATCTATTTTTGACCACCCAAATTGACCATATGCGCGAAACGCTTGCATGAGTTCTATCAATCATGCACAATAGAGGCTTGCAAGTAACCTTGATTGATAAAGGAGCGCACCATGCAGAGCATGACCTTAGAGCAGCTACGCGCCACGGCCAGCGCCGGCGGCGTGACGGGTGTAACCCTGAAAGGGCAGGGCGGCGGCTTCTTCGTCGAAATCGCCACCCGCAGCGGCCAAGACGCCTTTTTGGTGAAGGCCCGCACCACAGAGCCGCGCCGCTTTGGCAACCCCACTTCCGCGCTGATCGTCTTGCGTGATGTGGGCATTGCCGTTGCGCAACTCGACGCCACCAACTGGAACCCCGACCAGAAGGACATGACCCGCAGCCGGCAGAGCCGCGCCGAGGCCATGCGAGGCGCACACGAAGCCGCCGCCTATAACCAGTGGCTGGCCGGCGAGATTCAGGCATCCATTGACGACCCCCGGCCGAATATCCCTCACGATGAAGTCATGGCCGAGATGGACGCCGATATTGCCGCCTTGCCGAAGAAAAAGCGCGCATGACGGCCAAGCCTTACCGCATTGAATGGCGGCCTATGGCCCGCGAGGATTTGCGCGCAATCGTGCGCTACATCGGCCAGGACAACCCGACACGGGCCAAGAGCTTCGGCAAGGAGCTGCGCGACAAGACCAAGCCGCTTGCACAGCATCCAGAGCTTGGCCGCAAAGGGCGGCCGGGCTTGCCCGAGTGGCTGCGCGAACTGGTCGTGCATCCGAACTACATCGTTTTTTATCGTGTGCTGGCCGAGGCCAGCACCGTCGAGATTTTGAGAGTGAAGCACGCGGCCCAACAGGTGCCGTGATTACAACCCCGGCGCTCTAACGCCGGTTTTTCAGGAGTGGCGAAGATGAATACAGATCAAAACTTGGGCGCGACGCCCGCAGAAGTCGAGGCGCTTGTGGCTGAATTTTTCGAGCAGATGGAACCGAAAGTAAAGAAGGGCAGGGCGTGGACGTTTCATCGCCTAAATGCCGCTTGCGACACCCCGAACGGGGAGCGCGTGCAGGCCGTGCTTTACCCCGATGACGGGCAGGGCTTCGCGCTGTACGCCCGGCAGGGGCAGACCTTGCACGCCATCACCCACGAAGGCCGCCCGGTGCGCTTTCGGACGTTTGAAAAGGCACTCACGACGCTGGCCGACGTGACGCACCTCGACCCCGAAATCATCGTGGATTCGTCCAACTGGTGCGAGGAAACCGGCCCGCACTGACACAGGAAAAAGAAAGGCCCGGCACTGCTCTAACAGTGTCGGGCCGGGGTGCAGCCCCGGAGTGGCGAACTCATAAAGGGCTGCTGACCATTACCAAAACAGGCAAATGACCATGACCAATCTTAACAAAAATGGCGGCAGACAGACAGCCTTAAACCTTGATGGCTGGGCATTCGATGAAGCGGCTTACCGCGCCGAGCTGATCGCAGTCGGCCTAACGGCCGAGGATGCCGCCGCCGTGGCGGCCAAGACGGCTAACGCCCGCCGCGATGCCTTGAACGCAAACGAGTACCGCCTAAAGCTGATCGACGCCGGCATGGGCGTAGAGCAAGCCAAGCGGGCCGCAGCAACAGCCGCCCGCTTCATGGGTACGCCGGAGGCCAAGAGCGCCGAGCCTTCGCGCATCGATGGCTTCCAGTCCGTGGGGGCCGTTGTCGGTCGCAGCGTGCCGGCTGCGCCGAAGGCCTCGCCAGTTTCAGAGCCGCCCACCGCGCAGGTTCTGGCCGGGGAAGCGCAGAAATCCAGCATAACGAAGCGGCAAGAGCATTTGATTTCGGAAGCATTGGCATTGGAACTTGAGGACGCGAAGGCGGCCGGGGCAACCGGGTATGTTGCGCACTTTTTGGCACAAGCCACGTTGCCCCATACCGACCCGAAAACAACCTATTTCGAGCGCGGCACCTCGAAAATTTCACTGTCCATCAACGCGCATCCGAAATTTGGAATGCCTTACGGGATGATGCCTCGGCTTTTGCTGGCGTGGATGTGTACAGAGGCCACCTTGACCGGCTCCCCTGTCTTGGTGCTGGGCAACAATCAGAAGCAGTTCCTAGACAAGCTGAAACTGCCGAGCGATGGCCGATACATCAAGAGTTTGCATAGCCAGACACTCGCCCTTGTCCGCTCGACCATTTCGGCCGATGGTTCCGACGTGAACGCCTTGGGTTTTTCGCAGATGGTGATTGCCAGCAAAGGGTTTCTATTCTGGAACCCGAAACGGCCGGACGAACCGAGCTTGTGGGATAGCACGCTTACGCTTAGCGCCGAGTTTTTCGACAGCCTGATAAATGCGCCTGTCCCGATCAAGATGGAGGCTTTGCAGGCACTGCGCCGCTCGCCTATGGCGATGGATATTTACACATGGCTGGTTTACCGCATGTTCACCCTGAACGTCGGGGCGCGAAGTGGCGGCCGTGCCGAAACCAAAGTTCCTTGGACTGGTTTGATGGCTCAGATAGGCAGCAACTACCCGGACACACCGCAAGGCGTGCGCAGCTTCAAAACTAACTTTTTGAAACGGATGCGAGAGGTGCTGTTGTACTACCCCGAGGCACGGGGATACATCGACGAAACACCAGATCATCTGATTTTGAGGGCCGGGGCGAAGCCGCTGATTGCAGCACGCCCGAGCCGTCGCAAGATTTCGTAGGCTCACCCCGGCAAAGCCGGGGCCGGGCTTTCGTGCTGCGCATCGAGCCTTGTTCCAAGTCTCGACCCCTTCGGGCTTCAATCCCTTTCGTCATGCCGTCCCGGCAGCGCTGCGCGTCATGCTGATGGCGACACCGCGGCGACCTGGCCACCGTGCCGGCGTCACCAGTCCAGGACGTGTAATCACTCCCGCCAACCTTTGGCGACAGAGCCGACGACCTGGTGCGGTCTGGCCGTCACCATCCCGTCCGCTGAACAGGCCATGCCTGTGGGAAAACCCTGTGGATACCGACAGTTATCCACGTGAATCCGCTTACACGCCGCAAACCCGCGCCAATGCTGGACTTTTGCCAATTCTGGACAGTTATCCACGTGAATCCGCTTACGCCTCGACGTGAATCCGCTTACGCCCTTACGTGAATCCGCTTACAAAAAATCGACGTGAAAACGCTTACAACCCGCATGAATGCTAGCTTTTCTGACGTTGCGGCCGTCCTTCTAGTAGTTCTTTTCTTTTAGTCTTTTTCTATTAAAAATAATTCTCTAGTAGTTGGAGGGGCAAGAACTGTGGAAAACACACCGCCTGCGCAAAACGAAGCGCCGCAAAGCGGTCTGCGACCGGGGCACCCCTTCGGGGTTCCCCCACCTTCGGCGGCTCCCCCTCCCCATGAAAAGCATCAACGGCTGGCCTACGGCCAGATGGCAGAACAAAGCGCGGCACTTGCCGCGCGTGGTTGATCGACGGCCGAGGTAAGGCATGGTCTAAGCGTCCCGACCGGCAAGCCGGCCGGCATGGCCGCAAGCGGCCACCCCTGCGGGGCGCTAAGACCGGGACAAAACGCGCCCGGCCGACAAGTCGGCCGCCCGCTCAGCCCGGCGCGTGTGCGCGCTATGCCGGAAAGGTTCGTGGTGATCGAAAGGCCGAAAAACCGGTTTATCAGGAAGAAGGCAGGGCCAGCACCGCGCACTAAACGGGCTACAGCAGCGCGCAGAGGCCGCAAGGCACGCTTTTGAAGGTCAAGGCACACCCAAGGGCCGGGAAGCCGAAAAAACGGCTCTACGGCCCTTTGGTGAGGTCTGCAGGATTTGGCGCGCTGAATCTGTCTTGCGAAATCAAAGAAGCTCAGGTTTTCAACGAAGCAGGCCCATTTGACGCGGCGCACCACTCCCCCCCGCCCCTCGGCAGCGAGGGGAGCGAGTCGCCCTCTGTCGTCAGGGATGCAGGCGGCGGGGCGCTTCGCTTCCTTGACTGCACCCCAGACTAGAGGCTTGGGTCGTTCCAAGGGCATCAAGGGCCGGGCTTCGCCCTCTCCATCCCGGCCCGTGTCCTCGCTTCGCTGCGGGCCGCGCCAGCCGGGATTCCGACCCTTGACCCCCTTTCCACTTGAAAACCGGGGCGGCCAGCGAAGGCCGGGCCGAAATAGTCATTTTCTTTGTAGTGTAGTAGTAATAGTAGTAGTATAATTACTATTATTCCTACCACTTCAAAGGAGTCAGCAAAATGGCCTTATCCCAAGACATCAAAGAGCGCATCTTTGCCGCCGCCGACGCCCTGCACGCGGCCAGCGAAACCGGCGAGTTCCCGAGCGTGGAGGCCGTGCGCCAGGAGAGCCGCGCCGGCATGAACAACGTCGTGGAGGCAATGAAGGAATGGCGGCAGAACCAGCGCAAGCAGGTTCAGGCCGTGCGCGAGCCGTTGCCCGTTGAATTGCATGGCGTGGTGCAGAGCATGGGCCAAAGCCTTTGGGAGACAGCGCAGCAACTGGCGAACGAATCGCTAGACGCTGCCAAGGTTGCCTTTGAAACCGAAAAAAGCGACCTGATCCAGCTATCGGCCGAGCAGTCCGAAGCCTACGAGAAGCAAGCCGCCGAGCTGGAAACCGCACAAGCCCGCATTGCCGATCTGGAACGCCAAGCCACGGCCGCCACCGTCGCCGCGCAAGCAACCGCTCAGGAGCTGGAAGCGACCCGCAGCGCCCGGCTTGCAGCCGAGCAAGCCGCAGCCCTTGCCAACCAGAAGGCCGAGGAAATCGAACGCCGGGCGGCCGAACTGCGCGCCGAATTGACCCACGCACACACCGAAGCCGAAGCCGCCGCCACGGCCGCCAAGGCGACGGCCGACAGCTTACGAGCTGATGCCGACCGCCTGCGCACAGAACGCGACAAGGCGCAGCAGCGCCACGAGCTGGCCGAGGCCGAAGGCGTCAAGCTGGCCGCCAGTCTGGCCGCCGCTCAAAGCGAGACGATGAAGGCGCAAGCGGCCCTTGCTGGCCTCACCGCCAAAACGGAAGCCGCCGAGCAGGCGCACCAGGAGCAGCGCAAGCAAGCCGCCGCAGAGGCGCACCGAGCAGCCGAACGCATGACCAAGGCGCAGGCCGAACGCGACGACGCCACCAAGGCCGCCACAGAGGCCAGAGAACGGGCCGCAGGACTGGCCGGACAGTTGCAGGCCATGCAGGAACAGAACGCCGCTTTGCTGGCCGCGATCAAGCCGCAGGGCGAACCGAAGCCCAAGAAAACCCCACCTGCCAAAGCCTGATATTGGCGACGGCTTCACGACCTGGCCAACGCGCCGCCGTCACCAACGGCCAGCGCGTTTTGGCTGTTTCATTCCCGCGTTCGTTGTCAGTCGTGGCCCGTGTCATGGCTGGAAGCAGTGTCAAGGGCGACACCGGAGGCCGCACGCGGAACGGAGCGAAGCGAGTACCGAACGGGGGACGGTGACGGGCGAAGCCTTCACCCTTGATGCTGATGGAAGCCATAGAGCCTATCGGCAAGGGGGTAGGACAAGGGCACCGCCCGCAGCGCCTGCCCCTGCAGCCAGTCGGGCAAGAACCGACGCGGGATGCAACCCGAAGGGGGTTGCCCAAGCGAAGCGCGGAGGGGTTCCCGCTGGTGACAGATTGGCGCGATCGAGGCAGATCCATTGCCACCAAAAGGAAACCCCGCCGAAGCGGGGTGCGTGAGGTATCGAAAGGCTTTTCAGGTGTGCTTGCGTTGCAGGTTTTCAATTACGTTCTGCTTGTATGCCGGTTGCCAACCGCCCGGAGGCCGGGGCGTTCCTGCTGGTGCAGGAGTGCCACCCTTTACCTGATTTGGGTTGAGCCACTTTCCGGCAGCGGCTGCGCCACGGCCTAGACCCATGGCCCCCGCGCCAATTGCTTTTGTTCCGCGCCCCGCAACACCGGCCGCCTGACTCAAGCCGCCGACACCCATAACTGCCATTGCAAAACCGCCTGCCAGCGCACTAGCCATGCTCATAACGCCCTTGGTGACGGCGTAAAGGATGGCGGCAACTACGAGCAGTTCAAGGGCCACGCCGAGCATGTTTTGATCGGAGTCCATCACGACTTTCGATATTTCATGATCGTAGATCGTGACCCCAAGCGTGAGCACTACAGCAGTCAGTGCAACGATAAGCGTGTGGTTCAAAACGTACCCAATCCACTGATCGAAGAAACGCGCAGTAACCGGGAACATTAGGCACATGATGAACAACGGGCCGATGGCGAAAAGGATTTTTAGATAGAAGGTGGAAACCATGATTGCGATGCCGCCAACGACAACGACCAGGGCAAAGCCAACGGCAATGATGGCCGCAATAATCCACCATCCAATGGAAGTGCTAATTTCCGTCCATCCGGCTTCCTGCGCCTTTTGCTTGCATTGCAAGATCAGTTCAAGGCCTTTGCTTAGGCTGCTATCAAGCGACGCATAGATAGGCCCGCCGCCGCCGCCGCTGAATGCCGCCGTCAAGCCTTCCTCAATGCCCTTGAGTGCAGACACGACACCATTCAAGTACATATCGGCATTTAGAGCCATTACGCCGATAATCATGACTTTCGCGGCTTTTATCAAGCCGTCGCCTCCGGGGCTTTGTACCTTCCCGAAAATAAGCATGTAGCCATACATAACGATGTAGAGCGTTAAACCGCCCAACGCCCAATAATAAATCTTGTCAATGGTTGCGGTTGCAACATCAACGACAAATGTATTCGTGGCGTTATCAATCGTTTGCCCGATTGCCGTGAAAACGCTTGTGGTTGCAGTCATTTTCGTTCCCCTCCCAATTTAATGCCTTGCAGGGGCTGGACGTTGAGGCCGCCCCGCTTCGCACCATCGACCGCAGTTTCGGCACGATTTGCATTGATGCAGTTTGGAGAGGCCGCCAGTTCGCCCGGATTGGCCTTGCACTTGGCAAGCATGGTCGCTCGTTCAGAGGCGTTTGTTTTGTACCAATCAACCGTTTGCACCGGGTCTGTTTCATTGCAGCCAGCGAGAGCGACCGCAGCCAAAAGCAAGAGCGTAGAGAGCTTTTTCATTTGCGCACCTCACGGGCTGTAATGTCGATAACCCGGCCGTTAGGCATCCCTTGCGCGACTTCGGCTGCCGTAATGATTTGCCGGGTAGCCAGGAACCGCAATGCCGCCTCAGAAATGCCGGCGTGTGTTGCGTTTGTGAAGCGTTCGCGGCCGTTGAAATAACCGATAGCCAAGGAGGCTACAGCGCAGGACACCGCCATGAACATGCATTCCCAGCTTGCCGCAGGTGCTTTTTGAAAGAGAGGCAACGAAAAGCCGAACCAATCATGAGCGGCCCAATATATGACCATGAGCGCCGCGAAAAGCGAAACGCCATCCATTGCGAACATATGGTGTTCGCGGCCGATGGTTTCATTCCACTTTCCGAACTTACGGACGGCCCGCCAGAAATTGACCACCAATTGGGCGTAGAAGCCCACAACGAGAGCAGCTAGAACGTAAATCATGGCGTGCCCCTTAGTTGCGAATGGAAAAGGTCATGGGCTGAATTTTTAGCCCTTCGCGTTTGGCGGCGTCCTTCATCGACATTTCACGGGCACGCTGCACTTGCACCTTTTCTTCTGCCGCCGCGACCATTGCATAAAGCTGCAATTTCGTTTGCTCGTTTTGGATATTCGCCTGTTCGGCGGCGATGCGGCCTTGTAGTTCTGCAATGGCCTTGGGGTCTTGCGTGTCGTTGATTTTTGCCATGAGCTGGTCAATCTGATTGATACGACTCTTTGCAGCGTTGTAGGCATCCAGTGCAAAGCCCTTGTCTTGCGCTGGCTTTACCGCTCGGGCTTCGCAGGCTGTGCGCTGTTCGCTGCTCACGATGTGCGCGCAGCTATCGAACACCTTGTTTTGTTCGTACACCGTGCGAGCCGTGCCGCTCAGGCCCGAGTAGCCGCCATTGCGAACACTGTCGTAAACCGCCTGCCAGTCGCCCGGAAGGTAGTCACGCATGGCCGGGTCATTCATGATCGTGCCGAGGCCGCGCGAGCCGGTCAGCGATTCGTATTGCTGTTTGGCCTGCTCAATCTGACTCATCATCTGGTCATATTGAAGTTTCCACTTCGCAATGGTTTCGACCTGATTGGCGACCTGTTTTGCAATGGACAGGCCGTCAGTGACGGGGATTTGAGCGTGGGCAGTATGGGAGCCGAAAAGCATCCAGCCGGCTACGCCAATGACGGAAAGAAATTTGATGGTACTGATCATGTTCGCCACTCCTAGAAAAAGGAGGGCATCGGGCCGTTCAGCCGTTCCGCAGCCATCGGCGGCGGTCTTGCTCCCCATCCGGGAGCGCACCCTTGCGGGCTTTTACAACGCGCTTACCGCGTGGCATGCCGTCTTGTTCGGCAAAGCAGACAGGGCGCAGCACGGAGCCTGTCGAGCAGATGGGCGATACCCAAAACTGTTATTCATGTATGCCAAAACCGAATGTTTTGGCATACCCGATTTTCCCATTTTGGCGCGGTTACGTCGATGGTGACAGGCGCACCGAGGCGGGAAGCCAGCCTGTCACCACTTATTTACTCATTTGAGTATAACACCGAAACCGCGCAATGAGTAGATGAATTTAAGGGATTTTTACTCATTAACTCAAATAAGCCGGTTCGACTTCTGGCATGGCCTGATAGTCAATCTTGACCGTGGCGACCGGCTGGCCGGGTATCTTGAGGAAGCCTTGCAGATCGGGCAGGTTCAGCACTTCCGACGACATGATGGCGGCTTGCCGCACGCGCTGCATGTTGTAGTTCGTATTGAACGATTCCGAGCTTTGGCCGGGATTCGTCAGGCCGCCCGAGCTGGTGCCCTGCCCCGTCGTCATTTGCAGCCGGTCAATGTCCTGTTCGCCAAGTTCCTTGCTGAAATATTCGGCCGTCTCATTGTCGCCAGCTCTCAAAATCAGCTTGGTGGACAGGTTGGCGAGCAGCGTTTGCGCTTCGTCCTTGCCGTAGGTTTCGCGCAGTTGCGACACCGTTTGCAGGCCAAGCACGCAGCGCCCGCCGTACTTGCGCAGCTTTGTTAGGCCGCTGCGCAGGCTGGACACTTTGCCGAGTGAATCGACTTCATCGAAAACGAACCACAAGCCGCGATCTTGGTTTTCTGACAGGCTCAAGCCCTCGACAATGCCGAGTTCCAGCAGGGAGGCCACAAGGCCGCGCAGCATTCCCATTTGATCGTCGCGGTAGGTCACGAACAGCCAGCCCGTGCGCGTTTCATCCTGCACCCACTCGCGCACGGAGAACGTGCCGGCGTCGGGCAGGTAGCGCCACACGCCGAGATAGGTAGCGATGATGCCCCGCGTGTTGTTCAGCATCTTGTCGTTGCCCTTGGCGCACAGGATGGCGGCCGGCGTGCCGGCCAGCAGCTCGCCCAGCTCCTTTATGTCGGCCGAGCTGACATAGTGCAGCAGCCGCTTTACCGAGCGTTCCCCGCGCTGATGCAGGGCCAAGAGCGTTTCACCGAGCAGCGTTTGCGCGTAGTGGTGCCACTCTGCACCCTCCCCCGTGCCATCCGGCACGGCCGCCTTGGCGATGCGCTGGCAGTCGTATTCAGCCCGGATTTCAGCGAAGGGCGACCAATCCACCGAGCGCCGATCAAACGGGTTAAACAGTACATCACCAGGACGACCGAAGCGAGAGAAGAACCCCCCGGCCGGGTCAGCAATCAAGGCCCGTTCATTGCGTGCCCGCACGGCCCGCAGAACCCGGTTAATCGCTTGCGTCTTGCCCGCGCCCGTGGTGCCGCTGAAAAGCATGTGCTGCGCTTCCAGCATGCGCGGAACGACCACCCCGCCAATCTCAATATCCACGTCGGCCGGCTTCGCCTTGTCGCCGTACATGCGGGCTTGCAGATCGGAGCCGCCGACAACTTCCGTGCCCCTGATGACCGTTTCTTGGCCGTGCGGTGCGTAGTTGGCGCGGGCCATCATGTGGCCCCAAATTCGGGTCTGGCAGAACACCGCGACCACAGCCACGCCGATAGCGAGCCAGGCCGAAGATTCGCCGCTGGCGATCATGCGGGGAATGGCCGAGCCGAGGCCGTATAGGACAGCTACGCCCCACAGGCCGAGCCACAGCCACGTTACCCACGTCGCAGGCTCTTTGCCCTTGATCGTGTTGAACAGGTTGCGGCCAAGCATGAAGGCCGCACCGGCCAGCAGCAGCAGGGTTAGAACAAGTGCGGGTTTCATTGGCGTTCCCTTGCGGCCTGAATCCGCTCTTTTGTCTTGGCGTCCAAACTATCCCACACCGTGCCTACGGCACGGCCAAAGGCCGCTTGTTCGTCAATTTGGTTGCCATACAACAGGTGTGACCCGTAGAAGCCGAGCGCCCCGGCTAAGAGGCTTCCAGCGAAGGCAACGGCAATCCATTGCCAGCGCTGTACCTTTTCGCCCTTGGCCGCGTCCTGATGGATGCGGGCCGACGTTGCCAGTTCTCGGGCAGCACTGGCGAGGGCTTCGCCGGCTTCCTCCCGCAGCGCCGCCTTGAGAGAGTCCCGCAGCGCGACCTTTTCGGCCGCCGCGAAGTTTCCGAACGAGGCTTTTTCCGCTGCACCGATCTGGACGATAGCGCCGTGCGCCTTTTCCGTGGCCTTGAGGATGGCCCCAAGCACCGGGCTTACTTCCTTTTCAAAATTGGCGGGAAGTGTCTTTATTTCGTCGTGAAGTCTGCCCACGTCGCCCAGCAAATCAATCGTGAGCGCGTCCCGTGTCGTGCGGGGAGTATTTGCCGCGTCCATAGATTGCCCCTTATTTGAACAAGGTAGAGAAAACAGAATCAAGGTTTCGATTCACACTGCGGGCCAGTGCTTTGAGGCCGTGCATATCACCCCAATGGCTGCGCTCTTTCGCGCTGGCGTCAGGATTGTTCTTAATCAGAGCTTTGTAATCCGTATCATCGGAAAGCAATGCGTTAATCGTTGTGCCCTTTGCGCCGAGGGCGTCGAACAATTCATTTTCAAAAATCGCAGCCTTTACGTCAGCAACCGCGTTTTTTTCTTTCTTGACGTAGTTCAGGACGTGCGGAAATTCATCCGCAACGTCGGATTCAACCTTGTTGAAAACGATGCGGATTTTTTCCGGCTCAATCCCAATTTCTGCAAGAGCCATAATTGTTTTAATGGTTTCTTTTTGTCCCTTTGTATCGGATTCAACCGGGATAACGAAATAGTCTATTTCGTTATGTGATTCATCAATCTGAACCATGCCAGACAAGAACTGTTCAAGGCTTCCGTTTCCGACGTCAATAATTGCATCATTAGAAAGAACCAGCTTTTTATGAAGGTCGCGGAATTTCTTGGCGGCCATTTGATCGACTTCAAGGCCGAGGCCCGCAGCCGTTTCATTCACCGATTCGATGGCGTAAATCTCAGCGCCGTTCATACGGGGGGCGAGCATTTGCGCCGCGATAGTGGTTTTGCCTGCGCCGCCGGTGTAGCTGACCATTGCGATTTTCATGATTTATTCCTTGTCGTTTCCGTAGTCTTCGAGATTGATTTCCCGCCTAGATGCCTTGCGAACATCGGCCGGGTTCGTGATGCGTGCTTGAGGCTCTTTTGCGGATTCCTCTTGCGGTGCTTGGGTTGGCTGCGGCTTGGCCGCTGCTTGTTTTTGGTCATGACCAAATGCGGGTTTCTGATCTGGCTTTTCTCCTTTCTCCTCTCGCCGTTTGATGTACTTCGACAGGCCGGCAATCGACATTTGCACCCCGTTGGTGGCGAGGAATTCGCACACCTGTTCCAACGTGCAGCCGCTTTGCCGGAGCTTGGTTATGTCGTTCCAGAAGGGCGCAAGCCGGGAGCGTTGCCCGGCTGGTGTGACCTTCTTTAAGAACTCGTTTGCGTCCACTGATAGGCTCCTTTGCCAACATTCAACAAGTTTAGACAGTTTTTGCCAGTCAATCAACCTTGTTTCAACATGTTTTTAACATGGTTAAACGTTTCTAGCCATTGTTTATACACCAATTCGACGCACATTGACAGGCTTTCGACGCTGGCAGTAGAATGATGCCGTTATGTGTGGAACAGATAGGCACGTCGGATATGTTTACAAAAGCGCTCCGCGTTTTGAAACATATCCCGTGCCCAAAGGGGTGCCCCCCTTTGGAAACCTGCCACCGGCCCCCTACGGGAGCCGGGCCGCATGGCGACAGATCCACGCCCACCAGGTCGCGGATTCGTCACCAGCAGCACAAGCCGCCCGGCCGCTTCGCAGCCGGTCATTAACCGCCCTGCCCCGTGTCATCGAGGCGGGCACGAGACAGGAGCCGCGACCATGCCGCGCAAGCCCAAAGAGCCAACCCGCACGGTAAGTTTCCGGCTTACCCTGCCCGACCATGCCGCCTATCTGGCCAAGGCCAGCGCGGCCGGGGTGAAGCCGTCCGAGTTCTTCCGTGATGCGGTGTTGACCAATCGAACACAGGTAGTCGCCCGGACGCCACCAAGCAGCGATAAGCGCCGGCTGATTTACCTGTTCAACAAGGCCAGCAACAACCTGAACCAGCTTGCCCACACTGCCAATGCCGCCGAGCTGGCCGGCACTGTTACCCCGGCCACTTACGCCGGGATTCTGGCCGAGCTGCAAATGCTGGCCGACGTGATGAAAGAGGCAATCCGCAATGCTGATTAGAGTGCGTGGCGGCGATGCCGGAATAAAAGAGTACCTGGAGGAAGGACGCAAGGACGGCCGGGACTTTAGCCGGGACGAGCTGGACGAGCGCCTTATCTTGTCGGGCGACCTGGAGCTAACCGACGCCGTTATCAACAGCATGGAGAAAACCGGCGAGCGATATTTGCATATCACGCTGGCTTTCAAAGAAGATGAAATAAGCCGGGACAAGTTGCAGGCAATCACTGACGAATTTAAGAAATTCGCCATGACTGCCTATGAAGGCGATGAATATAACTTCTACGCCGAAGCGCACTTACCGAAGTTAAAGACCTACATCAATCAGAAAACTGGCGAGCTGATCGAGCGAAAGCCGCATATTCATATAGTCATCCCTGAATACAACCTTTTGAGCGAGAAGAACCTAAATCCGTTTGGCAAGGTTGACCAGCAGACTAAGTTTCTCGAAGCGTTCCAGGAACATATCAATGCGAAATTTGGACTTGCCAGCCCAAAAGATAACCGGCGCATTGAATTTACCGACGAGAGCGCGATTATTTCCCGCTACAAGGGCGACTATTTCAAGGGAGCAAATCACGACCTGAAAGAGCGCATCTTGTCCGACGTGCTGGACAAGGGCGTTACCGACTTCGACCAGTTCCGGGCCATCGTTGCCGGGCATGGCGACACCAAGACCCGCAACGCGGGCAAGGCCGGCGAATATCTCAACGTGAAGCCAGAGGGCGCGGCCAAGGGCGTGAACCTGAAAGAGTACGTTTTCAGTCGTGAATTCATCGAAATGCCCGCCGCTGAAAAGCGGCAGAAGCTGGCCGGCGAGATTCGCGCAGAGTACGAGGACGCCAAAGCACCCCGTCCTAGTCCGACCGACATTGCCGAGCGCTTGCAGGAGTGGCGCGAGGTGCGGGCGGCCGAACTGAAATACATGAACAGCGGCAACCGCAAAGCCTATGCCGCCTATCGTGAGGCCGACCCCGAGCAGCGCCGGGCGATTCTGGCCGAGCGTGCCGCGACGTTCTACGCCAAGCACCGCCCGGCCGTGGAAATTTCCCATGACCAGGAGCAAGAGCGCCCGGCCCCGGCCAGAGCACCCGAACAGGCCCGCGCCAGTGAGCCGACCCCTACCCCTTCGCGTGAGCGTGACGGCCGCCAGACCGATAGCGTAGTGGGCCAGTACGAAGCCCAGCGCCGCGAACGGGCCGCCCGTGGCACCGACAACAGCCGGGCCGAGTTCAGCGCCATCAAGCGCGAGCTGGACGCCGCCCGCTTGCTGGCGACCGTCAGCCGCACGCATGGCGTGATGCCTGACAAATACGAAGTGACCAAGGGCAAGGACGGCGGCGACCGCATCCGGTGCGGCCGGCGAAATTTGAACGTGTCCGACTTCCTCACGCAAGAGCTGCATTTGCCTTGGCGCGATGCCGCGCCGATCTTGCAGCAGACCTACGCCGAGCAAATCGGCCATGCCGCACCACAGCAGGCCCGCCCTGCCCCGCGCCGTGACCTTTGGGCCGAGTACCGCCGCGAATGGCAACCACAGCAGCGCGAGCGCCGGGAACAGGATTGGCAGGAGCAGAAGAAGCGCGAGCAGGAGCGCCGCGCCGAGCTGCGCCGCGAATACCTGGCCGAGCGCCGGGCCGTTCAGAATGACCGGGCTTTGAAGCCGGCAGCGCGCAAGGCGGCTTTGTCGGTTTCCAGCATGGGCAAGGTGGTGAAGGATATAGAGCTACGTAAGGCCATTGCCGGCGAGCGCGAAGCCTTAAAGGCCCGTTATCGCATGAAGCCGGCCGACCAATACCGCGCCTATTTGGCCGAGCGTGCGGGCAGCGGCGATGCCGATGCACTGGCCGAGCTGCGCCGGCAGCGCAGCCCGCAGCGTGTCCCTACTGGCGAGCGCATCGAACACCAGACCGGCCAGCAGCCCGAGGCCGCGCCGATCATGAAGCCCGCCGCGTACAGGGTCGATCAACAGGGCAACGTGACGTACTACGACCAGCAGAAGCGGGCCATGTTCACCGACCGGGGCGAAGCCGTGGAATTCGGCCAGCAGGAGCGCGACACCATCGAGCAGGGCTTGCGCCTCGCCCTTGCCAAGTTCGGCCCGCATATCCGCTTGCGTGGCGGTTCCGAGGAATACAACAACATGATGGCCGACGTGGCGGCCGATACCGGCCTATACGTCGAGTTCAGCGACAAGGCTTTGCAAGACCGCTACAGCCAGCGCCGGGAAGCCACCCAAGCCAGCCGCGACTACTTCACCAAGAGCAAGGCGGCGCAGGGCGGCCAGCAGCCCGAGCGCGACCGGCCAGAGCAGGCCGCGCAGCGCGAACGCGAGCAGCAGGCACAGAAACCAGACCACGGCCGAGGGCGTTAAACGCCCTGCCCTGTCGGGCGTTGCTGGAAATGAGCGAATGAGTAAAAGAGTGCTTACTTAAAGTGAGAATCCTTGCTATACTCAAATGAGTAAAAGCGCGTTAATTTCATTCACTCAGGAGGCCCCATGCAGGTTATCGCCGTGTTGAACCAGAAAGGCGGGTCAGGAAAAACGACCATCGCCACCCACCTAGCCCGCGCCCTACAACTGGACGGGGCTAGCGTGTTGCTTGTCGATTCAGATCCACAGGGCAGCGCCCGCGATTGGGCCGCCGTGCAAGAAGACAACCCTGTTACGGTTGTCGGCATCGACCGCCCCACCATCGACCGCGACCTAAAGGCCATCGGCCATAAAGATTTTGTGGTGATCGACGGCGCACCGCAGGCGGCAGACCTTGCCATTTCCGCAATCAAGGCCGCCTCGTTCATCTTGATACCCGTGCAGCCCAGCCCTTACGACATTTGGGCGACGGCCGATCTTGTCGAGCTGGTGAAACAGCGCATCGAAGTCACGGATGGGAAGCTACAGGCGGCGTTCGTTGTGTCGCGTGCGATCAAGGGCACCCGCATAGGCGCGGAAATCACCGAGGCTTTGGCCGGCTACGGCCTGCCCGTTCTGGAATCCCGCATCACGCAGCGCGTGAGTTATCCGGGAACGGCCGCAACAGGGACGACCATTCTTGACGCCGAGCCGGACAGCGACGGCGCTAAGGAACTCCGCGCCCTGATGAATGAAATTAAACAAATGCTCGCTTGAGCGAATGAAGGAGTGAGTAAATGAGCGCTGCAAATAGCAAACTTGGAGCCGGACGCCCAAGCGCCGGGAAAAGCCAAAAAACCCTTTCCGACCTTGCCGACAAGGCTGCGACCGTCCGCGTGAACTTCGACCTAGACCGCGATGAACATACGAACTTGAAGGTGTATGCCGCGAAGCATGGAAAGACCGTCAAGGAAGTTCTGACGGAGCTTGTCGCACTAAAGGAGCAGTTACTTAAATGAGTGAATACACAAATGAGCGGCAGAGTGATTCCGCTACCGATTTGAATCTGATCCGCGAGCAGTGCGGCACGCTTGAGCTGGCCTTGCAGACCGAAACCGACCCGGCCCGCTTGTCTGACCTGCGCCTCAAGTTGGGCATGAGCGCCAAGTTGTCGATCATCACTTATCAGAATGACACTGCGATTGTCATACCCCACGAGGTGATCCAAAAAGAAGGTGATCAACTGTTCGTGGAGTACCGCGACACG
>Ga0209792_1000751_pt1 | contig 19381 bp, 18 predicted proteins | sample EBPBio142005_DNA_FD_185860 | JGI IMG/M metagenome (GOLD analysis project Ga0209792, IMG submission 185860) | Wastewater treatment Type I Accumulibacter community from EBPR Bioreactor in Madison, WI, USA - Reactor 1_6/14/2005_ DNA (SPAdes)... | ecosystem: Engineered > Bioreactor > EBPR >... | reverse complement strand
CGCCTCCGACGGCTTCCCAAGCTTCAGCGAGGCCTCGCCCGCGAGCGCCAGCGCACGGGCCATGCCGCGGTAGTCGATGGCCTGCTGGCGGTTGGCGGCGGCCTGCTCGAAGGCGGTGAGGGCGGCGCCTGCGTTGCCGTCGAGCAGGGCGGCGCGGCCCACGAGCTCCTGCCGGTCGGCCTGGATGTCGGCCTGCTTGCCGGGGGCGATGGCGGCGATGGCCTGTGCCAGGGTGGCGCCGTCGCCGCGCTCCGCCGCGACCAGACCGCGGATGAACCAGGCACGCGGCGCCGTATCCGCATCGCGCGCCTTGAGCTCCAGCGTCTGCTGCGCCGCGGCCGCGGCGGTGGCGGCGTCGCCGGCACGATAGGCGGCGGCCGCCTGGACCAGCATCAGCTCGGCCGGCACGGCGACCTGGCGCCGCTGCAGTTCGGCCTGCGTCGTGCGCGTCGTCTGCAGGGCGGCCTTGGGATCGCCGGCGCGGATCTCGGCCAGCGCCAGATTGTAGGCGGTATCGGCGATGGCCTCGGCGTCGTCGCGTTCGTAGGCGCGGGCGAGGGCGAGCCTGTACTGGCGCACCGCCTGCGCCGGCATGCCGAGCGACAGGGCCTGCGCACCGGCGCGGTTGGCGGTGTCGAGCTTCGTATCGGGCGGAGGACCGGGATCGGCCGGCGTGCCGCCGCCGCAGGCGGCCAGCGTCAGAATCACGGCAAGGGGCGCGATGATCCGCAACCGCTTCACGGCCGCACCTCGATCGCCGGCGCGCGGCGTGTGGGCGCGGGCGTTGCATTGCTGCTGCTGCCGCCGAACAGCCAATGGTGACGCAGCTGGCCGAGCAGGAGCTCGAGCTCGCGAGCGGCGAGCTGGGCCTGCAGCAGGGTCGTGGGCAGGGTGTCGGTCGTGTCGGTGACGTTGCGCGTGATCTGCGGGGTCGTGGCCGCGAGGTTGCGGGTCGTGGTCTGCAGCGAGGCCAGCACCGAATCGGTCTTCTGCACGATCTGGCCGATGCGCGGATCCTTGGAGGTGCGTTCGAGCTGGCTGGCAAGCTCGCGCACGCTCACCAGGGTGGTTTCGAGATCGGTTGCCATCTTGTCGTTGGCGACCAGCCGGCCGACGACGCCTTCGCCGCTTTCGACCCGGCGCGCGATGCCGGCCGCCGAGGACAGCGTCTGCTCGAGCGGTCCGGCCGGATCGCCGGCGCGCTGGGCGACGGCGGTGATGGCGACCACGGCCTTCTGTACGTCGTCCAGGATGGGCAGGACCTTGGCGCGCACCTCGTCGATCATCTGGCCCAGCGTATCGGTCGCCGCGCGTTCGCTCTGGGCCGTGATGACGGCATAGGACCAGTCGAGTTCGGGCCCGCTGCCGCGCGAGATGTCGATATAGGCCGCACCCGCGACGCCGAACTGGCGGCGGATCGAGACCTGCGAGTCGCGGCGGATGAACGGCCGCATCTGGTCCTCGACGCGGGCCACGGCATGCATGCGCTGGCTGGGGTCGATGACGATGCGGCGGATCTCGCCGGCACGGGTGCCCAGCACCTGGACCTCGGCGCCGGGCGCCAGGCCGGAGACGCCCTCGTCGGGCAGCAGGATGCGCAGGGTGAAGGAGGGCTGGAACCAGTCCTTCAGCAGGCCGGCATTGATCAGTACGGCAACGAACACGCCGACGCAGGCCAGCACGACGGCGCCGACGAGCTCGTCGAACTGGTAGACGCCGAAGATCGAGCGCTTCATCGCCTCCTCACCTGCACCAGACCGTGGTCGCCGAGCCGGAACACCTGATCGGCGGCCACGAAGCGCGCCGCTTCCGCCGCCAGGCTCTCCACGATCCACAGCACCGTCGCGCCGCGATCCAGGGCCTCGGCGATCGCCTGCGCCATCGGCACGGCGAGGTCGGCCGTGGCTTCGAGCGCCTGATCCTGCACCACTATGAGATCGGGTGCACCGAGAAAGCCGCGCACGCAGGCGGCGCGAACGAGGGCACGGTGCGGTGTCGTCTCGCGCCGGCCGACCGGCAGGCCGGGCAGGCCGAACAGGCGGGCCAGCGCCGTCGCCTCGGCGATCACTTCGTCGCGCGGCCGATCGGAGTGATAGAGGCGCGCCACCAGCACGGCGTCGAGGATGCTCATATGCGCCGGCCAGACATGGGTCTGCACCACGGTGCCGATGCGGCGTCGGCGCATCAGCCGCTCGCGCGCGCCGCGCGCCTGCCAGTCGACGCCGAGGAAGCGCACATGCCCGTCGGTCGGCATGGCGAGGCCGATGCAGAGATCGACCAGCGCTACCGCATCGATCTCGTCGTCGACCTGCACCAAGGTGGCGCCGCCGCGCGGCAGTTCGAGATCGATGCGCGTGGTCGTGGTGGAAAGCTGGCGTTCGCCCAGCGTCGCCGCCTGCAGGGAGAGGATCGATCGCGCGGCCTGCGCCATCTCAGCCCACCAGATCGAAGACGCCGTTGATCACCAGGATCGCCAGCGCCGAACGTACGAAGCCGCGCGGCACGATACGCTGCAGCTCGTCGCCTTCGTCGCGGCGGCCGAGTCCGGTCGCGCAGCAGACGAGCGCCACGAAGAAGCCGATGAAGATGCATTTCAGCGGCGGCACGATGAAGTCGCGCACCGTCATGGCGCGCTGCACCATGTCGGAGAAGTCCCAGATCGAATAGGCGATCAGACCGAGCCCGTGCGCGATCAGGTAGCCGGTGAGCAGGGTCGACAGCAGCAGCACCGTCGCCATGCAGAAGGCGCCCAGCGCGAAGGCCAGCGCCCGCGGCACGACCAGCAGGATCATCGGGTCGAGGCCCTGGATCTCGAACTGTCGCAGCCAGCCGCCGGTATGCGCCTCGCCCAGCTCGATCAGGGTGGCCGTGCCGTTGCGGCCGAAGATCAGCAGCCCGACCAGGATCGGCGCGAGCTCGCGGATCAGCAGGATCACGATCACCTGGCCGACCAGCCCGGTCTGGCCGGTCGCGGCCAGCCAGTAGACGGCCTGCGACACCAGGGCGATGCCGATCAGCAGGCCGGTCGCGACGGTGGTCGACAGCGACCGCACGGCGACGGCGTTCAGCATGCGCATGAACTCGGCCCAGACCGGCCCGCGCCACGTCGAGCGACGGCTGGCCACGACGAGCACCGTCGCACTGAGCGAAACGAAGAGCAGCAGGTTGCCGGTGCCCTGGCGCACGCCCGCCCCCAGCCCGCCCAGCGCGCGGCGGAACCGGCCGCGATCGAAGCTGGAAGCCGTCGACGCCATCAGGTGCGGCCGACCATCACGAAGGTCCGCATCGTGCCGGTCTCGGGCAGGAAATAGCTGCCGCGCGGCCGGAAGAGGAAGTCGCCCGAGAGCACTTCGTAGGCCGTCTCGGAGGCGGCGACGCTGCGCCGTCCCGCTGTCGCGGCCAGCACCTTGGCGACGCCCAGGGCGCCGCCCCACAGGCTGCGGGTCGGCGGCTCGGTGCCGACGGTCGAGATCATCACCGTGCCGATATCGATGGCGAGGCGGAAGTCGAGACTGGTGCCCCACTGGTCCTCGAACTCGATCAGCCGGTCGCGCAGCGCCAGCATCGCCGTCGCTACGCAACGGGCGTTCTCGCCGACGCTGTCGGCTTCCGGCGAAAAGGCGGCCACGACGATCTGGTCGTCGAGCAGCGCGGCATAGGTGGCGCCGCTCTGCTCGATCGACAGGCGCAGTTCGTGGACGATCTCGTCCATCGCCGTGCGCTGGCCGCCGTTGGACGGCCGCTGCGTCACGCTCGTCCAGGTCGGCAGCTTGATCACGCCGACGGCGGCGCGGTCGACCGACGCCTCGCGCACATCCTCGAGCGCGGCGCCCTGCTGCAGCAAGGTGCGTTCGAGCCGCGCCTGACGCTGCAGGAAACTGTCCGGCGGCCTTTCCTCGGCAGGCGGGGCCATCGCGGCCGCGGCGAGAGCCGGCGCGGCTGCCGGCGCGCCCGGGGTCGCGGCGGTGAAACGCAGCGCCAGCAGGATCGACAGTGCATCGCAGAAGGCCGCCAGTCCGGCAGCCCGATCGCCCTGCCGCGGATCCTCGACGCTCAGCAGGCCGATCGGCTGTCCGGCCGCCACGATGGGGGCGAGGTAGGCCCGCGAGATGCCCAGCGGTTTCAGGTAGCTCGCGAACAGCTCGGACGTTCGCCGGTCGCGACCGGCATCGCTCGCGTTGATCGGCATGCCCTTGTCGAGCGCGGCGAAGAGATGGGGCATCTCATCGCGGTGGAGTTCGAGGCCGGCGGTGTGGTCGTCGACCGTTCGGTCGAAACAGTCCTCGCAGGTGAGCGTGCGCCGGTCGGAGGTGAGCCGCCAGATCGCCACCCGCTTGGCGTCGCATGCCGTGGCTGCGCTTTCGGTCGCGCTTTGCAGATTCCCGCCGGCAAGACCATCGGCCGTCGCCGCTCCCTGGGCGAGGTCGACGAAGGCCTGAGTGCGCAGCTCCAGGGCCTGCTGGCGCGTCGCGGCGGCGCTGGCGCGCCGGTCGGCCAGCATGCTGCGCCAGGCCATCAGGCCGGTCAGTCCCGCCACGAGCAGCACCACGACCAGCGACATGAGAAGGGCTGCCCAGCCGCTGTCGACGACGAAGCCCACGAAGTCGGTCTCGGGCACGACGATCAGGACCACCCAGTCGTGATCGCTCAGCATCCGTACGGGTTCCGACGAAACGATGATGCGGCGCTCGTCGATGTCGAGGACCTGGCGGCCATATCCTTCGACCCGCAGACGGTTGTAGACGCGCGTCAGCACCGGATCGCCGAGCTCGTCGAGCATGGGGGACGTCACGTCGGGGCGGTCGGCGGGCAGCCAGTCGTCGCTGGGATAGGCCACGACGCGGCCCTGCTTGTCGATGATCAGCGCCTTGCCGCTGACGCCGATGTCGAGCTGTTTCAGGAAAGTGCAGAGCGTGGCGAGCTCGATATCGACGCCGAGCACGTTCGCGAGCTTGCCGTCGGCGTCGTAGGTTGGAACGGCAAGCGAGATGCCCGGCTTCTTGACGGTGAAGAACAGGTAGGTCGGCGTCCAGAAGGGCTTCTTGCGCTGCTCCGCGCCCTGGTACCAGGGCCGCGTCCGGGGATCGAACGTGTCGGTCGAATCGGTTTCGGTGGCCGTCACCTTGCCGGCGGCATCGCGGCGAACCCAGGTAACCCGGCGGGCACCGTTGCGGACGTCGATCGTCTTGGTGTCGTAGCCGCCCTGCTCGTTGCGGACGATGAACTGGAAATTCCCTTCGGGGTCGGCATAGCTGAAGCCGGTGACCGGCCCGACTGTGGGCAGGGCACTCAGGGCAAACCGTTCGGCCTCGGGGCCGCCCGTGGCGACATCGCGACCCTGTGCCGCCGCCCCTGCCAGCTCGAGGAACTGCTGCGCCGGCGAGAGATAGGCGTGCATCTGGACTTCGACGCGCCGGTCGATGGCGGTGATCAGGTCGTTGGACAGGACGACCGCGCCGCGGCGGTTGCTTTCATAGACATAGAAGGCAATGAGCGAGATCAGCAGGACGACGGCTACGACTCCCATCACCGGCAGACTGCGGCGCAGCCATGTCCACCAGGAGGCCTCGTTGCGGCCCGACCGGCCGGTGCCCGTGAGGACGGCCATGACGTTGGTCATGGTGCGTGCGGCAGGTTTGGGCGGGCGTGCCATGCAGCGCCAACCTTACCATCGATCCGCCGGCGCAGGCATAGCGCGTGGGCCCGCATGCCCATCCCGCGCCATATTCGCAGCCCAGGAGTCTTCCTCCCCCTCGATCGAAGGAGAAGACATGGCCGTACAGCCGACCCGCCGCGCCGTTCTCGCAGCTCCGCTCCTGACCGTTCCCCTGCTGGCAAGACCCGCCTTCGCCAACGATGCGACGCCCAGATTTGCCGACCTGGAGCGCCGCCATGGCGGCCGCTTGGGCGTCGCGGCCTTCGATTCGGCGAGCGGACGGCGCATCGGTCACCGCAGCGAAGAACGTTTCCCGATGTGCAGCACCTTCAAGTTCCTGGCGGCGGCTTTCGTGCTGGCGCGTGTCGATCGCGGCGAGGAACGGCTCGACCGACGCATCGTCTACTCGACCCAGGATCTCGTGACCTATTCGCCGGTCACCAAGGATCATGTCGGCCCGGCGGGCCTCTCGGTGGCGGAGCTGTGCGATGCCACGATGACGCTGAGCGACAACACGGCGGGCAATCTGCTGCTGGCGAGCTTCGGCGGGCCGGCCGGACTCACGGCCTATGCACGCAGCCTGGGCGATCAGACGACTCGGCTCGACCGTATCGAGACCGCGCTCAACGAAGGCCTGCCCGGCGATCCGCGCGACACCACGTCCTCCGTTGCCATGCTGGGCACCATGCATCGGCTTCTTCTTGGCGACGCGCTGTCGGCTGCTTCGCGCGAGCGCCTCACCGGCTGGCTGGTCGCCAACAAGACCGGCGACAAGCGCCTGCGGGCCGGGATGCCGGGATGGAAGGTGGGCGACAAGACCGGCACAGGCGGCAATGGCAGCGCCAACGATATCGCGATCGTCTGGCCGACGGGCCGCGCGCCGCTGCTGGTGACGGTCTACTACACCGGCTCGACGACATCGGACGAGGCGAGCAACGAGGTGATCGCGGAGGCCGGCCGCATCGTGGCCGCCAGCCTCAAGTGATCGGCCCGGCTACCTCGTGAGGCTGGGCTGGCGTGGCAGGAATGCCGTGAGCAGGCCCAGCAACAGCAGGAACGGCGTCACCTTGTAGACGGCTTCGATGCCGGCATGGTCGGCGATCTCACCGAGGGCGGCCGCGCCGAGGCCGCCCAGGCCGAAGGAAACGCCGAAGAACATGCCGGCCACCAGACCGACACGGCCGGGCAGCAGATCCTGCGCATAGACCAGGATGGCGGAGAAGGCCGAGGCCATGATGATGGCGACGGTGACGGCCAGCACGCCGGTCCAGAAGAGGTTGGCGTGGGGCAGCATCAGCGCGAAGGGCAGGGCGCCCAGGATCGAGAACCACATGACCGGAATGCGGCCGACCTTGTCGCCGACCAGACCACCCAGGATGGTGCCGACCACGATGCCGACCAGGAAGGCGAAGAGGTAGAGCTGCGCGTCCTGCACATCCACGCCGAATTTGTGGATGAGGTAGAAGGTGAAGTAGGAGCCGAGGCTGGCGCTGTAGACGTTCTTGGAGAAGAGCAGCGCCACCAGGATCGCCACGGCAATGCCGACGCGGCGGCGCGACAGCGAAACGATACCGGCACCGGGGCCGGTGGCAGCCTTGCGCGCCACAGGCTTCGATACGGTGCGCCGCGCCTTGTACCAGCTGCCGACCTGAAACAGCACGATCATGGCCACGAGAGCTGCCGCCGAGAACCAGACGATGCTCTGCTGGCCTTGCGGCACGACGATGAAGGCCGCCAGCAGCGGGCCCGCGGCCGAGCCCATGTTGCCGCCGACCTGGAACAGGGACTGGGCGAGACCATAGCGGCCGCCCGCCGCCATGCGTGCGACGCGCGAGGCTTCGGGGTGGAATACCGAGGAGCCCATGCCGATCAGCGCGGCGGCCAGCAGGATCACCGGATAGGAGCTGGCCTGGGACATCAACAGAAGCCCGACCAGGGTGAAGCCCATGCCGACCATCAGCGAATAGGGCTGGGGCTTCTTGTCGGTGTACATGCCGACGACGGGCTGCAGCATCGACGCCGTGCACTGGAAGGCCAGGGTGATGAACCCGATCTGGCCGAATGTCAGTGCGTATGAATCCTTGAGGATGGGGTATAGCGCCGGCACCAGCGACTGCATCATGTCGTTGAGCAGGTGGCAGAAGCTGAGCGACAGGATGACGGCGAAGGTGGTGGTGTCGGCGGAGGCCGCCACCGTCGGGGATGGTTGCGCCGCCGCAGGCGCCGACCCTGCGGCCATCGTATTGTCGCTCATAGCGACACTCTAGGCGGCGCCCCGTCGTCTCACCAGCGCATCGCTGCAAACCAGCGATGCAGGGAGCGTGCTCACTTCGATGCCGAAGACTGCGACCAGTCCGACTCTCGCTTGGCCGGACTGGTCCCCGAACGACGTTGCTTAGCGCCAGAACAGAGCGAGCAGGATGATGACCGGAATGGGAACACCGAGCAGCCAGAGCAGGATGGAACGACCCATGATGACCTCCTTTGAAAAAAGCGGTTGCCGTGTGATCAGGAACGCCCGTCGCGGGCGGCGCCGCCTTCGGCGGCGGTAAGGCCCGCTGCGACTGCCCCCATGAGGAGCGAGGCAACGAGCCAGAACGACAGATGCGCGGCGGCTTGCCGTGCGGCATCGGCCTTGGCCTTCATGTCGGCTTCGACGACAGCGACTCTCTGCTCGGCGGCGCCCGGTTCGAGCCCGGTGCGCGCCGCCACCATCTGCGCGAGATACTGACGATCCTCGCCGGCCAGCTCGGTGCGGCCGCGCTGATCGAAGGTGAGCAGGATGCGCCGGGCGACTTCGCGGTCGTTCGCGAGGTCCCGGCCGCCGGCGAAGACACCCGCGGCCCGCTGCCCGGTCCCGCCGAGCAGCGCGCCATAGTCCGGCCGGAACAGCCGGTCGAGGACGGAGGCCGTGGGGTCCGCCGTCGCTTGACCCGCGCTCGGGTCGGCGCGGCTTGCGGCGCCTCCGCTCACGATGGTGGCGGCCGACGCCAGCAAGGCTGCGCCCATGACGGTCGCGAAGGCCCAGCACACCACGCCATGGGCGGTATCGCGGAAATGGACCTCGTCGAGAGGGGCCTGCGCCCAGCCGGTCCGTAGCCGGCCGGTAATGTAGCCGCCGACGGCCGAGGACATCACGGCCGTCACCGCCATGTAGACGCCGCCCACGGTCGCGGCGGCGGCCGTGCTGATGTCGGGCGGGCCCGACCATGGGGAAACGACGCTGAAGCCCAGGCCGGCGCCCAGCGCCAGAAGCATCAAGGTGAGGGCGGCGGCCACGACGCCCCCGGCGACGATCGCCGGCCACGACACTGTCGATCTCGTAGGGACGGGATGAGTTTCGACTACGACCGCATCCACCATCTGCATCTCCTCATCTCACCCTCGGCTCGGGCCTTTCCAACGGGAGCCTGCTGCCGGAGTTCCTCCGGTTATGGCGAAGATGAGGCGGCCGGCCCTTCCCCTGCTTTCTTCCTTGCAGCGGCAACCAACTTGCGATTCGCTCGTTGCTCGTCTGGGAGAAATTCGTCGGAGGCCGGCGTGGTGAACAAATCTGGCAACTATGGCGGCGCCTCGCCTCGCGGGGGCGAACGCACCAACGCCTTTTCCTACGATCGAGCTGGAAGGCCCGCGAAGGCCTATGTCCGCCCGGACAGCTCCATCCGAGAGGATGTTTGCGAATGCATGGCGGGCGATCCGCTGCTGGATTCCTCCGCGATCGACGTCCAGGTCGAGGACGGCGACGTCATTTTGACGGGGACCGTCGCGGAACAGTCGGAACTACACCGCGCCGGGAGCGTGGCGGAACAAGTCCATGGCGTGAAGAGCGTCCGCAACCAGCTCGAGATCAAGGCGCGCGAAATGTAGCCTCGAAGGCAAGGTTCCCCGGCATATCTACAAATATTGAACTATTCGGCCGCTGATGCGTTGCACCCCGGTGCAAACCGACGTTCCCGCTCGCCTCGATCGCCTTCCCTGGAGCCGTTTTCACCGTCTGGTGGTGGTCGCGCTCGGCATTACCTGGATCCTCGATGGGCTTGAGGTCACCTTGGCCGGCTCGGTCGCGGCGGCGCTGCAGACCAGTCCGCGGCTTCAGCTCACGGCCGAGCAGATCGGACTGACCGGCAGTGCCTATCTCGCAGGCGCCGTGCTGGGGGCGCTGTTCTTCGGGCATCTTACGGACCGGCTGGGGCGGAAGAGGCTGTTCAACGTCACTTTGGGCGTCTATCTCGTCGCGACGGCGGCGACGGCCTTCTCCTGGGATTTCGCGAGCTTCATGCTGTTCCGCTTCCTCACCGGCGCCGGCATCGGCGGTGAGTATGCGGCCATCAACTCGGCGATCCAGGAACTGATCCCCGCCCGTCTGCGTGGTCGCATCGATCTCGCCATCAACGGCAGCTTCTGGGTCGGCGCCGCGATGGGGGCGTTGCTCTCGGTGTGGCTGCTCGATCCCGACGTGCTGAGTCCCGACATGGGCTGGCGGGTCGCCTTCGGCAGCGGCGCCGTGCTGGGGCTGGTCATTCTCTATTTGCGGCGCTTCCTGCCCGAAAGTCCGCGCTGGCTGATGCTGCACGGCCGCCCGCGCGAAGCGGAGAAAGTGATCGAAGAGATCGAGGCGAGGATCGTTGCCGACGGCAAGGTCGTCCTCGAGCCGGTGAAGGCGACGTTGCTGCTCGGAGAGACCCACAAGACGACGATGCTCTCCGTCGCCCGGACGCTGCTGCGCGCCTATCCCGGCCGGACGACCCTCGGCATCGTGCTGATGGCGGCGCAGGCCTTCGTCTACAACGCGATCTTCTTCACCTATGCGCTGATCCTGTCGCGCTTCTACGGCGTGCCGGCCGACAAGGTCGGGCTCTACATCCTGCCCTTTGCGGTCGGCAACTTCCTGGGCCCTCTGTTGCTCGGGCCGCTCTTCGACAGTTGGGGCCGGCGGCAGATGATCGTGACGACCTATGCGCTGTCCGGCATCCTGCTGGGACTGACCGGCTGGATGTTCCATGCCGGCCATCTCGACGCCACGACGCAGACGGCGATGTGGAGCGTGGTGTTCTTCTTCGCCTCGGCTGCGGCGAGTTCGGCCTACCTCACGGTCGGCGAGTGCTTTCCCCTCGAGATGCGCGCCCTCACCATTGCGCTGTTCTATGCCTTCGGCACGCTGATCGGCGGCGTCGGCGGGCCGTGGCTGTTCGGCGTGCTGATCGAAGGCGGTAGCTCGGGCGAGATCCTGTGGGGCTATCTCCTCGGCGCGGCGCTGATGATCGCCGCCGCACTGGTCACCCTGAAGCTCGGCGTCGCGGCGGAGCGCAAACCCCTGGAAGAGATCGCGCCGCCGCTTTCCAGCCGTTAGCGCGTGCGCCTGCGTGCAGGCTGCGCGGAGAATCGGGCTGTCGGCTGCGGGGAGGAAGGAGTAGCGTTTTGCGATGACCATGACGGCGATCGAGACCTTCCGAAGCAGTCTGTCGGCGGCGGCGCCGCCATCCGATGCTGGGCCTGCCGTGCAAGCGCTCTGGTGGCTGGCCCGTGGCGATTGGGAGCGGGCGCACGAATGCGTGCAGAGCCACGAGGGCGAGCCGGACTGCGATCGGGTGCATGCGCATCTGCATCGCCAGGAAGGCGACCTGAACAATGCCGGCTGGTGGTATCGCCGTGTCGGCCGGTCGGTTCCCGATCAGTCGCTGGAAGAAGAGTGGACGGCCCTCGCGACGGAGCTGTTGGCCCGTCGATAGTCGGACGAAGAAGGTTCCTGGAGCTGCAACAAAGTTCCGGTAGGATCGGGGCATGGTTTTCCGCATCGCCCAGATCTCCGACACGCACCTCAGCGAACAGAAGCCGTTCTTCGTCGAGAACTTCCGCCGGATCGGCGCGGCCCTGTGCGCGGACCGGCCGGACCTCGTGCTCAACTCGGGCGACATCTCGCTCGATGGCGCCACCGGCGAGGCCGACCTTGCCGCCGCGCGTGCCTTGCACGACGCGCTCGACCTGCCGCTTCGTTATCTGCCGGGCAATCACGATCTCGGCGACAGCCAGGATGCACCGGCACACGGCGAGCGCGCGATCGACGCGGCGAGCCGCGATCGCTACCTCCGGCATTTCGATGCGGATTTCTGGTCGTTCGATGTCCCGGGCTGGAGGGTCCTGGGGATCAATGCCCAGCTTCTCGGCAGCGATCTCGGGGCCGCCGACGAGCAGGAGACGGTGATCGCCGAAGCGGCCGCAACGCTCGGTGATCGCGCGCTGGCGCTGTTCCTGCACAAACCGTTGTTCGATCGCGACCGCGACGAGACCGCAATAACCGGACGGTTCGTCAATCCCGTTCCGCGTCGGCGTCTGCTGGCATTGCTGGCTGAGACGCCACCGGCGCTCGTGGCCTGCGGCCACGTTCACCAGTATCGCGAGACGCGAGCCGATGGCGCGTCACACGTCTGGGGCACGTCGACGGCGTTCGTCATTCCCGATGCGCGCCAACCGCGTTATGGCCTCAAGGAAGTGGGCTATGTCGAGCATCGCCTCCACGGCGATGGAAGCGCCGAGAGCCGGCTCGTCCAGGTGCCGGGCATGCCGACCCTGAACATCGCCGACTTCCCCGGCGCCTACGGTCCGCTCTAACCGACGGCCTAGGCCGGAACCGGCCGGGCGCGCTGGTTGTACAGCAGCTTGCGGATGCGGGCCTGCTCCTCGGGCGGCAGCTTGGTGTTGTCGACCGAGAGATCGGCGCCGACGGCCATGCCTTTCTGAACGGCCGCCCGCGCGCCCAGCTCGTCGAACCAGCGCTTGAAGTGCTTGAACTCCTCGATGTCCTGGCCTTGAAACTTCCAGTTGATGGTCCACGGGTAGCAGATCATGTCGGCGATCGTGTACTGATCGCCCGCCAGATATTTGTGTTTGTAGAGGCGGTTGTTCAGCACGCCGTAGAGCCGGTTCACCTCGTCGGTGAAGCGCGTGATGGCATAGGTCTGGTCGCCTTCCTTGGCCTGATCGACCCTGCGGAAATGACCGCACTCGCCGCTCTTCGGTCCCTGGTTGGCCATTTGCCAGATCAGCCACTGGTTCACCTCGTAGCGCGTCCGCAGATCCTGCGGATAGAACTTCCCGGCCTTCTCGGCGATGTACATCATGATCGCGCCGGATTCGAAGATGGTGATCGGCGCGCCGCCGTCCTTGAGCGCATGGTCGACCATCACCGGCATGCGATGGTTGGGGTTCATCTCCAGGAAGGCGTCGGTGAACTGGTCGCCGCGTCCGATGTTCACCGGCACGATCTTGTAGGGCAGGCCGCACTCCTCCAGCAGGATGGTCACCTTCTTGCCGTTGGGCGTGGGCCAGTAGTGCAGATCGATCATGACGTGCTCCGAAGGACGGGTTGGGTCGGGTGGCGGAAGCGTCCGTCCGTCGCCGCGGCCCGTCAATGGTGTATGCTTGCCGCAACGAAGGGTCCGGGAGGGCCGGCGCCATGGATGGAAAGTGGGTTCGCAACGCCTGGTACGTCGCCGGCTGGTCGCACGATCTCGTGCCCGGCCGCATCGAGGCGCGCACGATCATCGAGCAGCCGCTGGCGCTCTACCGCAAGGGCGACGGCACCGTAGTCGTGCTGGAGGATCGCTGCTGCCACCGCTTCGCGCCGCTGTCGATGGGCCGGCTGGAGCACGACGATCTGCGCTGCATGTATCATGGACTGAAGTTCGCGCCCGACGGACGCTGCATCGAAATCCCCGGCCAGAAGTTGATCCCGCAATCGGCTTGCGTGCGGCAGTATCCTGCCGAGGAGCGTGGCGGTTGGATCTGGGTCTGGATGGGAGAGGCGGCGGCAGCCGATCCGGCGTCGATCCCCGACTCGGTGCGGCTCGACGATCCGGCCTACTGCATGCGCAGCGGGCAGATGGACTATGCCGCGCACTATCTCCTGATCGACGACAATCTTCTCGACCTCTCGCACCTCACCTTCGCGCACGAGAAGACGCTGGGCCTCGACATGCCGCAATGGGCCGACGAGCGGCCGCGCATCCAGCCGCTGGAGCGGGGCTTGCGCGTGCAGCGCTGGCTGCGCAACCAGCCGTCGCGCGGCTTCATGCGCCGCTGGGGTGACGTGCTCGACCTGTGGAACAGCTACGACTTCCTGTTTCCGGGAATCTTCCTGTTGCGCACGGCTTTCTATCCGGTCGGCACCGCCGACCGCTGGAACCGCAAGGAGCCGGACGAGGCGCCGCTCTTCCGGCGCTACGACGATCAGGCGGTGACTCCTATCGGCGACCGCACCGCGCGCTATTTCTATGCCGCCGGCGCCCGCAGCGCCGATATCGACACCGAGCGGGTGGGGCGGCTGTTCGCCATCGTCGAGGCGGCATTCGGCGAAGACAAGGCGATCATCGAGGCGCAGCAGAAACTGATCGACCTCGATCCGTCGCGCCGTATGCTGCCGACAAGCCTCGATGCCGGACCGACGCAGTTCCGCAAACTCGTCCAGGTCCTGCTCGACCGAGACGGACAACCGGGCCCGATGGCCGACAGCCAGGTGAAAGCTTCCTGAGATGCCAGATGCGAACATGGATGTGCGGTCGATCCGCCGCCTCGAAGATGCGCGCTTCCTGCTGGGCCGCGGGCGCTATCTCGAGGACATTGCCGCACCTACGGCGCTGGCCGGACACGTCCTGCGCTCGCCGCATGCCCACGCCCTGATCCACCGGATCGACACCGTCCAGGCCGCCGCGGTGCCCGGCGTGCACTTGATTGCAACGGCGGCAGACCTTGCGGCCGACAGGCTCGGGCATCTGCCCTGCATGGCCGCCGTGAAGCCCCTGATCGTGCCGCCCCGGCCGGCGCTGGCCGAGGGGCGCGTGCGCCATGTCGGCGATCCGGTGGCCTTCGTCGTCGCCGACAATGCCGACATCGCCCGCGAAGCCGCGGAGCTGATCGAGGTTGACTACGAGCCGCTGCCGTCTGTCGTCGATGGCAACGCGGCCCTCGCGACTGGCGCGCCCGCACTGTGGGAGCAGGCGCCGGGCAACCTCGCCTATCATGTGCAGCGCGGCGACCACGACGCCGTGCAGAGCGCCCTCAAGAAGGCCGCGCACATCGTCGAGGTCGAGGTGATGAACAACCGCGTCGTGGTGGTGCCGCTGGAACCGCGCGCCGGCATTGCCCGCTACGACGCCGCCAGCGACGTCATGGACCTCGAACTGACAGGGCAGGGGGTGCATGGCATCCGCCGCCAGCTGGCGGAGTTCGTGTTCAAGGTGCCGGCGGAACGCATCCAGCTGCATGCGCCCGATGTCGGCGGCGGCTTCGGGATGAAGAATTTCCTCTATCCCGAGTGGGTGTTGCTGCTCTGGGCGGCGCGTCGGCTGGGCCGGCCGGTGCGCTGGGTGGCCGACCGCGCCGAGGAGTTCGTGACGGGTGCGCAAGGCCGCGACATCGAGGCCCGGGCGAAGCTCGCGCTCGACGCGTCCGGCCGTTTCCTCGCGCTGGACGTGGCGATGGTGGCCAATCTCGGCGCCTATCTCTCGGGCAACGGGCCGGGCGCCTCCGTCGTCGCGGCCTCGACGGCGCAGGGCGGCGTCTACGATATCCCGGCCATCGCCGTCGACATCCGCGGCGCGCTCACGAACACCGTGCCGGTCGATGCCTATCGCGGCGCCGGCAAGCCCGAAGCCAACTACATCATCGAACGCGCCATCGAAGCGGCGGCGCGTGCGCTCGGCCGCGATCCCGCCGACCTGCGCCGGCAGAACCTGATCTCTGCTTTCCCGCATCGCACGGCCATGGGCATGGCCATCGATTCCGGCGGCTTTGCCGACAATCTCGACGCCGCCCTCCAGCGTGCGGACACGGCAGGCTTCGAGGCGCGGCGAAAGGCATCGAAGGAAAAAGGTCTCCTGCGCGGCATCGGGGTCGCCTGCTTCCTCGAAACCTCGCGCGGCGCGCCCAACGAGGGCGCGGAGGTGCGCTTCGAAAGCGACGGCACGGTGACGATCGCGGTCGGTACTGAATCGAACGGACAGGGACACGAGACAGCCTTCGCCCAGATCGCCGCCCGGCATCTCGGCCTGCCGATCTCGGCGTTCCGCTACGTGCAGGCCGATACGCGCGCGGTGCGCAGCGGCGCCGGCCATGGCGGCGCGCGGTCGATGCATATGGGCGGCGCGGCCCTGGTCAAGGCGATGGAGGCCGCGCTTGCAAAGGCACGCCAGCTTGCCGCGCACCTGTTGCAGGCGACGACCGACGAGCTCGACTACGAGGAGGGACGCTTTACCGTCCGCGGCAGCGACCGCGCGGTCGATCTCGCCACGCTCGCCCGGAGTGCCGGCGATCCGGCCAACCTGCCGGACGGGATGGTGCCGGGAAACGGCCTCGGCGCGCATGTGCTGAACATCACCGACGTCTTCACCTTTCCCAGCGGCTGCCACGTCGCGGAGGTCGAGGTCGATCCCGAGACCGGCGCGATCCGGCTGGTCGACTATACGGCGATCGACGATTACGGCCGGCTGATCAACCCGATGCTGACGGAAGGCCAGGTGCAGGGCGGGCTGGCGCAAGGCATCGGCCAGGCCCTGATGGAACATACGGTCTACGACCCGCAGTCCGGCCAGCTGCTGAGCGGCTCGTTGATGGACTATGCCCTGCCGCGCGCCGACGACCTGCCGTCGTTCGACATCGCGCTGATCGAGCGGCCGACCGCCGCCAATCCGCTGGGCGTGAAGGGCTCCGGCCAGGCGGGATGTATCGGCGCTCCGCAGACCTTAATGGCGGCCGTGCTCGATGCGCTGCGTCCGGCCGGGGTGCAGAGCCTCGACATGCCGGCCACGCCGGCACGCGTCTGGCAGACGCTGCAGGCGGCGAAGGTCGGTCCGTAGCCGTCGATGTAGCCGTCGTTACAGCTACTGCGCGGCGGCCAGATAGCGCGCCAGCGCGCCCGCCTTGTCGGCTGGCAATTTAACCGGCGCTTCGTTGAGCTTGATGCCGAGATCGCACGCCTCCTCGTTGGAGAGGCGCTGCAGGGTGCGCAGCTTCTCGAAGTCGGCCGGCGTCAATCCGGCCTCGCCGAGCACGGCGGTGACATCGGCATCGCCAAGGGCCGGCGGCGGGGCGGTGCTCGCCTTGAGGGCGGCACGACCGGCGCGATAGGCCTTCTCCATGGCCGCGAGCATGTCGCGCATCAGCTTCTGCGCCGTGGCGTCGAGCTTCTCGCCGCGCTGGATACCGATCAGGACGAGCTCGCGGCAGGTAGCCGGGTCGACGCTCTTGAGGTGGCGCATCAGGGCCAGCCGCGCCGCGAGGACCGCCTGGGCGTCGGCCGCATCGGTCGCCTTGAGCGCAGGCACGATCTGGGTGGCGCGCAGTTCGGTCATCAGGGCCAGCGGCCGCGGCGGCCCCTGGGTCGTCGGGCTGCGCAGCTCCTCGCTCAGCGCCTTGCGCAACCGAGCCTCTGCGTCGGGCACGTCGTCCAGTACCAGCCCGACCAGTGGCAGGGCGCGGGCCTCGCTGACCGCCTGGTCGACCAGCTCGGTGTCGCTGCCGGTCAGATACTCCAGCCCATAGACGGTCGCGCCGCCGGCAATGGCGGCAGCGATGGCCGCGATGGTGGTGCGCCGGAGTTGCTGTGCCGCCGGCCGGGCCCGGCCGAACAGATGGACGATAGCAGCCACCGCGACGGTGATGGCGACGACGATGGCGACCTTTTCCACTAACAATCTCCAGGTTCGGATGGTCCGACTGCGGCCGATCCTTGCGCGGTGCTACGGTTGAATGTAGGCAGGCGAACGAACGCCCCTATGCCTATCCACATCGATTTCTTCCACCCCGCCCGCCTGGCTATCGTCGTGGTCCGAGGCACCATCACCGGCGAAGATATCACGCAGGCGATTGGTCAGATGTTGGCGAGCGGTGCAATGCATTACCGCAAACTCATCGACATTTCCTCACCGTCGTCGCCGATGAACGACGAAGATGTCGAAAGAACCGCCATTTTCATGCGATCCCAGCCCAACGCGGCATCGCGAGGTCCGGTTGCCTTTCTGGTCGGACCCGGCAGAGCATCCGACAACGCCGTCAAGTTCGCCTCCCTGACAGAGGGTGAGCGGCCCGTGAAGGTGTTCCACAGTCTGCACGAGGCACGGAAATGGCTGGAGCAGCAGCCGGTGGGAAGCCTCTAGGGCGATCTATTTGCGGTGGCACTGCAACGGTAAGACGTCGCGCAGTCCAGCAACGCCGATGTAGCGTAGGGCGTGAGATCCCTCGCTCGCTTCAAGTTGCGGGTCATGCCTTTCAAGATCGACATTTTTGCGCCCGACAGGATCCTCGTAGGGGTTGTGCGTGGCAATCTGACCGCCGCCGGGCTTATGGCCTTCGTGGAGAGCATCGACGCCGCGGGTGTCCCGCATTACCGCAAGATCATCGACGTCACATCGGCAACCCCGAGCATGAGCACGGAAGAACTGACGGTGATCGCCGAACGGTTTCGCTCGACGCCGGTCCAGAGGCCGCGAGGGCCGCTCGCCATTGTCGCCGATCACAAGCTCGACGAGCTGGCGCGGCTCTTCATGTCGATGACTTCCAAGGAGCGGCCGGCGGAGATCTTCCGCAGCATCCATGAGGCCCGCAGGTGGCTGCTGGAAACCTCGAAACTCCCATTCTAGGGGCGAAGCGTCAGTCGAAGCAGCGACCGCTACGGATGGTGCAGGAATCGGCGACCACGCGGGCATTGCATTCGGTCCAGGCCAATTGCTCGGCTGCGTCCTTGGTCGGGCCCGCGCCATAGCCCGAGGCCTGGCCGTTGCCGCTGTGGGCGTACGAGACACAGCGGGCAGGCGCTGCCAGACGGATGGCGCAGGTCGGGCCGCCGCCGCATTCGGCACGGGCCGAGATCTCGGCGGCCTCGCGTGTCGCCATGCCGACCGCGACGCCGAAGTTTCTCTGGCCGTCGCTGGCGACGGCGCCCCACACTTCCTGGGCCTCGGCGGCCGTGCTCATCGCGAGCAGGGCTGTCAGCACAATTGCTGCCTTCGGGATCATGGCGTGTTCTCCTCCAGGAAGGTGCGGACGCGCCGGATCGACTCCTGCAGGTAGGTCGGCCCGCGCCAGTCCTTCTGCACCTCGATGTTGGGCGCCAGTGCGGCGATCTCGTCGCTGGTCTCGGCCGGATGCGGCTTGTCGGTGCCGGGTTGGAGGAGCAGCGGCGTCTTGCAGTTCTTCACGAAATCGCGCGTGACGGAAAAGACAAAGTCGCCGCCGAACATGTTGTGGCCGAAGGAATCGATGGTGGCCTGGGAAATGTTCGGATCGCGCGCCCGCACCGTCTCGCCGTAGCCCTTCACGGCGGCGTCCCAGGTGTCGCGGTTCTCGTGCAGGCCGATCGGGTTCTGCAGCACCGCCGCTGCCACACGATCGGGCGCCTGCTCGATCGCTTCGAAGCAGTAGCTGCCGCCGATGCAGCCGCCCATGACGTGGAACTTCCCGAATCCGAGATGGTCCATCAGCGCGACATGGTCGGCCGCGAAGGTGTGCCAGCCATGATCGGGCTTTACGTCGGCCACCGACTTGCCGGCGTTGCGCTGGTCCATGCCGATCACGGTGAAGCGGTCGGAGAGCGCCTGCATGGGATTCATCCAGGCGGCCGGCTGGCCGGGATTGGCCGGGCTCTCCTTCCAGAGGCCGAGCTGCGACTTCAGCCCGCCCGGAGCGTAGAGCAGCAGCGGGAAGCCCGTGCCGTGGACCTCGTAGTAGATCTCG
>Ga0209792_1000747_pt1 | contig 19437 bp, 23 predicted proteins | sample EBPBio142005_DNA_FD_185860 | JGI IMG/M metagenome (GOLD analysis project Ga0209792, IMG submission 185860) | Wastewater treatment Type I Accumulibacter community from EBPR Bioreactor in Madison, WI, USA - Reactor 1_6/14/2005_ DNA (SPAdes)... | ecosystem: Engineered > Bioreactor > EBPR >... | reverse complement strand
CTGCCGACTTCCCGCGTCAAACATGATATTGACCAACGTGCCTGTTTTTAATGTGCCATCCGGATTGTCCAGAACCAGCCGCACCATGCCTTTCCGGCTTTCCATGTCGGTCATGGGGTAGATATAATCGGTGAGCGCCTTGAGCGTTTTGCCTGTTTCATCCACAGTGATGGTTGCAGGCGTGCCTGCGGACAGAAATTCCAAATCCTTCACAGGCACCTGCGCCTCGACCCACACTTGCGAAAAATCCTGCAATGTCAGGATTATATTTTCACCGTCTTCGGAATCGAGGTATGAGCCTTCGCGGACATTCAGCGCCGTGACGATTCCATCTGCCGGAGCATAGAACGGCGTTTCTCGTGGAAATCCACCTTTTGCTCTCAATTCAGCGATGGCTTTTTCATCCATGCCGTACAGCCGCAAACGCTGGTCCGGCGCACCGATGATGCTGGCACCCCGCCCTCCCGCCAGAAAATCGACCTGGGCTGCTATCAGATTGGGACTGTAAAAGGTGAAAAGAAGATCGCCCTTCTTGACGACATCCCCCACGGCATTTGTTTTAAGGTTGGAAATCCAGCCGCCTGTGCGAAGCGCAACGATGTGCTCCCCTCTTGTGCTGGGAACGAGTGAGCCGAACGCATGGATCGCTTTGCCAAATTCCTGCATTTGCGCGGGCGCTGTTTTAACCCCCAACGCTTGCCGATAAGCTGGTTCGATGAAAAGAGCACCGTTTTTTTCATCCTTGGCTTCGTCTTCATAGAATGGAACCAAATCCATATCCATGTAGGGCGACTTGCCGGGCTTGTCGAATTTCTTGTCCGGCACCATCGGATCGTACCAGTAGAGGATTTTCCCTTTGCCCTCTTTTTCTTCCGGCTTTGCCGGAGAGTCCGGTTCGCCCGCAGGCACCAGATCCATGCCACAGAGCGGGCATTTATCTCCCTTTTTCCCATGAATATGAGGATGCATGGGACAGATATAAACCTGTTCGCCGGATAGCGCCTTGTCTGCCGCGGGCGCGGCCTCCTTGCTTTGCATCGGCATGGACATTGAATCCTCGGCAGCCAGAACAATGACAGGCACGAAGGCATAGAACATAAAGATAAGAATAAAAATACGCATGATAAATCTCCTTTTTCAGAGTTTGACGAAAATCAAAAACCAAAAAAGGAAGAATTAGACGCGCAGGCGCTGCGTCGTCAGAAGGATAGAGGGCTGGGTTTGTGAAATATCGGGCCAGTCGGGCGGCGGGCCGCGAATAGACTGCGTATTCGCAGGGTTAAAAATGAGAAACGAAACTGTATCAATCGAGAGCGGGAAGATCACCTTGCCATCGAGATCAGGTGCTTTGATGGGAGCGTGATCCGCGCTAAAAAGATCGGCCTTGGAACAATCCTTGAAAAAGACGTGTTCATCGTCTGTCTCTTTTTTCGGGGTCTCCATGCCCATCATGCCTTTGCAATCCGGCATATCGGCCATGACCGCAGGCTGTGCCGCCAGAGCCTGGGTTGCGGTCATAAAAGGCCCGCACGCCAGACCAGGCGTGAGCATCACAAGAGCGAGCAGGCTGTAAATGAGCTTTTTCATCGCCCTTCACTATAGCATAACGGCGTAAAGAATTTATTCTTTTTCAATATTAATAATTCCTAATTTAATAGAAGCGGTGGAACCTAAAAAATTTAGGAACGTTAATGTACGTTAATCAACCATCAACTTATTGGAAACGACCATGAAAAAATCATTTACAGCCCTGCTTTTCACAGCGGCATTAGTTTTTCCGCCATATGTTTCTACTTTAGCCCATGAAAAAAATAGTGCTATCCAAAGCTCCCCCCAAGCCGAGCAACAACCGTTTGATGTTCAATTTCTCGATAATATGGTCAAGCATCACGAAGACGGAATAATGCTGTTTCAGATGGCTGGAAAAAAGGCGGAAGATTCAGACATACGGACGATGGCTGAAAAGATGACCCAAGATCAGAAAAAGGAAATTCCACAGCTTCAGGCATTAAGAAATGAAGTAAAGCCCAACGCTCCTCAAGCAATCAACATGAATATGCCCGGCATGATGCCTATGGATATGTCGAAACTCAAAAAAACATCTGGGTCAGAGTTCGATAAAGAGTTTCTTTCCATGACAGTCGAGCATCATAAGGGTGCCATTAAAATGGCTGAGGCCGCCTTGAAAAAATCTCAAAATGTAGATGTAAAGAACAAAGCACAAATGATTCATGACAAGCAAAAGGGCGAAGTGGCGCAAATGGAAAAGATGCTGAAAGAAATGAAGTGATATCAAACTTACATTAAAAATAGCTGATTAAATAGGAACTGCATGCAAAATACACACGATCAGCATATTGAACATGGCAAAAAGATGTATTTAAAACTGCTGCTCATGGCCGTTTTATCATTTTTGTCCATGTATATCCTTATGTATTCGATGGTGAATACATTTGAAGACATTTACCCCAGTTTCAATCAATTTTATATGGCGGGCCTGATGGCTGCCCCTATGGTATTGATCGAAATCGTGCTGATGAGCGCGATGTACAAGGATAAAAAGCTGAACGCTGTTATAGCAGCGGTAAGCATTCTAATTGGAGTAGTTTTCTTTCTGGGTATTCGTCAACAGACGGCCATCTCCGATGAACAATTTCTCAAATCCATGATCCCGCACCATTCCGGTGCAATTCTAATGTGCCGCGAAGCCAATATCACTGATCCTGAAATCAAGACCCTTTGTCAAACGATCATAGAAGGCCAGCAACAAGAAATCGATCAGATGCGGGCAATCCTAAACGGGGCGAATTAAAGCCTTACAGTTTTCAATCTCAAAGCATTTGCAATCACGGATACGGAACTGAGCGCCATCGCGGCGGCGGCCATCACGGGACTAAGCAACACGCCAAAAACGGGATATAGGATGCCCGCCGCCACCGGAACGCCGGCCATATTATAGATGAAGGCGAAGAACAGGTTCTGGCGAATATTCCGCATCACGGATTTGGAGAGTTTCCGCGCCCGTGCGATGCCCATGAGATCGCCCCTCAACAATGTCACGCCCGCGCTTTCCATCGCAACGTCGGTTCCAGTCCCCATCGCAATACCGATATCGGCGGCGGCCAATGCTGGAGCGTCGTTCGTACCGTCCCCCGCCATAGCGACGATACGCCCTTCGCTTTGCAGTTTCTTGACAATGCGGCCCTTGTCTTCGGGCAGGACTTCTGCTTCGACCTCGTCAATCCCCAACTGACGCGCCACGGCCTGCGCGGTGGTCTTATTATCCCCCGTAAGCATCACCACGCGGATTCCAGCACTTTGCAGCTCCTTGACCGCTTGCGGCGTGGTTTCCTTGATCGGATCGGCTATGGCCAAAAGCCCCGCCACTTTACCGTCAACCGACGCGAATATCACCGTTGCGCCATCTTTCCGCAAGGCATCGCCTTGGGATTCCAAGGCTGAAACATCAACACCAAGATCATTCATCATCTTGACGTTGCCAAGTGCTACTCCACGGCCAGATACTTTACCCACCACGCCTTTTCCAGTGGGCGAGTCAAACTCATCCGCCTTGGCGATAACTAAACCTTTTTCTTTTGCCGCCACGACAATGGCATGCGCCAGAGGGTGTTCGCTTGCTTGTTCCAGGGACGCCGCCAAGGATAACAGATCATCCTCCGACATACCCTGAGCGGTGATACGAGTGACTTTGGGTTTGCCCTCAGTGAGCGTTCCTGTCTTATCGACAACAAGCGTATCGACTTTTTCCATACGCTCCAGGGCCTCGGCGTTTTTGATCAGAACGCCAGCCTGTGCGCCGCGCCCCACGCCCACCATGATCGACATCGGCGTGGCAAGGCCAAGGGCGCATGGGCAGGCAATGATGAGAACGCTGACTGCCGCGATCAGACCGTAACTAAAAGCGGGTGCGGGGCCGAATGCAAACCACACAATAAAGGCTACAACAGACACAAGGATGACGGCAGGCACAAACCATGCCGCGACATGATCGGCCAGCCTTTGAATGGGCGCACGGCTGCGTTGCGCTTCCGCGACCATCTGCACGATGCGGGACAGCATAGTATCGCCGCCCACGCGCTCGGCTTTCATGACAAAGCCGCCCGTCTGATTCATCGTGCCGCCGATCAGGGCTGCGTCTTTTTCCTTCATGACGGGCATGGACTCCCCCGTCACCATCGATTCATCCACTGCGCTTTTGCCTTCGACCACCACACCGTCAACGGGTACGGTTTCGCCGGGGCGTACGCGCAAGAGGTCGCCCGCATGGACATGATTAAGCGGAATATCTTCTTCCGATCCATCCGCGTTGATCCGGCGGGCGGTTTTGGGTGATAAGTTAAGCAGTGCCTTGATTGCGCCGCCCGTTTTCTCCCGCGCTCGCAATTCAAGAACCTGCCCCAGCAGCACCAGCACCGTGATCACGGCAGCGGCTTCAAAATAGACTGGAACCGATCCGTCCATGCGGCGGAATCCTTCGGGGAACACATCCGGCATGAGGGTGGCAACAATGCTGTAAAGCCACGCAGCCCCTGTGCCGATGGCAATCAGCGTGAACATATTGAGATTGCGCGAGACAATCGATGCCCAGCCGCGCTCGAAGAACGGTTTCCCTGCCCACAGAACAACGGGGGTCGCCAAAGCGAGCTGTATCCAGTTGGAGGCCGCGCCCGTAACAAAATGAATATTGGCAAGATGCGCCCCCATCTCCAGCATGAAAACCGGAAGCGTCAATACAAGGCCGATCCAGAAACGGCGGGTCATATCGATCAGCTCATGGTTCGGGCCTTCCTCGCCCGTCATCACTTCCGGCTCCAACGCCATGCCGCAAATAGGGCAAGTACCGGGGCCAACCTGACGGATTTGCGGGTGCATCGGGCAGATGAACATCGTTCCTGCCGGCGCGTCCGTAACAAGAGCTTTCGCTTGATGATCATGCCCATGCATCGCGCAGCACGAACCATGCGTAGGTTTTTCTTCCATTTTTTTATGATCGTAATGATGGTGTGAATGATCGGTCATGATTGATATTCCTTATTCCTCGAATTTAGAAAACAGGCTGGTGACTTCATTGATGGATTTTGTCCGGCTGGCCTCGTCCCCGCTTTGCATGGCGCTGGCCACGCAGGATGACAAATGACGGCGGAGTATTTCAGTTTCAATCCCCTTGACCGCCGAACGCACAGCCCGAAGCTGCGAGAGTATTTCAGGGCAATAACGGCCTTCTTCGATCATCCTTTTAATACCCTCGACTTGTCCCGCAATGCGGTTCAAACGCTTAATCTCAGCGTCGTGGGATGGGTGCTTCTCGACTGCCATCGTCTTTCTCCATCTAGTTATATACCTTATAGGGGTATATAGTATCTAATCTCGCATAAACAAGCTATAAAAAAAGCCTATCGGGGCTATCGATAGGCTTTTTCGGCAATTTTTATAACAATCAGTGTTTATGGTCGTCGTGACCGTTCATTTCCATGCCGCCGTCCACAGCGGGCATCGGGCCGCTGGCGAATTTATCGAGGTTTTCCTTGCTCTCGAAGTAATAGGTCATGCCATGCGTATCCGCACCGATGACCGCGCTGGCCTTGTCGACCTGCTTGCCGCTTACAGGATCCGTCGCCGTACGCAAAGATACGTCATTTTTTAATCTGTCCGCGCACATCGGGCAGCACCCGTAATAAGTTTTTCCTTCAATCTCGATAGCGATTTGCGGTTTATCGAAAACCTTATTGTTCATCATGCACACATATTGCGCCTCGGTAGATTTAAGCCAAGTTGCGTCATGCGTGTGGCCAGTGTCTGCGGCCATGGCGGGCGCGAATGCGGACAAGGCCATCACTAATGCCAGTAAAATCGTCTTCATGCGTATTCTCCTTTATTAGGGCGTTTATTTCACGGTTATGCCGAACGGCGCGAAAATGTCTTTCCCGCCGATCCGTACCTGGGCGAAAAGCTTCACAAAGCCAGCTTTCTCAGGCTCGATATGAAACTCCAGTTTCGGCCCGCCGCGCTCTGCATCGCTGCTCGGTTCTTTGCCCATCGGATGGACATGAAGGACTGAATTATAATCCTCGGTAAAACCGACGACATGCGCGAAGGCGCCCATCACAGGCTCAAGCTGGGTAAAGGGCTGGCCGTCTTTACTGACTGTCACGCTTCCCATAACAGGCGCGCCCGCTTTCGGCTCACCATCCAAGGATAGAGTAAAGGTATAGCCCTCTACCGTCGCTGTCATGCTTGTAGCCTTGTCAATGCTGGCCTTTTCTTCAGCAGGCGATCCCATGTCGGCTTGCACATATTCCTGCTTGTCCGTAGCCACAGGAATCACATCCGCCCAGACGCGATAGCTGTCGTTTTTCAGCGGCGTGAAGTCGAATACATACTCGCCTGGATTTTTACCAGCTACAGGATGGATATGATGATAATCAGAAAGAGATGGGTCAATCACCAGCAAATGCAGCTTTTTGGTATGCGCTTCCTTGAGATCATCGAACGTCAGCGGTTTTCCGTCGGTAGCGGCATTCAGTTTTACGGTTACTTGCGTGGTTTTTCCGGCTTTCAGAGCAGCGGCAGGCTCAAGCGCCAGCTTCACCGTATTCCGAGCGTCCACAGCCTCCATTTTTTCGCCGCCATGCCCCATCGCGTCATGAGACATACTTGTGGCGGCAGTTGGGGTGTTTGAACCGTGATCGCCAGCATGGTCGCCTGCGGCATAAGCGGCGGCACCCGTGGTCAGAATGGTAGTAACGAGCAATGTGTGAAGTAATTTCATGATTTTTCTCCTTATTTCAAAGCGGCTTCGACAAGTTTAAAAGCGCCTTGCGCCTTTTTGAATTCGGCCTTCGATTTTTCCGCATCCTTGGCATCTGCAACCGTATGTAGTTTCCCAAGCTGGGCGATGAATTGATTAATCGAGGATTCCAAGCGGTCCTTTTTATCATCTGCCACGGACGCGCTGGTTTTCAAGGCTTTCGCCGCTGCATCGATTTTTTCGATCTCGGCATGCGTTAAATCAAGCTGTCCGGCATCGATCTGAGAGCCGAGCACATCCATGCTTGTTTGGATGCTTGTCAGGGCTTCTTGCGTTGTTGTCGCAGGCATTGAGGCTTCCGCAGTCGTTTCATGCGGCTGGTCGCCGTGATCTTCGTCGCCGTGTGCAAAGGCGGGTTGGTTTAATCCCGTCAGAGCAAGAATGGCGGCGGTCAATAGTAGTTTTTTCATGGTGGTCTCCTTTATGGGATTATAGCTTGGGGTAACAGAGTTGCAATTGGCTTTTTACCGAACTTCCAGAACACGAGGGGGCGCACTGTAAGGTCGAGCAAGGTGCTGGAGAACAGGCCGCAGAAAATGACCACGGCGACCGGATGCAGCAATTCACGCCCTGGCTCGTCGGCGGCGATGACAAGCGGGATCAGCGCCAAGGACGCTGTCAGCGCGGTCATCAAAACGGGGATGATCCGTTCGGACGTACCGCGATAAACCATAGCCAGATCAAACTTCTCACCCTCATGCTCCATGAGATGGATATAATGGGCGATCATCATAATCCCATTGCGTGCGGCGATACCCGTCAGCGTAACAAAACCAACCATAGTCGCAATTGAGAACACGCCGCCAGACAACCAGACCCCGATCACCGCGCCGATAAAGGCAAGCGGAATGGATGTCATGACCTGCAAGGCCAGATTTGCGCTCTTGAAGTGAACGTATAACACCATGAACATGCCTGCGAGTGAGAACAGGCTCAAAAGCATAATCAGGCGGGAGGCGCTGGCCTGGCTTTCAAATTGACCGCCGTAAGTAACGTAATAGCCTTGCGGTAATTTTACCTTGCTATCGATGGCGGCTTGCACCTTCTGCACCACGCCGACTAGATCGCGGTCAGACACGTTGGCCTGGATCACGATCCGGCGCTGCGCGTTCTCACGATTGATGATATTCGGCCCCTTGGCGTCCTGCACGGTAGCAATCGCCTGAAGCGGCACGACATTGCCGTCTTTGGTATCGACAGGAATCTGCTTGATCGCCTCCACATCATTACGGGCGGCATCAGACAGACGCATGACGATATCGTAGGTGCGCTGCCCATCAAGCACCTGACCCACGGCTTTGCCCTGCATGGCAAGCTCGGCATATTCGGCGGCTTCACCGGACAACAGGCCATAGGACGCCGCTTTCTCACGGTCAAACAGCACATGCACCTGTGGGATCAAGACTTGTTTTTCAACAGACAAGTCGACCACGCCTTCAACCTCGCTCATGGCCTGACGTATCTCTTCGGCCTTGGCGCGTAGCACATCAAGGTCAGTACCAAAAAGCTTGATGGCCATCTGGGCGCGAACACCGCTCATCATGTGGTCGATACGGTGGGAGATCGGCTGCCCGATATTGACGGCAATACCAGGAACTTGATCCAAACGGTTACGAATATCAGCCAGAATATCGGCCCGTGACCGCTCGGATTCTTTCAACTCGACCTCAATCTCGCTCGAATGTACGCCTTCCGCATGGTCGTCGCGCTCAGCGCGGCCTGTGCGGCGGCCCGTCTCGGAGGCTTCCGGCACCTGACGGATCAGGTTTTCAGCAATCGTGCCAATTCGATTTGACTCGGCAAGGCTAGTACCAGGCGGGGTTAGGATATTGATCGTCACCGATCCTTCGTTGAATTGCGGCAGAAACTCCTTGCCAAAGAAAGGTACAAGCGCCATGACGCCAATAGTAACCAAAGCGACGAACGTCAGCACTATCCGACTATGTGGGAAGGCAAAGTTCAGGACACGCTTTTGTGCTCCTTTGATCTTGCGGATAAGCCAGCCGTCATGTTCATCGCCCATGCGCTTCATTTTAGGCAACAGATAAGAGCAAAGTGCGGGCGTCAGTGTCAGCGAGACGAACAAGGACGCAACGATGGACGTGATATACGCAATTCCAAGCGGTAGGAATATCTTTCCTTCTATGCCCCCCATCGCAAAAAGCGGGATGAAGACCAGCACCACGATGATGGTTGCGAAGACGATGGAGTTTCGCACCTCGCTGGAGGCTTCATAAATTACCTGCAGCGGATTGCGCGGTTTTTCGGCCTGGCGGTTTTCACGCAAGCGGCGGAAGACATTTTCTACATCGACAATCGCGTCATCGACCAACTCGCCAATGGCGACGGCCAGACCACCCAAAGTCATGGTGTTGATGCTCAAGCCGAAATACTGGAAGACGATGGCCGTCAAAACGAAGGACATCGGAATGGCGGTCAGCGTGATAAAGGTCGTGCGGAAATTCAGCAAAAACAGGAATAGAACGATGGCGACCAGAATAGCCCCGTCGCGCAATGCTTCCTCGACATTCTTGATCGCCCGTTCAATAAAGGTTCCCTGTTTGAATATCTCGCCGTGAATTTTCACGCCTTCGGGCAAGGTCTTTTGTATGCTGGCCAGTTCCGCCTCGACCGCTTCAGTGAGTTTGATCGTATCGGCGCCTGGCTGTTTTTGGATAGAAAGAATGACGGCAGATTGGCCGTTGACGCTGGCATCCCCGCGCTTGGCCAGCGGCCCACCCAGCTTGATATCAGCCACCTGATCGAGGGTCAGCGGTGTTGGACTCCCATTATCCTGGGGTAGCGGTGATTTTGCCAGATCCTCGACGGTCTTGACCCTGGCCACGTTGCGGATCAGGCTTTCCTGATAGTCCGAAAGCAGGAATCCGCCCGTGGCGTTGATATTCGAGCCTTCAATCGTGGCTTCAACGTCATGCAGCGTGACGCCGTAGTTTTTAAGCTTCAAAGGGTCGACCAGCACCTGATACTGTTTCAGTTCGCCGCCAATCACCGAAACTTGCGATATACCGGAAATCGAAAGAATACGGTTGCGGATATCCCACTCGGCGATGGTACGCAAATCCATGCCGCCGATCTTTGGATCCTCGCTGGTCAAACCCACCAGCATGATCTCGCCCATAATCGAGGAGATCGGCCCCATGACAGGACGAACATCTTGCGGCAGGGTTTCCTGCGCCTGTTGCAGCTTCTCGGCCACGATCTGGCGGGCCGTATAAATATTCGTATCCCAGCCGAACTCGACCCAGATGATGGAAAGACCGATGGCCGAGGCCGAGCGCACGCGCTCAACGCCCGTCGACCCATTGACCGCCGTTTCAAGCGGCCAGGTGACCAAAGCCTCGACTTCTTCTGGCGCAAGCCCTTCGGCCTCGGTAAAAATCGTCACCGTCGGGCGGTTGAGATCAGGAAACACATCGACAGGTAGCTTGCTGATGACAAACACGCCGTAGACCATCAGCAGGGCTGAGGCTGCGACGACCAGAAGCCTGTTCTTTAAAGAAAAGAGAATGATTGCATTCAACATTTTATAATCCTTTATTCACGGATCGCGCACCGGTTAATGTTCGTGATCGTGACCGTCATCTTCTTTTTTTGTTTCCGCTGTGGGCGCGTCTTTTTTGGGTTCAGCCGATTTGGCGAATTGCAGCTGGTAGTTTCCAACCGTCACCACTTCCTCGTCAGGAAACACGCCTTCCAGCACTTCGCGTTCCGCCCCGAACTTCGCACCCAGCTTGACGCTGCGGCGTTCGAACGCATTCCCACTTCTCACGAAAATAAATTGCTCACCGCTATCGCCCAGAATGGCTTTGACGGGGACGGTTAAAATATCGGCAGGCTCGGTCACCTCGACGGACAGAACGACCTGCGTGTTGGCAAACAGGCTGCGGTCAGGATTTTCAACCAAGGCGTAGAGGTTTAAGGTACGGCTGCCGCGATCATAAGCGCCGTCCATGCGCTGCACCTTGCCCTTCAGCGGTGTATTGCCGATCAGGCTGCTATTGACGCTGACGTTTTGGCCGACCTGAACCTTGGCGACATCCGGTGTTTCGTACATGACGCCGCGCACCAGAACTTCGGAGGAATCGCCGATCTCCATCAATCCGGCTTCCGGCGTGACGGATTGCCCCAGGACGACGTTTTGCTTGGTTACATAGCCATCAAGGGGCGATGGGATAGAGACCGGAGAGCTGCCGACGAATATCGGCTGGATGGTCAAAAGGCTCTGGCCTTTGGCGACTTTTTCGCCAACCTTGACATTGATTTCTGACACCCGCCCTGCGGCCCGTGCGCTGGCGATGGCTTGACGTTCCGGCAGAAATTCGACAATTCCGTTCACATCGATCGTTGTCGCGCGTGGGGCGATAGTCGCTTTCACCGTTTTAATACCGAGATTATTAATCGCCGTCTCGGATAACTCTACAGTACTCGTCACCTGAGCGGTCTCTTCGGTGCCTGGAGCGGCGGCGTGATCTTCGCCTTCATGGGCGAAAACGGGCATAGATAAACCAATGACCGCGACAAGGGCCGATGTGATCAAAAACTTTTTCATTATCTGACTTCCTCTATTTTCCCGCCCAGCTCCACTTCCAAAGCGCCGCGTGCATTGACAGCCTGTGCCAGCGCGTCAAGCGCCTCGTTTTCGCTGGAGAGCAGTTTTTCCCGTACCTGCCAGACTTCGAGCGCGTCCGCCTGTCCCTGGCGGAACATGCTGCGCGTCAGCTCATACGATTTACGGTAGCCAGGCAGAATGTTGTCAAAGTAGCTATCCGCGCGGGATTGGAGGGCCGAGGCGCTCTGCTGCAATTCGCCGATCACTTCCTGCTGCGGCAATCCGGCATACAGATCGGCTTCGGATCTCGCTTGGCGCAATTCAGCGTTGGCCCGTTTACGCTCGGCATCGTTTTGGTTCCATAGCGGGATACGCAGCGCAACACCAATACCATAGGACTGATCATCGCCGTTAGGCGAGCGGGAATAAAACACGCGCGGGCCAAACTCTGGCATGGCAGCATCCTGCTGAGCGACATTCAAACGGCGCTCCGCCGCCTGAATACGGTTTTTGATCACGTTTCTGAGGTTGGATTGTGTCTGCGCGAAAGCCAGAAGCCGTTCGGTGTTATCCGGCACTGCCACAAAAGCGGGTCGCTCCAGCTTTGCTTGTTGGAAGCTACGTCCCGTCAGCCGCGCAAGTTCCGTGCGCACCTGGCGCAATTCGGCGTCAACGGCGTTGGCGTCAGCGCGCAACTTTGCAGCATCCGATGAAAACAGATGCGACGCCGCAGGGCTGGTTTGACCTTGCCCCGACGACTCCTTGACCAGCTTTTTCATTTTGTCGGCATCGTTCGCGTAATTCTCATAGAGTTTTTTGCGCTCGGAGAGCAGCCAGACCTGGGTGTAAAGAACCGTAGTTTCGTTGATGACTTTCAGGATTTCGTATTTCTGCTCCATGCTGGCCACGTTCGCCAGAGCCTCCGCATAGCCGCCCCGCGCGCCAGAGATCTGCGAAAATTTCAAGGGCTGGGTAAATTCCAGATCGGTACCCGTGCCGCCTTCGCCTTTATCACGCACGGCATCGATTTGAAGCTCAGGGTTATCCAACAAGGTGGTTTCCGTGACAGTCGCCATCCGGTCATCAAAGTCGCGCTGGGCGCGGAACAGGCTGGTGTTCTTTTGCAGGCTTTCCTTAATGACTTGATCAAGAGTTAAGGCGGAAGTTTCCGCATACGAGGGTGTGGAGAACAGCATCGCCACAATCGCCAATTGCCATATGATTGATTTCTTCATGAAAATCCCACCTTTTTCGGTCTCATGAAGCTAATACGGCTTAAACGGGGCTATCCCTCAAAGGAAAGCTGTAATTTCTCTGATAAAGTCTTCCGCGCCCGATAGACGCGTGTTTCTACGGTTTTTGCTGAAACATTAAGGATTTCGGCGCATTCCGCTTGGCTTTTTTCTTCAACCGCGAACAAGATGAAGGCTTCCTTGAGAGTATCGGGTAGCAAGTCGATTTCTCGCCGCAGCAAGGTTAGCTGTTGCCTTGCTAAGAAACCCGCCTCGATGTTTTCGTCGCTCCGCTGCCAATCGCCAGGGCCGGTTTCGTTCAAAGCATCCGGAGAGATATTACGAGCGTGGTTCTTGTTCTTTCGCAGATGATCACGGCATAGATTGACGGCGATCTGAAAAAGCCAGGTGCTGAATTTATAGGCTGAATCGTATTTGTCGATATTGAAATAAAGCTTTGTAAAAGTCTCTTGTGTTACGTCAAGCGCAGTGTCTTCGTTCCCCACGTAGCGCCAGGCCAGACGGCAGACGCGATCCTTGTAACGCTGCATGATCTCGTTCAGCGCAAAATCGTCCCCAGAGCGTAATCTTTGGACGAGCGCATGATCCTCATCGGCTGTATTCTCTTTTAAGGTTCTATGGGTTCTGAATAAGGGCATCTGCGGCTAACTTATTGAGCTTTTCCGCCTGTTGTGGCGTTAATACGGTTTGCATGTCGAAAATATGCTCAATCGTCAGCTTTTGCAGCTCTCCTTGCGCATGGTGGATGCGCTCAACTGCGGCAGCGACGCGTTCAGAAAACGCCTTGTCTTCAAGCATAGCGGCAGCAAGTTCCAGATTGCCGACATGGATTTTTTCTCGAAGCACTCTCTGTTTTTCAGTAAAGTTTTTCTCGATTTCAAAGAGCTTTTGATCTTGCTCTGCCGTAATAGCGATTTGCTCATGCAGCCAGACGTGGGCATCAATCTGGTTATGATGCGGGGGTTTGAAGAAATTGCCGCAGACATAAAAAGCACCGAAAGCGACAAGCGCGATGGCGATAAAATAAATGATTTCTTTTTGATAGGAGCGCATCTGGTTTAACCCCCGTTCTTGGCAAGAATAACCGTAGACGTTATACCATAATTTGAAGAAAAGACGTGGAGGTTAAGCGCCTGTGCCGCGTTGGCGGGCTGCGGGCTGGAAACGCTCAAAGTGGCGGCAAAAACACCAACTATCAGGGCGAAAGAAAGAGACGCCAAGCGATATTCAGGCACGAAAAGACTGGCCAGCCAGCCTTCGATGACATTGCGCGGCATGTCCACCCGCCGCCTGTTGATGGATTGCCAAACACGGCTTTCCATCGTCTGAAGACTGTCAAACCGAGGCTGCGATGCAGCCAACCCTTTGATTAATTTATCAAGTTTATCGCTCGACATGATGGTCACCTCTTTTCGACTATACCAGTAATACGTTAGGAAAGTCGCTATCCCTCATGTAAAAAACGCAATCAACAAATAGCGTCCGGTTTTTGCGATACCGACCAACAACAAAAATACCAGAAATTTTTCCTTAAGAATCCCAGCCATAACCGTTATGGGATCACCGATGATCGGAACCCAACTAAGCAGCAAAGACCATTTACCGTAGCGTTGATATCGTACTTGCGCCCGTTCCAGCGATGCGGCATTTACCGGAAACCATTTCCGATCTTTAAATCGTTCGATAGAGCGGCCCAAACACCAGTTGACGCAAGCCCCCAGCACATTGCCCACGCTTGCCACCCCAACTAACAGCCACGGCGCATAATCTGTTTTTAAAAGCAGGCCCGTTAAAACAGCTTCGGATTGCATGGGCAAAATAGTAGCAGCGGCAAAGGCGATACCGAATAATCCCGCAAGAACTGAAAGTGTTTCCAAAACCTAATGCCCCGGATGGCCGTAGAGAATACCCTGCAACCCATGATATCCGACATAAAGGCCGATCAGCATGATCAAAGCACTAGAGAAATAAGGTGCGCGTCTAGCGAATGTCCCAAATCCCGACCAGCGGCTTTTGGCATACTTCACGCTGAGAGCGGCGATCACGCCGGATGCGACCATGGTGAGAGCCAGCCCGACGCTGAAACTTAAAACAAGTGCCGCTCCCAAGGTCACTTTTTTAAGCTGCAGGCAGAGGAATAAAACCGTGATGGCCGCTGGGCAGGGAATAAGCCCGCCTGTGAGACCAAACACGATAATTTGTCCTGTCGTCACCTCTCGGCCAGCAAAACGGCGTTTGATGTCATTGGAATGTGCCAGTTCGTGGGCATCCTGATATCCGGTAACGCCAACATCAAGCCCTTCATGATGGTGATGATCGCTTTCTGCATAGACAACATCATAATAATGGCTGTGATCGCCATGTGCCATGCTCAGCCGCGCAGTAAAATTATGCGGCTCTGGTATTTCATCAATGGATTCCAGATAGGCTCCCTTATTGGCCAGCAGAAAAACCTGACGCGCTCCATCCGGTCTGATGGTTTCGATGGTGCATTCCTGATCGGCCAAGGATGTTAAGCGGCCCCCTTTTTCAAATGCCAGCCAGAAACGCGGCGGAACCCCGTCTTCCTTGATGGCGAGTTCGGCAATAACACCATGGCCTGTATCAATACGGCGGACGCCTTCTTCATGAGAATGAGGATGATCGTGGCTATGATCGTGGTCACTTTCGATCTTTTCTTGCCGTTGTTCCGCCCTGATCCGCATGAGCATCCAAAGAGCAACACCAATAATAAGGATCGCAGATATTAGCTGAAAATAAGGCTCGGATGTCTCTGCATCCCACTGACTGCCAAGATACAAGCCGCCCATAGCAATCAGCCAGACAACGGCAGTGTGCGATGCTGTTGCGGCCAGTCCTAGCATTACCGCCTGAAACACCGTCCCGCGAATGGCGACGATAAAGGCCGCCATCATGGTCTTGGAGTGCCCTGGCTCTAAGCCATGCAATGCGCCTAGTAAGATGGCTGTTGGGATAAAAAGCCAGGGAGCGGCACCACCTTGAGATAGCAATGAAGAAAAATCCAGCATGTGGTGATTCATTATTTAAGATATGAACGTAGGATATCCATGAGTTCGTTCGCGCCCTTTGTGCGCTCGCGTTCATCCTTAATGTTCGCAATATGTTCCTGCACATGCCCATCGATGACTTCAGCCATAAGGCCGCTTATCGCGCCACGCATGGAGGTAATTTGTTGCAAGATGTCAAGGCAATCCCGCTGTCCTTCCAAAGACCGCTCTAACCCTTCGGCTTGCCCCCTGATCCGGCGCACCCGGGCCAGAAGCTTTTTCTGATTATGAATCGTGTGAGCCATGCATATCTTTCTATAATATAGGGGGGTATATTATTTTTTAAAAAATATGTCAAGAACTCTTACTAGTTTATACCTGATCTTTAAGTGCTTCTATTACCCGGCAATCGGCAATTAACTCTCGTTTGCATTCATGGATCATTCGAGCGAGTTCTTCCTTAAGGGCCATTAATCGTGTGATCTTACTTTCAACAGCGTCGAGTTGGCATTGAGCAATACTGGATGCTTCTTCACACGACGCTTTTGGATCCTCCTGAAGCGAAATCAGCTTGCGTACGTTTTCTAAGTCAAATCCTAATTCGCGGGCGTTCCGAATAAAACCTAGCCGACAAACATCATTGTCACCGTAGCGCCTTCGGCCATTGGCTTGGCGGCTCGGAAGCGGTAGTACTCCGGCACGTTCGTAATAGCGGATAGTTTCAATATTTACACCCGTCAGACGGGATAAGTCGCCAATCTGCATTTTTTCCTTGCTCCTGTAGTAACTACAGGTTCTAGCATGCTCTGGAAAAATGTCGAGGATTTGCTCATGAGTGCCGATTTCAGGGTACAATATCAAGTAACAGGAATGGACTGCCCCTCATGCGCGGCAAAGATCGAAGAAGCGGCACGGCGCATTGAAGGTGTCTCAGATGTAAAGGTCTCAATCGCCTCCCAAATCATGACGATTAAGGTGGACAATCCTTCGTCCCGACTTGTTGCCGTTGAGGACGCCGTGACTTCGCTAGGCTATCGGATTATACGCGTAGGCGAGGAAGATGCAAAATCTGCTGACGGTGATGAGATTCCCGATCTTGCTCATATCACGCCTTCATATAAGCGAGCACTCTGGATCGTTATTTTACTTAATGGCGGCTACGGCCTAATTGAAATAGTCGGCAGTTTTTTAGCGAAATCTCAGGCTTTGCAGGCCGATGCACTAGATTTCGTGGGCGATGGGATGATTTCCTTTCTTGGCCTGATCGCCATTGGCTGGAGCCTTACAGCGCGAGCCAAAGCAGCACTGCTACAGGGTATTTTTCTCGCTCTTCTAGGGTTAGGTGTCATTGGCTCGACGCTTTATCGTGTGTTTATAGAGCACGAGCCACAAACGCTTCTTATGGGTGGATTTGCTTTCGTCGCCTTTTTCGTAAACGTCTTGGCTGCGGTTGTATTAATACCTCACCGTAAAGGCGACGCCAATATGCGTGCCGTGTGGTTATTTTCACGCAACGACGCAATTGGAAATTTGGCCGTTGTGTTCGCGTCAGTATTGGTCTGGTGGCTAGACTCTTCTTGGCCTGATTTGATAGTTGCCTTTGCTGTTGCCGGACTCTTTCTCCAATCGGCAAGTATGATCATCCGCGATGCGAAAGCGGATCTGCGTGATGCATGAGTTGGAAAAGCTTCTTTATATCAGGCATTATTATGCTTTTTGTATCAGGCGCGGCTCCGGCCTATGCCACGCCGTCCATACACAGTCCAGAGATTGAGTTTTTCTATACGGCACTCTTTCGGAATGGCCTACTTCAAGGTTGGCAAGCAGAATGGCTATTCGATACAGCTCTCAGCGAAATGATAATCGCAGATTTTGATACTGATCAAAATGGCTCGTTCGAAAAGAATGAAGTGGTTGACCTTAATAAAGCAAGTCTACCTACCCTTCACGATAGCGGATATTTTCTAAACATGCTTGTTGACGGTCATCCAGTACCAGTCACCGCCGTAAGTGGTATTAACGCCACAATCGAGAGTGGGCGCGTACGTTATCACTACAAGCTTGGTCTTCTAAACGGTGATGTCGATATTCGAAAGTCAGAAGTTATAGCTCAAGTTTTAGATCCTACAGGCCTCACAACCTTGATTCCTGCAACCACTTCTGTCCGGCTTGGCAAAGGTGCACCAGCCGATTGTGTAGTCTTAGCGGAGCAGGCAGACGGCCTTATGCAACAACAAAGACGCAATCGTAGGGGCAGTCTCTTCGGCCCTGTAGTCACAGTTAAATTCTTTACAGTAATCAGCTTTACTTGCGGGATAGAGCAACAACCCATGGGGGTCAAATGACCAAACCGATTATAGCACTTGCGATTTTGGCGGGTGCGGCAGCAGATCTTATTGTCAAAGCATGGGCGCGGGCGGTGTTAGAGCCTTATGGAACCTCTCAGGATTTTTTACCATTCCTTTCATTGCGGTTGACGTTCAATAAGGGGGTGTCGTTTAGTATGTTCTCGGTTGATGGTAACAACGAAAAGTTTGCGTTACTCTTTTTTACCGCACTCGTCACTTTAGCTATCGCTATCTGGGCTTTTCGAACGCCCCATGAACGCGAACGCTCAGCTCTCGCCGCTATCGTCGCTGGAGCATTGGGGAACCTGATTGATCGCGCATATTTTGGGAACGTGACCGACTTTCTAAGCCTGCACTTTGGAACCTTGAATTTATTTGTTTTTAATCTTGCGGACGTTTGGATAAGCCTTGGCGTATTGGCTCTCCTTTTCCTTCAATTTAAGGGTGATAAACGAGAAGCTAATTAAATAATTGATTTTGCTATATATGTCTATATATATAGACATATGGACATAAACGAAGCTCTCATAGCCTTCGACGCGCTCTCGCAGGAAACCCGCCTTCGGGTTTTCCGCCTATTGGTCGAAAACGGGCCAGACGGCGTACCAGCCGGAAAGATTGGTGAAACGCTCGGCATCCCGCATAACACCCTGTCCTTTCACCTAAATCACATGAGCAATGCGGATCTGGTTGTATCGCGGCGCGAAGGGCGCTCTATAATTTACAGCGCGAACTTCGATTTCTTCACGGGGCTGATCCGCTTCATGATCGAGGATTGCTGCCGTGTTGAATTCGCCAATATCCGCAATGACAAGAAAAAAGGTACATCGGTCATTGAGCTGATGAATTGCTGCGAGACGCCATCCAAGAGGAAAAAATCATGAAAATTTCAGAAATAAAAAAATATTTAAATGGTTTAATCGCAGTGAATTTTAAGTTGCCCGACGGTTCATACCTGCCACCCCATTTCCATGTGACGGAAGTGGGCCTTGTGACAAAGCATTTTATCGATTGTGGCGGCACGGAACGCAAGGAAACCGTGGCCAATTTCCAGCTTTGGGAAGCTGGCGATTACGATCACAGGCTGGCTCCGCAAAAATTCCTGCATATTCTTAATCTTTGCGAAAAAGTTCTAGGCAAAAATGACCTCGATATCGAAGTCGAATACCAGCAAAACACCATCGGCAAATTCGGCCTGGACTTCGACGGCAAAGATTTCATCCTGATCACGAAACAAACCGCCTGCCTCGCACAGGACGCTTGCGGCATACCCAACAAGGAACAAGCCACATCTTGCTGCTCCCCTACAGGAGGTTGCTGCTAATGATTCAGCGGATTCTTGTTCTCTGCACTGGCAACTCCTGCCGATCTGTCATGGCCGAATCCCTGATCAACCAGCTTGGAAAAGGGAAATATGAAGCGGTCAGCG
>Ga0209792_1000746_pt1 | contig 19512 bp, 18 predicted proteins | sample EBPBio142005_DNA_FD_185860 | JGI IMG/M metagenome (GOLD analysis project Ga0209792, IMG submission 185860) | Wastewater treatment Type I Accumulibacter community from EBPR Bioreactor in Madison, WI, USA - Reactor 1_6/14/2005_ DNA (SPAdes)... | ecosystem: Engineered > Bioreactor > EBPR >... | reverse complement strand
GCAGCGTGCCGGTCACGTTGGGCGGGGGCAGCTGGATGGCGAAGGCCGGGGCGCTGGCGTCGGGCGCGCCCGTGCCGCGCGCGCCGGCGCGGCCGTAGCCACGGCGCTCCCACTCGGGGCCCCAGTGAGCCTCCAGGGCCGCGGGTTCGAAGGACTTGGACAGGCCATTCAGGCCGGGTTGTTCAATGGGTTCGCTCATGGCAATGAAAAACGGCATCCTGTGGGATGCCGCTTGGGTGGCAGTGATTCGGAGGATGCGGCATTTTATTCGCTTGCCTGGATGCTTCTTATTTTGTAGCTGTATGCGCTTGTAAATAAAGCGGTATGCGTGGATTTGACCTTGATTCAAACGGGGCCCGAGTACGGGTGCTCGGCGACCCGTCCGCATCAGCCTGCGGGTGCAACGCTCAATGCTTGAGATACATGTCCAGGCGTTTGGCGGCGTTTTCCAGGTGGGTATTCGCGGCACGTTCGGCGGCTTCCGGATCGCCTTGCTTGATGGCATCGAAGATGGCCTGGTGCTCCTGCTGCACGGCCTCGATCAGATCGATGTGCCGATAGCGGGTGTTGGTGCGCGCCTGCCGGATCACACGGCGTGCGCCCTGCTCCAGGTGCGAGCTCAGCGCGATGAAGTGCGGGTTGTGCGTGGCCTCGACGATGGCCTGGTGGAAGGCAAAGTCCTGTTCGTCGCCCAGGCGGTCGTTGGCGATCTCGTACTCCATGCCAATCAGGGCGCGGCGGATCATCTTCAAGTCTTCGGGGGTGCGCCGCTGGGCGGCCAGGCGGGTGGCTGCCACCTCGACGGTGACGATCAGCTCCATCACCAGCGCCAGGCTGTCGCGCTCGTCGATGGCCACGTCCTGCATGCGAAAGGACTGGCGCTGGTCGCGCTCGAGCACATAGGCGCCGCTGCCCCGGCGGGTTTCGATGATGCCATCGGACTTGAGCTGTGACAGGGCTTCACGCACCACGGAGCGGCTGACGCCGTGCAGCTCGCACAACTCGCGCTCGCTCGGCAGGCGGTCACCCGGCAGCAGCTCACCGCGCTGCACCCGTGTGTTGATGCTGGCCGCGATTTCATCAGGCAAGGGGCGAGCGCCTTCCTGCGCGGGTCTGTCGATGTGGTCTTGTGCAATGGCCATGAGATCGGAGGGCATGGGAAGGTGAATGGCTGAAGTTGTCTGACATGCTAAACCAATTTTGGGGAAAGTGGTTTGAGCTCTTGTTCATGCTGTCATTGAAGAAATCGATTGGGGTTGGAATCTCGGTGTTTTCCCTGATTTCATCGCTATTTGCTTGCTTTCATCTGGTCTGGCTACTAGACTTTGTTGTCAGACCAGTTAAGACGAATGTCAGACACCCGCTGGTAAAACGACTCCTCGCAGGCTGGAGTCACCCCTTCATAGAACCCTTGGAGACCTACATGTCCGTACCCTTCAGCGCTAAAAACATCGCTTTGGCCGCACTGCTCGCAACCGCTGCCAGCGCTCAGGCGGCGCCTTTGAAAATTGGTCTCGTGGAGACCCTTTCGGGCTCCCAGGCATCGACGGGCCTGATGTTCAAGACGGCCACGCGCTATGTGATCGACCAAATCAACGCCGCCGGCGGCTGGAATGGCGAGCCCGTGCAGCTGGTTGAGTACGACAACCAGGGTGGCCCGGCAGGCGCATCGGACAAGGTCAAGGCCGCGCTGGCCGATGGCGTGCAATTGATCATCCAGGGTTCCTCGTCGGCCGTGAGTGGCCAGATCACCGAGGACGTGCGCAAATTCAACCTACGCAACCCGGGCAAGGAGGTGGTGTTCCTCAATGTGGGAGGCGAGGCGCTGGAGCTGACGGGTGAGAAATGCCATTTCCACCATTTCCGCTTCAACCCCAATGCCCAGGTGCGCGTGAAGGCGCTGGTCTCGGCCATGAAGCAGGACAAGGGGCTGGGCACCAAGGTGTACTCCATCAACCAGAACTACTCCTGGGGCCAGGACATGGAGGCCGCCATTATTGCCAACGCTGCGGCGGGCGGCTATCAGGTGGTCGAGAAGACCCTGCACGACACCAACAAGATCCAGGACTTCGCCCCCTACGTGACCAAGATCGTCGCCTCCAAGGCCGATACGGTGCTCACGGGCAATTGGTCCAACGACCTGCTGCTGTTGATGAAGGCATCCAAGGCGGCAGGCTTGAATGCGCGCTTTGGCACGACCTTTCTGGATCAGCCCGGTAATATCGCCAACGCGGGTGATGTGGCTCTGGGGCATTACGTGGTGCATGCCTTCAATGCCGATGCCAATGGCAAGGACAGCGAGCAATTCGCAGAGGATTACAAGTCCAAGACCGGTCACTACCCGGTCTATGTGGAAGGGCAGACGGTGTTTGGCTTGCAGATGGTGGCATCGGTGCTCAAGGGCGTGAAGGCCGAGGGCGGCAAGCTCAACACCAACAACTTTGCCAAGGCCCTGGAGTCGGCGAAGTTCAAGTCGCCGCTGGGCGAGTCGGAGATGCGTGCCGCCGACCACCAGATCCTGTTGCCCATCGTGGTGTCCAAGGTCGGCAAGGATGCCAAGTACAAGGCCGACAACACCGATATGGGCTTCAAGACCATCAAGCTGTTCAGCGCCCAGGAAGCCGCTGCCCCCGTGCAGGACAGCTGCAAGATGAAGCGCCCCTCCTGAGTCTTTGAGTTCCTTCGGCCCGGCAGTCCTTGACGACAGCCGGGCTGTGACCAGCCCTTTCTTTCTTCTTCGCGCAATGCCTGGCGTGGCCAGGCGCGGCTGCCGCATGCGCGCTTCTCTTACGGGGACACCATCATGGAGAACCTGATCGTTTCACTGCTCAACGGCGTGATCTACGGCTTGCTGCTGTTCATGGTTTCGGCCGGCCTGACGCTCATCTTCGGGATGATGGGTGTGCTGAATTTCGCCCACGCGTCGTTCTACATGCTGGGCGCCTACTTCGCCTATGCGCTGCAGGGCAGCCTGGGGTTCTGGGGGGCGCTGGTGGCATCGCCCATCCTGGTGGGCCTGGTCGGCGTGGTGGTGGAAAAGTATTTTCTGCGCCGCGTGCACCACCATGGCCACGCGCATGAGCTGCTGCTCACCTTCGGCCTGTCTTTCATCATCGCCGAGCTCGTCAAGCTGTTCTTCGGCAATTTCCCGGTGGACTACCGCATCCCCGCGAGCATGGACTTTGCACTGTTTCGCCTGGGCGCATCCAACTACCCGGCCTACCGCATCCTGATGGGCACGGTAGCGGTACTCATGTTCGTGCTGGTCTACCTGCTGCTGACCCGCACCCGCGTGGGCATCGTCGTGCGCTCCGCCATCTACAAGCCGCGCATGGCCGAGGCGCTGGGCCACAACGTGCCCCTGGTGTTCATGGGTGTGTTTGGCGTGGGCGCCGCGCTGGCCGGCCTGGCCGGCGCCGTGGCCGGGGCGTTCTACACCACCAACCCCAACATGGCGCTGGAGCTGGGCGTGATGGTGTTCGTGGTCGTGGTGGTGGGTGGCCTGGGCTCCATGGGCGGGGCCATGCTGGCCTCGCTGCTTATCGGCGTCATCACCTCGCTGTCGGTGGGGGTGGACTACAGCCTGGCCGATGCGCTGGCCTGGATTGGCGCGGGTGACTGGGCGCAGCAGGTCGGCGGCCTGCTCACGCTCAAGCTCTCCAGCATCGCCGCCACGATCCCGTTTGCCCTGATGTTGCTCGTTCTCATGGTGCGCCCGTCCGGCCTCATGGGCGACAAGAACTAACGCCGGACAGGAGTTTTTCACCATGAAATCAAATACCTGGATTGCGCTTGCGCTGGGGGTCGGTCTGCTCGTGGCCTTGCCCACGCTCACCACTCCATCGCTGCTCAATGCGTCCATACAAATGCTGATTGCGGCGCTGTTTGCCTGTGCCTTCAACGTGCTGTGCGGTCAGGGCGGCATGCTGTCCTTTGGTCATGCCGCCTACTTTGGCGTGGGCACCTTCGCCACGGTGCATGCCATGAACGCCTTCAATGGCGAGGGCCTGCTGCCCACGCCGCTGATGCCCCTGGCCGGGGCTGTGGTCGGCCTGCTGGTGGGCATTTTTGCCGGCTGGTTTGCCACCAAGCGCACGGGTACCTACTTCGCCATGATCACCCTGGCACTGGCCGAGCTGCTGCACGCGCTGGCGCCGCACCTCAAGGGTGTGTTCGGTGGCGAGGCTGGCATCTCCACCATGCGCATGCCGGCCTGGGGCTTTAGCTTTGGCTCGTCCACCGAGGTGTATTACCTCACGCTGGCGTGGGTACTGCTGTCGCTGGGCCTGCTCTACCTCTACACCCTGACCCCGGTGGGGCGCCTGACCCTGGGCCTGCGCGAGAACACCCATCGCCTGCGGTTCCTGGGCTATGACGTGCACCGCCTCAACGTCACGGTGTTCGCCATCTCCGCCATGTTTGCCGGTGTCGCCGGTGGCCTGCAGGCGCTGAATACCGAGTCGGCCAACTACGTGCTGCTGGAGGGCCATGTCTCGGCGGCCGTGGTGCTCAACAGCTACATCGGCGGGGTGTCGGTGTTCCTGGGGCCGGCACTGGGCGCGTCGCTGATGACCTTCTTCGGCTATGCCGTGTCGGACCTGACACGCTCATGGCTGCTGTACCAGGGCATCCTGTTCGTGCTGGTGATGATGTTCATGCCCTCGGGGCTGACGGGCTTCTTCGGCTGGATACGCGCCAGCCGCAAGGCGCATGGTTTCACCGCGATTGCGCCGTTGCTGGTGGCAGGCCTGCTGGCCGGGGTGCTGCTGTCCGCGGGAACGGTGTTCACCGTGGAGATGCTGCAGCGCTTCTTCTCGCAGGACTACCGCTCCATGGCGGCCCTGCAGCCAGGCGCCGGCTGGGCGCCGATTGCACTGTTCGGCCGTGACTGGCTGCCCACGGCAGTAGTCACCTGGGCCGTGCCCTTGGGCTTGTGCGGCGTTGGCGGTGCGCTGGTGTTCGCCGCCAGGCGCATGTGGCAGGCGCTGGTGGACAGGGCCGAGGAAATGCAGGTCCCATCGAACGCGGCTTCGACCGCACAAGGAGGTGCGCTGTGAGCACGATGCAACCCATCTTGACCTTGAGCGGCGTGCACAAGGCCTTTGGCGAGACCCAGATCATCCGCGGGGTGGATCTGGAGCTGCGCGCCGGCGAACGCCATGCCTTGATCGGCCCCAACGGCGCGGGCAAGTCCACGGTGTTCCACCTGATCTCGGGCCACTACATGCCCAACAGTGGGCGCATCCATTTCGACGGCCACGACATCCAGGGCGCAAGCCCCCAGCACATCAACCGCCTGGGGCTGGCGCGCTCCTTCCAGATCACCAACATCTTTCCCAAGTTGTCGGTGTATGAAAACCTGCGCCTGGCCGTGATGCGCCGCCATGGCGTGCAGCACACGCTGTGGCGCTTCATCAATAGCTACCCCAGGGTGCGCGAGGAGACCGAGCATTTGCTGGAGCAGGTGCGCCTGGCCGCGCGGCGCGATGCCATTGCCGGGGAGTTGTCGTACTCGGAGCAGCGCTCCATGGAAATCGCCATGGCGCTGGCGTCCGACCCCAAGGTCATCCTGCTGGATGAACCCATGGCCGGCATGTCGCATGAGGAGACCGACTACGCGGTCGAGCTCATCAAGAACGTGACCCAGGGCCGCTCGCTGCTCATCGTCGAGCACGACATGGACGTGGTGTTCTCGCTGTGCGACCGCATCAGCGTGCTGGTCTATGGTCAGGTGATCGCCACCGGCACGCCCGATGAAATTCGCAACAACCAAAAGGTCAAGGAGGCCTATCTGGGCGAGGAGGTGGCGGCATGAGCACGAACACACAAGCCTTGCTGCAGCTGAAGGGCGTGCATGCCCACTATGGCAAGAGCCACATCCTGCATGGGGTGGACTTTCACGTCGCACCGGGCGAGGTCGTGAGCCTGCTGGGGCGCAACGGCTCGGGGCGCTCCACCACCATCAAGACCGTCATGGGACTGGTGCGGCCCACCGGCGGCGAGATCCTGCTGCAGGACAAGAAGATCGGCGGCGCACGCCCGTTCGAGATCTGCCGTGCCGGCGTGGCCTTCGTGCCCGAGGAGCGCGACGTGTTCCACAACCTCACCGTGGACGAGAACCTGCGCATGGGCGAGCAGGCCGCGCCCGCCGGCCGCACGCGCTGGAGCGTGGAGCAGATGTTCGACTATTTCCCGCGCCTCAAGGAGCGGCGCAACACCCGCGCCGGCAGCCTGTCGGGGGGCGAGCAGCAGATGCTGACCATGTGCCGCTCGCTGCTGGGCAACCCGCTGGTGATCCTGATCGATGAGCCCACCGAGGGCCTGGCGCCCAAGATCGTGCAAGTGGTGGGCGAGGTCATCAAGGACATCCACGGCAAGGGCGTGTCGGTGGTGCTGGTCGAGCAGAAGCTGGCCATCGCGCTCAAGGTCTCCAGCCGCGTGTGCGTGATGGGCCATGGCCGCATCGTGTTCGAAGGCACGCCGCAAGAGCTCACCTCCAACCCACAACTCATGACCGATTGGCTTGCCGTATGACGACTCCTACCCCTATCCCCCTTGGCTACCCCGGCGCCCAGCCCTTTGCCACGGCCAGCTATCCTGGCCTGGCGGGCAGGGTGGTGCTCAACACCGGCGCGGGCAGCGGCATAGGCCGCGCCATGGCCCATGCCTTCGCCCGCCACGGCGCACGCCTGATGCTGCTCGATATTGACCAGGCGGCGCTGGAGCAGACGCGCGCAGAGCTGCAAGAAGCCTTTCCCGGCGTCGAGGTGGACATCGTGCAGGCCTCGATCGCCGACGACGAGGCGGTGGAGCGCGCCTGCGCCGCCACCGAGGCGCGCTTCGGCCGTATCGACATCCTGCTGAACAACGCCGGCATCTCGATGAACAAGCCCTCGCTGGATCTGACCCCGGCCGAATGGCGCCGTGCCATCGACATCGACCTGTCCGGCGTCTTTTACTGCGCGCAGGCGGCGGGCAAGCGCATGCAGCGCCAGGGCGGCGGCGTGATCCTGAGCACGGCCTCGATCTGGGGGCTGTCGAGCTCGGCCAATCGCCTGGCCTATTGCGCGGCCAAGGCCGGCGTGGTTTCGCTCACCAAATGCCTGGCGGCGGAATGGGCGCGGCACCGCATCCGCGTCAACGCCATCTGCCCCGGCTACACGCACACGGCCCTGATGGACGACCTGATGGCGCGCGGCGTCATCGACGGTGCCGAGCTGTGTGGCAAGACCCCCATGAACCGCCTCGGGCGCCCCGAGGAAATGGCCGAGGTCGCGCTGTATCTGGCCTCGGACGCCGCCGCCTTCATCACCGGCCATGCCCTCGTCTCGGACGGCGGCTGGCTGGCGCAAGGCTATTGAATCCGCTCACGCAAAACAGACAGGAACACGATATGACGATACGTACACCGCTGACCCCGGCAAGCGACTGGGTCGAGATTGCCACCACCGCTGAGGACTGGGCGCAGGCCGATCCTGCCCTCCTGGGCACGCTGCTCACGCACATGCATGTCATCCGCGGCTTCGAGGAATGCGTGCTGGATCTGGCGGGCGAGGGCCTGGTGCACGGCCCCGCGCATTCGAGCATCGGGCAGGAGGGTGGTGCCGCCGGCTCCATCGTCGGCCTGACCACGGCCGACCAGATCAATGGCTCGCACCGTGGCCATCACCAGTTCCTCTCCAAGGCGCTGGGCCATATCGCACCGCAGGGGCTCGATCCCAAGGTAGGGTTTAGCGGCGAGGTGCAGAACCTGTTGCAGCGCACGCTGGCCGAGATCCTGGGGTTGGATCAGGGCTTTTGCCATGGTCGGGGCGGCTCCATGCACCTGCAATGGGTGGAGGCCGGCGCCCTGGGCACCAACGCCATCGTCGGCGGCGGCGTGCCGCTGGCGGCGGGCGCGGCCTGGGCGCATAGGCATGCGGGTACGGATGCGGTGGCCGTGACCTATTTTGGCGACGGCGCGGTGAATATCGGCTCGGTGCTCGAAACCATGAACCTGGCGGCCGCCTGGAAGCTGCCGCTGTGCTTCTTCATCGAGAACAACCGCTACGCCGTCTCCACCAAGGTGGAGGAGTCCACGGCCGAGACGCGCCTGTCGGCACGCGGCGGGGCCTTCAACATCCAGAGCTGGAAGGTCGATGGCATGGATCCGCTGGCCGTGCACCTGGCCATGCAGGAGGCCCTGGCGCACATGCGCGCGGGCAAGGGCCCGACGGTGATCGAGGCCGATGTCTACCGCTTCTTCCACCAGAACGGCCCCTTCCCGGGCAGCGCGTTTGGTTACCGCAGCAAGACCGAGGAGCAGGAATGGCGCGCGCGCGACCCGATCGCGCTGCTCGAAGCCCGAATGCAGGAACGCGGCCTGCTCACCGAGGGCGACGCCCAGGCGCTGCGCCAGCGCATCAAGGACGCCATGGCCCAGGCCAGCGCCCAGCTGCTGGAGGCAGATCCCACGGGCAAGCCGGGCAAGCGCCGCATCCACCCCGAACTTTGGCCCAGCCCGGATTTTCGCGACGTGGGCGTGCGTGGCGACCTGAGCGAGCTGCAGGGTCTGCGCGCCGAGGAGGCAGTCACGTTCGCGGGCAAGACCGAGCAGCGCAAGTTCGTGGACGTGGTGGCCGACGTGATGAACCGCCGCATGGAGACCGATGCGTCCATCGTCGTCATGGGCGAAGACGTGCACCGCCTCAAGGGCGGTACCAACGGCGCCACGCGCGGCCTACGCGACCGCTTCCCCGACCGCGTGCTGGGCACGCCCATCAGCGAGAACGCCTTTGCCGGCCTGGGCGGTGGCCTGGCCATGGACGGGCGCTACAAGCCGGTGATCGAGTTCATGTACCCCGACTTCATGTGGGTGGCGGCCGACCAGGTGTTCAACCAGATCGGCAAGGCCCGCCACATGTTCGGCGGCGGCTTCGAGGTGCCTCTGGTGCTGCGCACCAAGGTGGCCATGGGCACGGGCTATGGCTCGCAGCATTCCATGGATCCGGCCGGCATCTTCGCCACCGCGCCGGGCTGGCGCATCGTGGCCGCTTCCACGCCGTTCGACTATGTGGGGCTGATGAACGCCGCGCTGGCCTGCAAGGATCCGGTGCTGGTGATCGAGCATGTCGACCTCTACAACGGCACGGGCACGGCGCCGGTGGAAGACCTGGACTACATCATCCCCGTGGGCAAGGCGGCGGTGCGCCGCAGCGGCCAGGCCGTCACGGTGCTGACCTATCTGTCCATGGTGCAGCACACGCTGGAGGCCGTGGAGCAGACCGGCATAGACGCCGAGGTGGTGGATCTGCGCTGGCTCGATCGCGCGAGCCTGGACTGGGACACCATCGAGGCCAGCATCCAGAAGACCAACAACGTGCTCATCGTCGAGCAGGGCGCGCGCGGCACCTCGTACGGCGGCTGGCTGGCCGACGAGATCCAGCGCCGCTGCTTCGATTGGCTGGATCAGCCCGTGCAGCGCGTGACCGGTGCCGAGGCCTCGCCCAGCATCTCCAAGGTGCTGGAGCGCGCCGCCGCCGCCCGCACCGAAGAAGTCGTCGCCGGGCTGCGGCTGGTCATGCGCGAGCAGGGCCGCGCCTGAGGGCAGGGGAGTACAGCATGAGCATGAACATGATGGCCCCCCTGGAAGTGGGCCTGGGCGTGCGCGACCTGCCGCGCATGCGCGAGTTTTATGAAAACGCGCTGGGCTGCCAGTTTGTCAGCGAGGTGTTCGTCCCGGCTGAGAAGGCACGCCAGGCGGCGTTGGCCGAGGGCGGCTACACCGTGGTGCGGCTGCAGACCAGCTTTGGTGAGCGCATCAAGCTGCTGGCCCCGGTGGATTCCGCGCCGGCTGCCCAGCAAGTGGGCCCCATCCTGGCCCAACCCAATGCCAGCTACCTGACGTTCATCGTCGGGGACATCAACACCGCCATGGCGCGACTGCGGGTCGAAGGGGTGGAGTTTCTGACCGGCCCCGAACGCGTGGAGGTGCGCCCCGGCACCTACCTGGCGTTTTGCCGCGACCCCGAGGGCCATGTGCTGGAGCTCGTGCAGTACGCCGACATCACCAGCTACCGCAATGATTTGAAGAACAGGAGCGTTTGACATGGCTACCTTGCTGCGCATGCCCGAAGTGGCAGCCAATTCCACCCATGCCACCTTGTCCGCCTGGACGCGGCAGGAGGGCGACACCGTGGCCGCGGGCGACTGCCTGGCGGAGATAGAAACCGACAAGGCTGTCGTCGAGTTCAACGCCGAGAGCGCCGGCGTGCTGGGCCGCCTGCTGGTGCAGGCAGGCCAGGAGGTCGAAGTGGGCGCGCCCATCGCCGTGCTGCTGGCCCAGGGCGAGGCGGCCGCCGATGTGGAGGCCCTGCTGCAGGCGGCAGGAGCCGCTGCGGCACCCATGGCCGCACCGGTGCAGCAGTCTGCGGCAGTCGTATCCGCTGCCGCGACCACGGCTGCAAGCGATGCCGGTGAGCGCCTGCGCGCCAGCCCACTGGCGCGTCGCCTGGCGGCGCAGCGTGGCATGGCACTGGCGGGTCTGGCTGGCAGCGGCCCGAATGGCCGCATCGTGAAGATCGACATCGAGCGTGCCAGCAGCCAGCCTGCGGCTGCCGTGCCCGCTGCCGCAGTGAGCGCGCCTGCGCCTGCCGGCAGCGTTGGCTATGCCGAGGTGCCGCATTCCAATATGCGCCGCACCATTGCCAAGCGCCTGGCGGAGAGCAAGTCCACCATCCCGCATTTCTACCTTTCGGTCGATTGCCGCATGGAGCGCCTGCTGGCTTTGCGCGCCGAGATCAACGCCGGCGCGAGCCGCAAGATCTCGGTCAACGACTTCATCGTGCGCGCCGTCGCCGTGGCGCTGCGCGAGGTGCCGCAGGCCAACGTGGGCTGGACCGACAGCGCCATGCGCCAGTACCAGCAGGCCGACATCGCCGTGGCCGTGTCCACCGACACCGGCCTCATCACCCCCATCGTGCGCGCGGCCGACGGCAAGACGCTGTCGCAGATCAGCGCCGAGATCGCCGACCTGGCGGCGCGCGCCCGCGCCGGTCAGCTGCGGCCCGAGGAATACCAGGGCGGGTCATTCAGCGTGAGCAACCTGGGCATGTACGGCGTGGGCGAGTTCGCCGCCATCATCAACCCGCCACAGGCCGCCATCCTGGCCGTGGGCGCCTCGCGGCAGCAGCCGGTGGTGGAGGGTGGCGAGCTCAAGGTGGGCACGGTGATGCGCTGCACGCTGTCGGTGGATCACCGCGCCATCGACGGCGCGCTGGCCGCGCAGTGGCTGGCGGCGTTCCAGCGCGCCATCGAGTCCCCGCTGTCCATCCTGGTCTGAGGAGGCACGCCATGGCACAGGAAACATTCGATCTGCTGGTCATTGGCGGCGGCCCGGGCGGCTATGTGGCCGCGATCCGCGCCGCGCAACTGGGCATGAAGACCGCCCTGGTGGAGAAGGCACAACTGGGCGGCGTCTGCCTGAACTGGGGCTGCATACCGACCAAGGCGCTGCTGCGCTCGGCCGACGTGCTGCGCCTGGTGCGGGGTGCCGCGCAGTTCGGCGTGAAGGCCGCCGAGCCCCAGGCCGATCTGGCCGCCATGGTGGCACGCTCGCGCGCCGTCGCGGCGCAGCTCAACAAGGGCGTCACGCACCTGATGAAGAAGAACGGCGTCAAGGTGTTCACCGGCCACGCACGCCTGCAGGGCGCGGGCGTGGTGTCCGTCACGGGCGCGGACGGCGCGGCCCAGGTGCTGCGCGCCAAGCACATCGTGCTGGCCACGGGTGCAAGGGCGCGCCAGCTGCCGCAGCTGCCCGGCGATGGCAAGACGGTGTGGACCTACCGCGAGGCGCTGACCCCGCCCGCCTTGCCCAAGCGCCTGCTGATCGTGGGTGCCGGAGCCATCGGCATAGAGTTCGCCAGCTTCTACCGCGCCGTGGGCGCCGAGGTCGCCGTGGTCGAGATGGCGCCGCGCATCCTGCCGCTGGAGGACGAGGAAATATCGGCCCAGGTGGCCGCCAGCCTCAAGCAGGACGGCATCCAGGTGCACACGCAGGTGGCGCTGGAGCAGGCCACGCGCGCGGGTGATGCCTGGCAGCTCACCCTGCGCCAGCAGGGCGGGCCGCAGGGCACGCTGCAGCTGCAGGCCGATGTGGTGCTGGTGGCGGCGGGTATCGTCGGCAACGTGGAGGATCTGGGCCTGGACAAGACCCGCGTGCAGGTGGAAAAGACTCATATCGTCACCGACGCGCAATGCCGCACCGCCGAGCCGGGCGTGTACGCCATAGGAGACGTGGCGGGGCCGCCCTGGCTGGCGCACAAGGCCAGCCATGAGGGGGTGATGTGCGTGGAACATATCGCCGGGCTGGCACCGCATGCGCTTGACCCCCGGCGCGTGCCGGCCTGCACCTACAGCCACCCGCAGGTGGCCAGCGTGGGCCTGAACGAGGCCCAGGCCAGGGCCGCGGGCCACAAGGTCAAGGTGGGCAAGTTCCCCTTTGGCGCCAACGGCAAGGCGATCGCCATGGGCGCGACTACCGGCTTTGCCAAGGTGGTGTTCGATGCGGGCAGCGGCGAGTTGCTGGGCGCGCACATGGTGGGCGACGAGGTCACCGAGATGATCCAGGGCTTTGCCATCGCGCAGACGCTGGAGACCACCGAGGCCGACCTGATGGCCACCATCATTCCTCACCCCACGATGTCCGAATCCATGCACGAGGCGGTGCTCGCGGCCTACGGCCGGGCCCTGCATATCTGACCAGGAGACCTTTCATGTACGACTTTCAGGACAAGACGCTGCTGTTGACCGGCGCCAACGGCGGCATTGGCCGCGAGGTGGCCAAGCTTTTCTATGCCCATGGCGCCAACCTGGTGCTGACCGACATCGACCTGGCCGGGTTGGAGGGCTTTGCCCAGGGCCTGGGCGGCGATGTGGCGCGGCGCGTGGCCTGCCTGCGCATGGACGCTGCCAATCCCGACGACGCGCAGCGGGCGGTCGATGCCGCGCAAGGCAGCTTCGGTGGCATCGACTACCTAGTGCCCTCGGCGGGCATGTACCTGGCGCAGCCGGTGCGGGAGATGACCGATGCGCAGTGGCGGCAAACGCTGTCCGTCAACCTTGATGGTGTTTTCTATCTGTGCCAGCGGGCCATCGCTGCGCTGCGGGAGGGCAGCGCCATCGTCCACCTGAGTTCGCTGGCCGCGCATCGGGGTGCCTATTACAACGCGCATTACAGCGCGTCCAAGGGGGCGATCCTGAGCCTGACGCGCTCGTTGGCGCGCGAGCTGGGGCCGACGACGCGGGTGAATGCGGTCTCGCCCGGCGTCATCGCCACGCCCATGACCAATGAGCTGATCGCCAAGCGCGGCCAGGAGTCGATAGAGCAAACACCGCTCAAGCGCCTGGGCCAACCCGAGGAAATCGCCAGCGTGATCGGCTTTTTGTGCAGCAGCGCGGCCAGCTTCATCACCGGCGAGGTCATCCATGTCAACGGCGGCCTGTACATGGCCGGCTGACGCATTCAAGGAGCAACACCATGTGGAATTTGAAAGACCCATCGCTGCTGCGCGAGCAGTGCTTCATCGACGGCCAGTGGCTGGGCGCGCAGCAGACCATTGCCGTGACCAACCCCGCCACGGGCGCGCATATCGCCAGCGTGCCCAAGCTCGGTGCCGCCCACGCGCGCCAGGCCATAGAGGCCGCGAACCGCGCCTGGCCCGCCTGGCGCGCGCGCACGGCCAAGGAGCGTGCGGCCCTGCTCAGGCGCTGGTTCGAGCTGATCATGGCGCACCAGGACGATCTGGCGACCATCATGACCATGGAGCAGGGCAAGCCCCTGGCCGAGGCCAAGGGCGAGATCGCCTACGCCGCCTCGTTCATCGAGTGGTTCGCCGAAGAAGGCAAGCGCGTCTACGGCGACACCATTCTGGCCCCCGTGGGCAGCCAGCGCATCGTGGTCACCAAGGAGCCGATCGGCGTGTGCGCCGCCATCACGCCCTGGAACTTCCCGGCCGCGATGATCACGCGCAAGGCCGGGCCGGCGCTGGCCGCGGGTTGCACCATGGTGGTCAAGCCGGCCTCGCAGACGCCGCTCACCGCCCTGGCGCTGGCGGTGCTGGCCGAGCGCGCCGGCATTCCGGCTGGCGTGCTGTCGGTGGTGACCGGCGCGGCGGGCGACATCGGCACCGAACTGGCCACCAACCCGCTGGTGCGCAAGCTGACCTTCACGGGATCGACCGAGGTGGGGCGCACGCTGATGCAGCAGACGGCCGCGACCATCAAGAAGGTGTCGATGGAGCTGGGTGGCAACGCGCCTTTCATCGTCTTCGAAGATGCCGACCTGGATGCTGCCGTCGAAGGCGCGCTGGTGTCCAAGTACCGCAATGCCGGCCAGACCTGTGTGTGCGCCAACCGCCTGTATGTGCACGCCAAGGTGTACGACGCGTTCGCGCAAAAGCTGGTCGCCGCCGTGCAGGCCATGCAGGTGGGCGACGGCCTGCGGGACGGCGTACGCATCGGCCCGCTGATCGACGCCAAGGCCGTGGCCAAGGTCGAGGAGCACATTGCCGACGCTGTCGCCAAGGGCGCGCGCGTGCTCACGGGCGGCAAGCGCCACGCGCTGGGCCAGTCGTTCTTCGAGCCTACGGTGCTGGCCGATGTCACGCAGGGCATGGCGGTGGCCAAGGAGGAAACCTTTGGCCCGCTGGCGCCGCTGTTCCGCTTCGAGACCGAGGACGAGGTCGTGGCCCTGGCCAATGACACCGAGTTCGGCCTGGCGAGCTACTTCTACGCGCGCGACCTGGGCCGCGTCTGGCGCGTGGCCGAGCGCCTGGAGTACGGCATGGTGGGTGTGAACACCGGCCTGATCTCCAACGAGGTGGCGCCCTTTGGCGGCGTCAAGCAGTCGGGCATAGGCCGCGAGGGCTCGCGCTACGGCATCGAGGACTACCTCGTTGTCAAGTACATCAACATGGCCGGTATCTGAGCCATGGAGATCGACGGCAAGACCCGGGTGGTCGGCATCGTGGCCGACCCAATCGCCCATGTGCGCACGCCGCAGCTCTTCAACGCGGCCATGGCGCGCCAGGGCCACAACGCCGTGTGCGTGCCGCTGCATGTGGCTGCGCCGCAGTTGCCGGCGCTGCTGGTGGGATTGGCGGGCTGCCAGAACCTGGCGGGGCTGGTGGTCACCATCCCGCACAAGGAGGCGGTGGTCGCGCATTGCGGCGAGCTGACCCCCGCGGCACGGCTGGTGGGTGCCGCCAACGTGTTGCGCTGGGATGGCGCGCGCGGCCATTGGCTGGGGGGCAACCTCGATGGTGACGGCTTCGTCGCGGGCCTGAGGCAGCAGGGTCACGGCCTGGCCGGCAAGCGCGTGCTGCTGCTGGGCGCAGGTGGGGCGGGCAAGGCCATCGCCTACGCTGTGGGGCGCGAGCGGCCGGCCGAGCTGGTGCTCTACAACCGCTCTGCGACCCGCGCCGAGGAGGCGCTGGCGCGTATCGCCCCGGCGCTGCCGGGCGTCGCCATGCGCAGCGGCGCGGCCGACGCGAGGGGCTTTGACGTGGTCATCAACGCAACGGCCCTCGGGCTGCACGACGACGACCCCGCGCCGCTGCCGGTCGAGACCCTGCAGCCGGGCATGCTGGTGTGCGAGGCCGTGATGCGCGACACCGCCTTGCTGGCTGCCGCCCGCGCACGCGGCGCCCTGGCCCATGCCGGGCAGCACATGCTTGACGGCCAGCTGGTGGCAATGGCCGGTTTCTTTGGCATGGCGATATAAGGAAAATTGGCCTCTGGCGCCCGTGTATCAAGCGCGAAATGCTATATAAATAATAGTAATCTCAGGGTGGTGCCAGCTGCGTCTCTTCGCGTCGCACCAGGCGCCAGCCCACATGCGCCAGCCAGGCCAGGGCGAATACCGCCGCCAGGCCGATCAGCCAACGGCCCAGGTGCACCTGGTCATCGAGCAGGTAGGCGTTGCACAGGCGCAGGGGCGAGTCGATGTAGAGCTGGCCCACGACGACCATCATGGGCAGCAGCATGCCCAGGAAGAAGCCCTGCAGCACCAGCCCAGCCGGCCGCCAGGACAGGCGCAGCAGGGCGCCTGCGAGCAGCAGGGCAGAGCATTTGGCGGCCTCCACGGCCGCGTCGCGCAGCGCCAGATCGAGCACGCGCGGCACCATGAGCACCGACAGCACCACGCCCACCCAGACCAGGCCGGTGATGCCATGGGCGTTGCAGCTGGCGATGGCGCGGCGCAGGCGTGGCGGCAGGGCTGCGGCCAGCAGGGCGCCGGCCAGCATCCACAGCGGAAACTGCAACAACATGTGGCTCCACATGCTGGCCTCCAGCCCATGGCGGGTGATGGGCAGCGCCAGGAGGGCTGCCAATACCAGTCCCAGGACGGCCTGGTGCCAGGGCTTGCAGGCGGGGCGCTTCATCGCGGGCCCCGTGCCAGGTGGCGCGCGTAGTTGAATGCCAGCTGCTGCTCGGCCAGGTCGAAGATGCGCACCATGCGGCCCCGGGAGTCGAACAACAGCAGCGCGGCGTTGTGCTCGTAGTCGCCACGACCGTCGGGGATCACGACCACGCCCAGCGCGCGCAGCAGCGCCTGCTGCTCGCCCACATCGGGCACGCGTACGAAGCGCCACAGGGCCGGGTCGGCGCGCAGGCCCTGGGCGTAGGCCTGCAGCGCCGTGGGGTCGTCGCGCGCGCCGTCGAAGCTGATGGACAGCAGCCTGAGTTTTGTGTCGTGGCCCGCCGCCAGATCCGCCTGCAGCGCGGCCTGCAGTTGCTGGAAGCTGCTGCCCAGCGTCAGGCACACTGTCTCGCAATGGGTGTAGATGAAATCGACAATGGTCACGCCGCCATCCTCGCCCAGCAGCGCCGGCAGGCTGCCGGTCAGGCCCGGGCCTTGGACGGTGATGGGTGGCGCGGTGACGGGGTGCAGCGCCACCTCCAGGCGGCGCGCTCCCTCGTCGGTCCAGGCCTGAAAGCCGTAGGTCAGCCAGCTGGCCGCGGCCCAGCCGCCCAGCAGCAGCAGGACGCTGGCCAGGGCCGTGCGCAGCAGCATCGCTTATGGCGACAAGGCCTTGAGCGCGGCTTCGCCCTCGAACGGGGTGGTGCGGCTGCCGTCTGCGCGCTCCTTGGCAAACAGCTCGGCCTGCAGAGGTTCGGCCTTGTTCGACCAGTTGCTGCGGATGAAGCTGGCGATGCCGGCCAGCTCGGCGTCGCTGAGCTGGGGAAAGGCCGGCATAGCGCCCTGGTATTTGTTGCCCTTGACGGTGATCTCGCCGGTGATGCCGTGCAGCAGGATGTTGGCCAGCACGCGCGGCTCGCCCTGCACCCATTCCGACCCGTCCAGCGGCGGGAACACGCCCGGCAGGCCCGCGCCGGTGGCCTGGTGGCAGGCGGCGCATTGCGCCGCATACAGCGCCTTGCCGTCCACGGCGCCGCCGGCCGCGGCCACGGGGCCGGAGAGCTCGGCGCGTGTGCGCTGGTCGCCAAACTGCGACAGGGTGAGCGGCTCGGTGGAGAGGATGTAGACCACCGCCCACACCACCATGCCGGCGGCCACCAGCAGTGCGGCCACGGGCATGGGGCGGACGGCTTCCTCGGGGTCTTCGTTCTCGCGCTGCTGTGCGCGTGTGACCGGGTCTTGGCTCATGGTCACAGTCCTTTCATGAAGCGGGCGTGGGCCTGGGGGCGGGCGCGACGGACGAGGTCTTGGCGCCGGTGGCCTCTTGCGGCTCGGGTGGCAGGATGGGGTAGTCGCGCTTGAGCGCCTGCAGGTAGCGCACCAGATCCAGCGCCTCGGGCGTGGGCACGACCACCTTGCCTGGCGGGGTGTAGCCGGGCGGCAGCTTGATGGCCTCCTCGCCCGGCTCCGCCTTGTCCTTGATGTCGAACAGATAGGGGTAGGGCGGCATGATGGAGCCTGGCACATAGGCGCGCGGCTGGTACAGGTGGCCCAGATGCCAGTCCTTGCTGGGCTGACGCACGCCGATGTTCATCAGATCGGGCCCGGTGCGCATGCTGCCCAGCAGGTGTGGCTTGTCGTAGTAATAGTCGCCGGGCACCGAGGCCCGGCCCCAGCCGCGCTTGGCGTCGGGGGCAAAGCTTTCTGAGCGCGGCTGCTGGCTGTGGCAGTAGACGCAGCCATTGGCGATGTAGCTGGCGCGCCCGCGCAGCTCGGCGCTGGTATAGGGCTTGAGCCCTTCTGGCGCCTTCACGTCGCGCACCTGGACGTAGGGCAGTATGACCAGCGCCGAGACGGCGATGGCAAAGGTCACCATGGCCCCGGCGGTGAGTTTGGCTTCATTTTCCATGAGCTTGTCTCCCGGGCTTAAGGTTGTTGGGTGGCGAACAGCGCCGCGCCGGCGCGGTTCGGACCAAAGCGCATGGCCATGGCCAGGAAGTGGAAGACGAAGACCAGGTGGCTGGCCACCATCAGCGCGCCGCCCACGCTGCGCCACTGCAGCCAGGGAATGGTCACGGCGACCGAGTCCATGAAGGGTCGCGTTTCATCCAGCATGACCAGGCCCTGCAGCCAGCCGCCATAGGTCAGGCCGACGAAATAAATCATGATGCCGATGCTGGCCAGCCAGAAATGCCAGGAAATCAGCCGGGGGTATGGCCATTCCCAGTTCATGATGCGCGGCATCATGAAGTAGATGGCGCCAAACAGCACCATGGTGACAAAGCCGTAGGCGCCCAGGTGGGCGTGGGCCACGGTGAAGTGCGTGAAGTGCGCCACCTGCTGCACCGAGCGCAGCGCCTCGAACGAGCCCTGCAGCGACGACAGCAGGTACATGAAGCCGCCAAACATCATGAAGCGCAGTGTTGGCGAGTACATCCCCAGGCGCATGCGCCCGCGCATGGTCAGCCCCATGTTGATGGAAAACGCCAGCACCGGGATGATCATCATCATGCTCTGCACGATGGACAGCGTGATCAGCCAGCCCGGCACCGGCCCACCCACCAGGTGGTGGCCGCCGACCTGGGCGTAGAAGAAGGCCAGCGTCCAGAAGCCCAGGATGGACAGGTTGTAGGAGCGGATGGGCCGCGCAATGATCTTGGGCAGAAAGTAGTAGATGGCGCCCACCGCCACCGGCGTGAACCACAGACCCAGCACGTTGTGGCCATACCACCAGTTCATCGCCGCCTGCTGCACGCCAAAGTGCACGCCCGGCATCTTGCCGACGATGAACAAGAGCGTGATCCACAACAGGCCGGCGGTGTGATACCAGGTGGTCACATACAGCGATTCGACCTTGCGGTTGACCAGCGTGTACATCACCGGGCCGATGATGCAGACCATGCCGGCGGCAAAGAAGATGCCGATCTGCCAGGGCATCTCCAGGTATTCCAGGCCGTCCGTCCAGCCCGCGCCGATGGCGCCAATCCCGCTGGCAATGGCCACGTTGACCAGGGCCCCGCCCATCATGATCCACATGTTGCCGATCAGCGGCCGGCGCAGCAGGCGCGGCATCAACCAGATGATGATGGCCAGCTCGGCATTGGTGATCCAGC
>Ga0209792_1000743_pt1 | contig 19577 bp, 20 predicted proteins | sample EBPBio142005_DNA_FD_185860 | JGI IMG/M metagenome (GOLD analysis project Ga0209792, IMG submission 185860) | Wastewater treatment Type I Accumulibacter community from EBPR Bioreactor in Madison, WI, USA - Reactor 1_6/14/2005_ DNA (SPAdes)... | ecosystem: Engineered > Bioreactor > EBPR >... | reverse complement strand
GGCAAAGACCTCATCATCGCGGGCGACTACATCGCCGACGGCTTCCGCCACCGGGCCGCCGAGCTGGCGACTGAATGGCTGGGGCCGCGCACCGATCTGGAGATCCAGCAGACCTTGCAGCGCGAGGTGGAGCAAGAGCGGTGGACGAGCCTGGATCGCGCCCTCAAACGTGAAATGGGCGAGGCCGACGGCGATGGCCTGGTGCATGTCGAACGGCTCAACGAACCTCGGCTGCAACGCCAGCGCCAGCTATTGATCGGCCGCCTGCAACGGTTACAGCGCCTGGGCCTGGCCGATGAGGCGCAGCCCGGCACCTGGGCCGTCCATGCCGATGCGGAAAAGACCCTGCGCGCCCTGGGCGAGCGCGGCGACATCATCCGCACGATGCAGCGGGCCATACGCGGCGAGCCGCGCGAGCTGGCGGTGTTCGAGCCGGGGGACGACGGCCGAACCATCCTCGGGCGCGTGGCCGCGAAAGGACTGGCCGACGAGCTGCGCGACCGAGGCTATCTGGTCATCGACGGCGTGGACGGCAAGGCCCATTACGTCGCGCTCAACGCCCGCGACGAGCTGGTGAACTACCCGACCGGGGCCGTGGTGGAGGTGAAGGGATCGGCCGACGTGCGCGCGGCCGACAGGAACATCGCCGCGCTGGCGAGCGGTGGCCTGTACCGTGCCGACCACCACCTGGCGATCGAACAGGGTCGGGCCAATGCCGGACGCGATCCGCAGGAGGTTGTCGCGGCGCATGTCCGCCGCTTGGAAGCCCTGCGCCGGGCAGGCATCGTGGAGCGCGTGGCCGAGGGGGTGTGGAAGGTGCCGGGCGACTTGCCCGAACAAGGCCGCCGCTACGACGCGCAGCGCCTGGGCGGCGTGGCCGTGGAGCTGAAATCGCACCTGCCTATCGAGCGGCAGGCTCGCGTCATCGGTGCGACCTGGCTCGACCAGCAGTTGATCGGCGGCGGCTCGGGCCTGGGCGATCTGGGCTTTGGCGGCGAGGCCAAGCAGGCGATGCAGCAGCGCGCCGACTTCCTGGCCGAACAGGGGCTGGCCGAGCGGCGCGGACAGCGCGTGATCCTGGCGCGCAACCTGCTGGGCACGCTGCGCAACCGGGAGCTGGCGCAGGCCGCCAAGGACATTGCCGCCGATACCGGCCTGGAGCATCGCCCGGTGGCTGACGGGCAGCGCGTGGCCGGCATCTACCGGCGCAGCGTCATGCTCGTCAGCGGGCGCTACGCGATGCTCGATGACGGCATGGGATTCTCGTTGGTGCCGTGGAAGCCGGTGATCGAGCAGCGGTTGGGGCAGCAACTTGCCGCTACGGTACGCAGTGGAGAAGTGTCGTGGAATATTGGACGACAACGTAGCCTATCCGTCGGCTGAAAAAGCTGAGGGAAGGCCAATGGGCGATCTGCAAGACGCGGCAGATCGACTCGACCCCATGCTGCTGGCGGTGCCCATGCACGAAGGACATACCTCACTTCAGTCGGCAGTCGAACTCCCCCTGGGCAAAAAGCGTGCTAGCTCGCTTCAGGATCTCGTTGGCACGGCGCAGCTCGCGCACCTCACATTCGAGGTCTTTGATGCGCCTAGCCTCAGAGACAACAAAAACATATACCTCATCTGGGGAGCGCCGTACCTGTCGACGTTACCGATGCTCACGAAATGCGCTGGCAATGGTGCGTAGCGCTTCTCGGGTTCGCTTGTCTCGCAGTTCCGAATGAAGTACCACGGCTGACGATGGCAGTGCGGGCAGGCCTAGGATCGCGCCCACCTCTACTAGCTCAGGAGGGGCCAGCCGTCGCGGGAACGCCGCGACCGCGAGGCCCGCGGAAATGGCTGCCATGACAGCGGCAATACCTCCGCCCACAAACACTTCCGTCCATGGGATGGAAGCCTGATCGAGTGCCTGCTCGGCGATAGATCGCACCCCACACTGCGGACTTAAGTTGGCGAGGCGCAAGGATTCCCCTGCGGGCGATTCGAATTCCGGAGCGGCGTACCACCCGAAGTGCTCCGCACACAGAACCGTGCCATCCCGCCGATCGTCCTCGGTTCGGATGATGATCGCGTCGAGCGATCCTCCTGCATAGTTGTCCAGCAGCGCACGGGAGCTGTCTAGGCTGACCTCGATCAACAGTCCGGGATCCATCGACTTCAGGCGCGCGAGGAGTGTCGGAACCTCTGGTCCCATGACATGGCAGCCGATGCCAATCTTGAAGTGCTTGCGCGTCGCTGTCAGGCTGGCGACAACTCGCTCATGAGCTTCGAGAAATTCGCGAGCTGCGGCGATGAACAGCTCCCCCTGGGAAGAGAGGCGGACTAGACGGGGCGTTCGCTCGATCAGCCGCTGCCCCAGCTTGTCCTCTAAACGCTTGAGCTTCACGCTCAGCGCCCCTTGAGTGGTGCCGAGTGACTCAGCAGCCCTCGTGAAGCTCCTGGAGTCTGCGATGACCACAAAGGCCCGCACTGCATCTACATCGAGAGTAACCATTCGAACTATCCAAATCTGTTGTCACAGAAATTATACCCCATATTTATCTGTTGTAGTCGATGCGCTGCTAGTATTAATCCACCTGATCAATTGCCAGTTGACGCAACCCGCCATCGCCCTTTCAAAACATCCACTCTGAAAATTTGACCTGGCAAGCTCGATAAATGGAAAGGAAATTTTCAGAGATAAAAGCGAGGCTTGGGACACTGTATTAACTGGATTGGCTTCTATATTTGATTAACGTGATGGATGATTGTGATGAACGAATCAAGAAATAAGATCGCTTTGACTGCGGTATGTCTTTCCGCCGTGATGCTGGGGCTGGAAATAACGAGTATCCCCTCGATTCTTCCCACGCTGGAAAAAGTGCTGCCTGCGAATTTCAGGCAACTCCAGTGGATCATGAACGCCTACACCATCGCAATGTGCTCGGTGCTCGTCGCCATGGGTGCACTCGCGGATCGATTTGGCCGAAAACAGGTTTTTCTGGTCAGCATCGTGGTGTTCGGTATCGCATCTCTCATATGCGGGCTTGCGAACAGTTCAACGCTGCTCATTGCCGCGCGCTTCCTTCAAGGTCTGAGTGCCGGGGGCATGCTCGCCTGTCAGGTGGCGATCTTGTCGCATCAATTCCAAGGCGGGCCTGAAAGAGGGAGTGCCTTTGCCTGGTGGGGTATTGTTTTCGGCTTGGGACTCGGGTTCGGTCCCATTGTAGGCGGCTCTATCGTCTCGATTTCCAGTTGGAATTGGGTGTTCCTGATTCACGTGATCATCGGCTTGGCCACTTTCGCCTTTGCCAAGCGAGGTGTGGAGGAATCGTCCGACCCGAATGCTATTCGCATCGACATCGGCGGCATGATCACCCTGTCCCTAGCGGTTTTTGCACTGGTGTACCTGATTACCATGGGTCGGGAAATCGGTCTGAATAGTCCCGTGGCGATAGGTATTGGGCTGGTCGGTGTGGCGAGTGCACTCTTGTTTGTGTTCATCGAGATGCGCGTGGCGCGGCCCATGTTTGATTTCAAGGCATTCAGAATCAGGAATTTCTCGGGTGCGTTGATTGGGGCTGCCGGGATGAATTTCAGCTTCTGGCCGTTCATCATCTATTTCCCAATTTATCTGCAGTCCGTTCTTCAATACAGCAGCATTGCGGCCGGTGCAACGGTCATGGCCTATACCTTGCCGACCATCGTCATGCCGCCTGCTGCCGAGAAGCTGCTGGCCAAACGTGGTCCTGGCTTCGTCATTCCTCTGGGGCTTTTCTGCATTGCGGCCGGGTTCATTGCGATGCGGTTCGTGGTTGCCACGGAATATGCGAGTTGGGCAACGCTGCTGCCCGGCTGCATCCTGGCGGGTATCGGACTCGGGTTGACCAACACGCCGGTCACCAATACAGCCACTGGCTCGCTTCCTCCGGAACGCGCCGGCATGGCATCCGGGATGGAGTTCAGCGCACGCATGATCTCCCTGGCCGTGAATATCGCTGTGATGGGTTTCGTATTGGTGGCAGCAGTTTCCAACGAAATTTACCGGCTGCTTGCGGATAAAGCTACTGCGGAAAACCTGCGCCATGCCGCCGATGGTGTCGCTGCAGGAAATATCAGCGTAGCGGAATCTATGGGCCTTTCTCCCGATTCTGCGCGGGAGGCATTGACACATGGAATTGGCTGGGTCATGACCTATGGCGCCACCGCCGCATGCATTCTGGGCATGTTGGCTTTGATTACCTTTGGAAAGCAGCGCAAGTCCATTGATGAAAAGGATCCGCTATCCGCGACCTGACGCGTAGAAAAAATAAAAAGAAGCAAAACCGGAATGGATAACTATTTTTATCTGGAGAAGCGATCATGAAAATGGACATGAAAACATTGAAAGAGAAGCTGGCGAATATTCTGGAGGTCGATACGACTTCCTTGAATGGCAGCACATTGCTGAGCGAGCAGGAGCAATGGGACTCGTTCGCCGCACTCTCGGTGGTAGCCTTAATTACCGAGTACACGGGAAAGCAAATCACCGTCAAGGAAATGGAAGGCATTTCCACGATTGACGATCTTTTGCGCCTGTTCAATTGTACGAAGACGGAAATCTGATGCCCAAACGACAAATTGCGGGCATCGATATTTCCGCGATTGCCTCGGCCCTTCCATCTGGCATTGCCGATACCGAATTCTTTGCACAGCTCTACGGGCAGAAAGAGGTCGCCCGGGTGGCGCGCGGCACGGGCATCCGTTCGGTCCGCTGCGCGGATGGGCTTACGACGACTGAGCTGGTGCATGCCGCAGCGGAGCACCTCCTGGCCGACTATCCCATCGACAGAAGCGCGATCGACGGTCTCGTGGTCGTGACGCAGACACCCGATACGTGGAGCCCTGGCACGGCTTTCGCGATTCATCACCTGCTCGAACTCGACGAGAACTGTTTCGTCATGGACATCAATGCGGGATGTTCGGGCTATGTCAACGGACTCATCCAGGCGGCGTCGTTGATCGCCTCCGGTGCCTGCTCGAACGTGCTGTTGTGCACGGGCGATGTGAATACCCGGCTGGTCGATGGCCGAGAGCATCAGGTGCGGATGCTGTTTGGTGACGCTGCGACCGCCACGCTGCTCAGGTCGGGTGCCAAGTCGTTGCAGTTCATCTATGGCGCGGACGGCAGCGGGCGCGGAACGCTGGGTGTTCCGTTGACCTACGGGAAGGCTGACAAAGTATCGGCCACCGTCCATAGTCTAAAGATGGACGGCGCGGCGGTGATGAGCTTTGCACTTCACCGCGTTCCTCAGGCCATCCATGCACTGCTCGATGAAATGGGCCTTGCTAAAGATGACGTGAATTTGTTTGCGCTGCACCAGCCCAATGAATTCATCGTCAATTACCTCAGAAACGGCCTGGGCGTAGACAAGAACATCCTCCCGGTGGATGTCGATGGCATTGGCAACACCAACTCCAGTTCCATTCCATTGCTGCTGTCTCGCCGAGATTGGGATGAAAAGGTGAGTCGCTGTCACATTGTTCTATCGGGGTTCGGCGTCGGGCTGTCCTGGAATGCGCTGCATCTGGATCTCTCTGCGACAAAAATCGTCAGACCTGTGGTGGTGAACAGCGACTCCTCGGGTAGCAGCTGATATTCCAATAGTCAAAAAAGTAACTGAATAACTTCAGGGATTATTCAAAAATTCAAGAGCAGGAACATTATGTGTGGCATTGCAGGATGGGTAGATTTCGACGCGGATGTATCAGGTCAGCGCGCAATTCTGGAGACCATGACCGATTCCCTGACCCACCGCGGTCCGGACGCGCGGGGAATTTGGTTCGATGGTCATGCCGCCCTTGGGCACCGGCGACTGTCCATCATCGATCTGGAGCATGGGGCTCAGCCCATGACGATGACAGGGCCGTCCGAGCAGCCGCTGGTTCTGTCGTTCTGTGGCGAAATCTACAACTTCAAAGAACTGCGCTCCGAACTCATGCAGTTGGGGCACACGTTCAGAACGCGCAGCGATACCGAAGTGCTGCTACGTGGGTATGCCCAATGGCATGACGATGTAGCACAGCGCCTGAACGGCATGTATGCCGCAGCCATTTGGGACGCGGCTCAGAAAAAGTTGGTTCTGATTCGAGATCGCCTGGGCGTGAAGCCGCTCTACTACTGCGCGATTGGCAGGCGCCTGGTGTTCGCGTCCGAGCCCAAGGCGCTCTTCCATCACCCGTCGGTCCGGCCACAGATTTCCGCTGCCGGGTTTCGTGAGCTGCTGGACATGGTCAAAACGCCAGAGCTGACCATCTACGACAACATCTGGGAAGTGCGTCCGGGAGGCGTCGTCCATTTCGACGCACAGGGCTTGAAGAAGTACACCTACTGGAAGCTTCAAGCCACGCCGCACCGTGACGATCTGCCCACGACCATCGAAAAGGTTCGTGCGCTGCTCACCGACACCGTCGGCAGGCAAATTGTTTCCGATGTCCCGATCTGCACGCTGCTGTCGGGCGGCCTGGATTCGTCTGCGATCACGGCCATTGCGGCACAGCGGCTGGGTGATGAAGTCCTGTCGTCCTACTCCGTGGACTTTCGCCACAACGTGGATGCATTCACGGCGGATGGAGTGCGCGGCACGCCGGACGCACCCTTTGCGAGAGCGCTCGCCGAACATGCGAGGACGCGTCACGTTGAGTTGCTGTTGAGCAGCGATCAAATGCTGGATGCCGACGTGCGCAGCGCCGTCCTGCAGGCGGTCGATGCGCCGCCCACCTATTGGGGCGACATGTGGCCATCGCTGTATTTGCTGTTCCGTGCGCTGTCCGAGCATTCCCGTGTGGCGCTGTCGGGCGAGGCGGCCGACGAGGTGTTTGGCGGATACCAGTGGTTCAGGAATCCGGCCGCGATTTCGGCCCGCACCTTCCCGTGGCTGACAGCTGGTTCCTCGCGGTACTTCGGCGGAACGCAATTGCTGGCTCCTGACTTCCTCGCCTCGCTTAAGCGCGACGAGTATCGTGCGGCCCGGTATGAGGAGGCGTTGCGCGAGGTGCCAGTGCTCGAAGGTGAGGCTCAAGACGACCGTCGGATGCGGGAGATTTCGTACCTTGCGATCACGCGCTTCCTGCCCACGCTCCTCGATCGCAATGACCGCATGAGCATGGCGGTCGGCTTGGAGGTGCGCGTTCCATTCTGCGACCACCGATTGGTCGACTACGTTTTCAATGTTCCGTGGCAGATGAAGTCGTTCGACGGACGGGAGAAGAGCCTGCTCCGGGAGGCCATTCGCCCACTCCTGCCAGACAGTGTTGCCAACCGCCTGAAGACGCCGTATCCGGCCACACAGGACGGGGCCTATGAGAGTGGCCTGCGCGCCGAATTGGCCGAGGTCCTGACGGACTCCTCAGCGCCCGTGCGTGACCTTCTGGACACCAGCAAGGTGCAGGCGCTGCTGCGTCGATCCTCATCGGCCGTCAGCCAACCCTACAACCGGGGAAGCTTGGAAATGGTTCTGTGGATGAACCGCTGGCTGAAGAAATACCAAGTGAGCGTCGCTCTGTAAAAGGACTTGTGATGACTGATACGACGAGCATTTCGCCAAAACTGCTACACAAGAACTCTGCGGATGACGTGCTGTTGGCGAACCCCCGGCCCGTGTTGCCGGCCTATATCGGCGTGCAGTCCGCTGCCGCGGTCGACGGCGCCCAGCATGGGATCGCCCAGCTGTACAAGCGGCAGGCGTGCGGTGGATACCTTCTGAATCATCCGTCCCTGGACCATACCGATGCAGGCATTCCGTTTTCCCAGTTGACGGACACAGCGGCCAGCAGGTTGGCCAGAGGCATTCCGCACCAGGTGATGGTGCAGTTGCGGCCCTCCTGGCGTATAGACGAGGTTCAGGAAAGCCAGTCGCAGGACACCCAGGTCGAAGAGTTTCTGGCGCGGTGCCCGATCCCTCGTCGATCCTCCAGCTTCAGCTTCATCAACCAGGCTGATCACTACTTCTTCTACCGCAAGCCGCACGAACACGTGCCGGGCATCATGCTGCTGGAGGCGGCGCGCCAGACCATCTATTACCAACTCTATACGCATTCTGCACATAAGTTGGGCGACGTCACGGTCAGCCTCAGCGAGCTGAGTTCCAAGTTCCACGCATACGCGGAACTCATGTATCCCATCGAGATCGTGGTCGACGATCTGACCGAGGGAGACTCGCTTCGTCCCCGGGTGGTGCGCTACGTCACTTCGTTTTTCCAGCGAGGGGCACTGATCGCGGAGATTGAGTCGGTGGCGCCAGTCGTTGGACTGGACAAATTCAAGGCAGCGAGGAACGCGTGCCTGCTGCACGATGAACGATTCGAGCCGCTCGCCAATGCGCCTGTGGTGACACTGTTCACGGCGGGTGGCGAGCAGGAGATTGTTCGTCTCAAGGAAGTAGGCAGCAGTTCGTGCGTGACGTCACTGCCCAAGGTGGAAGACGTGAGCCAGGGTGAACTGACCCTGCTTTACGAGGGGAGCATTTGCTTTCACACCAAGATCAAGCGCGTGTCCGTCCAGGGCAGCAGTGCGGCCTGGTTTTTCGCTGATACCAGCTACCGCCAGTTGGAGAGCCTGAAGGAAATCATCAAGCGAGGTTTCGCTCAGCCAGCACCGCGCAGCCTATCCGCAGCGATCGGAGTGTGAGATGGGAGACTTTGCCAACCTTCTCACGCCGATCAGATTCGGGGCTGCGATGGAGTGCGTCAACCGGCTCTATTTCTCCTCGGTCGGGTTCGACGTGTGCGATGAGGTCGGGCGTCCTCTGCCTGCCTTCTTCGACATCTACGAATCCATCATCGAGGGCGGCTGCGGTTTCGGCTTTCTGGGCAATGCGTCCATCGACCCCCAGTCCAAATACACGGACCGCGGCCTGAAGCTGGTCTCCAGGGAACATGCGGAGGATCTGCGTCCGCTGATCGCATTGGCCAAGGGCAAGCAGCGTCCGCTCGTGGTCCAGCTGCAGCACTATGGCGTCCCGAGCATCGATTCTGAAACTGGCGCATCCCGGCCGAAGGGAGACGTCACGGCGGCATCCGATGCGCAGATTGAAGGCTACATCGCCCAATTTTGTGACGCGGCCAGACTGGCGATGGGCATAGGCGCACAGGCGATCCAGATTCATGCAGCCAACGGCTATTTGCTCAGCAGCTTCCTTTCCCCGAGGACCAATCGCCGGCGCGACCGCTGGGGCGGAAGCCCGCTGAAGCGAGCCGAGCTGTTGCTGGAAATCCTGCGGCGCATTCGCGCCCTGGCGGCCGGGAGGATGGCGGTCTTCGTTCGGATGCAAGTCGATGACGGATTGGGAGACGGCGGCTTGCGCGTTGAACTCCTGGACGAGGTGATCGGTGCCATCGAGAGCGCCGGGGCCGACGCAATCACGTGTGCCACAGGCGTGGCAGAGACGTTCGGCAAATTCCTCAGTGATCGCGACTACACGGTGGGCGTCACCAGTGCCGCAGCGCGGTTTCTGAAGGCGCGGACTAGGCTACCCATTGGCTTTGCCGCCAACTTGGACAGCCTGTCGTTCGCCGAAAGGCTCATCGGCGATGGGACTGCGGATTTCGTGGGCTTCGGGCGTGCCATCGTCGCCGACCACCAGTTCCCCAACAAGGAGCTGGCGAATCGATTGGAGGCAGTGAATCGCTGCCGATGGGATTCGTACTGTTTGCGAGACAAGAAGGAACCTCTCGCTTCACGTGTCTATTGCTGCGTCAACGAAGCCTACCTCAGGCCGCAGCACATTCAAGTCATTTATCAGGAGAAACGATCATGATGTTCAACGGAAAAATTGCGCTGGTGTCGGGTGGTACGCGCGGGATCGGCTTCAACGTCGCCAAGCGGCTGGTCGAGGAAGGCGCCTATTGCTATATCACAGGGCGCGATGAAGATCATGGCCGCAACGCGCAGGAGGCCTTGGGAAAATCATCGTCCTATGTCGCCTTGGACGTCATGGATGAGGCCGGTGTGGCAGGCCTCTTCGCCACCATCGAGAAGCAACACGGACGGCTGGATCTGGCCGTGAACAACGCGGGTGTCACCACCAGCCGGGCGCTGGTGCGCGACTTGAATCTCCCGGAGTGGCGGCGGGTGCTGGACATCAATCTGGTGGGGCCGCTGCTGCTGATGTCGCACGAGATCAAGCTCATGTCTCGCGATGTGGGCGCCTCTATCGTCAACGTGTCCTCCTGCGGAGGTGTGTTGGGCCAGCCGCGCCAAAGTGCTTACTCGACGAGCAAGGCTGCATTGAACATGTTGACCCAGGTCGCGGCTGTGGAGTGCGCCAACCCGGCATCCGGTCACAACGTGGTGCGCATCAACGCGGTATGCCCCGGCCCGACCTTGGGAGGCATGAACACGGACGAGCGGTTGCGAGCGAACCCTGCATCGACCGAGGAAAAGATCCAGTCGACGGCCATGAAGCGCTTTGCCAAGCCGGAAGAAATTTCCGCTGCCGTGATTTGGCTGCTGAGCGAGCAGGCGTCGTATGTCACCGGAACGCTGTTGTCCGTGGATGGCGGCTTCTCCGCTGGGAAGTTCTGAAACGCGCCGATCAAAGGGCTACTGGCAAGAGGTGCGGATGTCGAACGTCTTTATTTCGGGGGTGAGTGACGGGATCGGCTTCGCCCTCGCAAAGCTCTATCTGGACAAGGGATGGACCGTCTACGGAATATCCCGGCGGTGTCCCGAGCCACTGAGCGCGCATGAGCGATTCGTGTTCAAGTCCATCGACCTGGCGACGTTCCTCGACGAGGGGCATTTTCTCAAGGATGAGTTTTCGCCGATTGGCACGGACGGCATTCGAGTCGCCTATCTGAATGCGGGTATCTCCGGTGACGCACCCTCGTCGGCGAAAGAGACCTCCGTTCAGGAGGTTCAACGTGTGCTCTATGTCAACGCGCTGTCCAACAAGATCCTTCTTGATGTCCTGCTGGCATTGGACAAGCGGCCCGAGGTCATTGTGGCGTCCGCGTCGATTGCAGGTGTGCGCTTCAGGTCAGGAATGCTGTCGTACAGCATGTCGAAGGCTGCGTTGATCGCGCTGTGCGGCGTCTATGCCAAGGAATATCCAGAGGTCTTCTTTGCGGTGCTCGGACTCTGCAACGTCGACACGCACCTGTCCCGCGAGATCGTCCATGGGCAGAGAGTTCCGCAGTTTCCGGATCACGTCGCTTTGCGGGAGAGGTTTCAAACGCCTGGATATGTGGTGCAACCGGAAGAGCGTGCCCGCCAATTAATTGAAATCGCGCGCCAGCCTCATGCTGGAGGCTTGGAGAGTGGCCAATACTTAGATATCAGAGAGTTGCTGTCGCGGGTCGCATTGAATGTTGACTCGCTTTAAATAAATCAATGAATGAGAGAAATCATCATGAAAAGCCAGGAAATCAAGAGCATTCTTATTGCTGCCATCAAAGATCAAGACCAATATTTAGATCGACCCGTTGACCTGTCGGAAGGAGATGATGCACTTCTCTATACGGATGGCGGGCCACTGGATTCGTTGAGCCTTGTGACTATCATTGCTGACGTGGAGAAGAAGTTGTTGGAGGTCTTCGGCAAGAAGGTTCAACTTGCTAATGAACGGGATCTTTCCACTCATGACTCGCCTTTCAGGACGTTGGGGCAGATGATTTCTTTCATCAATACGCAGCTTACAGGCGCAATGCAGGGTTAACCGGCGACGCCCCAACAAATGCGGTGTCGCACGGCTCAGGTGATAGCTCAATGCAGTTCCATCGCTATCGAACGGATGTGGCAGATGATGTATGCGTCTTTTCGTCGGGCTTGAAGTCCGTCGCAGGCCACTACGACCTTCTGTCGCAGTCGGAGAAACTGCGTGCGCAGAGGATCGGTACTGAGGTGGGGCGCTCTCGCTTCATTGCCAGCCGCAGCTTTCTGCGGCTGGCAATCGGAGGGTTCCTGGGTACAGGCCCTTACCGTAGCGAATTCATTGTTGGTTGCTTCGGCAAGCTCTATCTTTCCCCACCGCATTCCCGTATTTGCTTCAACGTATCTCACACCAACGACGTGATTGTGGTGGCGTGTGCGAACAGGCGAGTCCTTGGCGTCGACATAGAGCGATCAGATAGAGAGATTTCCACGAGCGTGCTGAGGCATATCTACCTTCCAGAGGACATCGAGCACCTCTCCACTGGACGGGAGGCAGCACGAGCGGTGCTGTTGGGGTGGGTTTGTAAAGAGGCCGTCTTGAAGTGTATTGGCAGTGGACTGTCGCGTGATCCAAGGAATATCGCCCTGCATTGGAAGGAAATGGATCAGCCTTCATTTCGTGCCTTGGAAATCTCTCAAAAGCGAATGGCAGCGAGAGAGTTTCAGATGATCCGTATTAACCACATTTTTGGCGTCATTGGTGCAATCGCGCTACATCCACCGACCAGGGCTCAACGCTGAGCCAATGAGCTATTGGAGGTAAACATGAAAGTTGGAATTATTGGATCAGGTGCCATGGCCAGGGCCATAGGCAAGCATGCTGTCAACGTCGGCTATAGCGTCATGGTGAGCAATACCCGTGGAAAGTCCGGTGCGGAATCGATCGCGCAAGCCCTGGGCTGTGTGGCGGGCTCTGCGCAGGAGGCTGCTTCTTATGGAGATCTGGTTGTGTTGGCGGTTCCGCTACGCGCCTATCGATCCTTGCCAGCCGCTGAACTGTCAGGAAAGGTAGTTGTCGACCTTCTGAACTACTTTCCCCATCGGGATGGGGCGATTGCACAGCTCCAGCAAGGCGAACTGACCACCTCGGAGCTGTTGGCGCGGCAGCTTCCCGGAGCACGTGTCGTCAAGGCGCTCAACTCGATCACGGCCGAAGACTTGCTCAAGGACGTGCGACCCGAGGGGGTCGCAGAGCGGCGAGCCATGCCGATTGCCAGTGATGATGCAGACGCCAAATCCATGGTCTGCGACTTCGTCAACAAACTCGGCTTTGACCCAGTGGACGCCGGAACGCTTGCGGACAGTTGGCGTTTTGAACGGTTCCGGCCCGTCTATTGCGTGGCCCTTGATCAGGAAACGATGAAAGCCACGCTGGCTGCAACAACACGCGAGACAAAGGTACCCGACGGCTATTGGCTGTTCAACCGAAAGGTCTTGACGGCATAAGTCCGGAAGGCCCGTCAACACCCGGGCCAGCGCCAGTAGCATCGAGAAACCGAGCGACAACTCTTACTCGCAGTGAAGAGAGGGCGAGGTAAGGGATATTGGGTGGTACTGCGCTGATTGGAATGACATGCCGTTGTCGGACAAACACCCACCGAATGGATTCGATCAGGCTCGCAAAGTGAGCCATATGTCGAAAACGAAGGAGATTTGCTGATGGAGCTTCGTCATCTGCGTTGTTTCCTGGCTGTTGCCGAAGAACTCCACTTCGCCCGCGCTGCCGACCGGTTGCACATCGACCAGTCGCCGCTGTCGCGCACCATCAAGGAGCTGGAAGAAGAACTCGGCGCCCGCCTGTTCGTTCGCACTACCCGCAGCACGCAACTGACCCGGGCAGGTCAGTCATTCCTCGCGCATGTACCGCGCGTCTTCGCGGCATTGGAACAGGCCCGCGACAGCGTCAAGTCCGCCACCAACGGCTTTCACGGCCAGTTGCGCATTGCCCTGTCCGACTGCATCACACCGTCACGCCTGTCCGCCTTGCTGGCGCAGTGTCGTGAAGAAGATCCCGAGGTCGAAGTTCGATTGTTCGAGGTGCCACTGTCCCAGCAGATCAAGGGGCTGCATGACGACCTGTACGACGCGGGTTTCTCGATGGCGGAAGACGTGGACGATGGCATCTTGGTTACTCCTGCTTGGGAGGACGAAATGATGGTGGCCGTTCCGGCTCGCCATCCTGTGCTGGCCTTCAAGCAAATTCCGTTGGAAGAAGTACTGCACTATCCGCTGGTGCTGGGCGACCCCGCAGTGTGCGAAGGCCATGCGCACCAAGTTGATCGCTTTCTCCGCAAGCTCGATCAAGAGCCGCTGATCGCGCAGCGCGTCGCTACCTTCGACGTGATGATGACCTTGGTTTCCGCTGGCCTGGCCTTGGGGCTGGCCGGCACGGCCCACATTGCTTCCAGCCGGGAGCCTGGCGTTGTGGGTCGGCCCTTGGCGGGCAAGCCACCCATGCTGACGACCTATCTGCTGCGCCGAGACTCAGAGCCTTCCGAGATGTTGGCCCGGTTCACAGAACGAGTGGCCTTTCTTGATTCGGCGGATGACCTCGGCACCGCCGAAATTTCCTGATCCGCCCGACGAAAGGACTGGAACCATGAACAAGCTTACGCTGTTGATGCTGGCCGCCACGCTGACCGCCTGCGGCCCCTCCCAACCTTCGGAAACCGTGGACTACCTTGTGGCCCATCCCGACCGCATCAAGGAGATTCAGCGGCTGTGCAAGGAAGACCGTGCGAAGGTCGGTGAAGAACTCTGCCGTCGCGCGGCCGAAGCCGCCAATCGACGCTTCTTCGGTGATCGACCGGAGCAGAAATCCAAGTAGTTCCGCTCGCCGTCGCAACACCGCGACGAAGTTCTCGCCGTTACCTCATCACGCCGCAACGCGCTCGCGTTCGCGGCGTTTTTATTGTCTTCGCCACAGCAAGAAGCCTTGCTTTTTTGGTCTGAATTCCCGCCACAACGGCCTTTGACCGGCCTGCGCACGCGCCTTGATCCTCGGTGCTGCGGCACCTGTGTGTGCCGCGATTGGAGGCAAGGTCATGCAAGGGACGAACGTGCTGTTCGGTCAGATCGCCGTGGTGTTCGGCATCGTGACCGCTGGCGTCTGGAGCGCCACGCAATGGACAGCCGCCGCCCTGGGTTATCAGCTACGCTTGGGCTCGCCTTGGTTCGATTTCCTTGGAACGCCGGTTTACCACCCGTGGCGGCTGTTCGAGTGGTGGTTCTTCTTCGACGCCTACGCGCCCCGCATCTTTGACATTGGGGGCGCCATCGCCGGCGGCAGCGGCCTGGTGGCCGTGCTCGTTGCCATCGGCATGTCGATATGGCGCTCGCGGCAGTCACGCCTGGTCACGACCTACGGTTCGGCCCGCTGGGCGAACTCGGAGGACGTTCGCAAGGCGGGCCTGACGCAGCCAGCTGGCGTGTTCCTCGGCCAACACGATCGCCAGTATGTGCGCCATGAAGGCCCGGAACACGTCCTGACCTTCGCGCCCACGCGCTCGGGCAAGGGTGTCGGCCTGGTGGTGCCGACGCTGCTTTCCTGGCCCGCATCCGCCGTTGTCCACGACATCAAAGGCGAGAACTGGCAGATCACCGCCGGCTGGCGTTCGCGCTTCTCGCACTGCCTGCTGTTCAACCCCACGGATGCGAAGTCGGCCGCCTACAACCCGCTGCTGGAAGTGCGGCGCGGCGCGCATGAAGTGCGCGACGTGCAGAACATCGCCGACATTTTGGTTGATCCCGAAGGCGCGCTGGAGAAGCGCAACCATTGGGAGAAGACCTCGCACGCGCTGCTGGTCGGGGCCATCCTGCATGTGCTCTACGCAGGCGAGGACAAGACGCTGCGCGGCGTCGCCAACTTTCTGTCGGATCCGGCCAGCCCGTTCGAGCTGACCTTGCACCGGATGATGACGACGCGGCACCTGGGCAGTGATGCAGGAGGAATGCCGCATCCAGTTGTCGCATCTGCGGCGCGCGAAGTGCTCAACAAGTCGGACAACGAGCGCTCCGGCGTGCTGTCGACCGCCATGAGTTTCCTTGGCCTGTACCGTGATCCCACGGTGGCCGAAGTCACGTCGCGTTGCGACTGGCGCATCGCCGATCTGATCGCTGCCGAGCACCCCGTATCGCTGTATCTGGTGGTGCCGCCTTCGGACATTAGCCGCACGAAGCCATTAATCCGGTTGATCCTCAACCAGATCGGACGGCGGCTCACCGAATCACTCGACGGCAGCGATGGCATTGAGCGTCGCCACAAGCTGCTACTGATGCTCGATGAGTTTCCGGCCCTGGGCCGGCTCGACTTCTTCGAGACGGCGCTGGCCTTCATGGCGGGCTACGGAATTCGCAGCTTCCTCATCGCGCAGTCGCTCAACCAGATCGACAAGGCGTATGGGCAGAACCATTCCATCCTCGACAACTGCCGTGTGCGCGTGACGTTCGCCACGAACGACGAGCGCACCGCCAAACGCATCTCCGAGACGCTGGGCACCGCGACTGAGCTGCGAGCGCAGCGCAACTACGCGGGCCACCGGCTCGCGCCGTGGCTGGGGCACCTGATGGTGTCGCGGCAGGAAACCGCGCGCCCGCTGCTCACGCCGGGCGAAGTCATGCAGCTTCCGCCCGATGAGGCCGTGGTGATGGTCTCCAGCGTCGCACCGATCAAGGCCAAGAAGCTGCGCTACTACGCAGACAGCAATTTCAAGTGCCGCGTGCTGACGCCGCCTGCGCTCGCCACAGCGTCCAGTCCAGGGCGCTATGCCGATGTTCCTCCGGCACGCGCTGACGACTGGAGCGGCCTGGCTATTCCCGCTGTTCCAGCCGCCCCGGCTACCGAAGCCATTGATGCCATCGGCAGTGCCGACGACGGCGGCCCGCGCCGCCAACCCGAGCTTTCCGAAGCCGTCGCCTACGACCCCGAGGGTGCCGCGCCCGCGGCCGACCTCGGCCTGCTCGATGACGACGACGACCTACCGCTTCCCCTTCCTCGCCAGCTTGATCCGGCCATGCAGCGCACGGCTCGGCTGGCTTCCCTTGACCCCAACGACGGAATCGAGCTATGAGCTATCGCCTCAATCTTTTCATCCAACCCGAGCACGCGAAGCGCTTGGACGAACTGGCTGCGACCAAAGGCGTGTCCAAGTCATCCATCGTCGCAGCGGCGCTCGCATCGTGGCTGTCGCCCGATGCCGCCGACCAGCGCGAGGCAGCCATCGCCAAGCGGCTGGATCGTCTGTCGCGCCAAGCCGAGCGCATGGAGCGCGATCAGAACATCGCCATCGAAACGCTGGCGCTGTTCATTCGCTACTACCTCACGGTCAGCACGCCGGTTCCCGAGGCGCACCAAGACGCGGCCCGCGCCCAGGGCAAGGCGCGCTTCGAGCAGTTCACTGAGCAGCTCGGCCGCCACCTGATGCGCGGGCGCAGCCTGGTGCGCGACGTGGTGGAGGAACTGCATCCCGATCCCGCGCGAATGGCGGACATAGCGGCCACGGCCGAAGCCCAGGAGCGTGCGTCATGAGCGCCGTTCCTTCCTCTTTCGCAGCCACTTCGCTGGATCGCCGCATCCAGATGCTACGCACGGCAATGGGGCCGCTGATCGCCGCCGCGCTCGAAGACCCGGACGTGGTGGAAATCATGCTCAACCCGGATCGCACCCTCTGGGTGGATCGCCTGTCCTCGGGCCGCGCACCGATGGGCGTGGAAATGCCCGAAGCCGATGGCGAGCGGATCATCCGCCTGGTCGCGGCGCATGTCGGTGCGGAAGTCCATCGCGGCCACCCACTGCTATCCGCCGAGCTGCCCGAAACCGGCGAACGCTTTGAGGGCATCCTGCCGCCCGCCGCGCCGGGGCCGGCCTTTGCGCTGCGCAAGCGGGCATTCGGCGTGATCCCGCTGGAGCGCTACGTCCTCGACGGAATGATGACCCGTGCCCAGGCGGATTTTCTGGTGCGCGCCGTGCGCGAGCGCCAGAACATCCTGATCGCCGGGGCCACCAGCAGCGGCAAGACCACGCTCGCCAATGCCTTGCTCGCCGAAATCGCCGCCACGGGCGACCGCGTGCTGGTGCTCGAAGACACGGTGGAACTGCAATGCGCGGCCCGCGACCACGTTCCGCTGCGCACGCGGCAGGGCGTGGTGTCCATGACCGAGCTGGTGCGCTCGTCCATGCGCCTGCGGCCTGATCGCGTCGTCGTCGGCGAGGTGCGCGGCGCCGAGGCGCTGGATCTCATCAAGGTATGGGGCACAGGCCATCCGGGCGGCATCGCCACGATCCACGCCGGCTCCCCTTTTGGCGCGCTGCTGCGCCTGGAGCAACTGATTCTCGAAGTGGCGGTGAATCCGCCGCGTGCGCTGATCGCCGAGGCGGTCAACGTGGTGATCTACATCGCCGGACGCGGGCGCAAGCGCCGCATCGAAAGCATCGCCCGTGTCGTCGGCTTCGACGGCGTGGGCTACCAACTGGCGGACGCGCGGGAAGCGCCGTTTCCCGAGCTGCCGCCACTTCCCGATGCCGCACCCGCTGCGGCGATTTCCCCGTCCCTCGACCTTTCTGGAGAACTTCCATGACGACGCACGTCCATGCTTTCCGTGTTTCCGTATATCCGCATTTCAACCTGTCCGGCCTCGCACGGCTGCGCAGCCTTGCCCGTCCTACGGCGCAAGGGCTGCTGCTGGCCGCGCTGCTGCTGTTCCTGGCCGGAACGGCGCAGGCCGCCGGTTCCTCGATGCCCTGGGAAGGCCCGTTGCAATCGATCCTCGAATCCATCCAGGGGCCGGTGGCGCGCATCGTCGCGGTCATCATCATTATTTCCACGGGCCTGGCGCTGGCTTTCGGCGATACCTCGGGCGGCTTTCGCAAGCTGATCCAGATCGTCTTTGGCCTGACCATCGCGTTCGCCGCGTCCTCGTTCTTCCTGTCGTTCTTCAGTTTTTCCGGCGGGGCTGTTGTATGAGCGGCCCGGATAGCTTCGCGGCGGGCTTCGAGGTGCCGCTGCACCGCTCGCTGACCGAGCCGATCTTGCTGGGCGGCGCGCCGCGCACCGTGGCGATCGCCAACGGCACGCTGGCCGCCGCCATTGGGTTGGGCCTGCAACTGTGGGTTCCGGGCGCGGTGCTCTGGATCGTCGGCCATTCGCTGGCGGTCTGGGGTGCGCGCATTGATCCGCAATTCATGCAGGTCTTTGCGCGGCACATCAAGCACCGGCCGCTGCTGGACGTGTGAGGGGATGCCATGCTGAACCTCGCCGAATACCGCCGACGACCCGCGCTGCTGGGCGACTGGCTGCCTTGGGCCGGGCTGGTGGCGCCGGGCGTCGTCTTGAACAAGGATGGCAGTTTCCAGCGCACGGCCCGATTTCGCGGGCCTGACCTCGACAGCGCCACGCAAGGCGAACTGATCGCCACCAGCGCACGATTGAACAACGCGCTGCGCCGGCTGGGTTCGGGCTGGGCGCTGTTCATTGAGGCCGAGCGCCGCGCCGCCGCCGACTATCCGCACTCGGAGTTCCCTGAGCCGCTTTCGTGGCTGGTGGACGAGGAACGCCGGGCCACCTTCGAGGAATCGGACAACCACTTCGAGAGCGGCTATCACCTGACACTGGTGTACCTGCCGCCCGAGGAATCCCGGGCCCGTGCGGCGGGGATGCTGTACGAGAACCGGCCCACCGAAGGCGTGGACTGGCGCGAGCGCCTGACGGCCTTCATGGCGGAAACGGATCGCGTTTTTGACCTGCTCGATGGCGTGATGCCGGAAATCGCCTGGCTCGAAGACAGCCAGACGCTGACCTACCTGCACGCGACCATCTCGACGCGGCGCTATCCGCTGGCGGTGCCCGAAGTGCCGTTCCACATTGACGCGCTGCTGACCGACTCCGCGCTGGTCGGCGGCCTGGCGCCC
>Ga0209792_1000742_pt1 | contig 19596 bp, 15 predicted proteins | sample EBPBio142005_DNA_FD_185860 | JGI IMG/M metagenome (GOLD analysis project Ga0209792, IMG submission 185860) | Wastewater treatment Type I Accumulibacter community from EBPR Bioreactor in Madison, WI, USA - Reactor 1_6/14/2005_ DNA (SPAdes)... | ecosystem: Engineered > Bioreactor > EBPR >... | reverse complement strand
CCGAGGGGGCCATTCCCGCCCATGAACGGAAAGCACGGCTGAATGCACTGACGTCGGTGTAGCTCAGCGTCGCGGCGACTTCGGTAAAAGGCAGATCGGTCTCCACCAGCAGCTGCCGGGCGATCTGGAAGCGCACCTCGCCCAGAATCTTGGCAAAACTCGTACCCTGCTCGGCCAGCCGGCGATTGAGCGTGCGTTTGTGCAGCCGCAGCATGCCCGCCACACCTTCGATGGAAACGTCATCCTGGGTAAACTGCGAATAGAGCGCACGCCGTACCCTGACCGTCAGTTCGAGGTCCTGCTGTCGCAGCATGTCCGCGACAGCCTGCTCGACGCTTTTCCTCAACGCGGGGCTGGCGCCAATCACGCTGCGATCGAGCCAGGCGGCAGAAAACAAGAGTGCGGAACGGTTCGTGCCGAACCGCAAAGGGGCCTTGAAGAATCGACGGTAGGGGCGGACGTCCACGGGCGCGCGATGGGCGACAAGCACTTCGGCCGGCGCCCACCGAGGACCGCACAGGGCACGCACGGCCGCACAGGCAGAGGCCAATGTGAAGTCCGTGGCGTGGAACGAACCCTCGATGGCGTCGTCGTAAAGCGAGAATGAGAGCGTGGCGACCCGGTCGCGGATAGAAATCGCGGGCACCATCGCGCGGCCATTGAGGTGCAGGCTGAGCACGAGGCCGCGCAAGGCCGCTCCAACGGTCGGCGCGTGCATCATACGCATCCCGACCAGACCATACTGCGCAAGGACCACTCCTCGGCCGGCCAGCAATCCGAAGTGAGGCCGCCCCGTAAACGCAGCGCAGGCCGTCATCAGACTAACGGCCTTGCTCACCGGAACGATATTTTCGGGTCGCGACAACGCGCCGGACGGCAAGCCTGCAGCTCGCAGGACCTTCTCCGGCTTCACACCGAGTGTCGTCAGCAATGACGGGATGTGCTGCAACGGGGCCGCTCGCAACATGCCCTCGCCGACGCGCGCCATGCCCGTGAGGTTGTGCTCCATCACCCTCGTTTCCTAGCCCAGCGGCCTCTTGAGGGAAACGCCGGGCTGCTCGTATACCGAGTAATTGTCGCGAACTGCAAACTTTGTCGCGAATTGTCATGCATGCATACTGGGCGGCGTCTAGCTTGCAATCGATTGCATGGCCGAGGGAAACAATGGCGGACAGCCGCCGCAAGTCGCGTTCGTCGAGTTTGGTATGGGACGCCGCCTTTGCTTCCTTGCGCTCGCCGTCCGAATGCTTGACGGAGCGCTTCCGGCAGCGGGCCGAACAAGCGCCCAATCTCCGACAAAGACCCTCACGGTCATGGGCGTGCGTCTTCGGCATCAGTTCGGGCCCCGACACCGCGGGTATCAACGAAGTCCTCTACGGTCCGGTGATCAGCGTCAGTAACCGCTTCTAGCCTCAACCGATGGCCTGCCCCGTCGCGTACCCGGGTTGATCTCACAAAAGGAGCCTTCGCCATGTCCATCAAACGTCGTTCCGCCCTGACGGCCGGCCTCGCCGGCATCCTCTCGGCGGCAACCTGGTCGGCATCGCGCGCCGACACCGGATTCCAGGTCGGCATCGTCGACGGTCTCGAGGATTTCTGGCTCGCAACCGACGCCTACATCTTCGGTTACCCGCTGGTCACGATGGAAATGACGCGTCGGATCATGACCAACGTCGCCGGGCCGGTGGGCAATCGCGGACCGATGGGCCAGTTCATCAAGGCGCGGCACTATCCCGATGCCTCCTTCCGGGACGTCACCGCGCCCAATGCCGACACGCTCTACACGACCGCGTGGATCGACGTCGGCAAGGAGCCCTGGGTGCTGAGCATCCCCGACATGAAGGGCCGCTACTTCCTGTTCCCGATGCTCGACGGCTGGACCAACGTCTTCCAGGTCCCGGGGACCCGCACCACCGGCACCGGCGCCCAGACCTACGCCATCACCGGCCCGGGCTGGACCGGCACGCTTCCGCCGGGCGTGAAGGAGTACAAATCTCAGACCAGCCTCGTGTGGATCCTCGGCCGCATCTACTGCACCGGAACGCCCGAAGACTATGCCGCCGTGCATGCGCTGCAGGACCAATGCAGGCTCGCTCCGCTGTCCAGCTGGAACAAGGACTACACGCCGCCCGCCGGCGTCGTGGATGCGAGCATCGACATGAAGACGGCGGTTCGCGAGCAGGTGAATCGGATGGACGCCGTCGCCTACTTCACGCTGCTGGCCCAGCTGATGAAGACCAATCCGCCCTCGGCGGCCGATGCGCCTGCGGTGGCGCGCTTTGCGAAGATCGGGCTCGTGCCCGGGAAGGATTTCGACGCCAGCAAGCTCAATGCGGACTTCGCCAGCCGCATCCCGCAGGTCGCCTTCGACCGGATCATGCTCCAGTTCAAGGTCGGCAAGAGCGTCAAGAACATCAACGGCTGGATGTTCGACTCCGTGACCGGCCTCTACGGCACGGACTATCTCAACCGGGCGTTCGTCACCGCGATCGGCCTCGGCGCCAACCGGGTGCAGGACGCCGTCTATCCGACATCCCTGAAGGGTGCGGACGGGGAGGCCTACAGCGGCGCCAACAAATACACGATCCGCTTCCCCAAGGGCCGCTTGCCGCCGACCAAGGGGTTCTGGTCGATCACGATGTACAATGCCGACTACTTCTTCGTCGACAACCCCATCAATCGATACTCGATCAGCCCCCGGCAGAACCTGAAGGTCAATGCCGACGGATCGACCGACATCTACATCCAGAACCAGTCGCCCGGGGCCGACAAGGAATCGAACTGGCTGCCGGCGCCGACCGGGAAGTTCATCCTGATGCTGCGGATGTACTGGCCGACCGAGACGCCGCCGTCTCTGCTCGACGGTTCCTGGACGATGCCTCCAGCCAAGAAGGTCGGCTGACGCCCGACCGTGGCTCTTCGATGCTGGCGAGATTAGGAACTCGGCAACGGCAGTTCCCTATTTCGCCAGCCCCAGAAACTTGAAGGGCGCGCTGTCCTTGAAGGCGCTCGTCGCGTTTCCGGAATAGGTATGGTCCTGGTTCTCGCCCAGATCGAGCTTCTTCACGGCGCCGGACTCCTTTGAGAAGTCGATCGCCTTCAAGTCCACCCAGAACGTGTTCGGCGTCAGCGCCGATTCGAAAAAGTAGAGCTTCCGTTTGTGATCGACCACGGTGCGCCACCGCGTCGACGAAATGTTCGGCTCGTCCGGCGTCGTCAAGCCGTAAGGCACTGAGACGTTCCGGATGACGCTGAACACACTGGCCAGCGCACGATTGGGATCTTCGTCCTTGGGGATCGCGTTCACATAGAAGGAGGCGCGCGCAAAACGATCGGATGCCCGATTGGTGCCCGGCAACATTACGGTTCCGCTGATCTGCTTCCAGTAGGTATTCAGCGCCAGTTGCTGCTCGAAGATCGGCGAGTTCGTCATCACCTGGTACTTGCGGTCATGATGAATGACCTGCTTGCCGGCGATATATTCGACGATGGCGCTGTCGCCGGTCGCGTCGGACATCGACAGATGGAGCGTCGTCAGGCGGTTCTCACCCGGCACGTTGGCCGTGACGATCGTGAAAGGCTCCTTTTCCAGGACAGCAACGGCCTCGGCGACCGTCGCAAAGTTGTCGAGGACATACTGCGCCCAGGCCGCGATCGTCAGGCCGGGCTTGCTGCCGTTCTCGAACTTCGGATACTCCGACTCGGCCAGCCAGAGGACGTTTGCGCTGAGGCCCGCTTCGTTCACGCCGTCGGTCGTCGAGACGTCGTATCCCGTTGCGACGACACTGCCGTACCTGGATGTCCATTCGATGGAGTTCGGCCCCGCCTCCCCGCTCCGCTTCATGCCGCGCGGCAGCACCCACAGATTGGTCGCGACGTCGCTTTTCCAGTCCATCGACCGGGCGGTGACGATGTTGTCATTGGGCCCCAGATAGACGAGGCGCGTGCAGGCGCTGGCCGGGATTTGCCAGGACGTCACCAGGGAAGTGGCAAGCAGCGCGAGGATCGTCGCTCGTCTCGACGTCATGTGTCTCTCTCCTTGCTTCGCGCGCCGATGGCCCGTCACACCAGCCAGTCGGCCTGGTGGATGCGGACGATCAGGTCGTTGTAGTCGCGATCCGAAAGGCCGCTGGAGACGAGCACGTCCTCGATGCCGTAGGTGATGCCTTCTCGCGGGCTGCCGAAGGCCATCATCTGCGTCGCGCCGCCGGGATTGGCGGCCGAGTACGAGGAATAGAGCTGCGCCGGATCGTTGTTCACCATCACCAGCAGCCCGTAACTCTTGGCATCGTTCAGCGGCAGGTTGCCGAGCGTCACCTCCTGCCCGAAGGCCGGCAGCCGGCTGGCGTCGACGACCAGGCCGGCGGTTCGGGCATTGGCAAGGGCGCCTTCCAGATACCCCGCGTCGCCCGGCGACAACGTGACGCCGCCAACGACGATCTGCCCGGTCGTGGAATCGGCTTCGTAGAAGGCCAGCCCGCTGTCGTACTCGGCGAGCCGCTTCACCGTCACGGCCACGTCGTCGGCGATGCCGGCATTCGCGATCGAGCGGCTGCCGCCCAGGGTGATGTTCGCCTGATAACCGCCCTCGAACGTGGCCAGCGCGCTGTTGCCCTCGATGTGCAGCCAGGTGAGGGCAAGCGGAACGACGCCGTCGAGCGTCGCGGTCGGCAACCACACCCCTGCGCCGATCGACAGAGGATCATCGGCGACGCTGCCTTGCGCGTGGCCCTCGGAGGCGAGCCAGGCGGCGCCCATCGTCCCGTCATAGGCAAGCGCGCCGGCGCTGCGTCCGGCGGCTTCGGCAAGCAGCGTCTCGGTATGGCCATCCGCCAGCGACAGCACGCCGAACGTCACAAGGCCGCCGAGATTGTCGGCGCGCGAAACGGTGGCCGCCGTCGAATGGACGAAGGCCAGCGTATTGGCGGTGGTGGCAAAGCCACCGAGCAGGTCCGTGTTGATCGAGGACAGACCGTCGATGATCGTGTTCGACAGCGGCGGGAATTCGAGCGCCGTCGGGTAAACGACACCGTTGGCGTCGGTGTACTGGCCGGGATCGAAATAGAGCGGCGTGGACGGCCACTGGGCGTAATTGTCCCGCACGGTCGTCAGGTAGACGATCAGCTCTTCGAAGAGCTGCACGATCTCGCTGCCCGGCTTCGTGGAATCCCAGACCGGCTGCAGCGACCCCCACAGGTTTTGCCAGAGATTGTTGACGTAGAGGATGTCGCCGTAAGTGACGCAGCCGCCGATATCGCTGCCGTAGACCACCCAGTCGTTGAGCTTGGGAAAAGCCGCGAAGGGGCTGCTGGCGTTCAGCGTATCGTTGGCCGCGAACAGCGGGCCGAAATTCACGTACCCCTGGTCGTTGCCGAACGAGATGTTGCCGTCCAATTCGAGGAACCGGCTGCCGCCGTCGGTGTAGAAGACGTTGCTGCCGGCGCCGGGCGTCTTGTCGTAGGCATGGTTGTGGGCGATCACCGTGCCGTTCAGACCGTCGTTCGGATTGCCATCCTGGAAGCCCGTCGTATAGATCGCGCCACCGTCCCACAGCTTCTGCAGGAAGCGGGTGATGGTGTTGTCGGCGATCCTGTTGCCTTCCATGATGGTGGGCGTCGTGTAGTCGCCCCACATGTTGGGCGTGGCGCCGACCAGGCCAGGAAAGCCGCCCTCGTCGCGCAGGCCCCAGCCCCAGCCGATGGCGATCCCCGCCCAGGGGACGTCGGTGATGAAGTTCTTGGAGACCGTGGCGTTGCGGGAGTAGCCGACGAAAATGCCGGCCGCGTCGTAGTATTCGGCCGCCACCTCGGCGAGGTAGTTGCCGACGATCTCGTTGTCGCGCACGACACCCGCATCGGACACCGGCCGCGCGTCGGCACCGGAGACGCCACCGAGCACGACCGCCGAGGACGAAATGTCCCGGAAGATGTTGTAGGCGACCCGGTTGTCCTGCGCGCCGCCGGACAAATCCAGCGCCACGCCGCCCAGGTGGCTGAAGCTGTTGCCCTCGAAGGTGATGTTCGTGCCGTCATGGAACGAGATGTTGCCGGGCGTGCGCTCGACCTGCTGGAAATGGCCGATCAGGTTGACCTCGTTGCCCTCGCCCGTAACGCGGAAGGCGCTCTGGTCGGACACATACCCGTCGGCGCTGTAGGTCGTGAGGCCGCTCACCGGATCGACGGTCGCGGTGACGCGACTGGGATCGAGCCAGGTGCCGTACTGGAAGGACAGGCCCTCGAAACTCATGTTCGAAGCGCCGTTTCCCTCCACCAGCTTCTCCAGCAGGGGAAGCTGGATGTCCTTGGTGTTGGGATCGTCGCCGGCCTGCGCGACCAGGAAGAGCGTTCCCGTCGACCGATCCAGATACCATTCGTTGGGTTGGTCGAGGAAATCGTAGGCGTTCACGAACTTCGAGACGCGCCAGAATGCCCATTCGTTGGCATTGGTCGTGACCACGGCGTGCGTGGTGGGATCGGTGAAGGTGAGGCCGACCGGCTGGTCCGACGCGAGCATCGAGAGAGGACTGCTCAGCGTCACCGTTTTCGCGACCGGGTCGACGGATTGGACGGTGACAGGCTGATCGTTGGGAATGCCGCCCCCGGTCACGATCATGCCCGTGGTGATATTGCCGATATAGGTCTCGACCTGGGCGAGATAGCCGGCCGTCTCGTTCGCGACGAGCTGGATGACGCCAAGGCTGGGATCCACGATCCCCTGCGGCGCATTGCGGATCAGATTGGCATTGGTCCAGGCGGGATCGAGCAGCTCGATCAGGCCGGTCGATGTCGACGGGTCCGGCGCCGACACCTTGCTGAGCGGCACCGACGCCATCTTCCACTGGCTGTAGATCACTGCCTCGATGTCCTGGACATTCTTCCACTGCGTGGGATCCTGCCAGTTCGGGCTGTTGGGATTGTTGTCGATATTGGTGGCGTACTTGATGCCGGCGATACCCGGCTCTTCGTAGTAGCTGGGCCGAAACCCGACAGGATACGCAGCATCGCCGTTGGTCTCGGCGCGCAGGGCACGCACGCCGTCTATGTAGAGTTGGCGGCTGTCGATGGCCGGGTCGATGCTGGCCTGCCACAGCTGGGCGCCTGGCGCGAGCGCAAGGCCTGGATCGTTTACCGTCGTCCAGCCCGTGACGGCCATGCCACCGGAGATGACCGGATGCTCGCCGTCCACGGCCCGGTAATGCACCATGTGTCCATCGCGGCCGGAATCCTGCGCATCGAAGGACAGCGTGTTCTGAAGCTGGTAGGTGCCGTCACCGATATTGACGACGATGTCCTTCTCCAATGCACCCGGCGCCTGCAGCACCGTGCGCACCGCCGCCTGTGCCTTTTCGATCGTATCGAACGGATTCTGCTGGCTGCCGTCACCGTCGGGACTGCCCGACGCCGATATCCAAAACGAAACGACATTGTCCGAAGATATCGGCATTCGACTTCCGCCCACCCTCTCTTGCTACGCGCCGCTTGGGGGATTTGCGCTGTCTTTTAACAGAGCGGCGCTTCCCGGGGATCAGCGTATCAACCCGATAATCCAGGTCCCAACACCAAGCATGCAAAGGCCGGACGGAGCAAGTGTCGCCGAGGTGGTTTCGAAGCCACTGTTTTTCGTGGCAAAGGTGCGGTAAGCCGACGCCATGGCGACGAAGCAGAAGTCGAAGAAGAAGACTGACAGCAAAAAGAAGGCTTCTGCAGTCTCGAAATCAGGACCGCCGAGACAGCCCCGCACGCGGATGCGTCCGCCGCCGCCACCCACGTCGACGCTCAAGCAGGAACTCATGGTGATGGCGCGCGATGGCGCGCAATCTCTGGAGCGGCTGTTTATGACTCTCATCGTTCTCATGGTGATTGCCGGAGCAGCCTTTGGCGCATGGTCGCTGCGGCCGGTCCCGAGCTACACGTCGGACGAAGTGAAGGACGGCTCACCCTTCGATGTGACCTTCAAGGTGGAGAACAAGGATTCCTGGTTTGCTCTGGCGAACCTGAAGGTTGGTTGCGTGCTCGATCACGTCCGGGCCTCCGGCTTGCCGCCGACGCTGCTGGAAGCGACCGACGTGCGGTTTTCCTCTCGTACAGGCACGGGCCTCGAACCCGGCGAATCGGCCACCTTCACCTGCCCCTTCCGATCGTTGATCGGCCATCCGATCAACGACGATCCCGGCATCGCCCAACGATCTGAAATCTATTTCCAGGCCAAATACGACGTGCCGCTGATCGGCTCCATCCGGCTGACCGACAACAGCACGCCCTTCTTCCTCAACACCCGCCTGCTCCCGCCCCGCTGGACGAAAAAGCCGTAGCGGCCGCAGCCAAGCACGCCAGCGCGCCCGTCTGCTTTGTTGATCTCATAGAATGTTATACTATAACGTTATGACATAACATTTCAGTGAGGAGCGGAAATGCGGCGGCGACTTGGTGTATCGGCATTGGCCCTGACGGCTTCCCTTTCGGCCGCGGCGCCTTCCCTCGCCCAAATGGGCCCGGCGCCGGGTCCTGCCGCAGGCTCAGGGCCCGTCCTCACCGTCCCGCCGCTCGAAGTCGTCGCCAAACAGCTCGATCGCGAACGGACCGAGATCCAGCCCAGCCTCGGCGCGACCCGCTACGATTTTGCCGCCTCCGCGATTCAGAACATTCCCCTCGGCGACAACGCCTCGCTCAATCAGGTGCTCTTGCGGGCGCCCGGTGTGGTCCAGGACGGCTTCGGCCAGATCCATGTCCGCGGCGACCATGGCAGCCTGCAGTACCGGCTCGACGGCGTGCAGCTTCCCGAGGGCCTCGCCCTCTTCAGCCAGATCCTGTCGCCGCGCTTCGCCGACTCCCTGTCGCTCGTCACCGGCGCGCTGCCTGCCCAATATGGTCTGCGCACCGCGGGCGTCGTCGACATCAACGTGAAGTCCGGCACGACCAATCCCGGCGGCGAAGCCTCGACCATGCTCGGTTCCTACAACTGGGTGCAGCCTGCCCTGGAATATGGCGGCCGCAGCGGCGCGATCGACTACTTTGCCGTCGGCCAGTACGTCAGCAACGGCATCGGCATCGAGAATCCCACGGGCTCGGCATTACCGATCCATGACAATACCGCCCAATGGTATGCGTTGACCAAGGTGACAGGCATCGTCGACGAGAGCACGCGGCTGAGCTTCATCGGTGGCGGCGCCAGCGCCCGCTACCAGATTCCCAACGTCCCGGGACAGATGCCGAACTTTACCGTGAACGGCATATCCAACCAGAACAGCTCGTTCCTCGACCAGCGCCAGTGGGAGGACACCTACTTCGGCATCGCGTCGCTGCAGAAGAGCTACCAGAACTTCAATCTGCAATTCTCGGGCTTCGCCCGCTATTCCAATCTCTCGTATCAGCCCGACGCGCTGGGCGACCTGCTCTACAACGGCATTGCGCCCTGGGCAAAGCGCACGAGCTTCGCCGTCGGCACCCAGGCCGATGCGAGCTGGAAGATCGCGGCGAACCACACGATCCGCGGCGGCTTCCTCGTACAACGCGAACGCGTCACGAGCTTCTCGCAGACCAACGCCCTGCCGCTCGTGCCCGATCCGAGCGATCCAGATGCCGAGTTCATTCCCGGCGAACAGGCCGTCGGCTTCGCCGATGGCTCCGAGCTGGTCGGCTGGACCTACAGCGTCTACCTGCAGGACGAATGGAAGGTGACGCCGACGCTCACCATGAATGTCGGCGCCCGCTTCGACGCCATCTCCGCCGCGACGACCGAGAACCAGCTCAGCCCCCGCATTAACCTGGTCTGGGAACCCGACCCGAAGATCGCCCTGCGCGCCGGTTACTCGCGCTATTTCGTGCCCGCCCCGCTCAACCAGGTGGGCTTCAACTCCATCGCCGTTCGTGCCGGCACGACGGCCGCAACCGAAGTCACACGCAACGATCCCGTGCGGGCGGAGCGGTCCGACTATTTCGACATCGGCCTCACGGTGAAGCCGGTCGACGGCCTGACCGTGGGCTTCAGCGGCTTCTACAAGTTCGCCGAGAACTACCTCGACAAGGGCCAGTTCGGCGCGCCGGTCTTCCAGACCGCCTTCAACTACGCCTACGCCCAGGTGAAGGGCTTCGAGGTCTTCGGCAACTACGACAAGGGTCCCTGGTCGGCCTACGCCAACCTCGCCTGGTCGCGGGTGTCCTCGACCAACATCAACTCCGCCCAGTTCAACTTCGAGCAGGCCGATCTCGACTATATCGCCAACCACTGGATCTTCGCCGACCACGACCAGAGCTGGACGGGATCGGCCGGCGCCGCCTACGTCTTCAATCAGGGCAGCGACTACGCGACGCGCGTGTCGGCCGACATGCTGTTCGGCAGCGGTCTGCGCACCAGTGTCGTGACCCCCAACGATACCGCGCTGCCTGTCTATGCGACGGTCAATCTCTCCGTGGCACAGAAGATCCCCCTGCCTGGGAGCAAGGGAACGACGATCCGTTTCGATGCGATCAACCTGACCAATCTCTCCTATCAGCTGCGCGACGGCACCGGCGTGGGCGTCGGCGCACCGCAGTACGGAATGCGCCGAGCCTTCTTCGTGACGCTGTCGCAAAAATTCTGACCCGGATCCGACATGATTTGGAGCGGCCCGGCGTGATAAAATGCCGACATGCCCGATCAATCCCTGCCCTTTATCGTACCGCTGAAAGGCGGTTCCAATTTCCGTGACCTCGGCGGCTATCGCACCGCCGACGGTCGTCTCGTGCGGCGCGGCACCGTGTTCCGCTCGGCCCATCTCGGCAGCCTGACCAACGAGGACCGCTCGGCCCTCGGCCAGCTCGGCGTACGCACCATCGTCGATCTGCGCGGCGTGACCGAAGCGGCCGAGACGCCGCACCTCGTCGAAGGTGTGTCGTGCCGCATCGTTGGCGCGCACATCGAACCTGGCGTGGGCGACAAGATCCGCGGTGCCGTGGCCGACGGTACGGCCAGTCCGCATCTGATGATGCAGTTCCTGACCGATCACTATCGCGACTATCCGCGGCGCTGCGCGCCCGGCTTTCGCACCCTGTTCGCCACCCTGAGCGACGGCACGCACCGTCCGTTGGTGTTCCACTGCACGGCGGGCAAGGACCGCACCGGCTTCGCCTCGGCCCTGCTGCTCACCCTGTTGGGCGTGCCGTGGGAAACCGTGATGGAAGATTATCTCCGCACCAACGAGCTGTGGACCGGCCATATCGGCCGCTATCCCGAACTCGACATCGATACCCGTGCCGCCATCATCGAAGCACGCACCCCCTATCTGGAGGCGGCCTTCGAGGTGGTGCGCGGCGATTTCGGTACGCCTGAGAATTTCGCCGAGAAGGCCCTCGGCATCGGCGGCGATCTGCGCGAGCGGCTGAAGCGCGATTTGCTGGAAGGGTGAGTTCCGCGCTACGCCTGTGCCCATGGGCGACACGCGTTACGACACTCCTGAACCTTTCAAGGTCGACATCCCCGAGCGGGCGTTGATCGACCTCGATGAGCGGTTGCGCCGGTGGCGGCCGCCAGTCGCCATTGCGGACGATGGCTCCTGGGCTTCCGGTACCGACCCGGCCTTTCTCGCCGACCTCGTCGACCACTGGCGTCACGGCTACGACTGGCTGCGCTGCCAGGAAGCGATCAACCGCTGGCCCAACTATCTCGTCGATATCGGCCCGCAGCGCCTGCATTTCATCCGCGAACCCGGCACCGAGGTCGAGGACGCACCGCGGCCCTTGCCGCTGGTGGTGACGCACGGCTGGCCGGGCTCGATCGTCGAGTTCCTGCACATCATCGATGTCCTGGCTCATCCGGAGAACCATGGCGGCGATCCGCTCGACGCTTTCGACGTCATCGTGCCGTCGCTGCCGGGCTACGGCTTCTCCGGTCCGCCAATTCGCGAGGACGGCAGCACGGGCCCGATCGGTCCGCGCGCGATTGCCGGCCTCTGGCACAAGCTCGTCACCGAGAAGCTCAACTACGGCAGGCCCTACGGCGTGCAGGGCGGCGACTGGGGCGCGGTCGTTTCCTCCTGGCTCGCCTTCGATCATCCGAAGCAGGACGAGTCGGGCGTGCTCGGCCTGCACCTCAACATGATGGGCTTGCGGCCCGGCATCGACCTCAAGACCGCCAGCCTCAGCGCCGACGAACAGGCATGGCTTGCGAAGATGGGCAGCACGCTGGACGACAAGACCGCCTACCAGCGCATTCATGCGACGCGGCCGCAGACCTTGGGTGTTGCCCTCACCGATTCGCCGGTCGGCCTCGCCGCCTGGATCGTCGAGAAGTTCCAGGCCTGGAGCGATTGCGGCGGCGATCCGCTCAAGCGCTTCCCGATGGACCTGCTGCTCGACAACATCATGGTCTACTGGCTGACCGGCACCGCCGGCACGGCGACATGGCTCTATCGCGGCGCCGCGCAGCAGAAGCCGCGCGCCCTGCCGGACGGGGCGAGAGTCGAAACGCCGACCGCCTTTGCAGCCTTTCCGGCAGACATCGCGCCGGCGCCGCCTCGGGAATGGATCGAGCGTGCCTTCAACCTGCGCCAGCACACGGTCATGCCGAGCGGCGGCCACTTCGCCGCCCTTGAGGAGCCCGAGCTGCTGGTCGAAGACATCCGCGCCTTCTTTCGGCCGCTGCGCTACGGCGCGGCGAACGACTAGGCGGGCTGGATCGCCCTCAACCGAGGCTGCCGCGCCGCAAGAGCGGCCAGCACGGCAAGGGCCGCCAGGGCACCGAACAGCAGGAGCGAATCGGTATAGGTACCGCTCCAGTCCCGCAGCATGCCGGAGACCAACGGCCCTGCCGCCTGCGCCGTCACCTGGAGCGACAACGCCACGCCGCGGATCGCGCCGTAACTCTCGCGGCCGAAATAGTCGGCCCAGGCCATGGGCAGCAGCATCATGACGCCGCCGATCCCCAGGCCAAACAGACCCGCCGGCAGGGCCGCCATCTCCGCCGACGACACGCCGATCAGGCCGAAGCTGCCGGCCGAGAGCATCACTGCCGTCACCGCCATCAGGTAACGCACCGGCCAGCGGCGCGGCAAAAGGCCGATGCCGAACGCGGCAAGCGCCGACACAGCCGACAGGAAGGCGATGATGGTGGCGGCCGCGACCGGCGAGAGGCCCCGCTCGATCAGGTGCGGCGCCTGATGCAGGCTGACGCCGGCCTGCACGGGATAGACGAGCACCGTATAGAGCGAGAGCAGCCAGAAGGCCGGCGTGCGCATCGCCTCGGCGCGCTTCCAGCGCGGCTCGACCGGCGCCTGCGTCTTGCCGTCGGACAGCCGGTCGGGCTGCAGCCCGACATCCTCGGGCCGCCGCACCAGCAGCAGCCAGCACGGCAGGAAGCCCACCACGAGCACCACCGTGCCGACCGCCACCCAGCCGGCGCGCCAGTCGCTCCCGTTCATGGCGAGCTGGGCGATCAACGGCAGCGCCACCAGCCCCGAAAGCTGGGCAAGCGTGACGATCGACGTGGCGATGGCGCGCCGCGCCACGAACCAGTTGTTGAGGGCGCTGTAGAGGCCGAGATCGTACGGCCCCGCCCACACCATGCGGGCGAAGCAGAACAGCAGATAGAAAACCGGCAGCGATTGGGTGAGCGACAATGCCAGCGCCGCCACGCCGGTGCCCGCCACGGCGAGGCAGAGGATCAGGCGTGCACCGCGGCGGTCGACAATCGGTCCAATCACCGGCGAGATGAACGCCGCCAGCAGGCCGCCCAGCGACACCGCTCCCGACATTTCCGTGCGCGACCAGGAAAAGGCCTCGGTCATCGGCACGACGAAGACGGAGAGGACGGCGACCGCCGGTCCCTGGCGGGCAAAACCCGCCAGGCAAAGACAGCCCAGGACCACCCAACCGTAGAAGAACGGCAGCCGCGGAATCAGAAACCGTGGCAGGGGTGGCGCTTGCATGCCCCTAGGCGAATGTCGCGGTCGCCTGCGCGGCGATCGTACCCTTGGGCGTCACCGTCCAGAGTTCGGCGCCCTTGCCGTCTGCCGTCGGACGGCCTACGGCCTCGAACGGCGCCGTGTCGAACAGCGGCGCCCGGGCGCGGATCGCGAAAGTCTTGATCGCGCGGCCCGGCGCGGAATCGCGCAGCAGGTCGAACAGGCATTGCTGCGCAAACGGACCATGTATGACCAGGCCGGGATAGCCTTCGGTCTCGATGCAGTAGGTGCGGTCGTAATGGATGCGGTGCGGGTTGAAAGTGATCGCCGAGTAGCGGAACAGCATCACCGGATCGGCCTTGATCGTGCGCCGCCACGGAACATCGGTGGGCGCCGCCTCGCGCACCGGCACGCCGCTCTTCTCGCCGGCCTTCACTTCTTCGCGGAACACGGTGTTGGCGACCTCGGTCACGGCGAGGCCGCGCGGCGTATAGATGCGCCGGGTCTGGCTGGTCACGATCAGGGTCCCCGTGCCGCCGCCCCTCAGCTGGACGTCGGAGAATTCCGTCTCGCGCCGGAGCTTGTCGCCCACGCGAATGTCGCCCTCGAAGGTGAAGGTCGAGCCGGCATACATGCGCCGCGGCAGCGGAATCTTGGGCAGCACGCCGCCTTCGGTCGGCAGCCCGTCCTCGGCCAGCACGTTGCGCCGCGCGTAGGAATGCAGGAAACAGAGATGCCAGCCCGGCGCAATCGGCTCACCCTCGCCGGGGACCTTGTCGTTGCGATCGAAGGTGGCGATCATCGCTTTCAGCGGCGCCTGGGTGACGACGTCCTCGTCCTCGATCTTGCGGCCGAGTTCCTTCTTCAGCGGTTCGATATCGATCGTCATGACACATCCTCCAGTGCAACCAGCAACGTAGCCAATCCCCTGTCATGATTCGCCCGCCGCATCCGCATGAAATCGAATTGTTGCCGCAGATCGAAAACGAGGCCGACCTGCGCTATCGCAAAGTCGGCCTGCAATGCGTCCTCGACATGCCGCCCCACGCCATCGCCTCGTTGGCGGAGGGTTGGCGAAACGGCCGGCTCTGGGTCGCCGTCTCGCCGCTCGGCCGTCCCGTGGGCTTCGCCTTGATGAAGCTGCCGGGCAATACCGCCTGGCTCGACCAGCTCTCGGTGCTCGATCGCTGGCAGGGCCATGGCTTCGGCTCGGCGCTGATCGATCGCACCGGCACGGCCGCCCGCGCCCTGGGCTACGACCGGCTGCATCTCTCGACCTATCGCGACGTGCCGTGGAACGCACCGTTCTATGCACGGCGCGGCTTCGAGGAACTCCCGCGCGGCGACTGGCCCCACGCCTTCCGTCTCCAGTTCATGCAGGAGAACAGCGCCGGCCATCCACCGTGGCGGCGGACGATCATGCGGCGGCTACTCGGCGGCGACCGCTAGCCCCATCTGCTCGCAGGTCGGCGCCACGTCCGACACCGTGGCACGGCGCATGTCGCGCTTGTAGCGCTGATCGTCGAACTCCGTGCCGCGATGCAGGGTGCAGCGATTGTCCCAGATCACCAGATCCTTGACCCGCCAGCGATGCGAATAGACGAACTGGCGCTGCGTGGCATGCGCCGTGAGTTCGTCGAGCAGCTTGCGCGCCTCGTCGTCCGCCATGCCGCGGATCGCGCCGGCATGGCTCGCGATGTAGAGGCTCATGCGGCCGGAATCCGGCAGCTTGCGCGCCAGCACTTGCGGCACGGGTGCGAAGGCCCGGCGTTCGTCTTCGTCGAAGTCCTTGAAGCCGAGCTTGGCGCGCGACGTCATGATCGAATGTTCCGCCACCAACCCGGCGATCCGCTGCTTGGTCGTCTCGGGCAGCGCATCGTAGGCGGCGCGCATGTCGGCATATTCGGTCTGGCCGCCGATCGGCGGGATCGAACGCGCATGCAGCATCGAGCAATAGGCCGGCAAACGCTTGAACGACGAATCGGTGTGCCACAGCCGGTTGCCGAGATTGTAGAGCCGTTGCCGGCTGTCCGCGCCGAGGACCCGGTTCTCGGCATCGAGATTACCGACATCGGCCATGTTCTCGTGCAGGCGCAGCTTGTGATCCTTGCGCGCCTTGAACACGGTCGTTTCGAGCGGACCGAAGTTGCGAGCAAATGCGAGCTGGCTCTCGTCGTCGAAGTCCTGATCGGGGAAGATCAGGATCGCGTACTTGGTGAAGGCCGCACGGATCGCCGCCAGGTCATCCGGCGCGAGAGGCCTGTTGAGCGCGACGTCGCCGACTTCCGCGACGAAGTCGGGGGTAACGGCATGCACCGAAATAGGCATGGGTCTTGTTCCTCCGCAGCCTTGTTCGTCTGGCTTTCACCTAGCGGCAATTGGAACACCGAACCGTCATTCCCGCAATTGCCGGATGGGCAATCGCAGGGCTAGAGTTTCGCACTGCCTATCAATGGGATGAAACAACCAATGCTCAAGGATCGCTACGGAAACGAACTGAGCACAAGCTCGGTCGCGGCGCGCGACGCCTATCTTGCCGGTGTCGACAGCTTGATGGCTGCGACGCCCGGCATGGATACGGCCTTCCAGGCCGCCGTGACGGCGGACGACGGTTTCGCCCTCGGGCATATCTCGCTGGCCCGCGCCAAGCAGCTCCTGGGCCGCGGACACGAGGCAAAGGGGCCGCTCGCCCGCGCCAAGGAGCTGGCCGCCGGCGCGACCGCGCGCGAGCAAAGCCAGATTGCGATCTTCGACAAGATCCTGACCGGCCAGGGCGTTGCTGCCCTCGAAGCGATCCGCGAGCACATGAAGAGCTGGCCGCGCGATGCCATGGCGCTGGCGCCGGCGACCAGCGTGTTCGGCCTGATCGGCTTCTCGGGCAAGGTCGGCCGCGAAGTCGATCAGCTCGCGATCCTCGAACCCTTCGAGAAGCACTATGGCGACGACTGGTGGTATCGCACCCAGCTCGCCTTCGCGCAGATCGAGCTGGGCAAGCTGGACGAGGGGCAGCGCAACATCGACATGGCGCTCGCCGGCTATCCGCGCAGCGCCCATGCCGCCCATATTCGCGGCCACCTTTTCTACGAAATGGGCGAACGCGCAGCGGGCCTGGCCTTTCTGAAAGACTGGATGAAGGACTATTCGCGCGATGGCCTGATGCACTGTCACAACAGCTGGCATCTCGCACTCTGGCTGATGGAAACGGGCCGACACGCCGAGGCCTGGAGCATCTACGACGATGCGCTGCGGCCCGGCGCCTCCTGGGGACCGCAAATCAACGTGGCGACCGACTGCCCGGCCTTCCTGCTGCGCGCGGAGATGGCGGGCGAAGAGCGCCAACCCGATCGCTGGAAGGAGATCGCCGACTACGCCACCAAGTGGTTCGGCAAGTCGGCCCTCGGTTTCGTCGACATGCACACCGCACTGGCCTACGCCATGGCCGGCGACAAGGCGACGCTCGCGACCTTTGTCGAAAGTCCGCGCGGCGCCACGGCGGACATGCTGCCGGCAATGGCCCAGGGCTTCGAGGCCTTCGCCGACGGCGAATGGTCCCGTGCCGCGGGCGAGATCAGGCCGCTGCTCGACACCCACGAACGGCTGGGCGGCAGTCGCGCACAACGCGACCTGCTTGAATATATCGTGACGACGTCGCTGGCGCGGGCCGGCCATGCTGCCGAGGCGCGCGAGTTGATCTCGACCCGACGGCCGCAGAACGGCAAGGGCAACGGCTTCCCGGTGGCCGGACTCTGACCTACTGCGGCGGAGCCTTGTTCAGCCCGAACTCTTCCGCCAGCAGCTCGTAGGAGCGTTTGCGCTTCTCGAAGTCGAAGCAGATCGTCACCGCCATGATCTCGTCGACCTCGTAATTGGCGGCGTGCCTTTCGAGGGCGGCGCGCACGGTCTTGGGCGAGCCAACGACCGAGCGGCGGCGCAGCGCCGGCAGCCAGCGTTCCGCTCCGGGCGCCTTGGCCGCCTCCAGCGCCTCTTCGACCGACGGCACCGGGCCGGGATTGCCGAGCGTGCGCAGCCGCATCGCCCAAACTTCGCGGCTGCGCGACAGCAGGTCGGCCTCTTCGTCGGTCTCGGCACAAAGAACGGAGATCGCCATCATCGGCGCCGGCTTCGGATGAAGCGAAGACGGCTTGAAGTGCGCACGGTAGGCGCGGGTCACACCGTCGCCGCCGTCGGGATTGATGAAGTGCGCGAAGCAGAACGGCAGGCCGAAATGCGCGGCCAGCGCTGCACTGTCGTCGCTCGATCCCAACAGCCAGACGTCGGGGGCGCTGGGCCCGATCGGCTGGGCGGTAACGCCCGTGCCTTCGTGGTTCGGCGGCAGCGCATCGTGCAGCCAGGCGACGAGATCGCGCACCTGATAGGGATACTTGTCGGGATTGCTCCAGTTCGGCTTGCCGTCCGCCAGGAGGCGCATCGTGCGCTGGTCGCTGCCCGGGGCCCGCCCGATCCCGAGGTCGATGCGGCCGGGAAACAGCGTCTCCAGCATGCGGAAATTCTCCGCCACCTTGTAGGCGCTGTAGTGCGGCAGCATCACGCCACCCGACCCGACACGCATGCGCTCGGTCAGCCCGGCGACGCGCGCGATCAGCACTTCCGGCGTCGAGCCCGCCAACGCCTCGCTGCTGTGATGCTCGGCCAGCCAGTAGCGCTCATAGCCCAGGCGGTCGCAAAGCCGGGCCAATTCCAGGGTCTCGCGCACGGCCTCCGCCGGCGTACCGCCCTTGCGGATCGGCGATTGATCGAGAACGCTGAGACGCAGCGGCAACGGCGTCAGAGGCCCTTCTTGCCCATCGCCAGGAACTTGTCCTGGCGGCGCTCGCGCAGGGTATCGGGATCGAGCTTGGAGAGTTCGCCCAGCGCCTCGCTCACCACTCGGCCCACAACGTCGATCGTCTCGTCGGGTGCGCGATGGGCGCCGCCCATCGGCTCGGGGATCACGTCGTCGATCACGTCGAGCTTCTTGAGATCGGCCGCCGTCACCTTCATCGCCTCGGCGGCGTCCTGCGCATGCGTATTGGAGCGCCACAGGATCGACGCGCAGCCTTCCGGCGTGATGACCGAATAGACGGAATTCTCCAGCATGTAGACACGGTCGGCAGAGGCGATGGCCAACGCACCGCCCGAACCGCCTTCGCCGATCACCACGCTGACCAGCGGCACGCCGAGCGAGAGACAAGTCTCGATGGAAGCCGCGATGGCTTCCGCCTGGCCGCGCGCCTCGGCATCGATGCCGGGATAGGCGCCCGGTGTATCGACCAGGGTCACCACCGGCAGCTTGAAGCGATCCGCGAGCTTCATCAGCCGCTGCGCCTTGCGATAGCCTTCGGGCCGCGCCATGCCGAAATTGTGCTTGATGCGCGATTCCGTGTCGTCGCCCTTTTGCTGGCCAAGCACGACGACGCTCCGGCCCTTGAGACGGCCCATGCCGCCCACGATGGCGGCGTCTTCGCCGAACGCACGATCGCCCGCCAGCGGCGTATAGTCGGTGATCAGCCGGTCGATATAGGCCTGCGCATGCGGCCGCTCCGCGTGGCGCGCAACCTGGACCCGCTGCCACGGCGTCAGCTTGGCGTAGGTCGCGCGCAACTGCCTCTGCACCTTGTCCTGAAGGCGCATGACTTCCTCGGCGATGTCGACATCACCCGAGTTGGGCAGGTGCCGGAGCTCGGCAATTTTGCTTTCGAGCTCTCTGATCGGCGTCTCGA
>Ga0209792_1000737_pt1 | contig 19750 bp, 22 predicted proteins | sample EBPBio142005_DNA_FD_185860 | JGI IMG/M metagenome (GOLD analysis project Ga0209792, IMG submission 185860) | Wastewater treatment Type I Accumulibacter community from EBPR Bioreactor in Madison, WI, USA - Reactor 1_6/14/2005_ DNA (SPAdes)... | ecosystem: Engineered > Bioreactor > EBPR >... | reverse complement strand
AGTGGCTGCGAACCGTATTCACCGCGCAGCCCACTTCGGCTGCAATCTTGCGCAGACTGAATCCATGCTTCCTCAATACTTCAATTTCCACATACACCTCCTTCGTAATCATCGGCGCCCAAAAAAAATCGCCGATCTTCTCAGTTCGGTGTATCAACTTTCAATCGTTGCGCTGTATCAATTTACTTCCGTTGCTGACATTCGCCACCATTGGGCTTCGGGATAATCACCCGTCGCACCGCTTGTGGCTGATAGCGACCCTCGCTCAGGGTCTGGCGGATGGCCGGCCAGTGCTCACAAGCATACGCCGGGAAGTCCTCAATGCGCAGTCCGTCGATTCCCGGTGCGCCGCGATTGGATTTCACTCGACGCCACGCCTGTTTCAGGTTGGCCGGTGAGAGTACGGCTTCCATCAAGTCCTTCCCCATACAACCTTCCTTCGGGGCGTCGTGCAAGGCTGGCTGGGCAAGATCACGCCGATCCCCGGCTCCCCCGGTCGGGTTCATTGTCGGGTTCGAGTGACTCACGGCTCCTCCTTGTCTGTTCATGTTCGGCCCTTCGCGTTACCTTTCGGTGTCGCTACTATGGCCTCTGCTGACTCCTGATCAGTCACGCTGGCGATTGCTCGCCGTCGCGCTATGGCCTTCGCTTCGCTCGCTGCCTGTTCGCTCGTCTGCGGCCGGCAGCCTCCCGCAACGCCCGGATCATTCTGTTAAGCAGCGATCCCCACTGCTTTTGCGAAACGTCGGCAATCGCTTGCCGATCAGGTCTCCCCAGGTAAGAACGCGATGTTTCCGTGCACAAGCGCTGCATTTACCTTGTCCGCCGTATCCGGTGGGCTTCGTCATGGGGTGCCAACTCGCCCGCAGACCAGGCCTTCTATGCAGTTTCTGTCCGTCGCCTCGCACTTTTGCGCTCCGGCTTCCTCCAGACAAGTCCTCACGACCTTGCCCTTGCCTTCGGCTAGTGGTTATCATGGCTTCATCATGAAGTCACGTCGGTACTCCCACAGGGGACTTCCACCCCATCACATCGCGCCCATGCTGGGCGCACACCCGGCAGTCAACCGGACGCTGCGCGATGAAGCCGCGCAGCGCCCGTTACTTCTACGTTAGGCTTCACGAACAACCACCAATGGGGGGTCAGACGAATGGATACCAAAACGCTGCTATTGATCGCACTCCTAGTCGTGTTTGCAATGCTGACGGGTTGCGCATACAACCACAAAAAGTTTGATCACCACATTGATGTCACGCACGATCAAGATGACTTTGTTGTTCAAGTGGACGACTTTGGACAGTTCTGGGACCCAGCTGAAGCCGAAAGAGCACTTACGCGGGTTTCGAGTCTTGCGAAGTCAAGAAACGTAATCGTCGTGCTCTTCGTACACGGATGGAACCATGATGCAGATCCAAAGAACGAAAACCTGGTCGATTTTCGCGAGTCCATCGTTGATACAAGACGTCGGTTGACTGACGAGAAGGCCCCCGAAAGCGCCGTGTATCGGCAATCAAGAAAGAATCTGACCGGAACCGAAGATCTTACGGTCGTGTCCATCTACGTCGGGTGGCGCGGCAGGTCTTTACCTTCGTATTTAAACTACACCACTTTCTGGGGGCGCAAAGCTGCAGCAGAGCGGGTGGGTGAGGGCGATACCCGAGAGTTCTTGCTTCGGCTCAACTCCCTCTATCGCAATCAGCAGGCAGCACGTGTCGCTGGGACAAGTAAAACGTTCATGGGCCTCGCAACGATTGGGCACAGCTTTGGCGCACAGGTTCTATTCAAGGCTGTAGCAACGGAGATTGAGAACGAACTAGTAGCGCGAACTACTGCCGCATCGAAACAAGGTGCTGGGCAGAACACCGTATCAGACCTACCGGGCTTCGGCGACTTGGTCGTTCTAGTCAATCCCGCGTTCGAAGCCATGCAGTTTGAGCGCATTGACAAGCTTTCAAATCAACTTAGCTACGGACGCCAGCAAAACCCCATTCTACTAGTCGTCTCTTCTGCAGGCGACGTGCCCAGACAAGTCTTGTTTCCGCTTGGGCGGCAGATCGATGCACTTCTCCTGAGGCCATCATTTCGGCCGGGGCAGCGAGCGCTTTGGACCCAGGCACTGGGGGAGTATGAACCAACGCGAACTCACTCTCTCACCATTACACAAGCAGATCCTGCTTTAATTCCGGGCTTTGATCCGGGCGTCTACATAAAGGACCCTTGTGCAATTGTCAATCTGGACCTAACAAATGTTCCGTCTGTTGGCGGTGTGAAGCTCACTCCAGGACCAAATCATCGGCCGAACAACCCATTCATTGTTGCCTACGCGAGCACCAGTGTCGTGCTAAACCATAGCAGCGTCTTCGAAGAAATTCTTCGAAGGTTCCTAAACGACTACGTGGCAATTGCGCAGGGAAAGAGGATGCTGACTGCATCCGATTCAATCAGCTGTAGATGAGCCGTGAAGCCTAACCCCTCCCTCAAGCTGACCCGCTACGGCAGCTTAGCTCGAACGTTGGGCGTCAAGAACAACCAATGGAGGACCGTGATGGATCAGGCGAAGCACGATTTCGGTGTCGAGAGCTACAAGCAGATTCGCGCGGAGGTAGCTGTCCTTCTCGCACGGATAGAGAACCTCTTTCGATATTCGCTCTTGGCAAGTTCGGCTGTGTTCGCCTGGGTGCTCACCCAGGCATTCTCCGTTACGGACAAGGGAGCTATCTGTCTCAAACTTCCAACTGAGGCGCTTGCGGTCGCTTGGTGGATTCCGCCAGCCTTCATAGTGCTAAGCGGCGTGATCACGCTAGCAACGCACATCAGAGTTATGCAAATGTCAGGGTTTCTAGCCAAGTGCGAAACCGCTCTCGGGCATGCGAATTTGAGTTGGGAGGCATACCTCAAGCCCAAACCGCCCATGTTCGCCACCATGACGGTCATTGCGTGGGTTTTAATGTTGTCGACTGCCGGATATTCAGCTTGCGTCGGGGCGTCTCTAAGCAAATCGGCTCCGTACTGCACAGCGAGCAAGTAAATTGACGCCCAACCTTTCAGTCAACACGGACCGTGCGAGCGGCGCTGCGCGCCGCTCGCACGGTCCGGTTACTTCAAACGTTAGCCATTTCAATGACCTCATCACACATCCGCGCAGTCGTAGAAAGCTTCTACGCCGATGTCTGGAACCGCCACGACAAGTCGAAGATTCCGGCCTTACTTCGTGACAACTTCACTTTTCGTGGCTCTCTCGGTCAGGCCAAGGTCGGCCACGAGGGGTTTGGGTCGTACGTCGATTTTGTGCACTCCGCCCTGGCCAGTTATCGCTGCGACATCCTTGATCTCGTTGTCGAGGACTCAAAGGCGTTCGCGCGCATGCGTTTTTCCGGCATCCATCGCGGCGAGTTCTTCGGCTACCAGCCAACAAGCAAACCCGTTGAGTGGCTGGGGTCTGCTCTCTTTTCGTTCGATGGAGAGAAAGTTGCTGACTTGTGGGTGCTTGGCGATGTATACGGCTTGCTTCAATTGCTCGAAAAGAATGCCAATGACTAATCGGGTAGCCGGAGGTTTCTCTCCCCCGGCTCCCACACCACCCACCGTGCGGGTCCGCAATGGGAGGTTCAACGAGTTGGCGCGCTCGACGAAGTGACTGGAGCCAAGTAGCCCTGGGCCTTGCACCACAGGGCCTTGACGCTGAGGAGGCCTTGCGCCTCCAGCCGGGCATTGGAAAGGGCCTGCTGTACCGCCGGGGTTCGCGCCATGTGCCAGTAGCTCTTGCTACTGACGCCATGCTGGATCGCGGTCTTCAGGCGGACGCCCAAAGCCAGCAGGTGGCTGATCTTCGTCCGCGGCCAGCGCCACTGTTTCCAGTAACACATGCGCACGCGGCGGCGCAGCCACTCATCCAGCTCCGGGATCGGCCGGCAATACTCGCTGATGCCAAAGTATCCGAACCAACCCCGCAGGAAGTTCCCCAGTTTGTTCAGCCGAATGGTCATGGAAATCCCCCCACTTCGCCCCGTCAGTTCCCTGACCCGGTGCTTGAAGTTCGCCAGCGCCTTGTCGCTCCAGCGTATCTTCGTGCCGCGCAGGGTGAATCCGAGGAAACGGCAGTCACTCATCGGCGCCACCTTGCTCTTGGCAGGATTGACCTTGAGTTTGAGGCGGGTCTCCAAATAACGCGTGAGATTGTGCATCACGCGCTCCCCGGCCCGCTGGCTTTTGACCAGAATGACCCTATCGTCCGCGTAGCGGGCAAAGCGACGTCTGGGGCGTGCGCCACGACCAGCATGACATCCCGGCGTGGTTGCTGGGTGCCGCAGCCTCGGACATGGGCGATGCTCAGTGAGCTCGGAGACCAGCGATAGCCTGCCGAGGACGCCTTCCAGTCCTCCGAGACACGCAGGGTAACGCGTAGCCTGTTTGTCCGTGCTTTTGTCCGTGCTTTTGTCCGTGCTCTTGTTCGTGCTCTTGTTCGTGCTTGCCCGTGCTTTGCCTCGACTGTGCCGTTGGAGAGCGAATTGCCGTGCAACACTTCACCCCGGTTTTCCGCAAGGTTTCGGCTATCGTCTGGACAAAGCAAAGTTCTGAGCAGCGCCAAACGGAATTTGAGCAGGCTCTCGTCAGCGTTCCGGAATTGGCATCGCAAAGCAACCCAGCGTGGTTCAGCGCTGCCGCTATTCGTCTTATCGCGGGGAGAGCGAGTGCACAAGGCTGCTTGATCGCTGCGAAGCCACGGCTGACACCTGCCAAGTCATCGGAAGGCGGGCATTTCCCGTCTCGGTTAACCTGCATCAAGGCTGCATGTCGCCGGCGCCTGTACAATGGTTCGCCCGTGCGTCCGCGCCGCCCACCGGAACCTCGCCGGCGCTGCCACCGGATGCGCTGCGCGCGCTGCGCGTCCTGTCACCCGGCCGCCGTTCGCCCACACCATCGGAAACCATGAAACTACTCACCACCCTGCTCCTCTCCATCGCCCTGCTGCTGCCCGGTTGTTCCGGCCCGCCTGCCTTCAAGTCGACCGACATCACCGGTTCCGACTGGGGCAAGGAGTTCGCCCTGACCGACCCGCAGGGGCAGGCGCGGCGTCTGGCCGACTTCAAGGGCAAGGCGGTCGTGCTGTTCTTCGGCTATACGCAGTGTCCCGACGTTTGTCCGACGACGCTGGCTTCGATGCGCGACGTCCTCGCGCGCCTCGGTGACGACGCCAAGCGCGTCCAGGTGGTTTTCGTGACGCTCGATCCGGTGCGCGACACGCCCGAGGTGCTGGCCGAATACGTCAAGGCGTTTCACCCGAGCTTCATCGGCCTGCACGGCGACGAGGCCACGACGGCAGCAGTGGCCCGCGACTTCAAGGTTTTCTACGCGAAGCAGGCGGGCAGCACGGCAGGCAGCTACAGCATCGACCACTCGACCGGCAGCTACGCCTTCGACCCGCAGGGTCGACTGCGGCTGCTCGTCCGTCACGGCGAGACGCCCGACAACGTCGCCGCCGATCTGAAACTGTTGCTCGCCGGAAAATGATCCTTGAGGACACCTGACATGAAACGCTTGTTCGTGCTGCTCGTGCTGTTCGCCTTTCTTTCCCTGCCGGTCACTGCCGCGCCGACCAGCGACCAGATCAATCTGGACATCGGCACGCCGCCGGTGGTGGTGGTCAAGCACAGCCTGGCGCAGCGCGCCTCGCGGCTGGTCCGCTTCTACGACGCAGGCGTCATCGGGCTGGGGTACGACGGCATGGTCAAGCTGCGCGATGGCAGCCGGCTGACGCTGCCGCAACGACAGATCGCCGAGAAGCTCATCGACAACGAGAACCCCGATCGCAATTCGCTGATCTATGCGCTCGCCGAAGCACAGGGCGGCAAGGCCGCCGAGCCTGCCGCGCGCGAGGCGCAGGTCAGGCGCTGGAAGGAGCAGTTCCACGCCGGCTGGTGGATCGAGGATGCCAAAGGTAACTGGAGCCAGAAGCCGTGATGTCCGCCTGCCGCCTGACCGGCTGCGGCATCTTGTCGCAGAGCGGTGCGCAGGCGCCCGTCTATAATCGCCATCCCGCAACGAACAAGGAGTATGGAGTGAAAGCAATCCGAAACCCGCTGGCCATCGCCATCCTGCTCGGCGTTTCGACGGCGGCATTGGCTGCCGATGTCGAGGTCAGGGAGGCCTGGGTGCGCGGCACGGTGAGCGGCCAGCAGGCCACCGGTGCCTTCATGGAGATAACCAGCAAGTCCGGCGCGACGCTCGTCGGCGCGGCCAGCCCGGCCGCCGCCATCACCGAGATTCACGAAATGAAGATGGACGGCGGGGTGATGAAGATGCGCGCCATCACCCGCCTGGCATTACCTGCCGGCCAGCCGGTGCCGCTCGGCCCCGGTGGCTACCACGTGATGCTGATCAACCTGAAACAGCCGCTGAAGAAGGGCGATTCGGTGCCGCTGACGCTGCAGGTCGAGGGCAAGGACAAGAAGATCGAGGCCGTCGAGGTCAAGGCTGAAGTGCGCGAGTTGGGCGCCACCGCGGCGCCGGCCAGCGCACACAAGCACTGACTGGCGCCAGAGCGGGTCGGCCGGTCGTCGCTGGGGTGAGGCCGCAGGTCGTCACCCGACCGGCGGCCCCGGCAACACGGCTCAGCGACGCAGGAGCGTCGCCACCGCCGCCAGCAGCATGGCGGCGCAGGCTCCATGGCTGATCGCCATCCAGAGGTTGAAACCACTGAGCACCATCAGGCTCCCCAGCGCGACTTCGCTGGCCAGGAGGAGCAGCAGGGCGACTGCCGCCTGGCGCCGCGTCGGATCCGCGAGCGCCTGCACACCGGCGCTGCCGAGCACGAGCAGCGTTGCGAGAGCAGCGTAGCGATGCAGGAGATGCAGCGTCATGCCGCCCGGATCGCCGGCAAGCGGCGGGCCGGTGAGAGCGGCGAACGGCCGCAGGCTGGCCCAGCCAGCCGCCACAGGCCACCAATTGCCCCCACAATCGGGAAACGAGGCGCAGGCCAGCGCGGCATAGCCGGCGCCGATCAGAGCGCCGAGGACGACGGTCAGCGACAGCAGGCCCGCGCCCAGACGCAGCCGCAATGTCGGCGGTGTCGCCGTGTCGAGCAGCGAGCGCGGTCGGGCCGCCAGCACGACTCGCCATGAGAAGGTCACCAGCCCCAGGCCGCCCATGATGTTGAGGAAGCTGACCAGCGCCAGCCGCGGATCGGAACTCCAGATGCCGAGTGCGGAGAGGACCAGCATCAACAGCAGGAGAAGGGTCGCCGAACGACCGGCCGACTCGACTGCGGGACGGCGCAGGCACTGCCAGGCGAGGTAGCCGGCGAAGAGCAGCGACAGCGATGCCGTGGCGCGGTGCAACAGGCGGACGAACCCGAAATGCAGGGCCTGCGGCTCACCGGCCAGCAGTTGCCCATAGCAGGCGGGCCAGTCGGCACAGCCGAGACCGGCGCCGGCAAGCCGCAAGTGAGCGCTGAGGACCACAACCAGTAGCGACAAGGCGCTGAGCAGGAGCGCCGTCGTCCGGATATTCCGCAGGCGCAGCGCCTGACTCGCAATCACGAAGCGTCGCCTGATGCGGGCGCCACCCGGAGTTCGTGGTTCAACCAGAGCAGGACCCCGAGAACGACCATCGCACCGCCCTGATGGGCGGCGCCGAGGCCGACCGGAACGAGCAGCAGCAGCGTCGCGATGCCGAGCAGGATCTGGGCGAACAGCACCGCCACGAGCAGCGTGGCGGCACGCCGTGCGGCGGCGGAGACGCCTGCCGCACGGATCTTCCACCAGAACCATGGCACCAGGAAAGCGAGCAACCAGGCGCCGAGGCGGTGATCGAACTGGACCAGTGCCATGTTGTTGAAGAAGTTGAGGTACCACGGCTCGATGATGAAGCTCTCCGGCGGCAGCACGTGGCCGTTCATCAACGGGAAGGTGTTGTAGGCCTTGCCGGCGCGGATGCCGGCGACGAAACCGCCACTGACGACCATGTAGGCGACCAGAATCGTCAGCCAGAAGCCGCCGCGCTGCAAGCCCCGCAGTGCCGCGTCGGCGGTGTGGCGGGCGCGCTCGGCGAGCAGGCCGAGAGCCAGCCAGAACATGGCGATGAAGATCAGGAAGGCCAGCGACAGGTGCGCCGTCAGGCGGTAATGACTGACGCGCGGATCATCGATCAGGCCGCTCTTCACCATGTACCAGCCCATCGCCCCTTGCAGGCCGCCGAGTACGAAAATCCCAAGCAGCTTCGGCAGGAGTGGCGGGGCAATCTTGCGGCGCAGCCAGAAGTAGAGGAAGGGCAGCAGGAAGACGACGCCGATCAGCCGCCCGAGGACGCGGTGCCAGTACTCCCAGAAGAAGATCCCCTTGAATTCGTCGAGCGTCATCTGGTGGTTGACCTGCTGGTATTCCGGCGTCTTCTTGTATTTCTCGAAGGTTTCGTCCCACTCGGCCTGATCGAGCGGCGGGATGACGCCGACGATCGGCTGCCATTCGACGATCGACAGGCCGGAATGCGTCAGGCGCGTAACGCCGCCGACGACCAGAATGGCGAAGACCATGGCGCTGCAGACCAGCAGCCAGAGCGCGATTTGTCGGCGAGCGACTTTATCCATGTCGGGAACCAGGAAAGCGGGAAAGGGGGCCAGGCGCGGATTATATGCTCTTTGATAGGCCGTTCGTGCGCTCGATCGGCTGCGACCATTGGCCGCACCGGCGGCCCTGCGACGCCCATCCCTGCTGGTTTTGCCGCTGACCGCGGTCTTTCCGCGTTCTTGACGTGCATCAAATCAATCAGGCACCCGCTGCAGGTATTCTTCGGCCAATTGTGCCCCGAAAGGCCAAGGAATTCGACGTTTGACCGCAACTTAGCAACTTACCATGCGCCGCGCGCGCCAATCAGTGATGGGGGATACAAAGATGGCCGACCAAAACGATGACGACATTCCGTTCATGCAGAAGCTGCTGGACAACCACTTTCTGCTGCTGTTTCTCGGCGTGGCGTCACCGGGCTTGCTCTACATCCTGTGGGGCATCATCGACATCATGAACACGCCGGTCGCCCGCTAGGCCAGTCATTCACATCAGGGAGAAACAACTATGAGTGCAATTCTGCCGCCGTCCGATCGGCTATGGTGGAAGCAACCCATCGACAAGGTCGAATGGGCGTGGATCGCGATCGCCTTCGTCTGGGGGATGGTCATGTTCGTGATGATGATCTATTGGCACATCTACGGTAAGCAGAACCTCTCCAACGAGGCCTACAAGACGACCCCCGAGATGTTCGCGGCCAAGGCCGAGAAGTTCATCGCCGAGAACACCATCCGTACCGAGACCGACCAGAACATTCCCGTGGTCAAGGTGCCGGCCGGCGGCGATGGTTACCTGATCGCCCGCCTGTGGGCCTGGTACCCGATCCTCGAACTCGAGAAGGGCCAGACCTACAAGATCCACCTGTCGTCGATGGACTACAACCACGGCTTCTCATTGCAACCGGTCAACATCAACATCCAGGTGATTCCGGGTTACGAGCATGTGGTCAAGATGACACCGACCAAGGCAGGAACCTACGCCATCGTCTGCAACGAATACTGCGGCATCGGCCACCACTCGATGCTCGGCCGTATCTACGTGAAATAAGGGGGGAACAAACAAGATGGCAACAACCTACCGTACCTGTCCCGTCTCCGGACTGCAGTTCGAGGACCAGGCCGAGAAACTGATGCGCTGGAACGCCGTCGCCGGCGTCCTCTGGCTGCTCGTCGGCGGCATCACCGCCCTGCTGGTCATCCTCACGCGCTGGCCGGCGATCAAGCTCCTGCCGGCCGACCAGTTCTACCTGATTCTGACTGCCCACGGCATCGACATGCTGATCCTGTGGATCCTCTTCTTCGAGATGGCCGTTCTCTACTTCGCTTCGTCGACCCTGCTCCGCTGCCGACTGGCGACGCCGAAGATCGCCTGGCTGGGCTTCTGGCTGATGGTCGTCGGCGGCATCATGACCAACGTCGCCATCTTCCAGGGCGAATCGAGCGTCATGTTCACCTCCTATGTGCCGATGCAGGCGGCCCCGCACTTCTACCTCGGGATCATTCTGGTCGCCGTCGGTGCGCTGCTCGGCACCGCCGTGTTCTTCGGCACGCTGGTCGTCGCCAAGAAGGACAAGACCTATCAGGGCTCGCTGCCACTGGTGACATTCGGCGCGCTGACCGCCGCGATCATCGCCACTTTCACCATCCTCGCCGGCGCCGGTATCCTGCTCCCGACCTTCTTCTGGTCCGTCGGCCTGATCAAGGAAATCGACGCACAGTTGTACCGCATGGTGTGGTGGGGACTGGGGCACTCTTCGCAGCAAATCAACGTCGCCGCACACGTCTCGGTCTGGTATCTGACCGCGGCCGTGATCTTCGGCGCCAAGCCGCTGTCCGAGAAGGTGTCGCGCTTCGCCTTCCTGCTCTACATCCTCTTCCTGCAACTGGCGAGTGCGCACCACCTGCTCTCCGACCCCGGCATGAGCGCCGAGTGGAAGGTGCTGAACACCTCCTACTTCATGTACTTCGCGGTGATGGCGTCGATGATCCACGGCTTCACGGTTCCCGGTGCGATCGAAGCCGCGCAGCGGCGCAAGGGCTACACCAACGGCCTGTTCGAGTGGTTGCGCAAGGCCCCCTGGGGCAACCCGGTGTTCTCCGGCATGTTCATCTCGCTGGTCAGCTTCGGCTTCCTCGGCGGCATCTCGGGCGTCGTCCTCGGTACCGAGCAGATCAACATGCTGATGCACAACACCTTCTACGTTCCGGGCCACTTCCACACCACGGTCGTCACCGGCACGACGCTGGCCTTCATGTCGATCACCTACCTGCTGGTTCCGGTCCTCTTCCGCCGCGAGATGATTCTGCCTAAGCTGTGCCAGATCCAGCCCTACCTGTTCGGCATCAGCATGTCGGTGCTCGGCCTGGTGATGATGGGCGCCGGCACGCTGGGCGTCTCGCGCCGGCACTGGGACATGGCCTTCTCCGGCGCACCGTTCCAGTATGAATGGCCGGGTGCCGCCTACCTGATGATGGGCCTGACCGGCATCTTCGGCGTCATCGCGGTGATCGGCGGCGGCCTGTGGATCCTGCTCGTCGTCGGTTCGCTGCTGTTTGGCAAGAAGCTCGACGGCGGCAAGGTCTCCAACCAGCCGACACCGATCCCGCCGAGCACGCAGGCCGCGTCGGCGGTGGCACACGGCAGCGACCATGTCGGCGTTCCCGGCACCGTGGTCCTGGCACTGCTGCTCTTCGTCTGCTTCGTCCTCTACTACTTCGTCAACTGGAAGTACCTGTCCGAAGTCTGGCTGCTGAGCTGATCCGGCAATCTCCCCCGCGCCGCCGGCGTGGGGGCCTGCCTCAATCGGGCCTGGAGTACAGGCTCGATTCAAGCAGGCCTGACCCCGAACCGATCGTCCCATCGTTTTTCAACTGATCGCCAAGCTATCGACGCCAATGCAATCCACACTCCCATCGAACAGCACCCCCGGTTTTCCCTTCCGTGCCATTCTGGGCGTCTTCAAGCTGCGCATCGGCGTCGTCATCACCTTCACCGCGCTGGCCGGACTTGCGGTCAGCCCGGGGCCTGCCCTGAGCCTGCTGCAACTGCTGGTGCTGACCTTGTCGGTGCTGGTTTCGTCGGCCAGCGCCGGCGCCTTCAACCAGTATTACGAACACGACAGCGATCACCTGATGGCGCGTACCAGCAAGCGCCCCTTCGTCACCGGCGAACTCCGCCATGGGCCGATCTGGCTGCTGGTCATCGGCGCCCTGATGGCGCTGTCGGTCGGCAGCGCCTGGCTCGCCCTCAACGCCTGGTCGGCGCTGTTCGTCTTTCTCGGCGCCTTCTTCTACGCCATCGTTTATACGGTGTGGCTGAAGCGGCGGAGCTGGCTGAACATCGTCTTCGGCGGTCTGGCCGGGAGTTGGGCGGTACTGGCGGGGGCGACCGCCGCCGACCCGCAGCCTGGCGGCGTGCCGCTGGCGCTGGCACTGGTGCTCTTTCTGTGGACGCCGCCGCATTTCTGGAGCCTGGCGATCGCTTTCCGCACCGATTATGAAGCCGCCGGCGTACCCATGCTGCCGGTCGTCGTCGGTGACCAGCGGGCAGCGAACACCATCTTCTTCAGCACCCTGGCGCTGGTTGCCGCTTCCTTGCTGCCGCTGGCCTTCGGCCTTGGCGCGATCTACTTCGCCGGCGCCGCCGTCGGCGGCTTCCTGTTCATCCAGAAGGCCTGGCGGCTGACACGCGACCCCAACCGCAAATCGGCCATGGTGTGTTTTCATGCCTCGCTGATCCAGTTGACGCTGGTCCTGCTGGCCGCCATCGTCGACACCCAACTCCGGTTCTGATCCCCGACAGGCAGGTTTCCGCGATGGCTCGGTTTGCTCGCGCGCTGGTCGCGTCGATTCTCTTTCTCGCAGTCAATCCGCTGCTTGCCGACACTGACGTCGCCGAGAAACCCAAGCTCACGGCGCGTCCGCAGGGCGTCAACAGCGGCCTGGCGCTCACCGCCCTCGATGAAAAAGCGGCCTTCGCGCTGTCGCAGAGCGCGATTGGCAAACGCGTAGGCGACTTCGTCCTCCTCGACCGCGAAGGGCAACCGGTACAACTGGCGCGCTATCGCGGCAAGCCGCTGCTCGTCAGCTTCATCTATACCGCCTGCTTCCAGGTCTGTCCGACGACCACCCGTAACCTGCAGAAGGCCGTCCAGAATACCGTCGACGTGATGGGTGCCGACCGTTTCAACGTCATCAGCATCGGCTTCAACCAGCCTTTCGACTCGCCAGCGGCCCTCAAGGACTTCGCCAGGCAATACGGCATCCACCTGCCCAACTGGGAGTTCCTGAGCCCTGCCCCGGCGATCGTCGGTGAACTCACGCGCGAGTTCGGCTTCAGTTTCGTCGCCACGCCAGCCGGGTTCGACCATCTCAACCAGATGACGATGGTCGACGCCGAAGGCACGATCGTGCGCCAGGTCTATGGCGAGAAGTTCACTGCCGAGGATCTCGCCGAGCCGCTCAAGGTGCTGATCGCCGGCTCGGCCATCCCACGCGAAGTGGGCACGCTCACCGAGATCATGGAACGTGTCAGGATCATCTGCTCGATCTACGATCCGCTGACCGGCCGCTACCGTACCAACTACTCGCTGTACTTCCAGTTCGCCGGCTTCCTGACCTTTGTCGGCTTCATGATCTACCTGTCGGTCAACTTCTGGAAAAACCGACGTCGGGGCACGCCAAAAACCCCCTGAAGGATCTGGCCGCTGCCACCAGCGCTTGCGGCGTCCGCCCGTCACCGCGGCCACGCAAAAGACCTTGCTTCCCGCGTGCCATCGTCTACACTGCATTTAATTAATTCCCTTTCTTGCTCTTCGACCGAAGCAGGCGCGGCGACCACCGCGCCCGGCTTGGCGTTGGACATTCGCATCGGCGGGCTGCCGGCGATAACCCTCGGCACAGGGAGTTGTCGGGTGATGGCGAGTGCAACGTGTGGAATCCACGGGAGATGCCCTTGGCCGGCGGTTCGCCGGGTGTCCCTCCCATTGACCAATCGGCCTGCATCGGCAAGGCCGGAAAGGAGCGTGACAAATGCCTCTCATCATGCACGGCAACTGGACAGTTGCAGTCAAGGAGAAACATGCGGCTTTTGCGCAGCGTTTCATCATCAGCGGCGCGACACACGGCAATGGCACCTACGTGGCGCCGCATGCGCCGGTCTATGTGACCGGCAGCATCTGGTCGGTGCGCATCCAGAGTGACCCCGGAGGGTCATCCTGGGCTGATTCGGAGTACCAGATCACCTTCCCGGTAAAGTCGGCCGGGCAGTACCAGTTTGATCTCCAGTCCAATGACGTGTGGGGCGGCGACGCAGACTTCAACGACCTGGTGTTGACCTTCTCCACCCCGGTTACCGAAACCGATTTCCTGATCTATGGGCACGTGAGCAACTACAGCGGTTGCGCCTACAACCCCTGTTATCCCGGCTACATCTACCTCGAGAGTGCCCTCGCCCTCGCCAAGGCGCGTCGCTTCCCGGTCCTGCGCCAAGCGATCGAGCTGCTGTATCCGCAAAGCATCCCACCGCAGCGCATCCCGCTGCCGGATCCACCGCCCGAGTTGCCGGCCGCGCTGCTGAGCGGGCAGGCCTACACGCCGGTGCTGATCCCGGTGCAGGGCAAGACCTATACGCCGGTCAAGCGGGCGCAGGTGATGAGGACGGTGCCGGTCGAGCAGGCAGCCGATAGCGGCAGCGAATCTACTGCCGCTGCCGGAACGACCCGGGTTCCCGTGCGCACGGTCGAAGTGGCTCAGGCCGTGAGCGCCATTGCCGCCCTGGACAAGGTTGCCCTCGGCCGATTGCTGGACATCGGCATCCGCAACTGCCAGACCGAGTCGCTCGTCAATGCGGCGCTGCGCTTCCTGGAATACGACCGTACGCTCGCCGAACTCGGAGGTGGCCAGTACACCGGCGAAGGCAACCGCGAGGAGCTTGGTCAGGCCAGCACCGACCGCAATGGCAACTACATCTTTCGCTTCAGCCGCAGCCTGGCCCAGTTGATCGACGAAACCAATACCGACGTCGCCCTCGGCGAGAACGAGGTTCTCGAAGCCATGCCGGACCTGATCATCCAGGTACTCGGCGCTACCCTGCCCGGGGGCACGCCGTACGAGACCGCGCCTTACTGGAACGTGCCGCTGGTCAAGCGCCTGAACATCTGCATACCGTCCAGCTACTGGCATACGCCCACCGGTTGCCACGGCAAGCCGATCTCGCACATCGGCTTCATCCCGGTCGGCAAACCCTCAACGGTTACTCTGGACAGCGATGGCCGCGTGACCTGCACCGACACCTCGAAGATCGACATTCCGCAGACCCAGTGTGCCGCCTGGTGGGGTGCGCTGCGCATGAGTGCGTGCATCGGCAAGTACGACCAGGTGCCGCATTTCACCCTCGAGTATCGCGCGCGACGACCCGACGGCAGTTGGACCAACTGGAGCATCTATCAGGAGGCCCTGATGCTGGATAACTGGAAGACCCTGGTGAACGAGTGGGTTGCCACCAAGGCGGGCCCCTTCATCCACAATCTCGAACTGGTCAAGGGGCAACCCAAGCAGGACGTCCTGGCCTACAACAATATCCAGGGCAACATGGACTGGTCCGGCCCGGACTGGTTCATCAAGGCCGTCATCCCAAGCTGGGTGTATTCGTACCAGGGCGGGCCGGGCAGCGTGCAGTTCCGCCTCAAGGCCTACGGCCCGGATGGCAAGCAAGTCCAGCTGTGGAGCGATCCGGTGACCTCGGCGCCGCTGTATCAGGACAGCATCCGGCTCTATGTCGACCATACCGGCCCCGAATTGAACTTCAAGGAGGTGACCATCGGCACAGCCACCACGAATCCATGCCCTCTGTTCACGCTGACGGGCAGCGAGTTGGTCAATGCAAGGCTTGATCTGAAGTTCAAGGCCGTCCAGCGTCAAGGTTTTCTCGGCGCCTACACCTTGAGCGTCACCAAGTGCAATACGCCCAACTTCCCGCTGGAAGACTTGGCATCGGCACATCCCCTGCACCTCGACTACCTGGCCGGCCCACCGCCCTGCGGCGATCTGTTCGGCACGCTGTTCGGCGTCGATGTGGATGCCGACGTGAACGACCATGTCGCGGTGCAGCTCAATCCGCCGGGCAGCTCTCCATGGCTCGGGCCCGACGAAACGTTGTCGAGCTTCACGCTCAACCTGAGCGCAAGCGTTCGCCGCACCGATGGCCACAGCAGCAATTACCCCGTTTACTACGGGCCGCTGCAGTACAACCTGGTCATTCAGCGCGGTTCATGAGGTCGCGCGATCGGCATGCAGCAGACAAGTGAGGCAGCCTGGCTCTTCTTCTGCGTCGCGACGCTGGCCGTCTGGCGTCTGACGCATCTGCTACACGCCGAGGATGGTCCGTTTGACGTATTCGTGCATTTGCGCCGTGGCGCGGGAGGGGGATTCTTCGGAAAGCTGCTGGGCTGCTTCTATTGTCTGAGCCTGTGGACTGCCGCCCCGGCCGCCTGGCTCCTCGGCGGCGACTGGCGGCAGTGGCTCTTGTTGTGGCTGGCGCTGTCCACCGCTGCCATACTGGTCGAACGCCTGCATGCCGGACTGTTGGCCCGCGAGCAGGCCTTTGGCCTGCCAGCCATCTATTCGGAAGACGCGGCGACACCTGAAGAGGGAGCGGATGGGCTGCTGCGGAAATAACCGTGCTGCACCCGGGCCACCAGGAGCGGCGACCGCCACACGTCCTGGCAGCGCGACAGCGGGACAGGCCCAGCAGCGCGTGGTCGCTGCCGTGGTCCACTTCCAGTACATGGGGAACACGGCCTTGAGCGCACGCGGCATGTTCTCCCGCCGCGTCTATCGGTTCGCCGCTCCGTTGGCCGTGCTGGAGGTGGACGCGCGCGATGCACCGAGCATGGCAGCGGTACCCCTTCTGAGAAGGGTCAAGGCACCGGGATAGCCGCAACTCGCCGGGCGAGACGGATCCCTGCGATCTGATCCGCCACATCGCCTTTGGTCAGAAGCCGCTCACCCGCTGCGAACGCGCCGTGCTCATGGCCAGCCTGCGCGAACTGGTGCGGGAGATGGAACTCCTGCTACTGCAATCGCATCGAGGGCCAGAGCACCCATCCGCACACCATCAGGCGCGCCCTGCGGCAAGACTTCTCCGACCAGCCTGAAGTTGCGCGCCTGCAGCGTGTCGCCCTGGCGCACATCGAAGCCGAACGTCAGCTCGAAACCGCTGTCGCCGCGGGCACGCCGGCGCTCCCGGTCGCCTTCGTCCAGCAAGCCCATGCCGCGCTCTACGGCCGGCTCGCCGAAGCCGACCGCCTCACCGCCCAAGGTCAGCCCATCGCGCCCGGTGCACTTTGCCTTCCCGCTCGACGCCCTGCAGCTCCTACTACCCGTGCTCTACCCGGAAGCCGCCAGCCGCCCATACTTGGGCGATTTCCCGGAATCACAATACCGAACCACTGGCGTGGCGACTTGTTTTGCTGGACGTAAGCCCGGTCTACTGCCATGACTCTTGGTATGGCGTTTTTGCGGAAATTACCTAAGGTCCGTTGCGAGGTGGTCGGGGTACCCGAGGAGGCACAGGAGTTCCGTACCAAGGGCGAGATCGCCCCTAGAGGTGGTGATACGCCGGAGGCGGGAAGGCTTCCACTTTTCGTGCATTGGCTTTGATGGGGGCTACGGGCACTTGCCCTTGCTACTTCGGAAACGGGATGGCGATAGAAAGCGCTTCTTCGCTGAGGTGCATTCGGATCAAGCGGTCCATCTCCAAGATCCGGCACCCACCGTGGCCGAGCGACGTTCGTCAAAGGGTCGGGCGCCACGTCGGCTTCGGACCGCGGCAGAGCCTATGATAGGGACTGACCAGGCGGCCGCTCCGCCGGCATCAGCCGGACGCCGCTTGTTGTTTCGTGACGGCGAGAAGGGCCGGGGCCATGGCCGACTATCTGACCCAACGAATGTCAGCTACGTCGTTGGCAGGCCAGGCACGATCACATGGTGCTGGTCATGATCGCCACCATGTTTCTGGCCAAAGAGCGCATGGCCCTTCGCGATACGGCTGACTTGCTCTCCTGCCGCAACCTCGTAGAGATCATGCGCCACCGGTTGCCCACCAACATCACGGCTGACGAAGACCTCGCCATATCCATTACCGAGAGGCATCAGCGGCAGCGCCAGGCAATGCAGTCGGCCTTTCGACGGCATGCCGGGATGCCTTCGGCATCAGATTGAAATGCAAACAAACAAGGTAGAACGAGACGAATTTGCAGTGCGCGAGGTGCACCACACGCAGCCGTCGTTCGTCGAAAAATTTTACAGATCACCGCCCGCCCCCCGTCAGAATCGCTCTGGAGTCTCCAAGTGGTTGTTTTCTTGCGAACCGTCTCAACATGGCATGTTCTGTGCTTTTCATTCGCTGTGACCCGGGAAGAGAACCTCAAATGTATCGGCGGCGCGCTCCGACGTCCGCAGACCGCAATTCGAGACGACCAGCGGGGCCGTCCACAGAACCTCCAGCCAAGGACCCTTTCTCCATGAAAATTATGCGTACGAAAAACCTAGTTGCCGCGATCGCCAGCGTCGCGGCTCTTGCCACGGGCAGCGCAGCACACGCAGCCTTCCAATACACGCTGAACAGCATCTTCGGCGACGGCCTGCCGGACTTCGTTCTGACGGTCCCAACCCTGATCTCGAGCGATACGACCTTCCAACTGACGGACTTCGACTCGATCACTCTGCCCAGCGGCGAGACCGTTCTGTCAGTCGCTATCCGCTCTCCTCTGGGCGGCCCCGAAATTGACTTCAACATTGCATCGGGATCTTTTGGTTACTTTTGGGTGACTACGGATGCGTTTGTCGGCCCGGGGACGTATTGCGCAGGATTCCGCGGCTGCACCGACACTGCCGCCATCATGACCATCACTGAGACGGGGACGGTCCCGGAACCCGGGAGCCTCGCTCTGCTCGGTCTAGGCTTGGCAGGCCTCGCAACGTGGCGCAAGCGGCGTTGAGGTCAAGCACACCGTAGAAGCCCGCCCGGCGCGGGCTCTTTACGCTGCGCCAGAGCGCGGCGGGAGTCTGCGATGTTGGCTTGGCCAGCTTGGCCACAGTATCTCCTTTCTCGTAGACCGTGCGGCTCAGCTCGACGACGGGATGAGCCCCTTTCCAGGCCATGCTCTTGGCCCACTCCAGCATCGTTCGTGTGTCGGTCGGCTTGGCGCCGTTCCAGTGCCTTATGTGTGTGACGCGAGTTCACTCCTCGGGGGCTTGACACTCCCACCACGCGTAGAGATTGTCGATGATGAAATCGCTGGTCTTCGCCGAGCTTCCGAAGCACAGAGGGAGGGATCACTGTCTTCATTGACGACACCAAACGGGGTGTGCTTTTCCTCGCATCCCATGTCGTGGTCAGTCGCCCGGTTGTCACCCCGCGTCTTGCCACCGCGCGAGTACTCGCCACTATTCACCGTCGCCTTGCCGTCCATGCTCAAGCGCATGACGGCTTCGTCTTGGCAATCGCGGTCACGTCCCCGGATATTGGCGAGGATGGCGTCGGTTTCAGGGAGTTTTCTTGGGGTTTGGCCTTGAGCACCGGACGCAACCGGTACCCGTTGCGGTTCAACACTTCCGACACGCCGCTTCGGGAGGGCAGCACATCGTCCGCAAATCCCTGCGCCCGTAGCTGCTCGATGGCGGCCTCGGCTCTCAGGCGGGTGAACGACAAGGTCGTGCGAGACGTCGGATCTTGTTGGGCATGACTTTCCGCCAGTGCCCACAGGGCCTGCGCCACCTCCGGGTGTTTCTTCTCTGACAACCTCGCACCGCAACAGAGCGTGTGGAGCCCCAGGCAAACGATACCGGTACGCTTCTCATGCCGACCGAGTTGCACGGCCTGCCGACTCCAGCCGAAAACGTCCTCGGCACGCCGAGCACTGCCGCTACAATACTTCAACGCCATCGCCGCCTGAAACGCCCTGCGCCTCGGCCCCGTCATCTTGCTCGCCGCAAGTCGGATATCGTCGAGGTGGACGGCTTCAAGAGAAACCTGCCTTTCAGCTACCGTGGTGACCCCCTGTTACGTCCCGCGATATCTGGAACTCTTCAACCCGAGCCATTCGAGGTTGAGATGATGGCAAAGTCCCACGCTGACGCCGGAAGAAGAGGTTCCGGCGTCAGCGTGGGACGAGAGGGCTAGAAGGG
>Ga0209792_1000736_pt1 | contig 19761 bp, 15 predicted proteins | sample EBPBio142005_DNA_FD_185860 | JGI IMG/M metagenome (GOLD analysis project Ga0209792, IMG submission 185860) | Wastewater treatment Type I Accumulibacter community from EBPR Bioreactor in Madison, WI, USA - Reactor 1_6/14/2005_ DNA (SPAdes)... | ecosystem: Engineered > Bioreactor > EBPR >... | reverse complement strand
CATGTCGCTGTTTGCGACTGCCATGCTGGCAAACGCCCAGGAGAAGGTCACCATCCAGATCGACGGCGCGGCCGTTCCCTACTACCTGCCGCTCTACGTCGCCCAGAAGGAAGGCTACTTCAAGGAACAGGGCCTTGAGGTCGAGTTCCTCTACGCGAATGCCGCCGACATTCTGAACAATGTCGCCGCCGGCAATGTGCAGTTCGGCTTCCCGAACGGCGACGCGGTGATTTCGGCCCGCGCCAACGGCATCCCGGTGAAGGTCGTCCACTCGACCTATCAGCGCGGCATCGGCGCGGTGCTGTTCAAGAATTCGAGCGGCATCAAGACCCCTGCCGACCTCGTCGGCAAGAAGGTCGCGGTGACCAGCTATGGCAGCCCCAACTACATCCAGCTCCAGGTGATGATGAGCCAGGCCGGCAAGTCGATCGACGACGTCAAGGTCGAGGTCGTCGGCACCGGCGCCATCCTCGACGCGCTGAAGTCCGACCAGGTCGACGCCATCGTCTTCTCGATGCTGCGCTACTATGCGCTGAAGGCCGAAGGCATCGATGTCGGCATGATCGCATCCGACGACTTCCTGCCGAGCCACGGCAATGTGCTGGTGACCGCGGACGCCTACCTCGCGTCCAACGCGGCGCAGGTGAAGGGCTTCGTCGCGGCGCTGGACAAGGCGCTGAAGCACATCATCGACGGCGACGTCGAGAAGGAGGTGCAGATGGCGATCAAGGACTACGCACCGACCTTCGCTCCGCAGGAGAAGGTCGTGACCGAGATCATCAAGGAGGTCTTCATCAAGACGCTGTGGCAGAGCGAGGACACCGCCAAGAACGGCTTCGGCTACGGCAACATCGCCGGCTGGCAGAAGACGATCGACGTGGCCGCCGAATACAAGGCGATCCCCGCGCCGTTCCCCGCCGCCGAGCTCGTCGTCGAGAAGCCCTCGGGATTGTAGGATTTCGGCGCTCCGGCCCCGGCCGGAGCGCCTGGAGGTTCCAGATGCGCGCCGTCCTGTCTCTTGTGATCTTCGTTGCCGTTTGGTGGCTGGCGGTCGTCATCCTCGACGTGCCGGGATATCTGGTGCCGTCGCCGCCGGCGCTGGCGGAAAAATTCTGGTTCCTGGTCACGCAGGCCGGCCTGTTCGGCCACATACCGGTGACGCTGATCGAGATCCTTGTCGGTTTCGTCATCGGCACGGTGGCCGGCATCGGACTGGCGGTGCTTTTCACGCGCATGCCGATGCTGGAAGTCGTCCTCAATCCGCTCATCATCTTCGTCCAGACCGCGCCGAAGATCGCGATCGCCCCCCTGCTCCTGCTCTGGCTCGGTCTCGGAGCGACGCCGAAGATCGTGCTCGTGGCGATCGTCACGTTCTTCCCGGTGCTGTCCAACATGCTGAGCGCGCTGCGCTCGATGGACCCGAACCTGCTTGCGCTCGCCCGGATTCTCCGGCTGAGCCCCTGGGCGCGGCTCTGGCGGATCGAAATGCCGCAAGCACTGCCGCTGCTGTTCACCGGGATGAAGGTCGGCGTGACCCTGGCGGTCACCGCCGCGGTGATCGGCGAACTCATGGGCGCGCGGGCGGGCCTCGGCTATCTTCTGAGCCTGGGACAGGAAACCGCCGACATCGGCATCGTGCTCGTCAGCGTCATTCTCCTGTCGCTGATCGGCTACGGTCTGTTCCTGGCCATGGACATGGTGGAGCGCCGGATGCTCAACTGGCACGAGAGCGCTTCGGCGCGAGACCGTCTTTCCCTTGAATAGAGGCCGCGGCCTCTGTTCATCGAACCGCGCTTGGGGTAGGTCGTCTAAATAATGAGACGCGCCATGCGGGAGCGGGCCAGAGGGTAGAATGACGAGCCAGTTCGAGGAAATCGGCCGCCGCCTGAAAGCCTACCGCCTTGGGCGCGGCCTGACGGCGGACGCGATCGCCGACCAGCTCGGCATTTCCCGCGCCGCGGTCTATCGCATCGAAACCGGCGGCGTCGTGAAGATCGAGACGCTGGAGCGCCTGGCCGGCGTGCTGAACACGACCGTCGCCTCGCTGCTCGGCGCCGGCGTCGAATATTACGCCAGCCCGGTCAGCTATTTCGAGCGCATGCGCCAGATCGAAGGCGACGCCGACCAGGTCGTGGCCTATTTCCCGCCCTTGTCCTACCTGCTCAGCTCCGACGCCTTTCCGAAATTCCTGCGGCAGACCCTTCGCGAATCCTTTCCCGCGCAGATGGCCAGCGACGGCGCCGACAAGGACATCGACACGATCATCTCCATCCTCGACGAGCGCAAGCAGACGAGCCAGCGCCGCCGGCTGAGCGTCGTCAACTTCGTCAACCTGCTGGAACTGGAGCGCTGGCTGAAGCTCGGGATCGTCGGTCGCTTCGACCTGTCCGGCGCGGAACTGGCCGAGCGCCGCAAGGCCGCCCGTGCCGAGGTGGAACACCTCATCTCGCTGATCGAGAGCGAGCCGATGGGCATCCAGATCGGCGTGATCGAGGAAGTCCTGCCCAACATGGCCTTCCAGCTCTTCCGCACGTCGGAAAAGACATTCCTCGGCATCAGCCCGTTCCGGCTCGGCGGCGAACTGCCGAATATCCGCTCGGGCGTGGCGATGGTCACCGCCGACATCGAGCCCGTGCGGCTTTACGAGACGCTGGTCGACGATTTGTGGCGCCGCGCCCGAAAGGGCAAGGACGCGGCAGCGCTTCTCCAGACGATTCTGTCGCGCTCGGCGATCGCCGCGCCGGCCAAGCGGCGCGGGAAAACGACCTAGGTCGGCTCAGCCTTCCTTGCCAAAATCGGAAATGCCGCCATGCGCGGCAGACCAGCGCGCCGGCTCGTTCAAGAAGCTTTCCACCTCCGCCAGCACCTTCGGCTCGAAATGGCCGCTGGACTTGGCGACGTCCAGCACATGCCACCAGGTCGTCAGGTAGTGCAGGTGGATTCCCAAGTCTTCCATCAGCTCACGGCTCTTGGGGAAAATGTCGTAGTAGAAGAGCACGAAGCAGTGGTCGACCCTGGCGCCCGCGTTGCGCAGCGCCTGGCAGAAATTCACCTTGCTGCGGCCGTCGGTCGCAAGATCCTCGACCAGCAGCGTCCGGGCATCCGCCGTCACCTCGCCTTCGATCTGCGCATTGCGGCCAAAGCCCTTCGCCTTCTTGCGCACATACTGCATCGGCAGCATCAGCCGGTCCGATATCCACGCCGCGAAGGGAATGCCCGCCGTCTCACCACCCGCCACCGTATCGATCGACTCGTAACCGATGTCGCGGACGATCGTCGCCGCAGCGAAATCGATCAGCGAGGAGCGAAGGCGCGGATAGGAAATAATCTTCCGGCAGTCGATGTAGACGGGGCTGGCCCAGCCCGACGTGAAGAAGAACGGTTTCTGGTCGTAGAAATGCACGGCCTTGATCTCGAGCAGCATTTTGGCCGCTTCCCGGGCGATCGTCTCCTTGTCGACAGGCGTATAGAGGCTGGGCATCGACGTTCTCCATGAGTGCGGCGCATCGGCGCGGTGGAACGCCGGAACGGCCTGGCGAGTGCAAACGGCCCGACCTGACGACGTAAAGGGCAGACGTCAACACAAGGCGCATTCATTGCCGTGCTTGTCCACCGCAAAAAGAATGCCTCGCAGGCCGCTTTTGGTCTTTTGTCGCAAAATTGCGACGAGATATTGAAATTGATACAATGCCGTGCCAGCATGTCTCTTTCGCGATGATCGGGACGATGCTTCAGATATCGACACACCGAGAGACGAACGAAACTGACGGGCGCTGGCATGCCACCGCCTCATCGGAAGCGGCTACCGTCATCGAAAACACTCCGGTGAATGCGGAATACAGGCGGCTTATGCTGTCGTGCAGCGCGCTTGCGGCATCCGCGTCGCCTGGCCAGTTCTTCCAGTTGCTGTGCCCCGAGGTCGGGAACGACAAGCCTTTCCTGCGCCGGCCCATGAGCGTCTATGGCGCGCGCCGGTCTCCGGCGCAGGTCGAGTTCCTTTACAAGGTCACGGGCGCCGGCACGCGCGGGCTGGACAGCCTGAGCCCCGGCGACACGCTCGATATTTTCGGGCCGCTGGGCGTCGGATTTCACCTCGATCCATCGTGGCGCAACATTGTCGTCGTCGGCCGGGGCGCAGGCCTCGCCACGCTCGCGCCGCTCGCGCAGGCCGCGAGGGAAGCGGATATTCACGTCACGGCGATCCTCAGTGCACGACGCCCGGACCTTCTGGTGTCGGTCGAGCTGTTCCGGAGCTATGGCGCGGACGTGATCGGGGTGACCGATTCCGAGGCGACGAGCGGTCCGGCGAATGTCGAGAAGATCATCCGCGGCGTCATCGCAAGCCGTGGATGCGATGCCTTCTTCACCTGCGGCTCCAGCCGGCTGATGCGGGTGCTGCAGCGGCTCGGAGGCGAATTCGGGATTCCCGGCCAGATCGCGATGGAGCAGCAGATGGCCTGCGGCATCGGGCTCTGCCATTGTTGCGTGCGCGACTTCAACGTGGCGGGCGACATCGTCAGCCGTCGCGTTTGCTGGGACGGGCCGGTGTTCGACCTCGAGGAGGCGATGCCATGAGCGTCGACCTGTCCGTCGAGATCGGATCGCTGCGGCTGCGCAATCCGGTGATGCCGGCCTCGGGCACCTTCGCCGAGGGGCTTGAGAAGGTCATGGATTTTTCGCGGCTGGGCGCGCTCGTCGGCAAGACGATCACACGCGAACTGCGCACCGGAAATCCGCTGCCGCGCGTGGTCGAGCAGCCCGGCGGCATGATCAACTCGATCGGCATCCCGTCGAAGGGACTCGACAGTTTCCTGAAGAAGACGCTGCCGCTTTACGTGAAGCACGACACGCCGTTCGTCGTCAGCATCTCGGCTCCGACGGCCGAGGGATTCGTCAGCCTCGCGCGGGATGTATCGGTCGAAGGGGTCGCGGCTATTGAGGCCAATATCTCGTGCCCGAACATCGAGGAGGACGGAAAGGCGTTTGCGATGACCGCGGAGTCGACGGCGCGGGTGACGTCGATGCTGCGCAAGGCCACGTCCCTGCCCTTGTGGGCAAAGCTGACGCCAAACACCGGCGACATCGCCGCCGTTGCGCGCGCGGCGGAGGCGGCGGGCGCGGACGCGCTGGTCGTCGCCAATACGATCCTCGCCATGGCGGTCGACCTGAAGACATTCAGGCCAAGCCTCGGCAATATCATGGGCGGGCTTTCGGGGCCTGCCGTGAAGCCGATCGTCCTGCGCCAGGTCTATCAATGCGCGCGGGCGGCGAAGATACCGGTCATCGGCTGCGGGGGGATCTCGACGGCCGAGGACGCCGCCGAGTTCATGCTCGCCGGAGCCGCGGCGGTGCAGGTCGGCACGGCGACTTTCGTTCAGCCGGACGCCATGCTGCGCGTCATCGACGGCCTCGAACAGTTTTGCCTTCATCGGGACATCGCCCGCGTGCGCGACCTGACAGGAGCGCTCATCGTCGAGGAAAGCGACGAACCGGACGTCGCATGGATGGAGCCGGCGCAATGACGGTTCACGCGATCGGGAAAGCGGTTCCTTTGGCAGAATCGGAGAGGCTGTCGGCGCTTTTCCAGAAGCTCAGGGACGCCGCGTTCGATGGAGTCGGCATCAGCCGCCTCGCCTATACCGCGAAGGAATCGGAAGCGCTCGACATGATCGAGGCCGAAGCGCTCGCGGCGGGCCTGCCGACCGAGCGCGACGCCGCGGCCAATCTCGTCGTGACGCTGCCGGGACGTGACGCCAGCCTGCCCTTCATCGCCTGCGGCTCGCATATCGATTCCGTCGTTCAGGGCGGAAACTACGATGGCGCCGCCGGCGTGGTCGCCGGCCTGTCGGTGCTCACCCGGATGAAGCGCGACAACGTCCAGCCGCTTCGAACCGTGAAACTCTTCGCGTTGCGCGGCGAGGAAAGCGCCCGGTTCAGCAGGCCGTACCTCGGCTCGAAATGCCTTTTCGGCAAACTGACGCCAACCGACCTTCGGACTCCGGGCCAGGATGACGGACAGACGATGGCCGAGGCCATGCGCGGCGTCGGCATCGACGTCGACAGGGTGTCCGCCGGCGAGGTTCTGCTCGATCCGGCAACGGTCGCCGCATGGATCGAGCTTCACATCGAACAGGGTCCGGTACTGATCGCGCGCAACCTGCCGGTCGGCGTCGTCACCGGGATCCGCGGCAACATCCGCCACCAGGCGGTCAGGTGCGAGGGCGAGGCGGGGCATTCCGGCGCCGTCCCGCGATGGCTGCGCCGCGACGCCGTGTTCGGCATGTGCAGCCTGATCTCCAATCTCGACGAGCATTGGCAGCGGCTGCTGGAGCGCGGGCACGATCTGGTCATGACCTCCGGCATCGTGTCCACCGACCCCAAGATCAACGCCATCGCACGCATCCCCGAGAGCGTGCGCTTCGCCTTCGAGATCCGCAGCCAGAGCGCCGAGACACTGGCGGCGGCGTATTCGCTTTTCCTCTCGGAATGCGCCGCCATATCGAGCGAGCGCGGCGTCAGATTCCACCTCGACGAGAAGATCACAGCGGATGGCGCGACGATGGATGCAGGCTGGGTCGATCGTCTCTCGATGGCCGCCAACGCGCTCGGCATCCCGGCGGAGCTGATTCCGAGCGGCGCAGGACATGACGCGGCCGTGTTCGCCAATGCGGGCATACCCAGCGCCATGATCTTCGTGCGCAATCAGAACGGCTCGCACAATCCGCGCGAGGCCATGGAGATTTCCGATCTCGTCGCCGGCATCGATGTGATGCACGCCGCGATCAGCCAGGCGGCGATGCAATGAGGCCGCAACAGGGGAGCAGTCCACGATGACAGACAGACACGAAGGCGCGGCGGATGCCGCACAGATGGCGTCGTTGGCCGAATGGCTTGAAGATCAGAAAGGCGGCGTCGCGACCTTCTACGAATTTGCCCGCCGGGCGCTGGCGCTGCGGTCCGCACATCCGGACAACGCGGCCCTGTTGCGTCTGCTGGCCGGCCTGGCCGGACGTTTTGCGGACGAATTCGACGGTGAACCGCTGGAGGTCGAAACCGCGAACGGCGCGTTGCGCGAACTGACGCGTCTTACGCGCCGCGGCGCAATCCTTGATCCGCGCAAGCTGCCGGACAGGCTGGCGCTGCTCAACGAGATAGGAACGGCCGAACTTGCGCCCCGACAACTCAAGAATTAACGGCGCGGGCGGTTGACACGACCAGCGTTTTATGGGTCAATTCTCAAAAATTAGACAAGTCGCAAAAAGAGGGCGAACATCATGATATCCAGGCGCACACTCCTCAAATCGGCCGCCGTCGCGGCAGGGGCCGGACTGGCTCCCACGCTCGCCTTCGGGCAGACGGCAAAATACGCGGCGAAGGTCGCGCATCTGGAGGCGCCGACCCAGCCTCGGCACAAGGGCCTCGAGAAGGTCGGCGCACTCGTCAAGGAGCGCACCGGCGGCGAAGTTGAGTTCACGCTGTATCCACTGTCGCAGCTCGGCAACGCACGACAGATGATCGAAGGCACGCAGTTCGGCGCCATCGAATGCACGGTCCAGCCGGCGGCATTTCTCGGCGGTTTCGATCCGGTCGTTTCCGTGCTCGACGTTCCCTATCTCTTCCCGTCCGACCGCGCCTTGTCGCAGAAATTGCGCGAAGGGGCTTTCGGTCAGGCGCTGCTCAAGAGCTTTGAGTCGCGCGGCCTGCACGCGCTGACGCAGTGGCCGAACGGCCGCAAAAGCCTGACCTCCAACAAGCCGCTGGACAATCTGGTCGAACTGGCGGGGCAGAAGTTCCGCGTGATGGATTCGAAAATCCTCATCGACCAGTTCGCCGCCGTGGGCGCGACCGCGGTCGCCATCAACTTCAGCGAGCTCTACACCTCGCTGCAGACCGGCCTGGTGGACGGACAGGAAAACCCGCTCGACACCATCACCACGATGAAGTTCCACGAGGTGCAGAAGAACCTCGTCGTCACCGAGCACGGCGCGATGGAGGACTTCGTCCTCTTCAATCCTGCCTGGTGGAGCGCCCTGCCCGAGGGTCACAGGACCATCATCGCCGCCGCCTTCGACGAGGTGCGGCCGGAGGTCGAGACGATGAAGGAAGAGGCGATGCAGAAATCGCTCGACACCATCAAGGCGGCCGGTGTCAATGTCCGCGTGGCCGACGAGGCGGAACGCGACAAGCTGCGGGACGCGACGGCGCCGACCGCGCGCGCGGCCTATGTCGCGCTCGCAGGCGCCGAAGGCGAGGACGTGCTGAAGGTCTACGACGCCGAGATGAAGAAAATCGCCGGATGACGGTCGCCACGCTCGGCAATCTGCTGAAACGCATACAGGCAATGCAGGGCGCTTTCCTCGCCCTGCTGATGCTCGCCATGACGTTCGGCTACACGCTCAATGTGCTGGTGCGCGAGCTTGTTCCCTCGCTCGCGCCCCGCCTCGCCTGGATCGACGAGATTTCGCTGTTCGGCCTCGTCTGGATCGTGTTTCTCGCGATCGGCCTCGGGCTGGAGAGTGGCCGCCATATCGGCATGCGGATGCTGATGACGCGCTTCCCGGCCGGAGGCCGAAAAATAGCGAAGGCCGTCATCAACCTGCTTGGTCTCGCGTTGAGCCTCTACATGGTCAAGATCGGCCTCGATATCACGCTCTTCGTCGCGCGCAGCGGCCAGGCCAGCCCGACGCTCGGCATCTCGGTCGCGTGGCTCTACTGGGTCGTGCCTGTCGGCTTTGCCCTGCTCGCCCTCCAATATCTCATCGAACTGCTGGGCTTTTCGGATCGCTTCGCACGCGAGATCGATCCCATGCATCATTTGTGACAGCACGACGATGATGATCCTCCTCGTTCTTCTGGCCATCGTGCTGCTCGCGATCGGCGCCGAGATTTTTCTTGTGCTCGGCCTGCCGGCGGTCCTGACCAAATATCTCGCCTATCCGATGATGCCCGATCTGATCATCGGGCAGCGCATCGTCGGCGGCGTCGAGGTGGTGACGCTGCTCGCCATCCCCTTCTTCATCTTCGCCGCCGACCTGATGGCGCGCGGCCGCATGGCGGCGCAACTCGCCGGCCTGTTCCGCGCGCTGGTCGGCCATCGCCAAGGCGGCCTCGGCCATTCGACGGTCGTCACCTGCATGGTGTTCGGCGCGGCCGCCGGCTCTGCGCCCGCCACCGTCGCGGCCATGGGCCGCGTCGCGTTTCCCGAACTCAAGCGCTCCGGCTTCAGCGACAAGTTCAGCCTCGGCCTGATCGCATCGAGCGCCGAATGCGCGCTGCTCATTCCGCCGTCGATCACCTTCGTCGTCTATAGCTGGCTGACCGGAGCCTCGATCGCGGCGCTGTTCGCGGCCGGCATGGTCATCGGCATCGTGCTCGGCCTCGGCTTCATGGCGCTGGTGGCGTTGACGGCCTACCGCCAGGGCATTCCGGGCGCGGAACGCATGTCCGGACGCGAACAATGGTCGGCCTTCGTCGATGCCTTCTGGGCGCTGCTGATGCAGGTCATCATCCTTGTCGGCATCTTCAGCGGCGTCTTCACCGCGACCGAAGCGGCGGCCGTGTCGGCGGTCTATGCCATCCTGGTCGAGGTCTTCATCTTCCGCTCGCTGAGCTGGCGCGACGTGTTCGACATCGCGCGCGACAGCTCGATCTCGACCGGCGTCATCTTCATCCTGCTCGCCATGGGCGCGCTGCTCGCCTACTTCATCACCCTGGCGGGCGTGGATCGATGGCTGCTGGCGCTGATCCAGGAGAACAACGTCAACTGGGTCGTGTTCATGCTCGGCGTGAACGTCCTGTTCCTGCTGTGCGGCATGTTCCTCGACCCGAACTCGATCATGGTCATCTTCCTGCCGACCCTCTTCCCGGTCGCCACTGCGCTCGGCATCGACCCGATCCATTTCGGCATGGTGGTGACGCTCAATGTCTGCACGGGCATGATCATGCCGCCGATCGGCCTCGACCTCGCGGTCACGTCGGCGACCCTGAAACGGCCGGTCGAACAGGTGGTCGCGGGCATCCTGCCGTTCATCGGCGTCAACATCGCCGTGCTGATCCTCGTCAGCTACATTCCCTGGCTGTCGACCTTCCTGCCTGACCTGATGTTCTAAGAGCCGGAACGGCCTCTTTACAGCGTCCCAAAGAGGATAGATTTCGGGCCCATTCGCCCGAAGAATCCCGGAATTGCGCCGTTTCTCGATGTCGGACCGGCCGAACTTATCCGCGGGTTCCGCGCCGCCCTTATCCTGGCCTTCGATGAAATTCGAAGCCCGGAAAGGGGTCAAAGGTGACGATAAGACGTCTTCTCATACACCTCGCTCTCGCTCTTGGAGCGATCGCGACACTACAGGTTTCCAGCACCAGATCGTTCGGACAGGAGGTCGGCCAGGAACAGGCCGGCAGCCCTGTCGCGAACGTCGAACAGCCCGCCGGGGCAGAAGCCAAGCCGGCGCCCGACGCAGCGTCGGGGACGGTGACACCAAAAGAGCAAGAGGCTGCCGGCAAGGAGAAACAGGCTGGCCAGGACGACACGGCAAAGACCACAGAAACTGACGAGCCGGACGCGCCCGAAGCGCTGAGTTCGATGTCCGGCGGAATGGCGTCGGGAGGCGGCGGCGTTCTACCCGAACCGAAAACACCTGAAGCCGTGACGCCCGAAGCCAAGGGCAATGGTTCGATCGGTTATGTCCATGCGATCGATCTTCCGGATTTCCGTGGCCTCGAGCCGAAGCTGAAATTATCCTACACCTCATCGCGCAAGACCAAGACCGGCGGACAATACCAGGGCTGGCTTGGTTATGGTTGGGGGTTGGACGGCGTCGACGTGATCGAACGCGCGCGCCCACGCCAGGGCGTGCCTGCCTTCGACGCCAACGACATCTTCGTCCTTAACGGGACGGAACTCGTTCCCTGCGTCGCCGGCATGGTCAGCCCGTCCTGTTCGACCGGCGGCACGCACGCCACGGAGAACGAAAGCTATCTGCGCATCAAGCTGGATAGCACGGCGAACCAGTGGGAAATCACCGACAAGGCCGGCGCCAGGACGGTGTTGAAATCGGTTGGCGCAATCGGCGCGGCAGGCACGCTGACGCCCGGCACCGATGCGCATGATGTTGCGTATCGCTATCGCTGGCTCGTCACGTCGGTCACCGACACGCATGGCAATCAGGTGACCTACACCTATGCCTGCTCGGCAATGCCGACCTGCTATCCCGATACTGTGGCCTACAATGGCACCACGGCGAAATTCTACCGCGAGGCGCGGCCCGACATCTTGCTGGTCGCCAACGGCAAGACGCTCTCGCGCATCGATCAGCGTATCAGGACGATCGGTATCAGCACGGGTGGTTCGCTGCGCGGGGCCTACGCGCTGGAATATGATGCCGCGCCGGTTTCTCAGGCTTCTCGGCTGATCAAGATCCGCCAATTCGGCAAGGATTCCATCGTCAACGCATCGGGCGTGATTTCGGGTGGGACCGAGCGGCCGCAGACGGTCATGGCATATGCCGATCGCGTCAGCTCCACTGGCGGCGGGCTAGGGGACGGTGGCGGCCTTACCCCTTACTACGTCGGTTCGACCGGCAACGGAATCACGTTCAGCGCTGAAGATCTCGACAGCAATGGCACCATGGAATTGCTTCAACTTAAGGACGACGAGGGCGGGACGCGGCTCCTCTCCTTCGATCGGCTGGGAACCATCGTTCACAACCAAGTGCTAGGCACCATCGGCCTTCCTGTTTCGCCTTCGATGGGCTTGGGCAACTGGGCCTTTGTCGGCCGCTACACCGACGCAAAGCCTGAGAAGGATTGGCTATTTCCCAGAACTCCGTCGGGCTACGCTTACAGGTTCGGCCCTGGCCTATCGTCCAGTTTGGTGACCTGTCCAAGCGTGACCGATCCGGGTCTGTCGGCAGCGTGCACTTCAATGATGGCGACGCTGACGCCCGACAGCGGAGACAAGCTCAGTCTTGATGTTGCTGGCGACGGCACGGACGAGATTTTTCAAGCACCCAAGCTGACCGGAATCGGCACATTCCGCCAACGGTTCGGCCCTGTTGATTTTCTGGGCGACGACCGGGACCGCATATTGACCGTGTACTCGGGTTCCGCCTCGCTCCAGCGGCAGGAGCGGATTGGAGGCGCCTGGCAGACGACGGCCATGCCGGTTCTGAGCCCTGCCGGCGCCACGGTTTCCGCGGCGACTTTGTGCCCGCCCAATGTGCCTCAACCGAATGGCGAGGTCGTTTGCAAAATGGGCGACTTCAACGGCGACGGTGTCGAAGACATTGTCCAGGTCACCAGCCAGTGCAGCGTGACCGGCGGCATGAATCAGGCTTGGACGCAACTCACCTCGACCCGAACGTTCCTCGGGACCGGCGTCCGGTTTACCGAGCTGGCGGGCGGCGGCATCACCGGCGGCCCGACGTACATAGGCTCTGGCCCCGCGACCGCTGCGAGCATCGGTGATCTCGACGGCAATGGCGCCGACGAGATGTTCTTTGCCGACGCGCCTGCGGAGTTCGTCTGTTCCGAAGGGGTGCCGTCGCCGGGCGATACGGGGCAGCACTGGCCGCAGAACGTCCGCGCGCTCAAGGTCGAGCAGACCTCCGGCGGCGCGCTTGTCTCCGGTTACGTCGCCGCAGGCGGTCCCGCGGTTATCGGCAGCGCGTTTGCCGATCTTAACGGAGATGGGCTGGTCGACACGATGGCCGTCCGTCCGCCGAATGGCGGATCCGAACCCCCAATCACTGGCGAAAATTACCAGTTCAATTTCTCCTATACCGGCACGGCGGCCCCGCATCTGCTGACATCCGTCACCAACCAGCTCGGCGGCCTGGCTTCGTTCGAATACAAGCCGTCGACCGTCTGGGCGAACGACTACCTGCCCTACGTCTCGCAGACCGTGACGAAGCTGACCGTGTCCGACGGGCGCGGGCAGGCTGCGGTGACGCAATTCGCCTATCAGGGCGGCAAGTTCGACCATGTGTCGAACCGCTTCCTCGGCTTCCGCAAGGTGACCGAGACCAAGCCGACGATCCCCGGCGAGACCGCGCCGCCGACGGTGGAGACGACCTACCGCCAGGACGTGGCCTCGCACGGCCAGATCGACCGGCAGGACTTCAAGGACGGCGCGGGCGTCGTTCGCAAGTCGCTGATCGAGACCTGGGCGGTCAACGCCACGACCAAACCCTGGACGGCGCTCAACACCGCCACGACGACGGTGCTGACCGAGCAGGGCGTGACGGTCGCGACCCGCAAGGAACGCGGCTTCGACGCCTACGCCAACGTCTTCTCGGAGATGGATTTCGGCCGCGTCGTGCCTCCGGGCGAGACCGGCGCCGGCAACGACATCACCGGCGACGAGATCTGGACGCTGCGTCTGATGAACCCGAACACCAGCGCCTATATCGTCGGGCTTTCGCGCGCCGAATCCGTGCGCAATTCTTTCGACATCAACGCAACGCCGCTGCGCCATCACGTCAACACCTATGACGGCCAGGCGAGCGACGCCTCGCCGCCGACGAAGGGCGACGTGACGAAGCTGCTTAGGGTGCAGAGCTTCTCGCCGTCCGTCGATTCGGTCGAGACCTTCACCTATGACAGCTACGGCAACAGGCTCTCGGCAGTCGACGGCGAAGGCAACCGGACGGAGTGGAACTACGACACGACGTTCCATCTGTTCCCGGTCGCCGAGCGCAGCCCGCAATACTTTGCTAACGGCACGCTGCCGGCCGACACGCGCTTCCAGACCACGGCAAGCTGGAACGGCGTCTGCCAGGCGCCGGCAAGCCGAACGGAACTGAACGGCATCGTCTTCAACTATGCCTATGACGCCTTCTGCCGGCCGCAACAGGTGACCAACGCCGCCAATGGCTGGTTCCGGCAGTTCTCCTGGCTGGACGAAGGCAATCCCGCCGCCCAGCGGCTCAACATCGCCGAGCCGCTGCCCAATGGCATCCACGTCACGTCCGAGTTCAAATATTTCGACGGGCGCGGCCGCGTCTGGCTGGAAGGCACGGGCGGCGAGGCATATGGCACGCCATATCGTATCGTGCTGAGCGCCTTCGACGTGCGCGGCAATGTCTACCTGAAGTCGCATCCCTATTTCAGCAGCGGCGACACGCCGTTCTTCACCACCAACACCTATGACTGGGCCGATCGCCCGCTGCAAACGGTCAACCCGGACGGTTCGGACAAGACCTACAGCTATCTGGCATGGCCGAACCTGTCGTACGGGCCGAACAGGTCGCTGACGGCGGTGCAGGTCGAGGACGAGCTCGATCGCAAGGTCGTGACCGTCACCTCGAGCTGGGGCGACGTCATCGTGGTGCGCAAGGAGGTCTCGCCGGGCGTCTGGAACCGCGAATGGCGCGGCTACGACCCCTTCGAGAAGCTGACCTATGTCCGCGACGAGGGCGGTGCGGAGTGGACCTATGCCTACGACCGCCTCGGCAACCGCATCGCGGCCAACGATCCGGATCTCGGTAACTGGACCTACAACCACGACAAGGCCTCACGGCTGATCTCGCAGACCGATGCGCGTGGCGTCGTCACGAGCATGGCCTACGACCAGCTCGGCCGCCTGCTGGAACGCACCGTTCCGGCGACGGGGCAGATCCTGGTCAGCAACACCTACGATGAGGCGCGGGCCGGCTTCTACAATGTCGGCAAGCTGACGTCCTCGACCAACAGCGCCGCGTCGCACATGATCGACTGGCATGCGTCGGGCAACGAGGCGAGCCGCGCAACGACGGTCGACGAAGTCCCCTCGACGGTGAGCAGTGGCGAGAATGCCGGCCAGTTGCCGATGTGGAAGGCTTACGGACCCTATTCGCCGCTCGACTTCGGTACGGGATCGTCGCCCTGGACCTACACGCTCGACAAGCGTGTGGCTTCGGTGCCGGGTTACATCACGTCCACCACCTATGAGGCGGACGGCCAGACCAGGCGCATCGAATACGCCAATGGCGTGGTCACCGACTTCACCTACTCGCCCACCCGCCGCTGGCTGACGCGCATCGTCACCACGCAGCCGGGCGGCGTGAAGTTGCTCGACAGGACATTTGCGCGCGACTTCGCCGGGCGCATCACGGCCATCGATGGCCAGACCGCGACCTCCGACTGGACCTACACCTACAACGCCCTCGACTGGCTGACCTCGGCGACGAACATCGGTAACGCGCCGATGTCCGAGACGTTCACCTATGACAACGCCGGCAACCTGCTGACGCGCACGCGCGGCGGCATCGCCTTCACCTACCCGGCCGGCACGGGCGTTCGTCCACATGCGCCGCTGACCCTGGGCACGCGCAGCTTCGCCTATGACGCCAACGGCAACACCACCGCCGACGGCGCGCGCACACTCGCCTGGGACGACGCCAACCGGCTGTCCTCGGTCGCGCTCTCCGGCACGACCACCTTCGGCTACGGGCCGGACAATGCCCGGGTGAGGAAACGCGCGCCGAACGCGGCGGTCACGCTCTATCCCACGCCGGACGTCGAATATTACGAAACCGCCTACGTGCCCGGCGGCCCGCCCGTGGTCTCCACCTGGACGCGCTACCCGCACATGGACGTGAAGGTCGTGGGCGGAGCAAAGCAGTTCCTGCACCGCGACCACCTCGCCTCCGTGCGCTTCGTCACCGATGCTTCCGGCAACGTCGTCGAACAGACCAACTATGCCGTCTATGGCGAGCGCACCAACGCCGCCTTCACCACCTCGAAGGGCTATATCGGCGAACGCTACGACGCCGAAACCGGCCTGCTCTACCTCAACGCCCGCTACATGGATCCCGTCTTCGGACGGTTCATCTCCGCGGATGATTGGGACCCGACTATAGAGGGGGTCGGGACCAACCGGTATGCCTATGCCCAGAACGACCCCGTCAACAAGGCGGATAACAATGGGCATCAGGTCGATGCGCCGACAGATCCGATGGGTGGCACATACGGCCCGGACGATCCGAAAAGTGCGCCAACTGCCAAAGGCTTTGATGGTCCATTGGCAACATTTGGAGGATGGCTAGGACAAGCAGATAACGCGAACGTAACAGTTGCCGTCATGGCTGCTGCACAGGTTGCAGCTGTGGTCGCTCCCGCCGCAGTACCTGCGGCAGTGAATTACGCAACTACAGTTGCAGTTCCCGCAATGATTTCGTTTGGCCAAAAGGGGATAGCTACCCTCAGCGCAACAATATCCAAGGGAGCCAACGCAACCAAGAGTGCTGCCAGTCAGGCGATGTCTGCAACCAAATCTGCCGCGGAAGGCGCAAAACAGGCAGCTTCGAAAGCAGTTGATACCGGCAAACAAAAAACTGTCTCTGCCACAATCGCAGCACACGAATCGAAAATCAGCCAATACGCTGCGGGCTTCAGTGCAGGATTCTCCGATGCTGTAAATAGTACTGATATGGCTGCGTTGAAGGATATAAGCCAGGAGACCCAGCGTGGCTACGACGTGGGGTTCACCGTTGGCTCGCTAGCCCAGTTCGCCCCGGCCGCTATCGCATACGCAAGCAGCTTTTTTGACAAATAAGTCAGGTCAATGGAAACGATGGAAATAATCCTATACACTGTCATCGTTGCGATAGCAGCATATGCGACTTTTGTCGTGTCAACGGTAATCCGTGCCAGGAAATACGGCGCTGTCTACAGTCGAGATCAATCGATAAAATTACTTTCCATGGTTTCAAAAGGATATATAAGCTGCACACTGGCTAATGTATACTATATAGATATGAAATATTTGATGAGTATCGAGCGAGCTGGAAATATTGTAAACGTAATTTTGAGTAAGATAGATTATCCTTACGTATTATCTGAAGTGAAATCAGAAATTCATAGAGAGAACGATTCTAATCATATCTATGGGTTCTTGGACCCAGAAAAAGCTCTTGCGATGGCGGCCTCGATATTGGACAAAAATTCGGACGCCTACCGAGTTCGACTTCGTTAGAGATTACGGTGACAGTGCACTAATTGATGCCATGGCGCGACGGCTCTAGCCTCGCGCCATGGCTCGTTTGGCCCGTATCGTCGTTCCCGGTCTGCCGCATCATGTGACCCAGCGCGGCAATGGCCGCGCCAAAGTCTTCTTTTCCGACGCCGACTATGCCCTCTACCGCGACCTGCTTGTGGAGCATTGCAAGGCGGCCGATGTTGCGATCCGGGGTTGAGAATTCATAAGACGGTGCGATGCCGGCATGGCTCATTTCGGGCTGAACGATGCTCATCGCCCACGCCTGTGCAGATCGACCATCAGGTCGATTGTCGGCCCGACCGCCTCGCGTGGCGCGGCGCTTATCTGGACCAGCAGCGCGAGGACTGGTTCCCGGTCAAGCCGTCTTGCTCGAACTCGAATCGCCGACCGGTTCGGGCGGACGATCCCACGCGACGCTGGGTGGCCGGTCGAGCTGCTGGGTGGTCTGCGGCGGCCTAGCGTCGGGATGGACGAAACCGAAACCGAGCCAGTTGTTGGGCCGGGCGCGGATATATTGGCGCGGATAGCTTATGTCATCGCCAAGCGCCGCCGCCGCGTGAAAACCCCAGCGTGGATTGTCGAGGAACGGTCGGGCGATGGCGACGAAATCGGCGTCGCCGCCGGCGATGATCCCGTCGGCCTGGCGCGGCTGCGCGATCATGCCCACCGCCATGGCGACGAGGCCGGTCTCGCACTTGATCGCCGCCGCGAACGGAACCTGATGCCCGGGTGAGGCCGGCGGTATCTTGATGCCGGGCGCTATGTTGCCAGCCGACATCACGACATAGTCGAGCCCCTCGCCTTCCAATTGCCTGGCCAGCGCGATCGCGTCATCCAGCGTCAGCCCGTCCGCATGCCAATCCGTCGAGTTCATCCGGAAGCCGAGCGCCTTGCCTTCCGGCCACGCCGCACGCACCGCCCTGACGATCTCGACCGCGAAGCGGGTCCTCTTCTCGGGCGAACCGCCATAGGCATCGTCGCGCCTGTTCGACAAAGGCGAAAGAAACTGGTGGATCAGATAGCCATGCGCGCCGTGGATCTCGACCAGGTCGAAGCCGGCGCGATCGGCGCGGCGCGCAGAAGCCGCGAAAGCTTCGATGATCCGGGCGATATCGCCAGCCGACAATTCGTCCGGCGTCTGCCAATGCTCATCGAAGGGAATCGCCGACGGCGCGACGGGTTTCCACGCGCCTTCGTCATAGGGCAACGGCTCGCCGCGCCACCGGTCGGGAATGGTCCGGGTCGCGGCCTTTCGGCCGGTATGGGTCAACTGGATGCCGAGCTTCGCCTTGGACAGGCTCTTCGCATCGCGAACAAGACGCGCGAAGGCCTGTTCCTGCCGGTCGTCGTAGAGGCCGGTGCATTCAGGCGTGCCGCGGCCAACGGCCTCCACGGCGGTCGCCTCGACAATGACGAGCCCGGCGCCGGACATCATCAGCGAGCCGATATGCGCCATGTGAAACGGCTGCGGCACGCCATCGACGGCGCTGTACATGCACATCGGCGACACGACGATGCGGTTCTCGAGTTCGAGGCCGCCGATCCGTCCAGCAGAGAAGAGGTGGCTCATGCTATCGTCCCGATTTATCCGGGACGCTTTATCGGTCAGATTGCGGCGGCCGTCGCGGCGCCGCCGTCAATTTCACATTCATGAGGGACGAGGAGGATCGAAACCGTGAGGAAAGGCTACAAACAGCTTCTGGAAGAAGCCAACGCGGTGGTCGATGCCATCCAGCCGTCCGAGGCGATCGGGATGCTGGGCCGCGACGACGTGCTGATGGTTGATTTGCGCGACCCGCGCGAACTCGAACGCGAGGGCAGGATGCCCGGCGCATTCCATTGTCCGCGGGGCATGCTCGAATTCTGGATCGACCCGGAGAGCCCGTACCACAAGCCTGAATTCGCGTCGGGCAAGGAGATCGTCTTCTTCTGCGCGGGCGGCTGGCGCTCGGCGCTTGCCGGCAAGACGGCAATCGAGATGGGCCTCGAAAAGGTTCACCATATGGCCGGCGGCTTCGGCGGCTGGAAGGCAGCCGGCGGTCCGGTCGAGACCGTGAAAAAGGAATAGGCGCTCCACTGGACATGCAGGCCATCCGTTCTTGCGCCCCGGCATCATTTCCGCTAGGTCCGCCGCTTCCTGAAGGGGCGCATGCATGGCAGACATTGCGATCATCATGGGCAGCCAGTCCGACTGGGCGACCATGCGCCACGCCGCGGAAACACTGGCAGCGCTCGGCGTGTCGCACGATGCCCTGATCGTCTCGGCCCACCGCACGCCTCAACGCCTCTATGATTTCGCCCGGGGAGCCAAGCCCAAGGGCTACAAGGTCATCATCGCCGGCGCCGGCGGGGCGGCGCATCTGCCGGGGATGACCGCTGCGATGACCTCCCTGCCGGTCTTCGGCGTGCCGGTCGAATCGAAGGCGCTGTCCGGGCAGGATTCGCTTCTCTCCATCGTCCAGATGCCGGCAGGCATTCCGGTCGGGACGCTCGCGATCGGCAAGGCCGGCGCGGTCAATGCCGCCCTGCTCGCCGCCGCCGTGCTGGCGCTCGGCGACGAGGCGTTGGCTGAGCGGTTGGACGCATGGCGCAAGGCACAGACCGACAAGGTCGCGCTGACGCCGACGGACGAGCCGGCGTGACGCAGCCGCTGCCGCCCGGTTCGACCATCGGCATCATCGGCGGGGGCCAGCTCGGCCGCATGCTGGCCATGGCCGCCGCGCGCCTCGGCTACCGCACGATCATCCTGGAGCCGCAGGCCGATTGTCCCGCGGCGCAGGTCG
>Ga0209792_1000735_pt1 | contig 19763 bp, 18 predicted proteins | sample EBPBio142005_DNA_FD_185860 | JGI IMG/M metagenome (GOLD analysis project Ga0209792, IMG submission 185860) | Wastewater treatment Type I Accumulibacter community from EBPR Bioreactor in Madison, WI, USA - Reactor 1_6/14/2005_ DNA (SPAdes)... | ecosystem: Engineered > Bioreactor > EBPR >... | reverse complement strand
CATATGCGGCAGCAGCACGACCTTGCCCTTGCGGGCCAGTTTCACCAGCTTGGAACTGACGGCGGGCTCGTGCGCGAAGACGTCGAGCGCCGCGCCCGCCAGCTTGCCCTGGTCGATCATCTTGATGAGCGCGTCCTCGTCGATGATCTCGCCGCGCGCGGTGTTGACGATGTAGGCCGAAGGCTGCAGCAGCGCCAGACGCCGCGCCGACAGGAGATGGAAGGTGGCCGGCGTCGACGGGCAGTTGACCGAGATGATGTCCATGCGGGCCAGCATCTGGTCGAGGCTTTCCCAATAGATCGCCTCCAGCTCCTCCTCGACGGCGGGCGAGACCTTGCGGCGGTTGTGGTAGTGGATCGACAGGCCGAACGCCTTGGCGCGGCGGGCGACCGCGGTGCCGATACGGCCCATGCCGATGATGCCGAGGCGCTTGCCCCAGATACGGTTGCCGAGCATCCAGGTCGGCGACCAGCCGGCCCATTTGCCGTCGGTGCGCAGAAGGTTGGCGCCTTCGACGAGGCGGCGCGGCACGGCCAGCATCAACGCCAGCGTCATATCCGCCGTGTCTTCGTTCAGCACATTCGGCGTGTTGGTGACGGTGATGCCCTTCTTCTGGGCGGCCGCGACGTCGATATGGTCGACGCCATTGCCGAAATTGGCGATCAGCTTGAGGTTCGGGCCGGCCTGATCGAGCAGGGCCGCGTCGATGCGGTCGGTAATGGTCGGCACGAGCACATCGGCCTCGCGGACCGCGGCGGCAAGCGCCTCGGCGTCCATCGCGGCGTCGTCGACATTCAGCCGCGCGTCGAACAGTTCGCGCATGCGCGTCTCGACCGGATCGGGCAGCTTGCGCGTGATGACGACGAGAGGTTTCTTCTTGCCCTTCATTATTTCTCCGTAGCCCACCCGGATCGAAGCCTTGTTGAGAGCTCCTTAACCAAGATCGGCGACCTTGGTCCCCGGCTTCCACCCTCATTCTCTCTAACAAGCCCGCTTGGGCAAGACAAAGAAAAAGGGCGGGCCGTGTCGGGGTGCAAGGAGTTTTGGGTCGTGCCGCGCTTTCGCTTGCTGAGACTGGTCCTGAGCGTCGGGTTTGCGGCTTTCCTGTTCGGTCCGGGCGCGCCGTTGCACACCGGCTTCGCCGAGGCGCAGGCCGTCGGCCCCAACAAGAGCGGCCTGCCGATCCCCCGCTTCGTCACGCTGAAGTCGGGGCGCGTCAATCTGCGCATCGGGCCCGGCCGCAACTATCCCGTCGAATGGATGTATCTGAAATCCGGCCTGCCGGTCGAAGTCATCCAGGAATATGACAACTGGCGGCGCGTGCGCGATTCGGAAGGCACGGAGGGCTGGATCAACCAGTCGCTGCTGTCCGGCAAGCGCAGCGGCATCGCCGCGCCGTGGTTCAAGGGCAAGGACACGACGATTTCCCTGCTGCGCGACCCGGACGACAAGGCGCGTCTTGTCGCATCGATCGAGCCGGGCGCGATGGGCATGATCGAGACCTGCGACGGCAAGTGGTGCGAGATGCGCTTCGGCAGCTACAAGGGCTATGTCGCGCAGTCGATGATCTGGGGCGCCTATCCGGACGAGAAGTTCGACGACTGATCAGTCGCGGCCGATGCGGCCGAGATGGGTATCGCGGAACCCGCTCTCACGCTTCAAACCATAGCCAAGCGCCCGGTCGATCCCGATATGGGCGAGCCAGATGATCGCAATCGCGGTCACGATCGGCGACGCGAACGCGGAGCCTGCGACCGCAAGCGCCAGCGGCGGAAGGGTCATATGCGCCGCATTATAGGTCCATGCCCCGAAGCGCGGCCCGGCGAGATAGCCAAGCATCGACAGGTCCGGCGCCAGCAACAGCAGCGCAAACAGCCACCAGCTCTGGCCGAACCAAAAATAGGCAAGAAGCGAGACGACGGCGAGCGCTGCGCCTTCAAGCCGCAGCAGGACCGTGACCCCGTCCATGGGCGCCGTCAGCCCTTGGGCCGCAGGCGGATGACGATGTCGATATTGGCGATTTCCATGCCGGCCGGCGGCTCGGGCACGTTGGTGACGCGCACGCCGCCCGTGTCGATGTCGAGGACCTTGTTCTCGCCTTCGATGTAGAAGTGATGGTGGTCCGACGTGTTCGTGTCGAAATAGGTGCGGGCGCCCTCGACCGCGAGAATGCGCAGCATGCCGGCTTCGGTGAACTGATGCAGCGTGTTGTAGACGGTCGCCAGCGACACGGCGACGCCCGCCGCCAGCGCTTCCTCATGCAGTTCTTCCGCCGTCAGATGGCGATCGCCCTTGGCGAACAGCAGCGACGCCAGCGACACGCGCTGCCGCGTCGGCCTGAGCCCGGCGGCGCGAACCTGCGTCTCGACATCGGCCTGTTCGTGTGGCGACACTGCCTCCATAAGCCCTTTTGACCCGGCGAACCCAACAAGCTGGCGGCCCGAATATCGGCGAACCGCCTCATCCTGCCCTGTTTTAGCATATATTCGGTCGTATGAGGCCGATCAATAGCTGCGCATTGACCCATAAGGGCCCGCAAGCTAAGCGATGACTTCGGCTTTCGGGCTGCAACAAGGCGTGACCGGCGGCCGGCGACAGGCGGCGGACGGGATGACGAGGGGAGTTTTATGGCCGGACAGAAATCGAGCTACGACTATGCCGACCTGCTTGCCTGCGCCAAGGGCGACCTGTTCGGGCCCGGCAATGCGCAGCTCCCCTATCCGCCGATGCTCATGTTCGACCGCATCACCGAGATCAGCGAAACGGGCGGCGCCTTCGACAAGGGCTTCATTCGCGCCGAATTCGCCATCCACCGTGACCTGTGGTTCTTCCCCTGCCACTTCATCGACAATCCGATCATGCCGGGTTGCCTCGGCCTCGACGCGCTGTGGCAGCTCACCGGCTTCTTCCTCGGCTGGCTCGGCGAACCGGGCAAGGGGATGGCGGTCTCGACCGGCGAGGTGAAATTCAAGGGCATGGTGACGCCGCAGGTGAAGCTCGTCGAGTATGGCGTCGATTTCAAGCGCGTCATGCGCGGCCGCCTGGTGATGGGTATCGCCGATGGCTGGCTCAAGGCCGACGGCGAACAGATCTATTCGGCGACCGACCTCAAGGTCGTCCTCGCAAAGCAGGACGCCGCCGCTTAACTACCGCCTAGGACAGACGGAGATTCCTCATGAGACGTGTCGTTGTCACGGGATTGGGTATTGTTTCATCGATCGGCAATGACGCCAACGAGGTGACCGCCTCGCTGCGCGACGCCAAATCCGGCATCAGCTTCTCGGAGGATTTCGCCGAGCACGGGTTCAAATGCCAGGTCTGGGGCAAACCGACGCTCGATCCGACACCTCTGGTCGACCGCCGCGCCATGCGTTTCCTGCATCAGGGCGGAGCGTGGAACCATGTGGCGATGCAGCAGGCGATCGCCGATGCCGGACTTGAGGAAAACGACATAACCAATGAGCGCACGGGCATCGTCATGGGCTCGGGCGGCCCGTCCACCAAGACCTTGACAGAGGCATACGAAACCACCCTGAAGAACAAAAGTCCCAAGCGCATCGGCCCGTTCGCAGTGCCGAAGGCGATGTCGTCGACCGCGTCGGCTACGCTCGCCACCTGGTTCAAGATCCATGGCGTGAACTACTCGATCTCGTCGGCCTGCTCGACCTCGGCGCATTGCATCGGCAACGCCGCCGAGCTGATCCAGTGGGGCAAGCAGGACGTCATGTTCGCCGGCGGCCACGAGGACCTCGACTGGACCATGTCGAACCTGTTCGACGCCATGGGCGCCATGTCGTCCAAGTTCAACGACCGCGCGGCGGTCGCCTCGCGCGCCTACGACATCGACCGCGACGGCTTCGTCATCGCCGGCGGCGCGGGCGTGCTGGTGCTCGAGGAGCTCGAGCGCGCCAAGGCTCGCGGCGCGAAGATCTATTGCGAGCTGACCGGCTATGGCGCGACCTCGGACGGATACGACATGGTCGCGCCGTCGGGCGAGGGCGCGATCCGCTGCATGAGGCAGGCGCTGTCGACCGTGAAGGCGCCTGTCGACTACATCAATACGCATGGCACCTCGACGCCGGTCGGCGATTCGAAGGAGATGGGCGCGATCCGCGAGGTGTTCGGCGACAGGATCCCGCACATCCAGTCGACCAAGTCGCTGACGGGCCACTCGCTCGGCGCCGCCGGCGTGCAGGAAGCGATCTACTCGATCCTGATGATGCAGGCCGGCTTCATCGGCGAGAGCGCCCATATCGACAATCTCGATCCCGAATTCGAGGGCATGCCGGTCGTGCGCAAGCGTCTCGACAACACCAGGATCGACACCGCGCTGTCGAACTCCTTCGGCTTCGGTGGCACCAACGCCACCCTGGTCTTCCAGCGATATGTGTAGGGCAGTAGGGGAATAAGGCAGTAGGGCAGTAGGGCGACCGATATGCCGGACAAGATTGAATCGTATCGCGATCTTGTCGTTTGGCAGCAGGCCATGGAATTGGCCGTTGCCACCCACTCAACGACGCGTATATGGCCGAAAGAAGAGCAGTATGGTCTGACGAGCCAGGTTCGTCGTGCGGCAACATCAATTCCAGCCAATATCGCGGAAGGATATGGGCGTGAGAATGCCGGCTCATACGGCCAATTTCTCCGGATCGCCCAAGGCTCGCTGAAAGAACTTGAAACACATTTGCTCATTGCTCAACGCGTTGGTGTCGCGCAGGCCGATGCGGTCGAGCCACTCATGAAATCGAGCGAAAGCGTAGGAATTCTGTTGCGCCGTTTGATCAGGCGGCTTGCCACCAATTAATGCCTTACTCCCCTATTGCCTTACTGCCCTACTGCCACCCAACCAATGGAGCCGCCCAATGACCTCACTCATGTCCGGCAAACGCGGCCTCATCATGGGAGTCGCCAACGACCATTCGATCGCCTGGGGCATCGCCCAGACGCTGGCTTCCCATGGCGCGCAGATGGCGTTCACCTATCAGGGCGAAGCATTCGGCCGGCGCGTCAGGCCGCTGGCCGAGAAGGTGGGCGCCAATCTGATCCTGCCCTGCGACGTCGAGGACAGCGCCTCCGTCGATGCCGTGTTCGACGCGATGAAGAGCGAGTGGGGAACGATCGATTTCGTCGTCCACGCCATCGGCTTCTCCGACAAGAACGAGCTGAAGGGCCTCTACGCCGATACGTCGAAGGAGAACTTCATCCGCACGATGGTGATCTCCTGCTATTCCTTCACCGAGGTGTCGCGCAAGGCGGCGGCGATGATGAACGACGGCGGATCGCTGCTGACGCTGACCTATGCCGGCTCGGTGCGCGTCATGCCGAACTACAACGTCATGGGCGTCGCCAAGGCCGGCCTTGAGGCCAGCGTGCGCTATCTCGCCAATGATTTCGGGCCGCGCGGCATCCGCGTCAACGCCCTGTCGCCCGGACCCGTGCGCACGCTGGCCGGCGCGGGCATTTCGGATGCGCGCTACATGTTCTCCTACCAGCAGCGCAATTCGCCGCTGCGCCGCACCGTGACGCTGGAGGAGATCGGCGGCTCGGCGCTCTATCTCCTGTCCGAGCTCGGATCGGGCGTCACCGGCGCGGTGATCAATGTGGATTCGGGCTATCATATCGTCTCGATGCCGACGCTGGACGAACTGAAGCGCACCGAAGTGCCGGGAGGCCAATAAGATGGCCGCTGCGGTCTTGACCCGCGCGGCCTGAGCGGCCATCAACGGTCGGGGGTTGGCGATCCATTTCGATCGCCGAAGATTCGAAATTTCCTGGGGTAACGCGACCGGATGGGATGAAGGTCAGAAAGCTGTTTTGGCCGGTGGTGGGCGCCGCCGCGGTAATCTTTTCGGTCTGGCTGCTCTATCACGAGCTGCGCGGCCTGTCGCTTCATGAACTCGGCCGCAGCTTCGGCGCGATCTCGGCGAAGCACTGGCTGCTGTGCGTCGGATCGACGCTGGTCGCCTATGCCGCGCTCGCGGGCTACGACCGCATCGCGCTCATGCATCTCGGCCGGTCGGTGTCGTGGCTCTTCATCACCGCCGTCTCCTTCACCACCTATGCGCTCTCGCACAATATCGGCGCATCGGTCTTCTCGGGCGCCGTGGTTCGCTATCGCGCCTATGCATCCAAGGGCCTGAGCGCGGCCGAGATCGGCGTGCTCATCGCCTTCTGCTCGTTCACCTTCGCCATCGGCGTCATCCTGCTCACCGGCCTTGTCCTCGCCATCGAGCCGGAAATCCTCGACCGCTTCGTCGACATCCTGCCGGAGGGGCTGTCGCGGGGCACCGGCTTCGTGCTGCTCGCGCTGGTCGGTCTCTACGTTCTCGGCAGCGCGGCGCAGTTCCGGCCGCTGACCATCCGCGGCTTCTCGATCCACTATCCCCGACTGCCGGTCGTGGCCCAGCAACTCGTGATCGGGCCGATCGAGATCATGGGCGCCGCCGGCATCGTCTATTTCGCGCTGCCGGAAGTCGGCAATCCGGGCTATCTGATCGTGCTCGGCATTTTCCTGATCTCGTTCTCCGTGGCGTTGCTGTCGCACGCGCCGGGCGGCCTGGGCGTGCTGGAGCTGGTCTTCGTCCTCGCTTTGCCCGACCTCGACCAGGCCGACGTGATCGCGGCGCTGCTCGTCTTCCGGCTGCTCTACCTGATCATTCCCTTCGTCATCGCGCTCGGCGTCATCCTCGTCTTCGAGCATTCGCGCTTCGGCGTCGACGAATAGGGCTTACCGGCGCGCCCACAAGACCTTGAAGCCACCGTCCCGGACCAACTCGCCCGACTGCTTGAAGCCGGCTGCCAAAGCCTGCTCATAAGGCAGCCCGCGATTGGCCACCATGAACAGCCGGCCGTTCGGCCTCAATGCCGACGATGCCGCGCGAATCATGGCGAGTCCAATACCGGGATCGGCCGCGCGGCCCTGATGGAAGGGCGGGTTCATGACGATGACATCGAAGCGCCGCTCCATCGGTTCCGAAGCCAGATCGGTCCAATGAAAGCCGGCCGGAACGGCGGCGTCGGCGAGATTTTCCCGCGCCGCTTCGAGCGAGGCATGGTCCGCTTCGAACAGGTCGACCGACGCGATGCCGGGGCAGCGTTCCAGAAGCTTCGCCGCGAGATAGCCCCAGCCGGCGCAGAAGTCGGCCGCCGCACCGGTTAGATCGACCGGCAGATGCCCGGCCAGCAACCGTGACGCCGCATCGATACGGTCATGCGAGAACATGCCCGGCGCGGCGCGGAAACGGCCATCGATCAGCGACGCGGCGTTCGCATGGTCGAGCATGGCCGCGATGGCATTTGCGTCGCCCGGCCGGCGCAGCCAGAAGACGACGCCGTGATATTTCGAGGCGCTGCCTTCCAGCGGCGTCAGGCCATCGATGCGCTTGCGCAGGCTGGCGATGCCGTCCTCCTTGCCGCCCGCGATGACGGTGAGCGCGCCGACCGCGGATCGCCGCAGCGCCTCGGCGACCCAGAGTTCGTTCTGGCCGCGATGCCGGCTGACGCGGACCAGCACAAGGTCGTAGCCGTCGCCCTCGGCGCTCGGCCGCACGTCGAACCCGGCCTGCCGCAGCGCCATGAAGGACGGCCGAAAGCCATTGGCGAGAACCAGTTCGCCCGCGAAGCCGGCCGGCATGCGCAAACCCGGCTCCGGACCGAGGAACAGGGTCCGCTGCTCCTTAGTCGGAAGTTCGATTTCCCCGGTCTCGAAAGGATGAAACAAGGTGGCGGTCGGCGTCATCGGTCTCGTCCCTTGGCGCGCGGACAATGGCGCGTCCTGCCCGTTCGGATGCATGTAGACCGCGCCGGCTTCGGAGGTAAATGATGATGTGGCGCGACCGGCGTATCCTCGACCTGTTCGGCATCGAACTGCCGATCATCCTCGCGCCGATGGCGGGGCCGGTGCTCTCCGACATCGTCATCGCGGTCGCCAAGGCCGGCGGGCTCGGCTCGCTGCCCAGCGCGCTTCTCTCGCACGACCAGACACGAGCCGAGATGGAAAAGATCCGGGCGGCCACGAGCGCGCCGATCAACATGAACTTCTTCTGCCACACGCCGCCGGTGCCCGACGAGGCGCGCGAGATGGCGTGGCGGGCGCGGCTGAAGCCGTACTACGCCGAGCTCGGCATCGACCCGGACGCTCCCATTCCGGCCAGCAACCGCGCGCCGTTCGACGACGGTTTCTGCCGGCTGGTCGAGGAGTTGCGGCCCGAAATCGTCAGCTTCCATTTCGGCCTGCCGGAGAAAAGCCTGCTCGATCGCGTGCGGGCAACCGGCGCGAAAATCATTTCCTCCGCGACGACGGTGCGAGAGGCGATCTGGCTCGACGAGCGCGGCTGCGACGCCATCATCGCGCAAGGCGCGGAAGCGGGCGGGCATCGCGGCATCTTCCTGACCGACCATGCCGACCGGCAGGTCGGGACCATGGCGCTCGTGCCACAGATGGTGGATGCGGTCAAAGCCCCGGTGATCGCGGCGGGCGGAATTTCGGATGCGCGCGGGATCGTCGCGGCGCTGGCGCTCGGCGCCTCGGCGGTCCAGCTCGGCACGGCCTATCTGTTCTGCCCCGAAGCGAAAGTCTCGCCGATCCATCGCGCGGCGCTTCAGAACGCCTGGGACGACGACACGGTGCTGACCCGTGTCTTCACCGGCCGTCCGGCGCGCGGCATCGTCAACCGGATCATGCGCGAGATCGGCCCGATGTCGGATGCGCCGCCGGAGTTCCCGCTGGCCGGCGGCGCGCTCAGCCCCCTGCGCGCCAAGTCGGAACCGGCCGGGTCAGGCGACTTCATGTCGCTCTGGTCCGGGCAGGCGATGCGGCTCGGCCGTGAAATGCCGGCCGGCGAACTGACGCTGACATTGGCGCGCGAGGCGCAGGAGCTGATGGCGAGCCTGGGAGGCTGACGCGCCTCACTCCAGGAACGTGGCGATCTCCGAAAGGCCGCGCTTGCGCATGGCATGCTCGGGGATCGTCGCGTCCTCCTTCGGATAGCCGACGACCAGCAGGATGTAAGGCTTGTCGTGCGCCGGGCGGCCGCAGATCTCGTTCAGAAAACTCATCGGGTTCGGCGTGTGGGTCAGCGTCGCCAGGCCTGCGCTGTGCAGCGCCGCGATCAGGAAGCCCGTCGCGATGCCGATCGATTCGGGGACGTAATAGTTCTTGCGCAGCACGCCGTCGGCCGATGCGCTCTTGCGCTCGCCAAAAATGGCGATCAGCCAGGGCGCTTCCTCGATAAAGGGCTTGCTTGCGTCCGTGCCCAGCGGCTCGAGCGCCTTCAGCCATTCCTCGCCCGCCTTGCCGGCGTAGAAAGCCTGCTCCTCTTCCTCGGCGGCGGCGCGGATGCGCGCCTTGACGTCGCGATTGCCGATCACGGAGAAATGCCAAGGCTGATGGTTCGCGCCATTGGGCGCGGTGCCGGCGGCGCGCAGGCAGGTCTCGATGATCGCACGCGGCACCGGGCGGCTGGAAAAGTCCCGCACCGTGTGGCGCTTGCGGATGAAATCGTAGAAGGCCTCCGCGTTGGCCTGCATCTCGTTGGCCGGTAGTTCCAGGTAGTCCGGCAGCGGAACCGGCACATAGGCATTGTCGATCGTCATCGTCGATCCCCACAAGGAAGGGCGCAGCATAGACCGCCGAAATGACGCGGCGAATGCCAGCGCGGCAAGGAGCAAGCGGCGCGATTGCGTCGGCACCCACAGAGCGCTAGAGTTTACGTTACGTCAGTTTGCGCAGGGAGGCGCTTATGACCGCATTCAATGTCGTGCGTTTCAAGGTGAAGCCGGGTTCTGAAAAGGCGTTTCTCGACGCGCACAAGAACATCGGCGGAAGCTGGCCGGGAATGCGCCACGCCAACATCATCAGCAATGGCGAGGGGCGCTACTGCATCATCGTCGAATGGGACAGCATGGAAGCGATCGCGGCCGCCAGACCGCAGATGATCGAGACCCTCAACAGCTTCCGTCATACGCTCGAGGATCTGGGCGGAGGGCTTGGCGTCACCGATCCCCATTCGGGTCCGGTGGTCTTTTCCGCGAAGTAACGATCCGTCGGGTCCGCCAAAAGAAAAGGGCGCGGCATTGACGCCGCGCCCTTGATTGTTGCGTCGGAAAATGCCGGCTTACGCTGCGTCTTCGGCGTCGGCCTTCTTCTCGCGGACGATTTCCTTGCCGGTCTCCTGGTCGACGACCTTCATCGAGAGGCGGACCTTGCCGCGCTCGTCGAAGCCCATCAGCTTGACCCAGACCTTCTGGCCTTCCTTGACGACGTCGGTGGTCTTCTGCACGCGGTCGCTGGCAAGCTGCGAGATATGGACCAGGCCGTCCTTCGGGCCGAAGAAGTTGACGAAAGCGCCGAAGTCCGCGGTCTTGACGACCGTGCCTTCGTAGATCTCGCCGACTTCCGGCTCGGCCACGATCGAGTGAATCCACTTCTTGGCGGCCTCGATCTCCTTGCCGTTGGACGACGCGATCTTCACCGTGCCGTCGTCCTCGATGTTGATCTTGGCGCCGGTCTTCTCGACGATCTCGCGGATCACCTTGCCGCCAGAGCCGATCACGTCGCGGATCTTGTCGGTCGGGATGTGCATGACCTCGATGCGCGGCGCGAACTCGCCGAGCTCGGCGCGGGCGCCGGAGAGGGCATGGGCCATCTCGCCGAGGATGTGCTCACGGCCGCCCTTGGCCTGCTCGAGCGCCACCTTCATGATCTCCTCGGTGATGCCCTCGATCTTGATGTCCATCTGGAGCGAGGTGATGCCATTGGCAGTGCCCGCCACCTTGAAGTCCATGTCGCCGAGGTGATCCTCGTCGCCGAGGATGTCGGAGAGCACCGCGAAGCGATCGCCTTCCTTGATCAGGCCCATGGCGATGCCCGCGACCGGACGCGCCAGCGGCACGCCGGCGTCCATGAGCGCCAGCGAGGTGCCGCACACGGTCGCCATCGAGGACGAGCCGTTCGACTCGGTGATCTCCGAGACGACGCGCAGCGTGTAGGGGAAGGCTTCGGCGGACGGCAGCATCGGACGGATGGCGCGCCAGGCGAGCTTGCCATGGCCGATCTCGCGGCGGCCGGGCGAACCCATGCGGCCGGTCTCGCCGACCGAGAAGGGCGGGAAGTTGTAGTGGAGAAGGAACTTCTCCTTGTACATGCCGGTCAGCGAGTCGACATACTGCTCGTCCTCACCGGTGCCAAGCGTGGCGACGACGATCGCCTGCGTCTCGCCGCGGGTGAACAGAGCCGAGCCGTGGGTGCGCGGCAGCACGCCGACTTCCGAGACGATCTTGCGGACCGTCGACAGGTCGCGGCCGTCGATGCGGCTCTTGGTGTCGAGGATGTTCCAGCGCACGACCTTGGCCTGGAGCTCCTTGAACACAGCGGCCACCTTGTCGGCCGACCACTTCGCTTCCTCGCCTTCGGCCGGGGCGAAATGCGCCTTCACCTTCGCCTTGGCGGCGTCGACGGCGGCGTAGCGGGCCTGCTTCTCGGTGATCTTGTAGGCGTCGCGCAGATCGTTCTCGACGACGCCGAGCATTTCCTTCTCGAGCGCCGACAGATCGAGGGGGGTGAAGTCGCGCGGCTCCTTGGCGGCGACCTCGGCCAGCTTGATGATCGCGTCGATCACCGGCTGGAAGCCCTTGTGGCCGAACATGACGGCGGAGAGCATGGTCTCCTCGTCGAGCTCCTGGGCTTCCGACTCGACCATCAGCACCGCCTCGCCAGTGCCGGCGACGACGAGGTCAAGCTTCGATTCCGGCATCTCGTCGATGTGCGGGTTCAGCACGAACTTGTCGTTGATGTAGCCGACGCGCGCCGCGCCGACCGGACCCATGAAGGGCACGCCCGACAGCGTCAGCGCGGCGGAGGCCGCGACCATCGACAGCACGTCCGGATCATTTTCCAGATCGTGCTGCATGACGGTGATGATGACCTGCGTGTCGTTCTTGTAGCCGTCGGGGAAGAGCGGGCGGATCGGGCGGTCGATCAGGCGGGAGACCAGCGTCTCCTTCTCCGACGGACGGCCCTCGCGCTTGAAATAGCCGCCCGGGATCTTGCCGGCGGCGTAGGTCTTTTCCTGATAGTTGACGGTGAGCGGGAAGAAGTCGACGCCGGGCTTCGGCTCCTTCATCGAGACGACGGTGGCGAGCACGACGGTCTCGCCGTAGGTCGCCAGCACCGCGCCGTCAGCCTGACGCGCGATCTTGCCGGTCTCGAGGATGAGCGGACGGCCGCCCCATTCGATTTCCACCTTGTGGTGATTGAACATGTCCTGTCCTTACATAAACGGGACGGGCGCTTGGCCGCCTTCGCGGAGCGCCGCACGGTCCCTGGCTTCGTTCTCGGACGAGCCATGGGCAAGACAACGGGAAGCTCGTTTGATGCTGTGCGCCGAGCGTCCGGCAATCCTGCCCCATGACCTGTCCACGGGCGGTTCCGGCATGATTGCCAATCATTGCCACGAACCAGCCGGGCGGCTTTGAGCCTACCCGGATAAGCGAACCGCCGGACCCGTTTCCAGGTCCGGCGGTGAATTCGTTAGCGGCGCAGGCCGAGCTTCTCGATCAGCGCATTGTAGCGCGCTTCGTCCTTCGACTTCAGATAGTCGAGCAGCCGGCGGCGCTGGGACACGAGCGCGAGAAGGCCACGGCGCGAATGGTTGTCGCTCTTGTGGTCCTTGAAGTGCTCGGTCAGATTCTTGATCCGTTCGGAATAGATCGCCACCTGAACTTCCGGCGAACCGGTGTCGTTCGGCTTGGTCGCGAATTCCTTCATCAATTGCGTCTTGCGTTCAGCAGTCAGCGACATCGCGTTTTTCCTCTCTATACTCTTTCAGGAAACGGGATGCCCGCAGCCGGGATGTCGTCCAGCAGGGGCCGGTGAACAAAGGACTGGGCCAAATGACTGGACCAAAAGTCGCTTTGTTGCGGCGCATATAGGGCAAGCGCCGGCAAAACGCCAGCCCTATTATGACGCTGCGTCCGGCGCCTCCAAAATACAGGTTTTGCGGCAGGTCTTGTCACGAACGGGGGCTTGGACTATATCAGCGTCAAATTCTTGGTCGGTATGACGAAGAGTGGGTCCACCCGGTCCCGCTCTTTTTTGTTACCCCGACCAGGCTGCACGAACCCGGTGAGGGAATGAACGAAACCACGGCCCTTGGCTCGTCCGTCCATGACGACCGCATCCTGCGCGAGACCGGCATCGATGCGCGCATCGCGTCGATCATCGCGCCGGCGGTGGCGGGTGCGGGCTTCCGGCTGGTGCGGGTGCGGCTCTCCGGCCAGAACGGCCTGACCTTGCAGATCATGGCCGAGCGGCCGGACGGCACGATGACGGTCGAGGACTGCGAAGCGCTGAGCCGCGCGGTGTCGCCGGCGCTCGATGTCGACGATCCGATCGAGAAGGCGTATCATCTCGAAGTGTCGTCGCCGGGCATCGACCGGCCGCTGGTTCGCAAATCGGACTTTGCCGCCTGGACCGGCCATCTGGCCAAGGTCGAGACCTCGGTCATGGTCGCCGACAAGAAGCGTTTTCGCGGGCGCATCGCCAGCGCCGACGAGACCGGCATCACGCTGGAGCGCGACTCGCCGGGCTATGGCGAGGAGATGACCGTGCGCATTCCCTTCGAGGCGCTCTCGGAGGCGCGGCTGGTGCTGACGGACGATCTGATCCGCGACGCATTGAGCAAGGACAATCAGGCCAGGAAGCAGGCCCGCAAGCGCGGCCGTTCAGGTCAGGACGAACAGGACGGCGGCGACGCCGGCGAAGAGAACACCTAAGGCGAGAGCCGCGAGGGAGATTAGACATGGCAGTCAGTGCGAACAGGCTGGAGCTTCTGCAGATCGCGGACGCGGTCGCGCGCGAAAAGTCCATCGACAAGTCGATCGTCATCGATGCGATGGCCGACGCGATCCAGAAGGCCGCGCGCCAGCGCTACGGCCAGGAGACCAACATCCGCGCCGACATCAACCACCAGACCGGTGAGATGAAGCTGCAGCGGCTGATGGAAGTGGTGGAGACGGTCGAGGATTACGGCCGGCACATCTCGCTGGCCGACGCGCGCCACCGCAATCCGGACGCCCAGGTCGGAGACTACATCGCCGAGCAGCTTCCGCCGATGGATTTCGGCCGCATCGCCGCGCAATCGGCCAAGCAGGTGATCGTGCAGAAGGTGCGCGAGGCCGAGCGCGACCGCCAGTATGACGAATACAAGGACCGCATCGGCGAGATCGTCAACGGCACGGTCAAGCGCGTCGAATACGGCAACGTCATCGTCGACCTCGGCCGCGGCGAGGCGATCATCCGCCGCGACGAGCTGATCCCGCGCGAGAACTTCAAATATGGCGACCGCGTCCGCGCCTATGTCTACGACGTGCGCCGCGAGCAGCGCGGCCCGCAGATCTTCCTGTCGCGCACCCATCCGCAGTTCATGGCGAAGCTGTTCACCATGGAAGTACCGGAAATCTATGACGGCATCATCGAGATCAAGTCGGTCGCCCGCGATCCGGGTAGCCGCGCCAAGATCGCCGTGATCTCGCGCGACTCGTCGATCGATCCGGTCGGCGCCTGCGTCGGCATGCGCGGCTCGCGCGTGCAGGCCGTGGTCGGCGAATTGCAGGGCGAGAAGATCGACATCATTCCATGGTCGATGCAGCCGGCGAACTTCATCGTCAACGCGCTGCAGCCGGCGGAAGTGGCCAAGGTCGTGCTCGACGAGGACGCGGAGCGCATCGAGGTCGTGGTTCCCGACGACCAGCTTTCGCTCGCCATCGGCCGGCGCGGCCAGAACGTCCGTCTCGCCTCGCAGCTCACCGGCTGGGACATCGACATCCTGACCGAGCAGGAAGAGAGCGAGCGCCGCCAGAAGGAATTCACCGAGCGTTCGGCGCTGTTCATGGATGCGCTCGACGTCGACGAGATGGTAGGCCAGGTGCTGGCGTCGGAAGGCTTCACCTCGGTCGAGGAAGTCGCCTATGTCGACGCCGGCGAAATCGCCTCGATCGACGGCTTCGACGAGGAGACGGCGGGCGAGATTCAGTCTCGCGCCCGCGACTATCTCGAGCGCATCGAGGCCGAACATGACGCCGCCCGCAAGGAGCTGGGCGTCGCCGACGAGCTGCGCGAGCTGCCGGGCATCACGACCGCGATGATGGTCGCGCTCGGCAAGGACGGCGTCAAATCGATCGAGGACTTCGCCGGCTATGCCGTCGACGACCTGGTCGGCTGGAAAGAACGCAAGGACGGCGAGACCAAGACCTTCGAGGGCGTGCTCGGCGACTTCGGCGTCAGCCGCGCCGACGCGGAGCAGATGGTGCTTGCCGCGCGCCTCGCCGCCGGCTGGATCACCGAAGAAGAGCTGGCGGCGCAGTCCGCCGATGAAGACGCCGAAGCCGTGGCGTAAGTCGATGGTTCGGCCCGGAGCAGCGCTTGGACGAGATGAACGACCGCACCTGCATCGTGACGCGGGAGACGCGTGAGCCCGACGGGCTCATTCGTTTCGTCGCGGCTCCCGATCAGTCGGTTGTTCCTGACATCAAGCGCAAGCTTCCCGGCCGGGGCTGCTGGGTGACGGCAGAGCGCCGCTTCGTCGACGAAGCGGCGCACAAGAACCTCTTCCGCAAGGGCCTCAAGGCCGATGTGACCGTCTCGCCGGACCTCGGCGCGATGGTGGACCGCGTGCTTTCGCAGAATGCATTGGGCGCGTTGGGACTGGCGCGAAAGGCCGGCGCTCTCGTCATGGGCGCGGCGAAGGTCGAGGCCGCGGTTCGCAGCGGCGCGGCGCTCGCCGTGCTGCACGCAACCGAGGCGCAGCCCGACGGCATACGCAAGATAGCGCAGGGGCGGCGCGCAACAGCCCATCTGGGAGGGCCTGACATCCCCGCCTACAAACTCTTTTCCGAGGCTGAATTGGGTTTGGCATTGGGGGGACTAAGTGTGATACATGCAGCCCTGCTCGCCGAGGACGCGGGCAAGGCGGCGCTGAAGCGCGTGGTGGCGCTTGACCGGTACCGGGGCGGAACCCCGGAAGACGGCCTCGGCATTGGGGTCATCGAATCCGTCGATGGCTCGTTGAAGGATATGGAATGAGCGATAGTAAATCTGGCGATAGCAAGACGCTGACCGTCAATGTGAATGTGAAGAAGACGCTGAGCCTGAAGCCGGCCGGCGTGACGCAGGGCACCGTCCGGCAGAACATGTCGCATGGCCGCTCGAAGCAGGTGCTTGTCGAGACCAAGAAGCGCAAGATCACGCTTCCGGGCGAGAAGCCCGCGCCGCAACCCGAACGTCCCGTCATCGTGCCGAAGCCGCAGGTCGCCGCGCCGCGTCCGGCGCCGGTCGAGACGCCGCGTCCGGCAGCGCCCGACCAGACGCGCATGGTGCTGACCGAACTGTCGGCCGAGGAAATGGAAGCCCGGCGCAAGGCGCTCGAAGGCGCCAGCGCGCGCGAGATCGAAGACCGCCAGCGCGCCGTCGACGAGGCGCGCCGCCGCGCCGCCGACGACGAGCGCCGCAAGAAGGAACGCGAGGATTCCGCCCGCCGCCAGGCCGAGGAAGAAGCACGCATCCAGAAGGAAGCCGAGGCCCGCAAGCGCGCCGAAGAGGAAGCGCGACGCCGCGCACCGGTCGCCGCCGACGGTCCCGACGAAGAGGAATCCCCGCGGCCACGGCCGGGAGCGCCGAAGGGAGCGCCGCCGCCACGCGCCCGTCTCGCGACGCCGGACGCCGCGCGCCCGCAGCGCACGAAGGGCGAGGAAGACCGCCGCCGCGGCAAGCTGACCCTCGCGACGGCGACGTCGGAGGAAGAAGCGCGCAGCCGCTCGCTGTCCTCGATGCGACGCCGGCAGGAGAAATTCAAACGCGTCAACGAACCGCGCGAGAAGATTTCGCGCGAGGTTGTCCTGCCGGAAACGATCACGATCCAGGACCTCGCCCAGCGCATGTCCGAGCGCGCGGTCGATGTCGTGAAGTTCTTCATGAAGCAGGGCCAGATGATGAAGCCCGGCGACCTGATCGACGCCGACACGGCGGAGCTGGTCGCAAGCGAGTTCGGCCACACCGTCAAGCGCGTCGCCGAGTCCGACATCGAAAGCGGCATCTTCTCGGTCGAGGATCGTCCGGAGCACATGAAGCCGCGGCCGCCGGTCGTGACCATCATGGGCCATGTCGACCACGGCAAGACCTCGCTGCTCGACGCCATCCGCAACGCCAATGTCGTCTCCGGCGAGGCCGGTGGCATCACGCAGCATATCGGCGCCTACCAGGTCGAGAAGAACGGCCAGAAGATCACCTTCCTCGACACGCCCGGCCACGAGGCGTTCACCGCCATGCGCGCCCGCGGCGCGCAGGCGACCGACATCGCCGTGCTGGTGGTGGCGGCCGACGACAGCGTCATGCCGCAGACGATCGAGTCGATCAGCCATGCGAAGGCGGCCGGCGTGCCGATCATCGTGGCTATCAACAAGATCGACAAGCCGAGCGCCAATGCGCAGAAGGTCCGCACCGAACTGCTGCGCCACGAGGTGTTCGTGGAATCGATGGGCGGCGAAGTGCTCGACGTCGAGGTCTCGGCCACGAAGGGCACCAATCTCGACAGACTGCTGGAGGCGATCCTGCTGCAGTCCGAAGTGCTCGACCTCAAGGCCGATCCGGACCGCACCGCCGAGGGCGTCGTCGTCGAGGCCAAGCTCGACAAGGGCCGCGGCCCGGTCGCGACCATGCTGGTGCAGGCCGGCACGCTGATGCCCGGCGACATCATCGTCGCCGGCAATGAGTGGGGCCGCGTGCGCGCGCTGGTCAACGACCGGGGCGAGCATCTCGACGAGGCGGGACCGTCCATGCCGATCGAAGTGCTCGGCCTTCAGGGCGTGCCGCAGGCGGGCGACCGCTTCGCCACGGCCGAGAACGAGGCCAAGGCGCGCGAGATCACCGAATATCGCCAGCGGCTCGCCCGCGACAAGGCGGTGGCCAAGCATGCCGGCCAGCGCGGCTCGCTCGAGCAGATGATGAGCCAGCTCCAGACCTCCGGCCTCAAGGAGTTCCCGCTGGTCGTCAAGGCCGACGTGCAGGGCTCGGTCGAGGCGATCGTCGCCGCGCTGGAGAAGCTCGGCAATGACGAAGTGCGTGCCCGCATCGTCCATGCCGGCGCCGGCGCGATCAACGAGAGCGACGTATCGCTGGCCGATACATCGCAGGCCGCGATCATCGGCTTCAACGTGCGCGCCAACAAGCAGGCCAAGCTGGCGGCCGATCAGGCCGGCCTCGAAGTCCGCTACTACAACATCATCTACAACCTCGTGGACGACGTGAAGCAGGCGATGTCGGGCCTTCTGTCGCCGGAGCGGCGCGAGACCTTCATCGGCAATGCCGAGATCCTCGAAATCTTCGATATCACCAAGGTCGGCAAGATCGCCGGCTGCCGCGTGACGGAAGGCAAGGTCGAGCGGGGCGCGGGCGTGCGCCTGATCCGCGACGACGTGGTCATCCACGAAGGCACGCTGAAGACGCTGAAGCGGTTCAAGGACGAGGTTTCGGAAGTCCCGGTCGGCCAGCAGTGCGGCATGGCCTTCCAGAACTACGAGAACATGCAGGTCGGCGACGTCATCGAATGCTTCCGCGTCGAGATGGTGACGCGGACGCTGTAGTCCTGTGGAGGGCGTGTCCCGCTTGATTACGGTTAAGGACACGCCCGAACCAAGAGAGCATTTTCTACGACGGCTGGGCCGCTCTGCCGGAGGAACCCGGTGGTAGCAGAAAATGCCTTGATCCGCTCACTCAGCTACGAGCTTGGCCAGCGCGACGCCCTTGCCGGCGCCGCGCTCGGCCGCGTGCCGACCGGCTGGGAAAAGCTGCGCATGATGGCCATCATCGCCGTCGCCGGCCTGCTTGCCGGTTCCTTGCCGCAGGACATGCCGGGCCTCTGGTGGTGGGTGCTCGTCGTGACCATCCTGATCGCCGCGGCGGCCGGCGCGATCCTCTCGTCCAATCTGTCGTTTCGCCGCGATGCGGCGGCCCTGCCGATTCCGCGCGGCGCCGTGACGCTCGACACATTTGTCGACAGGATCGTCGAACGTTCATCGCTCGGCACGCGCTCGGTGCCGCTCGACAAGGTCTCTATGGTGGTGGCCACCAACGACCATCTGTTCATCCGCGAGGGAAAGCTGCCGGTGATCATACCGGCCCGGGCATTCGCCAGCCGCACCGACATGGACGGCTTCGCCCGCTGGATCGAAGCGGCGGAAGAGCCTGTTTCCGCCAGCTAGGCTCCTTACGTCACAAAGGCCGGTACGATTCTGTTCGACCCGGGAAAGGTCTTTACCAGCGGACGCCGACCCGCACGCCGGCTGTCTCCGCTCCGTCATTCTCCTTGCAGAGATTGGCGTTGGAGAAATGGTTGGCGTAGGCCTGAACCGTCACGTTCGACGTGATGTCATAGCCGACGGCCGCGCCGAGATGGAAGAGCGCGTTGCAGCCGAGGCCCTTGTACCGGACCGGGTTCTTGAGGTTCCTGGCGTCGTTGACCGATCCGCCGAGGCTTCCCGACAGATAGAACTTGCTGGTGAGGTTGTAGGTCCAGTTCAGACCGGCATAGCCGAAGCTGACCGGACGGCCCGGATCGTCGACGATGGCCGTGTCGAAACCGATGTAGGGCCGCGGCGAGCCGATGAACGAGAGGAATTCCGGCGAGCGGAACAGCACTTCGCCGTTGAAGCTGACGCCGTCATATTTCATCGGGGCAAACAGCCCGGTGTCGTAGGACGCGACGCCGAGG
>Ga0209792_1000734_pt1 | contig 19769 bp, 17 predicted proteins | sample EBPBio142005_DNA_FD_185860 | JGI IMG/M metagenome (GOLD analysis project Ga0209792, IMG submission 185860) | Wastewater treatment Type I Accumulibacter community from EBPR Bioreactor in Madison, WI, USA - Reactor 1_6/14/2005_ DNA (SPAdes)... | ecosystem: Engineered > Bioreactor > EBPR >... | reverse complement strand
CCTGAGCGGATACCAGCCGATCTCGACGTGGCCGTCGTCGCGTCCGCCGACTGTGCCGCCGAGATGATTGACCAGCATCTGCGCGCCGAGGCAGATGCCGAGGAACGGCTTGTCCTCTTTCAGCGGGACCGCGAGCCAGTCGGTCTCGCGCTTGACGAACTCGTCCGGATCGTTGGCGCTCATCGGCCCGCCGAACACGACCGCGCCGGCATGCTGTTCCAATGTGTCGGGAAGCGCGTCGCCCAGCGGCGGACGGCGGATGTCGAGGTCGAAGCCGCTTGCGACGAGCATCTGGCCGACGCGCCCGGCGCTCGACGTCTCCTGATGGAGAACCGTCAGGATTTTTGGGCGGGACGAAGGATCAGTCGGTGTCGGCATCGTCCTTTCCCGTCGATCCGCCAAGCCTGCCGGCCACGTCGCGCCGCGTGCGCACGCGGTCCTCGCTCGAGACGCCGATCAGCTCCGCCACCCGCCAGACGATGTTGTCCTCCATCTCGTGGCGCACGCCGTCGGCGTAGACGATCTCCCACATCATGCCGATGAAGGCGATGCGGGCCTGCTCGTCGAGCTGCCGCTTGATGATGCTGGTGAAGCCATAGAGGTCGACGGCTTCCTGCTCCGCCGCCTCGCCCGCCTTGAGGATGTCGGCCAGCGCCGCACCGTCGGCGCCGAATTCGGACGCGATCTCGCGTTCCAGCACCGCGCGCTCGGCCTCGGCGCGCACGCCGTCGGCATCCATCACGTGAAAGAGGATCGCCGCGGCCGCAACGGCCGGGCTGTCGGGCTGAACCGCCGCCGCGCTGCCGCTGTCGCCCGCGATCTCGCGGAGGAAGGCAAGAAACTGCTCGAACATGACCCGCCCGCTGTAAACGTGCCGAATCGTCGCCGATCCGGCACCTTTCCGTTCTCTAGCGGAGGTGCGCCGTCCATCCAAGTTACCGTTACGCAACAGTCGCAAAGAACAAGGGCGCCGGTTGCCCGACGCCCCTGTCCGAATATCGATGCCGACCCGAATTAGTTCATCGTCGGGATGACGAACTCCGCGCCGTCCTTGATGCCACTCGGCCAGCGCGAGGTAACGGTCTTCGTCTTCGTGTAGAATCGGAAGGCGTCCGAGCCGTGCTGGTTCAGGTCGCCGAAGGACGACGCCTTCCAGCCGCCGAAGGTGTAGTAGGCGATCGGCACCGGGATCGGCACGTTGACGCCGACCATGCCGACCTGCACGCGGCTGGCGAAGTCGCGCGCGGCGTCGCCGTTCTGCGTGAAGATCGCGACGCCATTGCCCATCTCGTGGTCGTTGGCGAGCTTGATCGCGTCTTCGTAATTGCCGGCGCGCACCACGGACAGCACCGGCCCGAAAATCTCCTCCTGGTAGATCTTCATGTCGGTGGTGACGTCGTCGAACAGGCAGCCGCCCATGTAGTAGCCGTTTTCATAGCCCTGCATCTTGAAGCCGCGGCCATCGACGACGAGCTTTGCGCCTTCCTTGACGCCGGCGTCGACATAACCCTTCACGCGGTCCAGCGCCTGCTTGGTGACCAGCGGGCCGAAATCGGCGGACGAGTCCGTCGACGGGCCGACTTTCAGGCTTTCCACGCGCGGCGTCAGCTTCTCGATCAGGCGGTCGGCGGTCTCCTTGCCGACCGGCACCGCGACCGAGATCGCCATGCAGCGCTCGCCGGCCGAACCGTAGCCCGCGCCGATCAGCGCGTCGACCGTCTGGTCCATGTCGGCGTCCGGCATGATGATGGCGTGGTTCTTCGCGCCGCCGAAGCACTGGGCGCGCTTGCCGTTGGCGGTCGCACGCGAATAGATGTAGTGCGCGATCGGCGTCGAGCCGACGAAGCCGATCGCCTTGATGTCCGGGTCGTCCAGGATCGCGTCGACCACTTCCTTGTCGCCGTTGACGACGTTCAGGATGCCCGCCGGCAGGCCGGCTTCGAGGAACAGTTCGGCGATACGCATCGGAACGCCCGGATCACGCTCCGACGGCTTCAGGATGAAGGCGTTGCCGCAGGCGATGGCCGGCGCGATCTTCCACAGCGGGATCATCGCCGGGAAGTTGAACGGGGTGATGCCCGCGACCACGCCGAGCGGCTGGCGCATCGAATAGACGTCGATGCCGGTGCCGGCATTGTCGGTGAACTCGCCCTTCATCAGATGCGGCGCGCCGATGCAGACCTCGACCACTTCGAGGCCGCGCTGGATGTCGCCCTTGGCGTCGGCGATCGTCTTGCCGTGCTCGCGCGCCAGCAGTTCGGCCAGCGCATCGTTCTCGCGGGCGACGAGGTCGAGGAACTTCATCAGCACGCGCACGCGCTTCTGCGGATTGGTCGCCGCCCAGGCCGGCTGCGCCGCCTTCGCGTTCTCCACCGCCTTGCGCAGTTCCGCCGCCGATCCGAGCGCCACCTGGCCGCGCACCGTGCCGTCCATCGGCTGCATGATGTCGGCCGTGCGGCCCGACGTCGAGGCGACGTGCTTGCCGCCGATAAAATGTCCAACCACTGCCATGGCATGCTCCCTGCATTTTTTAGGTATGTCCCATCTTCCGTCTTGCCGGCCGAATTTGCAACGCGAGGCCGCCCGGAACCGTTGTGCGGAAAGTCGTGGACCGGTCATTTTGCTTCTGATAATATGCATATCGGAGGACAATCATGAACTGGGACGATGTCCGCATATTTCTCGCGGTGGCGCGCGCCGGCCAGATTCTGGGCGCGGCCCGTCGGCTGGGCCTCAACCACGCCACCGTCTCGCGCCGCGTGGCCGCGCTGGAGGAGAGCCTTAACGCCCGCCTGTTCCGCCGCCTCACCACCGGCAGCGAGCTGACGCCGGCCGGCGAGCACCTTCTCGGCCTGGCCGAGCGGATGGAGGAGGACATGATCGCCGCCCGCGCCGATCTGGCGGGCGAAGGCGACGAGATTTCGGGCACGGTGCGCATCGGCGCGCCGGACGGTTTCGGCGTCGCATTCCTCGCGCCGCGGCTGGGCGAGCTGACCGAAAAATATCCGACGCTCTCGGTGCAGCTCGTGCCGGTGCCGCGTTCCTTTTCGCTGTCGCGCCGCGAGGCCGACATCGCCATCACCGTCGAGCGTCCGACCGAGGGACGCCTCGTCGCGGCGAAACTCGTCGACTACACGCTCGGCCTCTATGCCTCGAAGGATTATGTCGCGGCCAACGGCATGCCGGCCTCGCTCGAAGAACTCAAAGGCCATCGGCTCGTTGGCTATGTCGGCGATCTCGTCATCTCGCCGACGCTCGACTACGCGACCGAAATCATGCCGTCGTGGCAGGCCGGCTTCCAGGTCTCCTCGGCGCTCGGCCAGACCATGGCCGTGCGCTCGGGTGCCGGCATCGGCATCCTGCACAGTTTCATCGCTCGCGACTTCCGCGATCTCGTGCATGTGCCGATCGGACCCACGATCAAGCGCGCCTACTGGCTGGTCTACCATGAGAGCATGCGGCCTCTGCGCCGCGTCCAGGCGGTCTCGGCCTTCATTGCCGGCGTGGTCGAAAAAAGCCGCGCCACCTTCGTGTGACACCGTTGATCCTCCCCCGTATACGGGGGAGGAGGACTGCCGCAGGCGGTGGAGGGGGCGTTCGCCGGCCCATGTGCCTTGTCATCACCCCGCATTTGTCGGACATAGACCGGCCGCGATAAAAGCCTTGGGAGGGGTCGCATGAAGATCGGCTTTTGCATGTTCCTCTGGACGACCAATGTGACGTCCAGGCATGCGGCGCTTCTGAAGGACATCAAGGCGACCGGTTATGACGGTGTCGAGATCCCGATCTTCGAGGGCGCGCCGGACGACTACAAGCGCCTCGGCGACATGCTCGACAAGCTCGGCCTGGAGCGCACGGCGGTGACCGCCATGGGCGACCCGGCGATGAATTTGATCGGCGACGCGGCCGCCCGCAGACAAGGCCTCGCCTACATGAAATGGGCGATCGACTGCGCAGCCGCGCTCGGCGCCGACAAGCTGTCGGGACCGCTTCATTCGACGCTCGGCCATTTCTCCGGCGTCGGCCCGACGCCCGCCGAACTGAAACGGTCCGTCGGTTCGCAGCGCGCCATCGGCGACCATGCCGGCAAGCGCGGCGTCACCATCGGGCTGGAGGCGCTCAACCGTTTCGAGTGCTATCTGTTCAACACCATGGCCGATCTCAGCGCCCATGTGGACGAGGTCGACCGCCCGCATATCAAGGCGATGTACGACACGTTCCACGCCAATATCGAGGAGGCCGACCCGATCGGTGCTTACACGAAACATGTGAAGAACATCGTCCACATCCACATTTCGGAAAACGATCGGGGCGTGCCGGGCCGGGGCAACATTCCGTGGAGGAAAACGTTCGAGGCGGTCCGCTCGTCAGGCTATGACGGCTGGCTCACGATCGAGGCGTTCGGGCGCGGGCTGAAGGATCTCGCCGCTGCCACGAAAGTCTGGCGCGACTTCGCCGAGAGCCCGGAAGCCGTCTACAAGGAAGGCTACCAGCACATCCGCAAGGGCTGGAAGAAGGCGGCGTGATAGCGGTTAGCCCTTACGCTTGGCAGTAAACCCGATCTAGTTCGTCACCCTCGGGCTTGTCCCGAGGGTGACGGCAAGGACAAAGTGCTCCGAGCGGAAAAGAGGATAAAATTCAACCCCTTTCGCGGCCGAAACGTTGGAATTGCAGCATTCTCAAAGTTATTTTGCGCCGACTTATCCGCAGCCCCTCGAACTGCCCTTACATTGTTCTCAGCAGCTTGCTTGAGGGAACGGTGTGCACGACCGGGCAAACCAGGCAAGTGCGGCGCCGATGACGTCCGCGAACGGTGGCGGAATAAGTCGGCCTCGTTTCATGCCGCGCGCTGCTCCAATGGGAGCGGAAGGCGGCCGCCAGACCCTGCCGACGATCGCAGGCGAGGCCATGTTCCGCGCCGTTCCCGGAATGGCCGGCGATGAAACGGGGGAAAAACGCCAGCCGGGTGCGGGAGACCGCGCTACAGTATCACTTTTAGGAAACCACCGCGCACTTCCGCGCCCGGCTTCCCTCTCCTTCGGGAGCGTTCTTTGAAACCCCAGTCGCCAATGCCCGATAGGGTTTTTCGGCGTGGCTGAAAGCCCGACCGCGCCGTCATCCTCGGCACAGGGCAGAAGGTGACGACGGAACATGCGACACTATTGAGGGATGGGTTTGGAAGCAGCGGGGCTCGCCCCGGAGGCGTGCCTGCCTTTCAACGCGGCTTCGATCATCGCCGCGACGTTGTCCGGGTAGACGATATCCGCGGTGGCGCGCAACTCGGCCCCCGTCCACCATTTCGCCTCTGCGATGAAGGCACGCTCGACCGGGTCGGGATTGTTTTCGGCGTCGATCGCCAAACTCGTGCGCACCATGAAAAAGCGCTCGTCCGCGTCGACCATCGTCCCGTCCGGCATCATGAACTGGATATGCCGCGACGCGACCTCGTCGCCGACATCGGCGTCGATGCCGGTCTCCTCGCGCAGCTCGCGACGCGCGGCCTGGGCATAGGTTTCGCCCGCATCCAGCGCGCCGCCGGGCGTCGCCCAATAACTCATTCCGGCAAGCGGCCCGTCGTCATGCCGATAGCGGAACAGCAGCAGCCGGCCGTCATGATCGATCAGCAGGATGCGGGCGGCGGGACGTTTGCGCATCGCGGTCGTTACGGCGCGCCCGCCTCGATGCGCTCCATATCCTCGTCGGACAGGCCGAAATGATGGCCGATCTCGTGGATTAGAACATGGGTGACGATGTCGCCCAGCGTCTCCTGGTTCTCGGCCCAGTAGTCGAGGATGGCGCGCCGATAGAGCGTCACGCGGTTCGGCCCATCCCCGGTCGCCGGGTTCCAGCGCTCCGCGATGCCCCGCCCCTCGAACAGGCCGAGCAGGTCGAACGGCGTTTCCAGCGACAGGTCGTCCATGATCTCGTCGGTCGGAAATTCGGCGAGCTGGATGATGATCTCGCCCGTCAGCCGGCGGAACTCCTCCGGCAGATGCGCATAGGCATCCAGCGCCAGCATTTCCAGTTCTTCGAGCGAGGGGGAATACAGGTCGCGCCAGGCGCGGCTGTTGTCGATGCGGGCCATTTGTTGTCCTTCTGCCGGCGATATAGGGGTTTTCCCGGGCGGATAGAAGCCTTTCCTTGGTGCTGCTCCGCCATTTCGCGACATTCGGCGGTCATCCGCTGTCTCTCCAGAAAAAGGAATAAATTCTTTTATCGGCCTGCTTGACTCTCCCGCCGCGCTCTGGAATCGATAGGAACATAACAGGAACAGATATCGATTGAGACTGCCATGGCACACGCTGCCGTGGCGCGGGGAACCATTGTTTCCCTGCGCCGGGAAATCGCCAGGATCGAAGGCCGCCTTGCCGAGCGGCTCGAGGCGCCACGGGAAGCCGAGGCTGACGACAGCGCGATGCTGCTGCGCCGGGCGGGTATCGCCGTTCACGACAGCCTGCCCCTCGGCGTCGAGGCCTTCGACCGGGCGGCGGGCGGCGGAATCCCCCGCACGGGCCTGACCGAGATCCATGCCGCCGCGATGCGTGACGTGGCAGCCGCCTCCGGTTTCGCGCTGGCGCTGGCGCTGCTCGCGACGGATGCGCCGGCCCCGATCCTCTGGATCGCCACGGCCGAAATGCTGCGCGAGACCGGCCGTCCCTACGCGCCCGGCCTCGTCCAGCGTTTCGGCCTGTCCCCGGCCCGCCTGCTCTTCGCCGAAGCGCCGAAACCGGTGGACGCCTTGTGGATCGCGGAGGAGGCGGCGAGCGCCGCGACCTTCTCCGCCATTCTGGTCGAGATCGGCGGCGAGCCGCGCGAGCTCGATCTGACAGCGACCCGCCGCCTTCACCGCCGCGCCCTGACCGCGGGCCAGCCGATGTTGCTGCTTCGCGCCGCCGCCGGTGCGCAGCCCACCGCCGCTCCCTTGCGCCTCGTCGTCGGCGCCGCGCCCTCCTCCCTGCGCAACACGCTGTCTGGCCCCTTGCAAGGCTCCATCGGCCCCCCGGCCTTCAATGTCTCGATCGGCAAGAGCCGCACCGCCCTCCCCGCATCGGTCATCCTGGAGTGGATCCATGGAGCTTTTCACCCACGACATCCCGAACCCCCGGCGCTTCCTCGCGCTGTGGTTCCCCTATCTTCCGGCGGAGAGGGTGATGCGCCTGCGCTTCGGCCGGTCGTGGCGCATGCGGGCCCCGGCCTCGGTTCCGCCGCTCGTCTTCAGCCGGCGCGAGAGCAACACCCAGCGCGTCGCCGCGCTGGACGCGCGCGCTGAGGGGCTTCGCCTGCGGATCGGCCTCGGCGTCGCCGAGGCGCGCGCCATTCATCCATCGGTGGAGGTCATCGAGGAAGACGGCGAAGCCGACCGCTCGATGCTCGAGGCGCTCGCCGACTGGTGCGATCGCTACACGCCACTCGTCGCGATCGACGGCACTGACGGTCTGTTCCTGGACATAGCCGGCTGCGCCCATCTGTTCGGCGGCGAGCGGAAGATGCTGGGCGACGTGCTGGGCCGGTTCCGCCATCAGGGTTTCGATGTCCGGGCCGCAATCGCCTCGACGCCCGGCGCGGCCTGGGCGGCGGCGCGGCATGCTCCAGGTTCGATCATCGAGGACGGAGAGGAGAAGACGCTCGCCGCTCCCTTGCCACTGTCTGCCCTGCGGATCGACGCGGCGATCTGCGAAAGCCTGGAAAGTGTCGGCCTGCGCGTGATCGGCGCGCTTTTCGACGTGCCCCGCGCGCCTTTGGTGCGCCGCTTCGGCAAGCTGGTCACGCTGCGGCTCGACCAGATGCTGGGTCAGGTCGAAGAAGCGATCTCGCCGCGTTTCACGCCGCCCGTGCTGTCGGTGGAGCGGCGTTTCTTCGATCCCGTCTCTCTCATCGCCAACATCGAAGAACTTGTCCCGACCTTCGCCCGGCAATTGAAAGGCGATCTCGAACGGCGGGAGGAAGGCGCGCGCCACCTCGAGCTCCAGCTTTTCCGGGTCGACGGCGAGGTGAGCCGCGTCGCTGTCCTGTCGTCGCGGCCGGTGCGCGATCCGAAACTCGTCGGCCGGCTGTTCCGCGAAAAGCTTGCCGCCGCCGCGCCATCCATCGATCCCGGATACGGCTTCGACCTGATCCGCCTCGCGGTCCTGGCAACCTCTCCGCTCGCGGCGCAGCAGGACCGGCTGGATGCCGACGGGCATGATCGTGACGGCGACATGGCGCTGTTCGCCGATCGGGTCCGCGCCCGCCTCGGCAACCGCGCCATCGCCGCCATGCAACTGGTCGCCAGCCATCTGCCGGAACGCGCGGTCCGTGCGGTTCCCTTCGATGCTCCCGCCGCCACGGAAAACATATCGCCGACGGATCGGCAAAGGCCGCTGCGCCTGCTCGCCACGGAAGGCATCGAGGTCACCGCGGCCGAGATCCCCGAAGGCCCGCCCGGCCGGTTCCGCTGGCGCAGCGTCTCCTACCGTGTTGCGGGCGCGGAAGGTCCGGAGCGGATCGAGCCCGAATGGTGGAACAGCGCGAAAGGCTCCAGCGGTCGAGACTATTTCCGTGTCGAGGATGAGGCCGGCCGCCGCTACTGGCTCTATCGCGAAGGTCGCTACGGCGAATCGGAAACTCCGCCGCGCTGGTTCATGCAAGGCATGTTCGCATGACCGCCCCCGACTATGTCGAATTCGCCGTCCAGTCGAATTTCTCCTTCCTGCACGGCGCTTCGAAGCCCGAGGAACTCGTCGTCGCGGCTTACCTTATGGAACATAAGGCGATGGGCTTGGCCGACCGCAACACGGTCGCCGGCGTCGTGCGGGCCTGGAGCCAAGCAAAAGCGATCCGCCTCGAAGAGAAGTCACCCCCGGTCGAACTTCCCTACCATCCCGGCGCGCGCCTCTGCTTCTCCGACGGCGCGCCCGACATCCTTGCCTATCCGCGCGACCGTGCCGGCTGGGGCAAGCTCTGCCGCATGCTCACCGTGGCCAACATGCGCGGCGAGAAAGGCGCGCCCGATCTCAAATTCCGCGATTTCTGGCGCTGGGGCGATCTGATGTCGCTCGCTGTCATGCCCGACATCTCCAGTCCTCCATCCATTGCATGGCTTTGCCGGCTCAAGAACCGCTTTCCGGGCGCGGTTCGTCTTGCGGTCGCCGCCGAATACCGGGGCGACGACAAGTATCGTCTTCGCCAGGCGGCCGACCTCGCGCACGCCGCCGGCCTGCCGCTGATGGCGGTGAACGACGTGCTCTACCACGACGCCGGCCGCCGTTCCCTGCAGGACGTTCTGACGGCCATCCGCCTCAAGAAGACGGTGGCCGAATGCGGTCTCGAACTCGGCCAGAACGCCGAACGGCACCTGAAGCCGCCGCGCGAGATGGCTCGTCTCTTTCGGCTCTATCCGCAGGCACTGGAGGAGACGGTGCGCTTTGCCAAAGAGCTGAATTTTTCGCTTAAGGACCTCCAGTACAATTACCCCGACGAACCTATCAAATCCGGGCTCGGGCCACAGGAAGAACTCGAGAGGCTGGCCTGGGAAGGAGCCTCCAGACGCTATCCAGCCGGCGTGCCGGAGCGTGTCAAAGAGCTTGTCCGGCACGAGCTGGCGATCGTGGAAGAAAAGAAATATGCCCGCTATTTCCTGACCGTTCACGACATCATCGGCTTCGCCCGGAACGAGGGCATCCTGTGCCAGGGCCGCGGCTCGGCGGCGAACTCCGTCATCTGCTTCTGCCTCGGCATCACGGAGGTCGACCCTTATCTCATGGGCGTCCAGGCGCTCTTCGGGCGCTTCATCTCGACCGAGAGGGATGAACCCCCGGACATCGACGTCGACTTCGAGCACGAACGACGCGAGGAGGTGATCCAATATGTCTACAGGAAATACAGCGAGCGCCGCACGGCGCTCGCCGCCGCCGTCATTTCCTATCGCGGCCGTTCGGCGCTACGCGAAGTCGCGAAAGCGCTCGGCCTCTCGGAAGATGTGCGCGACGCCCTGTCAGGATCGGTATGGGGCTGGTGGTCGAGCAAGCTCGGTGAGCGAGAGACGAAGGCCGGCGGCCTCGACCCAGCCGATCCGACGACACGGCATGTGCTCGACCACGCCAATGCCATCCTGGAATTTCCGCGCCATCTGTCCCAGCATGTCGGCGGCTTCGTCATCACCAAGGATCGGCTCGACGAGATGGTCCCCATCGTCAAGACGGCGATGGATGCGCGCAAGATGGTCGAATGGGACAAGGACGACCTCGACGCGGTGAAAATGCTCAAGGTCGATGTCCTGGCGCTTGGCATGCTGTCTTGCCTGCGGCGCGCCTACGATCTGCTGCGGAACCATTACGACGCTCGCCGCCGCGATGACGGACGCGCCATCGTCGACTTCGCTACGACCCCGAAGGAAGAAGAACCCGTCTATGACATGATCTGCCGGGCCGACACGCTCGGCGTCTTCCAGATTGAATCCCGTGCACAGATGTCGATGCTGCCACGGCTTCGTCCGCGCGAGTTCTACGATCTCGTGATCGAGGTGGCGATCGTGCGTCCAGGTCCAATCCAGGGAAACATGGTGCATCCGTACCTCCAGCGGAGGCAGAAGCCGGAACTGGTCACTTATCCAAGCGTAGCGATCAAGTCGATTCTCAAAAGGACGCTTGGGGTGCCCCTGTTCCAAGAGCAGGTGATGAAGATTGCAATCGATGCGGGCGGCTTCAAGCCGGGCGAAGCCGATCAGCTCCGTCGCGCAATGGCGACGTTCCAGCGCACGGGTCAAGTCAAGAACTATCGAGACCGAATGGTCAGCGGCATGATTTCCAAGGGCTATACCGAGGAATTCGCCAATAATTGTTTCAACCAGATCGAGGGTTTCGGCGATTACGGCTTTCCGGAAAGCCACGCCGCCTCCTTCGCGCTGCTCGTCTACGCCTCCTCCTGGTTCAAGACCTATTATCCCGACGTCTTCTGCACCGCGATCCTGAATTCCCAGCCCATGGGCTTCTACGCGCCAGCGCAACTGGTGCGCGACGCGCGCGAGCACGGCATCGAGGTTCGCGACGTCGACATCAACCATTCCGACTGGAATTGCCTGCTCGAACCAGCCCCTTTTGATCGGGAGAAAATTCATCCGCGCCATGCCGGGATGCGCGATGTGATCCTGTCTCGCCACGCGGTCCGGCTTGGTTTTCGCCAGATAAAGGGCCTATCGAAAGAGCATATGGAAGCGTTCGTTAGCCGGCGTGGTATAGGCTACGACTCCATTCAGGACGTGTGGCTGCGTTCCGGCCTCGACATCGACCAGATCGAAAAACTGGCCCAGGCCGACGCCTTCCGGTCGATCGGCCTCGATCGCCGCGCGGCATTGTGGGCGGTCAAGGCGCTCAATGGGCGTAATGCTTCCGCCACCTTGCCGCTTCTCGACCATTCGGCACGAAGATTGCGTGATTTCGAACCCTCAACCCGACTGCCACTGATGCCGCCGGGCGAGCACGTCATCCATGATTATCGATCGCTCGGACTGTCTCTGAAAGCTCACCCTGTCTCGTTCCTGCGCCGTCGCCTCGACGCGATCGGGGTCATGCCCAACGGCCGCCTTCCATCCGTGAAGAATGGAAGCCGGGTCAAAGTCGCAGGGTTGGTGCTCGTGCGCCAGCGGCCCGGAAAGGGCAATGCCATATTCCTGACCCTTGAGGATGAGGAGGGCATCGCCAACATCATTGTCTGGCATCGCAAGTTCGAACGTTTTCGTCCCGTTATCATGGGATCGAAGTTCATCTGCGTCACCGGCAGGCTGCAGGCGGAATCGGGGGTCGTCCATATCGTCGCCGACGGGATGGAAAACCTGAACGGATGGCTGGCGGCTCTGTCGGAGCAGACGGCGATGATAGAACCCTATGGCCCGACGGACGAAGTGAGGCGAGGCATCGACGAAGACCGCCGCGCGGCGAAGGTGCGGATGTCCGGTCACTCATCGGACAGCATGATCGACGCGGCTCGCGCAACCGCTCAGGTCATGCCGAAGGGACGCAATTTCCAATGACAGGCCGGGGCGTCGCCAGGAAACGGTCGGCATCTTCGGCTTGCCGCCACGGCAGACGGGTTTCGCCTCCGCCGTCAGTCGCTCTCGATGACACGCGCCTCGGACGGCAGCATGACCGGGATTCCGTCCCGCACCGGATAGGCAAGCCTCGCCGCATGCGAGACGAGCTCGCCCTTCGCCGGGTCCCAGGTCAACGGTCCCTTGGTCAGCGAACAGGTCAGCAGCTCCAGCATCCGGACATCGATCTCCGGCTTCAGCTCGATTGCCTTGCCCGTCATCTTCGCCGGTCGTTTCACATGCCACCTCTATTGCAGGGAGCCAAACTCATCCCGATCCTTGGCCAGAGCCATCTCTGTGACCGCGATCAAGGTGTCCGCGCGCGTCTTCAGATCCGGCGCCTCCAGCAGAGCCTGTTTTTCAGGCGGCCCGAACGGCGCCATCATCGACAGGGAATTCACCAGCGTTCCATTGTCGACCTGGCTGATATTGTCCCAGTCGGCTTGAAGTTCGTTGGCGTCCAAAAAGTCCCGCAAGGCCTTGAGCAGGCCCGGCCGGTCGACCTGATCGGCTCCCTGGTCCTCCTGAAGATCGGCGAGGAACGGCGCGACGCGGCATTGGCGAAACGGCGTCTTTGCCGCGACTTCCTCGATGACACGGAACCGGCAGGCGCCCTGCAGCGCGATCAGATACCGGCCGTCGCCACTTTCGTTCAGCGACGTGATCCGGCCGAGGCAGCCGACGTCGCAAAGTTGCGGTTCTCCATCCTCACGTTCGCTTCCGTCGAGCGCTGGTTGAACCATGCCGATCATCCGCGTCTCGGCAATCACCGTATCGATCATCGCCAGATAGCGAGGTTCGAAAATATTCAGCGGCAACCTTCCGCCGGGCAGCAACAAGGCGCCGGCAAGCGGGAAGATCGGGACGACGCCAGGCAGGTCCTTGGCCGATTGATAACGTGCGTTGCCTACCCGCATCCAAAAGCTCCGCCGCTTGAACCAGAACCGCGACCACGCGTCACGATCGCATCGTGTCGATCGGCCTTGTCCACGAGGACCGAGCCGTGACGACGCGCATGCGCCAGACGGCGTTCGATTTCATCACAGATAGGCCTTTGCCGCCATACAGGAAGACCCCGCGCACGGACAAAGTCTACCTGGCTTTCAAGCCGCGCTTGCTGGATGCGATATGGATCGATGAGCGAATGGAACCGATCGGCCGAAAATTCTCCGGCGATCTCAGTCGTGTCGATCCGTCCCGTCTTCATTTGACGCTTTATGGCATCGGCTGGCGGCAGGGCCTGCCGCCAGGCTTCGCGGACGAGATCGATCGCCATATGAACGGGATTTGCGGCGCGCCCATCCCGATCTGGTTCGACAGGATGTCACGTTTCGGAGGCGATTCGATCGTGTTGCGAGGCGGACCCTATGGCCCGATCAATATTCTGCGGCAGCTTATGATCCAGCGGCTCGCCCCGCTATGGTGGATTGCGCGAAAGCAAGGAAAATCGATCCAGCCGCACATGACCGCCTTCCATTCGAAGCTGAGCTTTCCAGATCTGGCGATCGAGCCTATTTGCTGGACGGCGACGGAAATCGTACTTGTGCACAGCTTCCATGGCCACAGCATATTGCGGCGCTGGCCCCTGACCGGGCCGGCCGATATTTATGACCGCCTCATGGCAGACGCGAGAATGCCCGATCTTTTCGATGAGCGCCTTTCAAGATCGGATCACGCCTGAAGGGCGCCCGGATATGTGGGAGGCGGAATCTAGGAGAAGAGCAGGGATGATAGCTTGCGGCGCGCCGCCAGTGTTGCCTCGTCGGTCATGCCCCACGCTTCGAAAAGCTGTAGAAGCTGCTTGCGCGCGCCGTCGTCGTTCCAGGCGCGATCCGCTTTCATGATGGCGAGAAGATTGTCGGCCGCATCCGTCCGCTCGCCGCGTGCGTTCTGGATCATGGCGAGATCAAACCGCGCCTGATGGTCCTTCTCGTCGGCTTCGATACGACGGCGCAGCTCATTGGCGTCACCAAGGTCGGACACCTGCTCGGCCAGCGCGATCTTTGCGTTGGCGCTGACGATCGCCGGATCGTTCTCCTTGCCGGCGGGAACGCTGCCAAGGACATCGCGGGCCGCCGCGAGATCACCGGCGTCGGCCAGCAGGCCCGCCAGACTACCGATCGCCGAGATATTGTCCGGCGCCATCGCCAGCACTTCGGAATAGATCGCGGCGGCGGTCTGCTGGTCGCCCTCATCCAACGCCTGTTTCGCTTCCGCCAGCAGATCCTCGACCTGGATCTGCCCCGCCGACGGGCCGGCGACACGATCGATGAACTCCTTGACCTTGCTTTCCGGGAGCGCGCCCATGAATCCGTCGAGCGGCTGGCCGTTCTTGAACGCGATGACTGCGGGAATCGACTGGATGCCGAGCTGGCCGGCTACCGCAGGATGATCGTCGATGTTCATCTTGACGAGCTTCACGCGGCCCTTCGCCTCACGGACGACCTTCTCCAGAATCGGCGTCAGCTGCTTGCATGGCCCGCACCACGGCGCCCAGAAGTCGACGAGCACCACCTGTTGCCGCGATTCCTGGATGACGTCCGCCGTAAAGCCCTTCGTCGTCGTGTCCCTGATCAGTTCACCGGCGGGCGGAACCACCGCCTCGCCCCCGCCGAAACTGACATTGGTGGAGTAGGAACCGGTGGCCGGCGCGAAGGGATTGCTGTCGTTGCTCATGGCGATGTCCTGGGATTATTGCCCGACATTTGGCGTTTGACGCGCCACTTTCAAGATCAGCGGATCATGCCCCGTCGAGCGCATGAAGCGAACGAGGTCCTCCGGCGCGATCGAGGTGGTTGCCGTGTTCACCAGCGGATGACAGTTTACCAGATCATGGTCCACCAATTCCGCGTCCAGCACGGCCCTGACCCGACCTGCCGTATCGTTGATGACGCCGAATGCAGTAACCGCGCCCGGCAGCACGCCGAGAAATTCCACCAGCCAATCCGCATTGGCAAAGGATACCCGGCTCGCCGCGCCGATCTGCGTGTGAATGGTCTTCAGGTCGACATCGGCGTCCTCGCCGACCGTCACCAGGAAGAAATTGTCCTTCTTGTCCTTCAGAAAGAGGTTCTTCGTATGCCGGCCGGGGATTTCTCCGCGCAAGGCTTGCGATTCGGAGACCGTATGCAGCGGCGGATGGTCGCGCGTCGCCGCCTCGATCCCGAGCCCCCTCAACTGATCAAGCAGATCGTCCTTGCTTTTCGGCATGTTGCTCACCGCACTGAGTTCGCCGCACCTCTACGTGGCAAGATTGCGCCTGCCAAGCCTTCGAGCGGTGTCGATCCGCCATATCGCGGATATTCTTCCGATCAGGCTCATGCGCCATCTCTCGATGGCGCACTATTTCCCTGTTGCAAAGCAGCAGAGCTTCGGTCATATAGGCGCGCACTTGCGGCCCTGGTGGCCGCGCGAGCGGGTGTAGCTCAGGGGTAGAGCACAACCTTGCCAAGGTTGGGGTCGAGCGTTCGAATCGCTTCACCCGCTCCAAATTCTCCCTACCGAAAAGCCGCGGACCTCCGCGGCTTTCGTGTTTCCGGGCGGTTGAAATCGCAGGACGGGAAAGCGGCTCATAAGGGCGCGGTTACCACGCGGTCACCAATCTACGGAATCCACCGCCGCAAAAATTGCGGTGTTTGTGGGCTGCGATGGTCGGGGACTGGTGTTCAGATAGCGCGCCTGGAAATGAGTCCGCGGCGGCGTAAGGCGGCGGCCAACGGACGATGTCCAGGGGCTACAGCCGTGGGCGACTCGCATCACTTCTAGGTACTCTGACTGTTTTGTGGCGGCTCAAGCGAAGGCGAGCTAATAACCTGGAGAGCCCAAGCCGCCGGTGATCCGCTATGAACGGCAGCTACCGGCGAACTGATCCATCTCGACATCAAGAGCCTGGGACACTTCGACCGCGTCGGCCACCGCATCAGCGGAGATCGAACCGGCTAGAGCAAAAGCCGCGGCATCGGTTGGGGCCATCTGCACGTCGCCGTCGATGATGCCAGCCGGCTGGCCTATACCGAAGTGCTGCCCAACCTCGGACGGGAAGATGCCACCGCCTTCCTCGCCCGCGCACTCGACTGGTTCGCCCGGCTGGGGGTCCGGGTGGAGCGAGTGATGACCGACAACGGCTCGGCCTATCGTTCAAAGCTCTTCGCCAGCATCCTGCAGCAGGCTGGCATCCGCCACATACGCACAAGACCCTATACGCCGCGAACCAACAGCAAGGGCAGAGCGCTTTATCCAGACCTCACTGCGTGAGTGGACCTACGTCAGGCCCTACCCAACATCGAACGCCCGAAACCGGGCAATCGGCCCCTGGAATGACGCCTGCAATCTCACAAGACCCCATGCCGGGATCGCAGGAAGCTCACCCTTCCAAAGACTGAACAACCTTCTTGGAAACGACAACTGGCTGCTGCTGGTGTTGCGGAAGATGACGCACCAGCAATCCCGCCTGATGAGCCGGTGAAAGCCGCGCCAAGGCCAGCTTAGCCTATGCTCGATTTTGTCCTACTGCGAAATTCTGCAACAACCGAAAAGAGGAGCTTACCGGGCCTTAGCCTCCGCCTCCATGCGTGCGACCCAAAAATATGTCTCGCGCATGCCGTCTTCAAGCGCTGCCGACGGTGCCCAATCGAGTTTTTGGCGTATCAAGGTGTTGTCGGACACCCTTCCCCGCACACCAAGGGGGCCATCGATATGGCGCAAGCGAATGGACTTTCCAGCCAGGCCGGCGATCATCAAGGCCAGATCGTTGATCGAGATCATTTCCGAGGAACCAATGTTAAAGGGTCCACTTTCATCGGAGCGCATCAGTCGCACGGTGCCTTCGATGCATTCATCTATGTAGAGAAACGAGCGCGTCTGTCGACCATCGCCCCATATCTCCACTTCCCCGCCGCTTTCGGCCGCGGCCACCTTTCGGCAGAGCGCGGCCGGAGCTTTTTCACGGCCGCCGACCCATGTTCCTTCGGGCCCAAAAATGTTGTGATATCGGGCGATCCGCGCGACGATACCGTGGTTTCGCGCGTGAGCCATTAACAGCCTTTCGGAAAACAACTTCTCCCAGCCATATTCGGAATCCGGCTCAGCCGGATAGGCTGACGCCTCCGCCGTCTTCGGGTTGTCAGGATCGGTCTGATTGTAGGCTGGATAGATGCATGCCGACGACGAATAGAAGATCCGTGCCGATGTCTGAGCCTTCATGTGGTTGAGAAGGTTGATATTGATCGCCGCCGAACTCGACATAATGTCGGCATCATTGTCTCCCGTGAAGATAAAACCGGCTCCGCCCATGTCGGCGGCAAGCTGGTAAATCTCGTCATACTTGCGCATCATAAGGCGTTCCATAGTCTCGCTGTTGCGCAGATCTCCGATGACGAACTCGTCGGCCGCGCTAGGCGAGAATTCGGGATATTTGAGGTCGGCAGCGATGACGGTGAAACCATCGGACTTGAGCCGCTTGACGAGATGGCTGCCGATAAAGCCGCCTGCGCCCAGGACCAGAGCTCGCGGTTGTGACATGATGCATTTCCTCCGAGCCCAGGGCAGGGCCGATCTGCAGATTGCCATCGGACAGGCGTTCCAGCACCCAAAGCTAACGCTAAGCGCACCGTGAGCCAATGCATCTGCTCGACACCGAGATGCAAACCTACCATCATTGCGACTACACCATGAGCGAAACTGCGCATGGCCAACCGGAAGGACAGCGTGTCCAGTGTAGTCCGCGCCATAGGTAAAGTAGCGGGGCTCATGGCTCGAAATTTGCCATTGCCGCGCGGACGAGATCGACTGGCGATGATAGCCACCAGCTGCGGGGCCGCACCCGATCAGATCGACATCGTGCGCACGCGCAGCGGTCGGCGATTACACATCGACCCAGACGTCTTCTTCTACCGACACGCCTATTTCACCGGCGCTTACGAACCTGGAATAGCTCGTTTGATCGGCGCACTTCTGCGCCGTGGCCAAGTTTGTGTGGATATCGGCGCCAATATCGGTTGGCACACCATCGCCATGGCGGATCATGTCGGCCCGCAAGGCAAGGTGCACGCCTTTGAGCCATTCCCCGCAACCTTTGCGCTGCTCGCCCGTAACATTGCGCTTAATCGGCTTGAAGGGCGCATCCAGGCGAATCAGGCCGCGGTCGCAGACAGGGCCGGAACATCCACAATGCACGTGGCGCCCGGCGAGCCTGCAACTCATGCATCGCTCGCAATTGGCAAGAAGGGGGGCGTAACGGTCCAGACGGTAGCGCTGGACCAGTATGAGAATGGAGCGCTCGTCGGAGGCGTCGATATGATGAAGATCGACGTGGAAGGGGCGGAAGAACGCGTGCTGAAAAGCGCACAAGCAATATTAAGCGGCAACAGCCCGCCAAGCCTTGTCATCGAAGCGGCGGTCGCAACGTCGCAATCATTCGGATACGGACCCAACGACCTCTTGGACCGTCTCGACCGGGCCAACTCGTTTCGACATTTCATCATCGACGAACGTACTGGGCAGCTGACCGAATTCAAACGGTTCGAGACAGGGCATCCTGGCGCGAACATTCTCTGCGCGCCGCACGCGAGACCGGAACTGTTGGACGCGCTCCGAACACTGAAGCTGCTGCGGCCTTCGTAGACAGGTCGGTCGATGCCGCCATATCTTGACGCTTCGGCATTGCGTGGCTCAACACTACTTGACAGCTGGAAATCCCCTCATGGAACGTGTTCTCGACGGCGCAAATGTCCTCATCACCGGCGGCACTGGCACGCTTGGGAAAGCGCTTGTCGCTGCACTGATCAACGGAAGGTTTGGCGCGCCCGACAAGATACTTGTCTTCTCGCGCGATGAAGCAAAACAACATGACATGCGCGTCGAGTTCATGGACCGAAAGGCCGTGACGGACGAAGTCATCTATCACGACCACGACCGGAAACTTCGCTTCCGCATCGGCGACGTGAGAAATCTCGGTGACATTTCACGCGCTCTCGACGGAATCGATGTCGTGATCCATGCCGCCGCGCTCAAACAGGTGCCGAGCTGCGAGTATTTTCCCGAGCAGGCAATCGCGACGAACTGCGTCGGCGCGATGAACCTGATCGAAGCGATCCGCACCACTCCCAATCGCGTCAAGGTGGCCGTGACGTTGTCGACGGACAAGGCATGCGAGCCGGCCAATGTGATGGGAATGACGAAGGCTCTTCAGGAGCGACTGTTCGTCGCCGCGAATGGAATGATCCCGTCGACCCGATTTGTCGCGGTTCGCTATGGCAACATCGCAGGCTCGCGCGGTTCCGTCATTCCGCTCTTTGTAGATCAGGTTCGTCGCAACAGCGACGTCACGCTGACGTCGGAGTACATGACACGTTTCCTCATGCCAGTCGACCATGCCGTCGAGACGGTTTTTGAGGCGCTCAATGCTGCGAAAGCCGGCGAGGTCGTCGTGCGGGCGGCACCGGCCGTGCGCATCGGTCATCTCGTGCGGATTTTGATCGGCGACAGGAAGCTCGCCGTGAAAATCACTGGGATTCGTCCCGGCGAGAAAATCCACGAAACGCTTATCACGCAGGAAGAGGCCGTTCGCAGCGTCAAGATTGTCAAACGGCTTCCAAAACTGACCCCGGATCGGCGTCCAATTTTGACCCCCTTATGTAATGCGCGGCGGTCAGCGTTCGCCCGGGCGGAGCTGGTCAGGGTTGCGCAGCCCGGGCGAGCGCGGATG
>Ga0209792_1000733_pt1 | contig 19770 bp, 11 predicted proteins | sample EBPBio142005_DNA_FD_185860 | JGI IMG/M metagenome (GOLD analysis project Ga0209792, IMG submission 185860) | Wastewater treatment Type I Accumulibacter community from EBPR Bioreactor in Madison, WI, USA - Reactor 1_6/14/2005_ DNA (SPAdes)... | ecosystem: Engineered > Bioreactor > EBPR >... | reverse complement strand
GCAACGACCGGCCGGCTGCGTCGGTCAACGGTACGAAGTTCAACAACCCGGGTAACGACACGATCGATGTGTCCGCGATGCCCGCGCACAACGACGGCTTCGTCGGCGCCGTAGTCTATGGTGGCGCCGGCAGCGACACCATCTACGGCAGCCAAGGCGACGATCAGCTCGCCGGCGGGTCGGGAGACGACACGATCCACGCGCAGGCCGGCAACGACGTCATCTACGGCGACTCGGCGTTCAACGTAAATCTGCTGTTCTTCGCGCAAGACCAGATCACGCGATTTGACGCCAGCGACGCGGCGCAACTCGCCAAGATCAATGCGATGTTCACGGTGCCGACGATATCCGTACCTGGCGCGGACCATCTGTACGGCGACAACGGTGCGGATATCATCCTCGGCGACCATGGCGTCGTCACCCAAGCGAGCGGCACGCGGCGGATCGAAACGACAGGCGCGATCGAGCGCGTCGAGACGACGCGCGCCGATGCTGGCGGCGCGGACGCGATTGAGGGCAATCAGGGCGACGACATCGTTTTCGGTGGCCAGTCGAGCGACGTCATTGCCGGCAACGAGGGCAACAACATCATTTTCGGCGACCACGGCTACATCGACTATGTCGTCGCCGACGGCGATCGCTCCGACATCGACGTCATTGTCAGTACGTCGACGACCGTCTACGGCGGCGTCGACCAGATCACCGCCGGCACTGGACAGGACATCATCATCGGCGGCCGCTTCGGCGACACGATCAACGCGGGTGGCGGGGACAACCTGGTCATTGGCGACAGCGGCCGGATCCTGGCGGCACCATCCGGTGGCCCACAACTCGCCGGTCTGCCAATCACACTCGGCTTCGTGGAGACGATCGAGGTCGCCGACGGCGGCAACGACTCGATCGTCACTGGCGGTGGCAAGGACATCGTGCTCGGTGGCGCCCAATCGGACGATATCCGCACCGGCGACGGGAATGACATCGCGCACGGCGACAATGCGCAGCTCAGCTGGACTGCGGACAACGACGCGTCCTCGTTCGATGTGTTGACGACGATAGCGAACGCGATCGGCGGAGCAGACACGCTCCGAGGTGAGGCAGGGGACGACATCTTGATCGGCGGCGCCTTTGGCGACCGCATCGACGGCGGCAACGGGCGCGACCTGATCCTTGGCGACAACGTCCGGCTCGATCGCACCATTGGCGACGGTATGGGCAATGCGCGCTATCGGATGCTGACAGGCGCAGAGGGTGGCCAGATCTACAGCACGCTGCCCGGCACCGCCGGCAACGTGCTCGTGACTTCCGCTTCCGGCCTCATCCCGGGCGGCGGGCCGGTCTGGGAAGATTTCAACATCCTGCTCCTCGACCACGACTTCGCCACGGAGGCCGCGTCGGGGAACAATTTCGGTAACGACTATATTGCCGGCGGTGCCGGCGACGACGAGATCTTCGGCCAACTCGGTAACGACATCATCCAGGGCGACGGCTCGATCGACCTCGTGGTCGGCGCGACGCGTCTCGGCGACGGTACTTTGTCGGTTCAGCCTTCGGTGGAGGCGGGGAGCGATGGCAATGACTATATCGAGGGCAACGGCGGGAGCGATGTGATCTTCGGCAACCTCGGCCAGGACGACATCATCGGCGGCAGCTCGAACCTCTTCAGCCTCGCGAACCGTACGCAGCGCCCGGACGGCGCCGACCTGATCTTCGGCGGCGCAGGCACCGACCTTGCGCGCGACGACCAGGGTGACGGCATACATGGCCGCGACGCGGACATGATCCTCGGCGACAACGGCAACATCTATCGCATTGGCGGCACACCCGGTTTCAACTACGACAACGGCTACGGCGAACAGATCGTTGTGCGTGCGGCGCAACTGCTCGACTACACGCCAGGTGGTGCCGACTACAACGCGGCTGCCCAGGCGCTGGACATCGGCGCAGCGGACGAGATCCACGGCGAGTCGGGCGACGACTTCATCTACGCGCAGGTCGGCAACGACGTCGTATTCGGCGAAGGCCAGGATGATGCAATCGTCGGCGGATACGGCAATGACTGGATTTCCGCAGGCACCGGCGACGATGCGGTCCTGGGAGACGATGGGCGCATCTTCGCCAGCCGCAACAGCAGCGTGCTCGGCGAGCCGCTTTACGGCATCGCAGCGATCCCGGCAGGGCAGCTGAACGCGATCATCGAGAATTCGAGCGGCAGCACCGTTGCGATCACGAATGTCGATGGGGCGCTCAAATATACCGTCGACCTGACGCCCTACAGCGTGGATCCCACCAACGCTGCGCCGACGACCCTGATGCCACGTGCGCTCAACGCCAACGACATCATCTATGGCGGCTTGGGCAACGATAGCCTCCATGGCGGTGCCGGCGAGGATGCGATCTCGGGTGCCGAGGCGCCGGTCACCTCGTACGTGACGAACTACACTCAGGCTGGCGTCAGGATCGGCATTGCGATCCGGAGCGACTATGCTCACCCGGTCAACCCAGGCAACGTGCTTGGCTATAGCCCGACCACGACCATGTTCGCGCTCTACGACGCGAACGATCCGCTGCGCGAGATCCTGCTGAACGTGAACGGGACTCTGTCGAAGACCGGAACGGGCCTCGAGTGGGCGCTCAACTTCGACGACACCGAAGGCCCCGTCGACACGCACTGGATCATCGGTTCGCGCTATGCAGGCATGCCGACCGACGGCGACGATGTCATCTTCGGTGATCTCGGCCACGACTGGATGGTCGGCGGGACCGGACGCGACACGATCTGGGCCGGGTGGGGCGACGACCTCGCCAATGTCGACGACAAGCTGTCGACCTTCACGGGACCCGATACGAACCCATCGTGGGAAGACCTCGCATTTGGCGGAGCCGGGCGCGACGTGTTGATCGGCAACACGGGCGGTGATCGCCTGATCGACTGGAACGGCGAGTTCAACAGCTACTGGCTGCCCTACAACCCGTTTGGCTTGCCGGCGGTCTCCCGCGGCATGGCGCCGGCGCTGGAAACGTTCCTCCTCGCGCTGTCCAAGAGCCAGGGCGCGGACCCGACGCTGGCAGCGCAGTACGGCGGAACCGCGGCGCGCAACGGTGAACCGTTCGGCGAGACGGGAATGACACGACAGGGCGACGCGGCCCAGGGCGATCAGAACGGCGGCCCGCGCGATCCGCAGGGGCCAATTGTCAAGGCGAAGCAGGATGTGAAGGTGTCGGCGGGCGTGCAGCCGCAATGGGAGACCGCGGGTACGGCCGTGACCGCTGAGAGCGCTGCATCAACGGGGACGATCAGCGCCTCGACACTGGCGTCGATCGTCGAGGAGGCGAAGCTGCACTGGATCGACTATCTCGGCGTTGACGATGCCCGGCTGGCCATTCTGAACAGTGTGACTGTCCAGATCGGTAACTTGCCGGAAGACCGGCTGGGCGTGACCGTCGGCCACGCCATCTATATCGATAGCGATGCGGCTGGCCGCGGCTGGCAGGCCATGGATCTGGCATCCGTCGTGATGCACGAACTTGGGCACGTGCTCGGCTTTGACCATGATGATGCGGACGTAGTTCCGCTTATGAACGGCACCCTCGATGCCGGGCTCCATTATTGGCTCAGAGCTTCTGGAAATACCGACACGTCATCGGGTCCCGCCGGCTTCACCGATATGGGCACTGCTCCGCAGGTCCTCGACAATCGGTCGAGCAATGCTTCTATCGCGACGGCCACCGCGCAAGTTACGTTCACCGATGGGTTTGGCTTCTCCACGACCGCGTTCATCGGCCGCGTGGTTTCTCTGCTCGATTACACCGTGAACGCTGCCGATGTGATGAGCGCAACGGGGACTCGCCAGGCCGCAATCAACGACAGTGCTGCCGACAGACAGGTCGAGACGTCGTTCGCGAAGGTTGCGTTGCTGGCTCAGGACCATGGGTCGGCTAGTCATGAAAGGTTCGTCGAGTCGACCTCGGTACGGGGCTCCGGATTTGCACACGACGGAACCGGGCTGCCGGTGAAGGCAAACGGGAGTGGCTCTGTGCTCGGCCTCGATCACAATGAGGGTGCAGCCGCACTGCTTTCGGAACAGGCTGGCATTGTGCGGCTAGCCGGGCCGTCAGCGGTCTGGAAGCTTGCGCCGAATAGGGCCGCAGGTGGTGCAGCAGCGATCGATCTGCCGGCCATGATATCCGAGAATTGGCTGGTTCGTGATTTCGAGAGTCCTCGAGATCACGAACGCCTGGTTGCATCGAGCATGGCTTTGTCGAAGTTTACGACCATTGAAAATATTGAAATGCAAGTGCGCCTTGGCATCAATCGGGCTTCTGTCCCTGCGAGTGCACTCTCAATGAATTCAACATCTTGAAATGCTGTCTGGTTGGGCCATGCCAATCTGTCATGGCATAGGTTCCGGTATTTCTCGGGCGGCGGGCACTGAGTGGCTTAAGTTCTGAAAGCCAGCAGGGAGACGTTTCTGGTAGGATGGTTAGGCGAGAAGGGGGGAGCGCTGATTTTCAGGGATGCCATTCGACTGCCCGAGCTGATGGGCCGATGGTAATGGGCGGGGCGCCGTAGTGTCTTCCGGGGTTTTGATAGACAATGAAGCCGGCGACTCCGGCTCTTCTGGACTGGCTCCTGAAGTTCTCGCCGGTCTCATGGCCGCCGACGATCCCGCTATTTTTGCCGCCGCTTGGCTCGATGCCGTTGCGACACTGACCAGCGGGATGCAGCAGGGCCTCTTGGTGCTGGCCGCGACTAAGGGCGGGCGCAGCGAGCCTGTAGCCGCGTGGCCGCCACGGTCCGTGCCGGATCGGGCCTTGCTGACTGCCGTAGAAGGTGCCGTTCGCTCCGGCCGCATGGTGCTCCAAACGGTCGAGCCGCGGGATGGCGCCGCACATAGCGAATCTTCTGTGGCGATCGGCCATCCTGTTACGGTGGGAGGTCGGGTGCGTGGCGCGGCAGGCCTGCTGCTCGGGCCGGGAGGCGAGTCGGCGCCTGCCGCTATCGACCGCATAGTTTGGGGTTGCGGCTGGATCGAAGCGCTTCTGCGCCGTCGCAGCGTGTCGCTCGGCGACCGCATCGGCACCGTGGTCGAATTGCTGGCCACTGGTCTGCATCATGATCGCTTCCAGGAGGCTGCAACGGCGGTGGTCACCGAACTCGCCGGCGAGTTCGGCTGCGAGCGCGTTTCGCTGGGCTTCCTCAAGGGGCGGCATGTGCACCTTGTAGCCTTGTCGAACAGCGCAGTTTTCGGCCGGAAAGCCAATCTTGTCCGCGCCATAGAGACAGCCATGGACGAGGTGGTCGACCAGGAGACGACCATCGTCTGGCCGGCACCGGAGGGCCAGACTCACGTCGTGCGGGCGCACGAAGCGCTATCCCATGGTCATGGCATGAACGCCATCTGCACCATCCCGTTGTTTGAGGACAACCGCATTCTCGGCGCCCTTACCCTGGAGCGTCCTGTGGACAGGCCCTTTGATGCCGCAAGCCTGCAGCTCTGTGAGCACGTCGGCGTACTGCTTGGGCCGATACTGGATCTGAAGCGCAGGGAAGATCGCTGGCTCGGTCGCAAGGCCCTCGACAGTCTCGCCGCCTTCATTGTTCGACTTTTCGGGCCGCGCCACGTCGCCTTGAAGCTCTGCGCGGTCGGTGCGGTTTGCGTCGCCGCCTTCCTGTGGTTCGCTCGGGGCGAGTACCGCATAACGGCAGACGGCAGCCTCGAGGGCACGATACAGCGTGCCCTGGCGGCACCCGTCGCCGGATACCTTTCCGATGCGCAGTCTCGCGCAGGAGACATGGTGAAGGCGGGTCAGATCATGGCCACGCTCGACGACCGCGATCTGCGACTCGAACGTTTGAAATGGGCGACCCAGCGCGCCAAGCAGCAGCGGGAATACGCTGAGGCGCTGGCCAAGCAGGAGCTGGCAAAGGCGCAAGTTCTGCGTACTCAGATCGAGCAAGCGGATGCCCAGCTGAGCCTGCTCGACGAGCAGCTCGGTCGTCTACGGATTGCCGCTCCCTTCGATGGTATCGTGATCTCGGGGGACCTCAGCCAACAGCTGGGTGCACCCGTGGAACGCGGTGCCGTCCTGTTCGAGGTGGCGCCCCTCAACCAATACCGCATCGTGCTCAAGGTCGACGAACGCGACATCGTCGAACTCCAGACGGGGCAGACGGGCGAATTGGTGCTCACCAGCATGCCTGATCGCGGCTTTCCCTTCCTGGTCGAGAAGATCACCCCGATCTCAACGGCCCAGGAAGGGCGCAGCTTCTACCGCGTCGAGGCCAAGCCGATGGCGGAGGACATCTCCGCGCTTCGTCCCGGCATGCAGGGAGTGGCCAAGATAGTCGTCGACGAGCGTCGTTTGGCATGGATCTGGAGTCACAAGGTCATGCATTGGCTCAGGATGGTCATCTGGTCGTGGTGGCCGTGAGGTAGTCCGTGACAGGGACCCTGTTCTCGCCATCCTGGTATCGCGTTGCGCCACTGAAGCCGCGATTGCGCAGCCATGTCGAGATTCACCGGCATTCCTATCGCGACGAGGTCTGGTTCATCCTCCAGGATCACGCCTCGGGACGGTCGCATCGGCTGACGCCGGCCGCTTACCGCCTGATCGGCCTGATGGATGGCGAGCGTTCGGTCGATCAGCTTTGGCAGCTGTGCAATGAGCATAGCGGCAGCGACGCGCCGACCCAGGAAGATGTCATTCGCCTGTTGGGGCAACTGCACGCCGCCGACGCGCTGATCTGCGACGTGCCGCCCGATACCCGCGAGCTGTTTCGACGCTTCCAACGACAACAGCGGCAGACCTGGCGGCAGCGGCTGTGGACCCCACTGGCGATCCGCATTCCACTGGTGGATCCCGACCGATTTCTTGCCCGCACAGCCTTTCTGGTCCGGCCATTGTTTGGATGGGGCGGGGCGCTTCTCTGGTTGGCGGTCGTCACGGCTGGCGTGGTGGTCGCGGGTCAGAACTGGTCGGCCCTCACCGAGAATGGCATCGACCGCGCTCTGGCGCCGCAGAATATGGTGCTGCTCTGGTTCACCTATCCAGTGGTGAAGGCCGTCCACGAGCTTGGTCACGCCTATGCCGCCAAGATCTTCGGTGCGGAGGTTCACGAGATCGGCATCATGTTTCTCGTCTTCGTGCCGGTGCCCTATGTCGATGCTTCCGCAACGTCGAGCTTTCCCGACAAGCGTCAAAGGATGGTGGTCGGATCAATCGGCATAGCCGTCGAAATGGCGCTCGCGTCGGTGGCTCTGTTTATATGGGTGTATGCGGCCGCCGGTCCGGTTCACGCAATTGCCTACAACGTTATCCTGATAGGCGGCGTGTCGACCGTGCTGTTCAACGGCAATCCGTTGCTTCGCTTCGATGGTTACTACGTGCTGGCGGATGCCATCGAGCTGCCCAATCTGGGGCAGCGCGCCAATCGCTACCTAGGGTACCTCGTGCAGCGCTATGCGTTTGGTTCCCGTGATGCGAGCTTTCCGCCGGCCGATGGCCGGGCAAAGACCTGGTTCGTATTTTACGGGATTGCTTCCTTCGCCTACCGCATTTTCATTTCCATTGCGATCATCCTCTCACTTGGATCGCGCTTCTTCTTCGTCGGCCTGCTTCTGGCGATCTGGGCCGGTGCTACTCAGGTGGTTGTCCCTTTGACCAAAGCGGCTTCCTATCTCGGCTCCAGCCCGCGCCTGCAACGTAATCGGCACCGTGCCATCATCGTATCCGCGGTTGCATGCGCCGTGCTGGCGGGCTTGTTCTTTGTCGTGCCGCTCCCGCTGTATACGGTGGCAGAGGGCATCACCTGGCCGTCCGAACACTCCCAAGTCCGGGCCAGCACCGATGGTTTCATCGGGCGGCTGCTGGTGCCCAATGCAACGGTGGTGGTTGCTGATCAGCCGGTCATCGAGGCCTACGATCCGTTCCTCAGCGCCAAGGTCAAGGTACTCGAAGCGCAGCTTCGCGGTCTGCGCCGCCAGCACGTGGCTCTGCGCGCCAACGATCCGGCCGAAGCAGCTGTCGTTCAGGAAGAAATCAAGGGTGTTCTTTCCGATCTGGAGCGTGCACGCGAACGGCACCGTGATCTCACGGTCCTGAGCCCGCGCGCCGGGATATTTGTCGTGCCGGTCGAGCAGGATATGCCCGGTCGCTTTGTCAAGAAGGGTGATCTGGTCGGCTATGTGATCGACGCTGCCGACCTTCTGACAGTACGTACAATGATCAGCCAGAACGACGTGGCCCTGGTACGTGAGCGCACGCGGGGGGTCGACGTTCTGCCGGTAAACTGGGAAGGGCAGTCCGCCCATACATCGGTCATTCGCGAGGTGCCGGGCGGGCTGAGATCTCTACCCACGCCGGCTCTCGGCACCCTAGGCGGTGGCAGCATCGCGATCGACCCGCACGACAGCAAGGGAGTAACGGCACTCGATCGCTACTTCGAGTACGAAGTGGCCTTGCCCAGCGCGGACGCCCGACCGCTCGTCGGCCAACGCGTTCGCGTGCGTTTTGATCATGGGTTCGAGCCCCTGGGGTTCCAGCTCTATCGGTCCTTCCGCCAGCTCTTCCTGAAGCTGTTCAATGTCTGAAGCGGCACGTTCCAGGCCGGGCATTGCCCTCGGTCATTACCCGGAGCGAGAGGACGAACGCCTGAGTTGGCTGGATCGAACAGCCAGTGCCGCATTCGGTACACTTCGACAGCATCTCGGACGCAACAACCTCGACCGCGACTTCGTCGATCGCGTTGCTACGGCTGCGCGAGGTCTCGATCGACTGGACGAGCGTGCCATTTCCGGAATCGTTGCCGAACTTCGGCGCGAGCTGCACAAGCACGGGCTTCGTCCCAACTTGGTGGCGCGGTCGTTTGCACTGATTCGGGAATTGGCGGGGCGCTGCCTCGGCATGCGCCACTTCGACGTCCAGTTGCTCGGCGGTTGGGCCATGATGCGCGGCAAAATTGCCGAAATGGAGACGGGTGAGGGCAAGACGCTTGCGGCGACCTTGCCGGCTGCCACCGCGGCGCTCGCCGGTATTCCGGTCCACATCATAACGGTCAACGATTTTCTCGTGTCCCGGGACGCGGCCTGGATGAAGCCGGTCTATGACGCGCTCGGGCTCAGTGTCGGTACAGTTCTCGAGGGAATGGCCCTTGCAGAGCGCAAGCGAGCCTACGGCTGTGCGATCACCTACTGCACCAACAAGCAGATCGTCTTCGACTACCTCAAGGACCGCTTGTTGCTGCAGCAGGAAAACCGGGCGCTGCATCTCAGGATCGAGGGCCTGCACCGGAGCGAGCCGCGGGTGCACAAGTTGATGATGCGAGGGCTGTGCTTCGCCATCGTCGACGAAGCCGACAGTGTCTTGGTCGATGAGGCACGTACGCCGCTGATCATTTCCGGCGGGCAGGCAACGGGTGACCAGGAGCGGGTTTATCAGCAAGCGCTGGATACGGCCCGCCGCATGCGGCAGGGCCGCGATTACGTCATTCGCGAGCGCGATCGCCATGTGGACTTGACGGAGCTCGGCAAGGCCCATGCCGTGCGACTGACGGAACGTCATGGCGGCGTATGGAGGTCGCTCGGCCATCGCGAGGACCTGGTCGGCCAGGCGCTCTCCGCCTTGCATCTCTATACGCTCGACCGGCACTACATTGTTGACGAGGGGCGGATCCACATCGTCGACGAATACACGGGCCGCATCATGCCGGACCGGTCGTGGGAGCGTGGGCTGCACCAGATGGTTGAGGCCAAGGAAGGGCTGGAGATCTCCGGCCGCCAGGAAACACTGGCGCGCATAAGCTACCAGCGGTTCTTTCGGCGTTACCTCCGCCTGGCGGGCATGACCGGCACGGCCAGCGAAGTCGCGGGCGAGCTATGGTCCGTCTATCGCCTGGACGTGGTGCGCATTCCCACAAACCGCCGCTCGGCCCGTCGGCAGCATGCGGACATCATTCACTCGACCAGAGCGCAAAAGTGGCAGGCCATCGCGGCGCGTGTCTGCGCGCTGCATCACGCGGGACGTCCCGTCCTGGTCGGCACGCGCTCTGTCGCCGACAGTGAGCACCTGTCTCGCCTTCTTGACGAAGTCGGCATTCCCCACAGCGTCCTGAATGCCCGCCAGAACCAGGCCGAAGCCGAGATCGTTGGCCAGGCCGGCCAGCCTCGCCGCGTAACGGTGGCCACGAACATGGCCGGCCGCGGGACCGACATCAAGCTGGCGAATGGTGTGGCCGACGCAGGTGGCCTCTGGGTGATTGCCTCCGAGCGGCACGACGCGCGCCGGATTGATCGCCAGCTGTTTGGTCGTTGCGGTCGTCAGGGTGACCCAGGAGAGTACCAGGCGATCATCAGTCTCGATGACGATCTGGTCCGCACCATCTTCGGGCGGCTTCTCGATCATATTCGTCCAGCCGACGGAAAAGTGCCGCTCTGGCTTGGCTGCGCCCTGTTCGGTTGGGCGCAACGGACGACGCAGCGACGGCACAGCGAGATCCGCCGCCGGCTTCTGCACAGTGACGACAACCTTCAAGACCTTCTCGCCTTCAGTGGGCGGGGCGAATAGGGGCGCGACATGGCACGGTCCGGACTTATAGCTGCCGCGATCTTCGTCGCTGTTGTGTTCGGCAGCGCGCGCGCCGCCGAGCCGACGGGCGCGGAGCTCCTGACCCAGGCGCATGATTGCGTGATCCAACCCTTCATCGTGGCCGAGCTCGGCAGCCCGGCAAATGGCCTGCTCGAACAGGTCTTGGTGGATCGCGGCCAGCGCATCACTAAGGGCATGGTGGTCGCAAGGTTGCGTTCCGATCTCGAGCAGGCTTCTCTGGATCTTGCCAAGGCCAGAGCGGAGTCGACTGCGCTGATCAACCTGGCACGCGAGCGCGTATCGCTGCTCAAGAAAGAGGTGAGCCGGAACAGCGAGCTCCACAACAAGCAGTTCGCTGCCACGGCTCAGCTCGACAAATCCATGAGCGAGCTTCAGCAGGCGATTTCGCAGTTGAACCAAGCCGAAATCGATCAATCGCTTGCCGTCCTCGAAATGCGGCGTGCTGCCGTGCTTCTCGACCAGCGGTCCATTGTCAGTCCGATTGATGGGTTCGTGGTTCGTCGCTTGATGGCTCCAGGTGAGCACGTCTACGAGCAGGCCAAGATCCTCAAGGTGGCGCAGATCGATCCGCTTTTTGTCGAAGTCAACATGCCCATTGCCACCTTCCCCTTGATCAAGGAGGGAATGAAGGCGGATGTCCGACCCAGTCAGCCGGCGGGAAGAGTGCTTGTCGCCACCGTCTCGGTCGTCGATAAGGTGCTCGATGCCGCCAGCGATACCTTCGGCGTGCGCCTGCTGTTGCCAAATCCGGCGTTGGAGCTTCCCGCCGGTGTAAACTGCACGATAACATTCCCGGCTCCGGCGAAGTGAAGGGGAGACCGGCATAGGCGCCCGACGTTGCGACGTCGCCGGAGTACGAAACGCCGGCCGCGTTTATCATCGTCTGGCTATGGATCAGTCGGTTAGGAGCTCGAATCTCTTCGGGCGCGCCATTTACCCGGCCTCATCTGCTTCGAGTGGACCAGTATTCTGTGGCTGCTCTGATTAAACCCACAACGAGAACGATCCGGGGAAGCCATCATAGCCGATCGTTTGTCTTGCTACGCCACATCACCACGTCTCCTGACCTTTGTTTTGTGAAGGAGGTATCGTGCTGACTATTTAGGCTGTCCCCAGACAGACACATTTGACAGTGAGGTCGAATGGCCAAGCGGGTGCGCAACGTGTGACGTCAGATCAGCCCCAGACTCCTAAAGCTCGCGTGGCCCTTGCGGCCGATCACAAGGTGGTCGTGGATCGAGATGCCCAACGTCTCGGCCGCCGCTTTGATTTCCCTGGTCATCTCGATGTCGTCGCGCGACGGCTTGGGATCGCCGCTTGGGTGATTGTGCACCAGGATCAGCGCAGCAGCGTTCAGCGCCAGCGCCCGCTTCACGACCTCGCGCGGGTAAACCGGCGTGTGGTCGATGGTGCCGCGCTGCTGGACCTCGTCGGCGATCAGCACGTTCTTCGTATCGAGGAAGAGGATGCGGAACTGCTCGGTCTTCTCGTGCGCGAGCGCGGCATGGCAATAGTCGATGAGCTGCTGCCAGTTGGTGAGGACGGGCATGTCCTTGACCTTGCGTTCGGCCAGCCGGCGACCGACCTCGCGCATCGCCTTGAAGTGGACCAACGTCCTCTGGTCGATCTCGAATTCGCGCAGCTGCTCCGGCTCGGCGGCGAAGACGTCGCCCAAAGTGCCGAAGCGTTCGAGCAGCCGCTTGGCCAGCGGCTTGGTGTCGATCCGTTCGATTGAGTAGAAAAGCATCAACTCCAGCAGTTCGTAGTCTGCCAACGGCTCGGTGCCGGATTTGAGCACACGTTCGCGGACCCGGCCGCGATGGCCGTGATAGTGCGGCTTGGGTGCGTCACCGTCGCCGCTATTGTGGCCGCTCGGGGCTGGCGCGGCTTCGATCGCCGCGACGAGCTTGTCGGTCGGATCCTCGCCGGCGAAGTCCCAGCATTGGTCGAGCCTGTTCCAAGTGCCGCCGATGTCGCGCAGCACCTGGCGATGCGCCAGGGTATTGCCGCTGACGCGCCAGAGGTTCTCCGATGTCCGAAGGTGAAGGCCCGCCGCCAAGAGCGCCACGAGCGCCTTATCGTCCGCTGCAGGTTCGAGTGCCTGACGTTTTGCCTTCCCCATGGCGCCACGGTCCTACGCAACCGCGGCAGAAAGGAGGCAAGAACAGGCTGAAGCCGGGACGGTGCACCTGATAGGATCGGCCGATGTCAGGAACGACCCTTACCGAGATCGACGCCGCCTGCACGGCTTTTGCGAAACAGGAGCAGATCCCCGGCCTCGTCGCCGGGATCGTCCAGGATGGGCGGCTCGTCCATGCGACGACGGTCGGACTGGCGGATATCGAGGCATCCCGGCCGGTCGGCCCTGCCACGGCGTTCCGCATCGCCTCGATGACCAAGAACATGACGGCGCTCGCCATCCTCTCCTTGCGCGATCAGGGCCGTCTCGCCCTCGACGCGCCGCTGGCCGAGTATGTGCCGCAGTTTGCGAAAGTGCCTCCCGCGACGCGGGACAGCCGGCCGGTCAGCCTGCGTGATCTCCTGACCCATGTTGCGGGCTTCGTCACCGACGACCCCTGGGGCGATCGCGTGCTCGGCATGACGCCGGCAGAGCTGGACGCCCTGATTGCCGTGGGGCGGCTGTTCGCCCGTCCGCCTGGCCTGGCGTTCGAGTACAGCAACCTAGGTTACGCGTTGCTGGGACGCGTGCTGACCAACGTCAGTGGGGAACCCTATCAAACCTTCATCCGGCGGACGATCCTGGAGCCGCTCGGCATGGCGCGAACGACCTTCGACGCCATCGCTGCGAGCGGGGACGACTTCGCCTGGGGCTACCGTCTGGACGAAGGTTGTTGGTCGCGCGAGCGCATCGAGCCCGACGGCGAGGTCGGCGCCATGGGAGGATTGGCGACAACCGTGCCCGACTATGCCCGCTACGTCGCCTTTCTCCTCAGTGCCTGGCCGGCGCGCGACGACCCCGAAGCCGGCCCGGTACGCCGATCGACTGTCCGGGAGATGGGCCTCTGGCATGCGCCACCCTTGCTGCCCGACCCCGCTGCCGATGGACGTTCACCGGCACCGAGCGCCTATGGATACGGCCTCGTCCACTCGACCGACGGCCTGCTCGGTTCCCGACTGCATCATGCCGGCGGCCTGCCGGGCTATGGCTCGCATGTCCTCATGCTGCCGCAGCGCGGGTGGGGTGTCTTTGCTTTCGGCAATCGCACCTATGCGCCTATGTCGCGCCTCACGCTCCGTATCGCAGAGATATTGCATGTAGCGGCCCCAAGGCAGGAGCCATCGAAGCCATCGGCGGCTCTTAGCCGGGCCGTGCGGGCGATCATTGCCGCTTACGAGGCAGGCCGTATCGAAGCCGCCCAGCCAGTCTTTGCCGCGAACCTGCTGCTCGACATGCCGGCACGTTTTCGCAATGCCGAGCTTGCCGCCCTGAAGCAGCGCCTCGGCGATGGCCATCTGGAAGGGATCGAGCCCATCCACGCGCTGGCAGGTCGTTTCACGATGGCCTGCCTGCGCGGTCGCTTGCGCGGAACAGTCACCCTCTCCCCTGACGCGGAGCCCGGGATCCAGAAGCTCAGCCTGATGGCCGAGGACGTGTGATCCTCAGGCCGTGGCGGCCTGGCGCTCTTCGGCTGGTTGAGCTTGGCCGAGATCGTAGGGGGGCTTGGTGAGGCTCATCGGCGAGAGCGTGAAGAACTCGACGCCGGTCTCGGTGATGCCGACGGAGTGCTCGAACTGCGCCGAGAGCTGCTTGTCGCGCGTCACCGCCGTCCAGCCATCGCTCAGGATCTTTACCTGCCAGGTGCCGGCATTGACCATTGGCTCGACGGTGAAGAACATGCCGGGCTTCAGCACCGGGCCGCTGCCCTTCTTGCCGTAGTGTAGGATGTTCGGCGCATCGTGGAAGATGCGGCCAAGCCCATGGCCCGAGAAGTCGCGTACCACGGAGAAGCGCTGCGCCTCGACATAGCTCTGAATGGCAAAGCCGATGTCGCCGACATGGGCGCCGGGCTTGGCCACGGCGATGCCGCGCATCATGGCTTCGTAGGTCACCTCGCACAGGCGTCTGGCCTTCACGCTGACATCGCCGGCATAGAACATCCGGCTGGTGTCGCCGTACCAGCCGTCGAGGATGACGGTGACGTCGATATTGACGATGTCGCCGTTCTGCAGCCGCTTGTCCGACGGGATGCCATGGCAGACGACATGGTTGATCGAGGTGCAGATCGACTTGGGAAAGCCGCGATAGTTGAGCGGGGCGGGGATCGCCTTGTGGTCGAGAATGTAGTCGTGGCAGAGTTTGTCGAGTTCGCCGGTGGTGACGCCGGGCTGCACGTGGGGCGTGATGAAATCGAGCGTTTCAGCGGCCAGACGACCGGCACGGCGCATGCCTTCAAACCCTTCCGGGCCATGAAGCTTGATGGTGCGCTCGTCGCGACGCCAATAGTCGTCGCTGTCGTCGATGAACTCTCGGGAATTGGTCATGGGCCCTATTTGGCATGCGATACGGGCAGTAACAAGACCGTGGCGGCAGCTTGGCCCGCCCTGTCGCGTCCGCTAATCTACTGAAACCACGGGGAAAATCGCGCGAGTTCAGAATGTCCGAGCCGGCAAAAGTCGTCACCGCCTGTATCCTCGTGATCGGTAACGAGATCCTGAGCGGCCGGACCCGCGACTCCAATATCCAGTATCTCGCCACGGAACTGGGCGCACTTGGCGTGCGGGTAATGGAATGCCGCATCATTCCCGACATCGAGGAGACCGTCGTCGCTACCGTGAACGAGGTGCGGCGGAAGTTCGACTACGTCTTCACCACCGGCGGGATAGGCCCGACTCACGACGACATCACGGCCGACTGCATCGCCAAGGCTTTCGGCGTGGGCATCTCCGAGCATCCCGAGGCGGTCGCACGCATGACCCGGCACTACGGCGATCCGGCGCTGTTCACGCCGGCGCGGCGGCGCATGGCGCGCGTGCCCCATGGCGGCGTCCTGGTCGACAATCCCGTGTCGGTGGCGCCCGGCTTCCAGATGGAGAACGTCTTCACCTTCGCCGGCATCCCCAAGGTTGCCGAGGCGATGTTCCAGTCGATGAAGCACCGGCTGGTCGGGGGCACGCCGGTCCTCTCGCGAACCGTGCGTACCAACCTGCCGGAAGGCATCATCGCGGAACCGCTGGGCGCCTTGCAGAAGCGTTTCGAGGATCTCGATATCGGTTCCTATCCGGCCTTCCGCGCCGGCAAGCCCAGCGTTTCGCTGGTATTGCGGGGCACGGATGATGCAAGGCTGGTCGCCGCGTCTCTCGAGCTGATGGACACCATCCGCAAGATGAATGGAGAGGCGGAGGAGTTCGTTCAGTAGTCCGATGACCGAAGAGCCCGCAAACAAATCCTCCAAGGGGTTGGGCGGGCTCTCACCGGCCCTGCAATGGGTGTTGCTCGTCGCGATCTCGGCCGGCATCGCCGCACTACTGCTCTGGTTGCATGCGCCCGCACCGCTCATGCTGGGGCCGCTGATCGCCGGCATCGTCGTCGCATCGAACGGCGGCAAGCCCCGGATGCCTCTGTCGGCCTTCGTCTTCGCCCAGGGAGTCGTCGGCTGCATGATCGCGCGCATGGTGCCGCTATCGATCGTCGGCGACATCCTGGCCCACTGGCAGCTCTTCACCGTCGGTGTCCTCGCCGTGGTCGGCGCGAGCATCTTGCTGGGCTGGCTTATGACCCGTCTGCAGATGCTGCCCGGTACGACGGCGCTCTGGGGCATCAGTCCGGGAGCGGCGTCGGTCATGACCATCATGTCCGAATCCTATGGTGCGGACGTCCGGCTTGTCGCCTTCATGCAATATCTGCGCGTCGTCATGGTGGCAGGTGTCGCGGCTCTGGTGGCCAAGATGTTCGGTGTGACCGCGCCGCACGGTGGCGATGCGATCGCCTGGTTCCCCGATGCCAACTGGCTGTCGTTCGGCGAGACGCTGGTCGTTGCCGTCGTGGGGCCTCTCATCGCGCGTGTTCTGAAGATTCCGGCGGGCGCCATGCTGGTGCCGCTGGTGATCTGCATCGTGCTGGCGCATGTCGGCCTGATGACAGTCGAACTGCCACCCTGGGCGCTGGCGGTGAGCTTCGCTTTCATTGGCTGGAACATCGGCCTCAGGTTCACGCGTCCGTTGCTGCTCTACGTCGCGCGCATGCTGCCGCGGGCCATCGCCTGCGCTGCCGGGCTGATTGCACTCTGTGGCGTGGTCGCCTGGTTGATGGTCGTCACCATCGGCGTCGATCCGTTGACCGCCTATCTTGCGACCAGCCCCGGCGGCGTCGATTCGATTGCCATCATTGCCGCCTCGACCAACTGCGACGTTTCATTCGTGATGGCGATGCAAACGGTTCGCCTTCTCGCCGTGCTGTTTCTGGCGCCAGTATTGACCAAATTCATTGCCGAGCGTGTAAGCTACCCCGATGACCGCCATCCATGACATGACCGCCGGCGAGCTGCTCGCCGCCTACAAATCGAAGAAACTGTCGCCGGTCGAAGCGACCGACGCCGTTATCGCCCGCGTCGAAGCCTGGGAACCGAAGCTGAAGGCGCTCTACGCGCCGGATTTCGGCGCCGCGCGCAAGGCTGCGAAGGCGGCGGAGAAACGCTGGCAGGCCGGCACGCCCCAGGGATCGCTCGATGGCGTGCCGATCACCATCAAGGAGAACATTGCGACCAAGGGCGTGCCGGTGCCGCTCGGGACGGCTGCGACCGAACTCGTGCCCGCCGCGGCGGACGCGCCGGCCTCGGCAAGGGTGCGCGAGGCCGGAGCGATCATCCTCGCCAAGACCACCATGCCCGACTACGGCATGCTCTCCTCGGGGCGCAGCTCGTTTCATTCCCTGACCCGCAATCCCTGGAACCTCGCCTGGAACCCCGGCGGTTCCAGCTCGGGGGCGGGGGCCGCAGCGGCGGCAGGCTACGGGCCGCTGCATCTTGGGACCGATATCGGCGGCTCGGTGCGCCTGCCGGCCTGCTGGAATGGCATCTTCACCCTGAAGCCCAGCCTCGGCCGCGTGCCGGTCGATCCGCCGTTCTTCGGTCGCGCCATCGGCCCCATGACGCGCACGGTCGCGGACTCGGCGCTGCTGATGGCCGAGCTCTCCAAGCCCGATCCACGCGACCATATGAGCCTGCCGCCGGCGACCATCGACTGGGCAGCTGGTCCGCGCGATCCCAAAGGCCTCAAGATCGGTCTGCATCTCGATGCAGGTTCGGGGCTGCCGGTCGATGCCGAGACCAAGGCGGCAATCGAGGCGGCCGCCAGGCTGTTCGCCGATGCCGGCGCGCATATCGAGCCGGTGGCGCCGTTCCTCTCGCCCGACATGCTGCATCTGCAGGACCTCTTCTGGCGGGTTCGCAGCTGGGTCGATTTCTCGGCGCTGAGCCACGAGCGTCAGGCCAAGGTGCTGCCCTTCATTGCCGACTGGTGCCGCGGCGGCGCCGACGTCTCGGGCGCCATGGTGATCCGCGGCGTCAACAACTACATGGCGATCCGGGCGGCCACGACACGCGCGACGCAACCCTTCGACTTCGTGCTGTCGCCCGTGTCGCCCGTGCCGACCTACCGGGCGGAATGGGAGACGCCGACCAACGACGTCAATCGCCCGCTGGAGCACATCTCCTTCACCATGCCCTACAACATGAGCGAACAGCCGGCGGCTTCGATCAACTGCGGCTACACGCAGGAGGGCAAGCCGATCGGCCTGCAGATTGCGGGCCGTCGCTTCGACGATCTCGGCGTAATGCAGCTCGCGCGCTGGTTCGAGGCCGCGCGCGGCCCGCAGAAGAAGTGGCCGGAGCCGAAGTAACGGCCTGGCCATGAAGGCGCCGCTCGGTATCCTGATGCTCGACACGCGCTTTCCGCGCATCGTCGGCGACATCGGCAATGCCGCATCGTTCGACTATCCGGTGATCTTCCGGCGCATGGAGGGCATCGGCTCGTCCGACGCCGTGACCAGCCACCCCGACAGGCCGCGGGTGCTCGCGGCGCTGAAGGCCAATGCCGAAGCACTGGCTGCCGAGGGAGTCGTAGGCATTTCGACGAGCTGCGGCTTTCTCGCACTCTATCAGGACGATCTTGCCGCAGTGTCGCCGGTGCCCGTGGCGACGTCGGCGCTGCTTCTCATTCGGCAGCTCGGGGGAAAGCGGGTGGGGGTCATCACGGCGTCGGCGAAGAACCTGACGCCGGCACATTTCGAGGCCGTCGGAGCGCCGGGCGATACGCCCTTCGTCGGCCTGCCGGAGAACAGCTCCTTTGCCGATACTTTTCTGCGCAATGGCCTGACGCTCGATCGGGAGCAGGTCGAACGCGAGGCGGTTGCGGCCGGTCGTGCGCTGGTGGCGCGGCATCCCGAGATCGATACGGTGGTGCTCGAATGCACCAACCTGCCGCCCTACAAGGAGGCTCTCAAAGCCGCCCTTGGCCTGCCGGTGTACGACGTGCTCGACTTGTTGAACGGCTTCTATGCCAAGCTTGGCCGTCAGGAAGGCAGCAAGCGACGATAGAGCGGCTGCAAGAGGGTCGGGATCAAGTAGATCGGAAACTGCACGGCGGCGATAAAGAGGAAGATGTCGGGATCGGCGGTGATGGGCAGGACTGCCATCAGCAGCGCGTTGTGGCGTCCGCCCGAGCAGTAGCCGGCGGTGAGGGCGATGCGCCGGTCGAGGATCGGCAGCATGGCGACCGCCATGACGAGATTGCACAGGAGCATGCCGGCGAAGGCGCCGGCGATGAAGCCTCCGAGCTTTACGGGTTCGGCCATGGCACGCGCCACGACGCCGTCCATCAGGGGAATGGCGAAGATCATCAGCACCACTACAGACAGGCCGTCGAGTGCAGGACCGGCCTCGGCGACCTTGGCGCCGAGGAAGCGGCGAATGATGATCGCGCCGACGAGCGCCAGCGCCACGATCAGGCCGAGCCTGAGGCTGAGGTCGAGAAGGCCGATCTTGAGATCGAGCCCCAGCAGCCAGAGCGCGAGCGGCGGCAGGGTGAAGGGCACCAGGAAGTTGGTGAACAGGGAAATCAGGAGGGCCAGCGACGAATCGAGCCTGAGGAAGGTCGCCGTCGTGGCAGCCGAAATGATGCCCGGTGCCATGGCACTGAGGCAAAGCG
>Ga0209792_1000732_pt1 | contig 19773 bp, 21 predicted proteins | sample EBPBio142005_DNA_FD_185860 | JGI IMG/M metagenome (GOLD analysis project Ga0209792, IMG submission 185860) | Wastewater treatment Type I Accumulibacter community from EBPR Bioreactor in Madison, WI, USA - Reactor 1_6/14/2005_ DNA (SPAdes)... | ecosystem: Engineered > Bioreactor > EBPR >... | reverse complement strand
TCAGGGTCCGCACTTGGCCCAGCTTGTCACCCAGATACAGTCCGGCGGGCAGGGCCATCATGAGCAGGGCAATGCCGCCCAGGATCGAGAACTTGTGCGCCAGGCGCAGGCGATCGAGTATTTGCACGGTTTCCATTCAAATGTAAGCAATTGCTCATCATTGTAAATAAAACCGGTGGAAATGCCCGCGCACCATGGCGTGGTCATGCCTATAAACGACAGTTTGATGGGCTTTGCGATGTCGCGGCAGGCTACAGCGCGCGCCGGGTCGCGTAGCGCACCACGGTCACGCCGGCACGCGCCTGGCGTGTGCTGGGCATGACGAGCACGCAGTCGTCGTAGGGGGTGCTGACGGATTCGCCGTCGTTGTTGGCGATCACGGTGCCGGCCTTCGGTATCACCTCAAGGCCCGAGAAGGGCTCGGTGAAGGCAAAGCGCTCGCTCCTGGCGACCACCGGGCCTGTGACCTGCAGGGCCCACTGGCGAAGTGCGTCGGGCAGGCGCCAGCCGGGCAGCAGGCGTTCCAGGCTCGCGGTATCGAGCAGGCCCGCCGCCTGCAGAAAGCGCAGGCACATGTCCTGCGCTACGGTGCGGCTGGCCGGGTCGCCGTGAAAGCCGCATTCCAGCAGCAGCGAGCGGCTGTCGCCGGCCTGGGCGTCATCGAGGCCGAAGCGCCCGTAGTCGCGCATGCGCGTGCCGTCCTGGTGGCCGGCGTCGATGACGATGTGCTCGGGCGTGGCCAGGGCCTTGGCAAGCTGCAGGTTGCGCGCGTGCATGCCGGTGAGCAGCAGCGGCGCGCAGGGTTCGTGCATGGAGTGCAGGTCCAGCAGCCAGTCGGCCTCTTGCACAAAGGGCCGCAGCTGGGCGCAGCGGCGCCGCTCCAGGGTGTCGGCGGCGTCCATGCGCGCGTCGCTCCACTGGCGGTTCATGTCCTGCTCGACGAAGCGTGCCGCGTCGTGGTGGGCGGGGTCGAACCGGTCGAAGGCCGCGAGGTTGCAGAACGCCAGCGTCAGGCGCCCCGCCTGCGGGCGCAGGCCGGCTTCGAGCAGGCCCTTGAGCGCCCAGGCGCCGCACAGCTCGTTGCCGTGGATCAGCGCGCTGATCAGCACATGGCGGCCGGGCCGGCCCGAGTCGAAGCGCCACACGCCCTCGGTGCCGGTGTTGCCCGTACGCCAGGCGGCGATATCGGGCGCGGGCAGTGCGAATTGCAGCGGGGCGCTCATTCTTCGATCTTTGCGAACTGCACGATCTTGGTGTACTTGGCGATTTCCGCGCGCCAGAAGGCGGCCAGATCCACGTCGGGCGCTGCGACACCCGAGCCGGCCGCGGCCATCTTCTTGCGGAAGTCGGGCGACTGCAGGGTGTCGTTCAGCGCCTTCTTGAGCTTGGCGACCACGGGCTGCGGCAGGCCCGCCGGGCCCACCAGGGCGAACCAGCTTTCGATGTCCACGTTCTTGAACTGCGGAAATTCGGCCAGCGCCGGAATGTCGGGCGTGGCCGGCGCGCGTTTGGCGGCCGTGGTGCCCAGCGCCACCACCTTGCCCGACTTGATGTGCGGCAGGCCGCTGGAGAGCACGAACACGCCGAACTCCAGGTTGTTGCCCACCAGGTCATTGGTCAGCGGCGCCACGCCGCGGTAGGGGATATGGGTCATGAACAGGCCGGCCTGCTCCTTGACCATCTCGCCGGCCAGGTGCAGGGCCGTGCCCACGCCCGAGCTGCCGTAGCTGAACTTGCCGGGGTTCTTCTTGACGAGCTGGGTGAAGTCGTTGGCGTTCTTCACCCCCGATGCGGTGGATGCCACCAGCACCATGGGCTGCGAGCCGATCAAACCTATGGGCGTGAAGTTGGCCGCGCTATATTTGACGCTCTTGGTGGCCAGCTTGGCAATCGCCAGCTCGTTGTTCGCGCCCACCAGCAGGGTGTAGCCATCGGGCGCGGCGCTGGCCACCTTCTGCGCACCTATGGTGCCGCCGGCGCCGCCCAGGTTCTCAATCACCACGGGCTGGCCCAGGCGTATGGACAGCTCGGTGCCCACCAGGCGGCCCATCAGGTCGGTGCTGCCGCCGGGCGGGTAGCCCACCACGATGGTGATGGCCTTGGTGGGCCAGTCCTGCGCCATGGCAGGGCCGGCGGCCAGCAGGGCCAGGCCGCTGGCGATGACTGCTGCGGCAAGGCGGCGGTTGGGCATGGAGGGCGTGGCGCGCATGGATGTGCTCCGGTCTGGTGGTGAAGCGTTGTTGGCGATCAGCCGCGTGCGGCGTTGAGTGCGGCGCGCGTGGCCTGGGCCGCGCTGCGCGCCGCGGCGGCAAAGTCGGCCCCGCCCGATGCGTAGAGCACGGCGCGCGAGGAGTTGACGATGATGGGGCCGTTCGCCGTCAACCCGGCGCGAACGGTGGCCACCGCGTCGCCGCCCTGGGCGCCCACGCCCGGGATAAGCAGCGGCAGCGTCGGCGCAATGGCGCGCACGCGCTCGATCTCTTGCGGGTAGGTGGCGCCCACTACCAGGCCGAGCTGGCCGTTCTTGTTCCACGGCCCTTGTGCCAGGCGTGCGATGTGCTCGTACAGCAGCGGCTGGCCGGGGGCGCCGGCCAGGCGCTGGTTCTGGAAGTCGTCGCCGCCGGGGTTGGAGGTGCGGCACAGCAGGAAGGCGCCCTTGCCGGGGTAGCGCAGGTAGGGCTCGACCGAATCCCAGCCCATGAAGGGCGAGAGCGTGACCGCGTCGGCGCCGTAGCGCTCGAAGGCCTCGCGTGCGTACTGCTCGGCGGTGGAGCCGATGTCGCCGCGCTTGGCGTCCAGGATCACCGGCACATGCGGCGCGTTGGCGCGCATGTGCTGCATCAGGCGTTCGAGCTGATCCTCGGCGCCATGCGCGGCGAAGTAGGCGATCTGCGGCTTGAAGGCGCAGACCAGGTCGGCCGTGGCGTCCACGATGGCGGCGCAGAAGTCGTAGATCCTGTGCGCATCGCCCTGCATGCCGGCGGGAAAGCGCGTGGGTTCGGGATCCAGCCCCACGCACAGCAGGGAGTCATTGCGCGTGGTGGCGTCGCGCAGCATGTCGAGAAAGGTCATGCGCGTGATTTTAGGCAGGCATGGCGCCCGCCCGGCACAATCGCCGGCCATGCCCGCCTTCACCCGCCGCCAGCTCGTCGTTCTCATCCTCCTGACCCTGGTGTGGGGCTTCAACTGGCCGGTGATGAAGGTGGGCGTCGAGCATTTCCCGCCGCTGTCGTTTCGCATGGTGTCCCTGTGGACGGGGCTGCCCATTCTGGGCCTGGTGATGCTGCGCCAGCGGTTGCCGTTCACCATTGAACGTGCGTACTGGGGCCGGCTGGCGCTGCTGGCCCTCACCAACATGGTGCTGTGGCATGCGCTCATGATCCTGGCCATGCCGCTGCTGTCCAGCGGGCGCGCGGCCATCCTGGGCTACACCATGCCCATCTTCTCGGCCGTCATCGGCGCGCTGTTCTTTGGCGACCGGCTGGCGGGGCGCGCCTGGGCCGGCGTGGGCGCGGCGCTGGCGGGCGTGCTGCTGCTGCTGTGGCACGAGCTGGGCGCGCTGGGCAGCAGCCGGCCCGTGGGTGTGACGCTGATGCTGGTGTCCGCCGCCAGCTGGGCCCTGGGCACGCAGTTGCTGCGCCGCAAGCCCCTGCCCGTGCCGTTGTTGACGCTGTCGTTCTGGATGGTGGCCATCACCTGCGCCGCGCTCACGCTGCTGGCGGCGCTGTTCGAGCGCGACCGCTGGCAGCTGCCTGACGCGCAGGCGCTGGCCGCCATCGTCTACAACGGCCTGCTGGTGCTGGGCTTTGCGCAGACCGCCTGGTTCTTCCTGGTGCGCACGCTGCCGCCCGTGGCCTCCACGCTCAGCGTGATGATGATCCCGGTGCTGGGCGTGTTCAGCGGTACCCTGTGGCTGGGTGAGCCGCTGCGCTGGCAGGACTGGACGGCGGTGGCGCTCATGGTGCTGGCGATTGCCTCGGTGCTGTGGCCTGCCAGCAATAAGGCATAAAAAATGCTGTTTGCGCCCGTGGTATGGGCGCAAACAGCTCTTTATTTTGTAGCTTTAGCCGCGCTGTGTCTCAGCGTGGCGCGGCCAGCAGGCGCTGCACGTCGCGGTCGTTGGGCAGGGCGTAGTCGTGGCCGCGGATGATGCGGCTGTCTTCGGTACGCACCAGCTTCATGCTCACATAGGTGTAATTGGCGGCTGGCGAAAAGGTACCTACGAGCACCATGGAGGCATTGTGGTTGCGTGCAATGTCCTTGATTTCGCGCGACAGCAGCAGTTCTCCTGCGCCCTCCTTGACAAAGACGTCGCCACGCAGCTTGATCTCTTTGACATCGAAACCGGTGGTCGCCATGTTGTTGGCGTACTGCTCGGACAAGGTACGTCCTAGCGGTGCAGAGCGGCTCAGGTCGTTCACGTTGACCACGGTGGCGACCAGCACCGGGCCGGGGCCCGTGGCAGCCACGTCCAGACCGGACACCAGGCGGTTGACCGCTTCGCGGCTGCTTTGCAGCAGAGGGGCGCTGGCGGCATCTTGGTAGGTCGGCTCCACGCGCAGCTGTGGTGCCTGCTGGGCACAGCCTGCCGCGAAAAGGACGGACACGAGGGTCAGTGCGAGTGCGTGCTTCATTGCGAGACCACCTTCATGTTGACGGCGCGGTAGTGCGTGGGCAGCAGGAACAGCGGTGTGTCTGCGTTTTCAAGGTAGTACACGTCCGTCTTGCGGGCCACGTACTGGCCTGCGCGCGTAACGGTGGTGGTGAGGATCAGCTCGGTATTCGTCGGGCCGCCGGAGTTGACGCTGTTGACATAGTCCGCCGCGCCGGTAAAGCCCAGCGTGGCCAGAAGCTTGGTGTCAATGTGCTCATGGCGCAAGCCGTAGGCGGCCATCACGCCCGCGGCCAGCATGGTGAACTGGCCTGGAATGAAATGTGGACGTGCGCTGTTGTGGCGCACCACCTGGGTGTTGTAGCTCACCTCCAGCTCGGCGCCGGGCTGCTGCTGCACGGTGGCCCCATCCTGGACCAGCTTGGTGATCAGGAAGTCGCGAAAGCCCAGCTCAAATGCGCTCGCCTGACGCGGAGCCGCCACATGCATGGGCGTGCTGGTGGTGTAGCCGGCCTTTTCCAGTGTGGCACGGGTCTGCGCCACCACATCGCGCGACAGCAGCTCCCAGTGACCGGCCGAGCGCACCTTGTGCTGCGTGGTCAGATCAAAGTTGTTGGACAGCGGTATTGGCGCGCTGCCACAACCCGCCAGCGCGAGTGCGGCACCTGCCGCCACGGTCCACCCGATTGCCTTGGTAACAGACATGGTTCCCTCCTGAGTTGGTGACTGTGTAAGACACGAATGTTGATGTTTTACACATTTGGGAACGATTCTGCGTGGGGCGCCGGCCAAAAACAAGAGGAATGGTGGATTTGGCCGGGCCCTGGGTGCAATGTGTTGTTTTGTCCGCAAGCGCCTTGCGTGGTCAGCCCGCAGCGCGCTTTTGCAGAATCTCGAAGGCCGGCAGCTGCTTGCCCTCCAGCACTTCGAGGAAGGCGCCGCCGCCGGTGGAGATGTAGCCCACGTCCTTCTCTATGCCGTACTTGGCAATCGCTGCCAGCGTGTCGCCGCCGCCGGCGATGCTGAAGGCGCTGGATTCGGCGATGGCGCGCGCAATCGCCTGGGTGCCGCCGGCGAACTGGTCAAATTCGAACACGCCCACCGGGCCGTTCCAGACGATGGTGCCCGCGGCCTTGAGTTGCGCGGCGAGCTTGGCGGCGGTTTCGGGGCCTATGTCCAGGATCAGGTCGTCCTCGGCTACGTCGCTGGCCTTCTTGACGGTGGCTGCGGCGTCGGCGGCAAAGGCCTTGGCGGTGACCACGTCGGTAGGAATGGGCACGGCCGCGCCGCGCGCGGCCATGGCGGCGATCACGGCCTTGGCCTCCTGCAGCAGGTCGGGCTCGGCCAGGCTCTTGCCTATGGGCAGGCCGGCGGCCAGCATGAAGGTGTTGGCGATGCCGCCGCCGACGATCAAACCATCCACGTTTTTCGCCAGGCTTTGCAGAATGGTCAGCTTGGTGGACACCTTGGAGCCGGCAACGATTGCCAGCAGCGGGCGCTTAGGGTTCGCCAGTGCAGTTTGAATAGCGTCGATCTCGGCGGCCAGCAGCGGGCCGGCGCAGGCGGTCTTGGCATATTCGGCGATGCCGTAGGTCGTGCCTTCGGCGCGGTGGGCGGTGCCGAAGGCGTCGTTGACGTAGATGTCGCACAGCCGCGCCATCTTCTGGGCCAGCTCGGGGTTGTTCTTCTTCTCGCCCTTGTTCACGCGGCAGTTCTCCAGCAGCACCACCTGGCCGGGCTGCACATCAACGCCGTCGACCCAGTTGGCGATCAGCGGCACCTCGCGGCCGAGCAGCTCGCCAAGACGTACGGCCACGGGGGCCAGGGTGTCCTCGGGCTTGAACTCGCCCTCGGTGGGGCGGCCCAGGTGGCTGGTGACCATGACGGCGGCGCCAGCGTCAAGCGCCATCTGTATGCAGGGCACGGAGGCGCGGATGCGCGTGTCCTCGGTGATGCGGCCAGCATCGTCCTGCGGCACGTTGAGGTCGGCGCGGATGAACACGCGCTGGCCACGGGCCTGGCCGTTGGCGCAGAGGTCGGAGAAGCGAAGAATATGCATGGCGGGTAGTTCGTCGGGGGATGGAAATCGCGCCGCATTGTAGGCGGCGCGGTAACCGCCTTGTAACTCGGCCGCCCGGCTCACCAGCCCAGGCCGATGTGCAAGGGCAGGTAGACGGCCATGCCCACGACGATGGTGCCCAGGATGCTGCGGCGCCAGAAGTAGAAGGCCGTGGCCGCCGCCGTGCCGGGCAGGCGCGCGTCCAGCAGGCTGTGGATGAGCGCGCCCTGGGTCATGACCAGCTCGGGCGCGATCACGGCCGCCAGCGCCGCCAGCGGCGCGTACTTCAGGCCCCGGCGCAGCCAGTCGGGCATGGGCAGTTCGCGCTCGGGAATCATGAAGAAGGCGCGCGTGACCACGGTGATGACCACCAGTCCCAGGATGGCGATGATGGGCGTGAGCCATTCGCCATTCATGCGTCGCCCCCGGCTTCCCGCATGCGCGCGCGGCGCAGTGCGCGCTCACCGGCCTCCATCGCCAGGCCCGCCGTGACGGCCGCGGCAATCGCCACCAGGATGTTGAGCTTGAGTGGCAGCGCAAACGCCGCCACCGCCGCCGTGCAGGCCACGCCCGTGGCCAGCCAGCTGGCGCGATCGCCCAGCATGGACAGCAAAATCCCCAGCAGTGCCAGCACCCCGGCAAAGCCCAGGCCCCAGGACAGTGGAATGGCATTGGCCAGGATGATGCCGGCCACCGACGGCAGCTGCCAGGCCAGCCAGTTGGTCGTGGCTGCGCCCCAGAAGTAGGGCAGCTGTTCGGGCTGCGGCTCGGGCCTGGGGTAGCGCTTCATGAAGGCGACGAAGATCACGTCGCCGCTGAAAAAACCCAGCTTCATGCGCTCGCGCCGCGGCAGGTGCGCGAAATAGCTGCGCCACATGCTGCTGAAGATCACGAAGCGCAGGTTCACGCAGGCGGCCGTGAGCCAGATCACCCACAGCGGCGCGCCCGCCACCATCAGGGGCAGCACGGCCAGCTGGGCGCTGCCGGCGTACACGGTGAGCGACATGAACAGCGCCAGCGGCGTGGACATGCCACCCTTGACCATGGCCACGCCCGTGACCAGGCCCCAGGCGCCCACGCCCAGGCCGGCGCCCAGCATGTCGGCCGCACCCTGGCGGAACACGGGGTCGCGCGCCTGGGCGCGCCAGGCCGCCAGGTTCATGCGCCCAGCACCATGCCGGGGGCAAGTGCAAAGCCGCGCAGGAAGTCGGCCGCGGGCAGGCGCTTGCCCCCGGCGCGCTGCAGCACGGTCAGGCGCAGCACGCTGGCCGTGCCGCAGGCCACGCTGATGCCGTTGTCGTCTATCAGCAAAACCTGGCCATTTGCCGCTTCTGGCGGGCGCTGGAAGCTATCAATTTCGCAGCCCCAGACTTTGATGGTATCTGCACCCAACTGGGTCGCCGCGCCGGGGAAGGGGTCGAAGGCGCGCACGCGCCGGGCGATCAGCTCGGCGCTCTGGCTCCAGTCGATCAGGCTTTCGGCCTTGTCTATCTTGTGCGCGTAGGTCACGCCCTCGGCCGGCTGGGGCGTGGCCGCCAGCGTGCCGGCGCCGGCCTGCTGCAGCGCCTGCACGATCAGCCGCCCGCCCAGCTGCGCCAGCCGGTCGTGCAGGCTGGCCGTGGTGTCCAGGGGGGTGATGGCCGTCTTCTCCATGAGCAGCATGTCGCCCGTGTCCAGGCCGGCGTCCATCTGCATGATGGTCACGCCGGTCTCCGGGTCGCCGGCCTCGATGGCGCGGTGGATGGGCGCGGCGCCGCGCCAGCGCGGCAGCAGGCTGGCGTGGATGTTCAGGCAGCCCAAACCCCGAGCCCCGACGCTCCCCGCTGCGCGTGGTTCGCTGCCCCCCAAGGGGGCCTTCGCGCCTTCGGGCGGCCGGGCGGCGCTCATGGCGTCCAGCACCCACTGCGGCAGGATCAGCCCATAGGCCGCCACCACCATCACGTCGGCCTGGGCGGCCTCGATGGCGGCGCGCGCGGCGGCTGCATCCTCGGGGTACTTGCCGTCCAGGCGCAGGCTCAGCGGCTGGGCCACGGCAATGCCGTGCGCCTGCGCGCATTGCTTGACGGGCGAGGCCTGCAGCTTCATGCCGCGGCCGGCAGGGCGGTCGGGCTGGGTCAGCACCAGGGGTACGGTGAAGCCTGCTGCCAGCAGGCGTTCCAGGGCCACGCGCGCGAACTCGGGCGTGCCGGCAAAGATGACTTTCATGACGGGGTCGTGGCGCCTTGCGGCGCTCAATGGGGAGGTTCGAGATCGCGCATGCGCTCGTCGGTGAACATCACGCGGCGCAACATGCCCGAGGGGTCGATGTGTACATGGGCCTGGCGCGGCTCGCCGTTGTCCAGGATGCGGTAGGTCCAGATGTCGCCATCAAAACGCGCCACGCGCTCCACCAGCGCCGGCGGGCCGAACATGCGCCGCACGCTGTCCTGCGTGTCCACGCCGTTGCGCAGCGCCTGGAAGTTGGCGAGCGTCAGCACCTGGCTGATGTGCGTGAGGCGCGCGCCTGCATCAAAGTCCATGTGGTAGACCTGCTGGCCCGCGGGCTGGCGGCTGTAGAGCAGGCGCTGGCCGCCGCCGGGCAGGGGTTCGGCCAGCGTGGGCCGGCCCATGCTGCGCTCGATGTCTGCCAGCGGCGTGCCGGGTTTTTGCCACTCGGGCACGGCGCAGGCGCTCAGGCACATGGCCAGCGCCATGGCCGCGGCCATCCTGGTCATGCGCGTTCGGCCTGCTTTTGCTGCTTGAGCAACTTGGTCTTGATGCGGTTGCGCTTCAAGGGCGAGAGGTATTCCACGAACACCTTGCCCATCAGGTGATCCATCTCGTGCTGCACGCACACGGCCAGCAGATCCTCGGCCTCGAGCACGCGCTCCTTGCCGTCGCGGTCGAGCGCGCGCACATGCACGGCCAGCGAGCGCTCCACGCCGTCGTAGATGCCGGGCACGGACAGGCAGCCCTCGTCGCCCATGCGCGTCTCGGGGCTGGCCCAGGTGATCTCGGGGTTGATCAGCACCAGGGGCTGGTCGCGCTCCTCGGACACATCGAGCACCACGATGCGCTCGTGCACATCCACCTGAGTGGCCGCCAGGCCGATGCCGTTGGCGTCATACATGGTGGCGAACATGTCGTCCACGATGGCGCGCACGCGCTCATCCACCTGCGCGACGGGCTGCGCGACCTTGTGCAAACGGGGGTCGGGGTAACAAAGAATCGGAAGAATGGCCATGTCGGAACGCTGAATATGTCGCTATTTTCGCCACTTTGCCCGGGCAATGCAGGCCCTGCCCACAATAATCGTTGCCCAATGAAGGACTAGGGCAGAAAATCTCGAATCGTTTAAAGGGTATCTGCGGCGGTTTCTTTTGTAAAAAAGTTAATATTGCTGCAAGCGAGAGGGGCAGTTTTCCAATGCATGACAAGAGAAACCATTTGACGGCCCTGGCCTGCGCCCGCCTGGGCGCACTGGCCTTGGGGCTGGCCGTGTTGGCGCCAGCGGCCCTGGCCCAGGGCTATCCCGTCACATCCCAGCAGCGCGCCACCGCGCAGCAGGTGGCAGAGCGCGGCGTTCCGCTGGCCGAGCTGGCACCGAACGCCCCTGATACCTATGTGATCAAGCGCGGCGACACGCTGTGGGGCATCTCCGGCATGTATTTGAAGCGCCCCTGGCGCTGGCCCGAGCTGTGGGGCATGAACCTGCAGGCCATCGTCAACCCGCACCTGATCTACCCGGGCCAGACCCTGTACCTGGAAAAGGCCGACGGCTATGCGCGCCTGCGCACCAGCCCCGGCGGCGCCGGCGAGACCGTGCGCGTGTCGCCGCGCACGCGCTACGACAGCCTGGCCGATACGGCGCTGCCGACGCTGAAGATGCACCTGATCGAGCCCTTCCTGGTGCAGCCCCTGGTGGTGGACGAGCTGGCGCTGGCACAGGCGCCGCGCATCGTCGCCACGCGCGACAAGCGCGTGATCATGGCCAACGGCGACCGGGCCTATGTGCGCGGCCCGCAGGGCAACCCGCTGGAGATGGCGCCCGAGGTGCCGCGCGGGTACCGCGTGTTCCGCAACGCCCTGCCGCTGAAAGATCCCGAGACCGGCGAGGTGCTGGGCTACGAGGCGCAGTACGTGGGCCGCGCCGAGTTGGTGCGCGGTGAATCGCTGGAGCCATCCACGGTGGCCAAGGGCGAGGTGGTGACGGACATCGTGCCGGCAACCGTGGATCTGTCGGGCGTCAAGGAGGAGGTGCGCATTGGCGACCGCCTGCTGCCCGCGCCCCAGCGCAGCTTCGTCAACTACGCGCCGCACGCGCCGCAGGAGCCGGTGGAGGCCAGCGTGGTGTCCATCTACGGCAGCGGCGCCAGCGCCAGCGCCGGGCAGAACCAGGTGATCGCCATCAACCGTGGCAGCGCGGACGGCATGGACGCCGGCCTGGTGCTGCAGCTGCGCACCCGGGGCGACCGCATCAAGGACAAGACCGACGAGGAGCGCGCCATGATCCGCCTGCCCAGCGAGGCCAATGGCTTGGCCATGGTGTTCCTGAGCTTCGAGCGCGTGTCCTACGCGCTCATCCTGCAGGCGCAGCGCGACGTGGTCGTGGGCGACCGGCTGGTCAATCCCGAATAGTCGGCGCCCATGCCCGGCGCGCTGTGATGACCACCATGGAGCGCGACGAACTCGCCGCCTGGCTGCGCCTGTCCGTCACGCCCGGCGTGGGTAATGGCGCGGCGCGGCGCCTGCTGGCCGCCTTCGGTCTGCCTCAGACCATTTTTGCGCAAGGCGAAAGCGCCTGGCAGTCCTGCGTGACGGCGGCACAGGCGCGCGCCCTGGCCCGCCCGCCCGAGACCCTGGGCGCGCTGCTGGAGCAGACCTGGGCCTGGCTGCAGGGGCAGGCCGAGGCCGAGCCCGCGCGCGCCATCGCCACCCTGGGCGACGCGGCCTATCCGCCGGCCCTGCTGGCCATCGAAGACCCGCCGCTGCTGCTGTACCTGCTGGGCGCGCCGCAGTTCGTGCATGGGCCGGGCCGGCCGTTCGCGCCGCAGCGCTGCCTGGCCATGGTGGGCAGCCGCAACCCCACGGCCCAGGGGGCAGACCATGCGCGCCAGTTTGCGCGCACGCTGCGCGCCGCAGGGCTGACCATCGTCTCGGGCCTGGCCCTGGGGGTGGACGCCGCGGCGCATGAGGGCGCGCTGCTCGATGCCCCCGACCCGGCAACGCCGGCAACCATCGCCGTCGTCGGCACCGGGCTGGACCGTGTCTACCCCAGGGCCAACAAGGACTTGGCGCACCGCATCGCGCGCCACGGCCTGCTGGTCAGCGAATACCCGCTGGGCACGCCGCCGCTGCCGGCCAACTTCCCCCGGCGCAACCGCATCATCTCCGGCCTGTCGCAGGGCACGCTGGTGGTGGAGGCGGCGCTGCAGTCGGGCTCGCTGATCACGGCGCGCCTGGCGGCCGAGCAGGGGCGCGAGGTGTTTGCCATTCCCGGCTCCATCCACGCGCCGCAGTCGCGCGGCTGCCATGCGCTGCTACGCCAGGGCGCCAAGCTGGTGGAGACGGCGCAGGATGTGCTGGAGGAATTGCAGCTGGGCAGCGTGGTGGCGCAGACCCCGGCAAGCCCCGCGCAACCCGCAGCCGCGCCGGCGCATCAGGAGGTGCTGGAGGCCCTCGGCTACGACCCCATGGGGCTGGATGCGCTCGTCGCGCGCACGGGGCTGGATGCCGCAACGCTGCAGGTGCGGCTGCTTGAGCTGGAGCTGGACGGCCGCGTGGCACGCCTACCCGGCGGGCTGTTTCAGCGCGTTGGCGCGGCCTGAATCACTATGAAAAAATGAGCTTCTAGCGCTTGTTATTTGTGGATATTCGATAGATTTTTATCTGATATCACCACATGGCAAGCGCAGGCAGCTATTGTTTTTATAGACCCAGCATCAGTTTCAGGTTCTGTACCGCGGCGCCGCTGGCGCCCTTGCCCAGGTTGTCCAGGCGCGCTACCAGCACGGCGTGGCGGTAGGCCTCGTTGGCGAATACGCGCAGCTCCAGCTGGTTGCTGTCGTTGAGCGCCTGGGCGTCGAGCTTGCCATCCTCGGTGGCAGGCAGCACCTTCACCCATTGCTCGGGCGTGTTGCTCCTGGCGTAATGCGCGGCCAGCGCGTCGTGCAGGTCGGCGGCCTTCGGGCTGCCGGGCAGCAGATCCAGGTGCAGCGGCAACTCCACCAGCATGCCCTGGCGGAAGTTGCCCACCGCGGGGATGAAGATGGGCCGGCGCGTCAGGCCCGTGTACTTCATGATCTCGGGCAGGTGCTTGTGTGCCAGGCCCAGGGCGTAGAGCTCAAACGGTGCGGCCTGGCCGGCCTCGTAGGCCTCGATCATGGTGCGCCCGCCGCCGGAGTAACCGCTCACGGAGGGCAGGGCCAGCGCATGGTCGGGGGCGATCAGGCCGGCATCGACGAGCGGGCGCAAGAGTGCGATGGCGCCCGTGGCATAGCAGCCGGGGTTGGCCACGCGCGTGGCCTCGCGCACGGCCTGCAGCTGGCCTGCGGCCAGCTCAGGGAAGCCGAACACCCAGCCCGGCGCCGTGCGGTGGGCGGTGGAGGCGTCGATGATCTTGATGGCGCGGCCGGTCTCGGCCGTGATGGCGTCCACCAGGGCCACGGTTTCACGCGCGGTGTCGTCATGCAGACACAGCACGACCAGATCCACGCCGGCGATCAGCTCGCGCTTGGCGCCGGCGTCCTTGCGCCGCTCGGGCGCGATGCTGACCAGCTCGACCGCAGGCATGGTCTGCAGGCGCTCGCGAATCTGCAGGCCGGTGGTGCCTGCCTCGCCATCAATAAAGACCTTGGGCATCTGGGGTTCTCCTGCAAGGGCCGACAGGGCGCGACCGGGGCGTAAGTTTGCACCAAGCCATGGTGCATCGCAACATAATACAATCGGCGGCTGCCATTCCCGGGCATGCGGAAATTTCTGCACATCGGCAGAACGGGTACAAACACCATCCTTCCCCTGAGAGAGACCTCATGAAGATTCACGAATACCAAGGCAAGGAAATCTTGCGTAGTTTCGGCGTGCCCGTCCCGCGTGGCATTCCTGCGTTCACGGTGCAAGAGGCCGTGGAAGCCGCTCAAAAGCTCGGCGGCCCCGTGTGGGTCGTGAAGGCCCAGATCCACGCCGGTGGCCGTGGCAAGGGCGGCGGCGTGAAGGTCGCCAAGACCATTGACGACGTCAAGGCCCTGGCCGGCTCCATCCTGGGCATGCAGCTGGTCACGCACCAGACCGGCCCCGAGGGCCAGAAGGTACGCCGCCTGTACATCGAAGACGGCGCCGACATCAAGAACGAGCTCTACGTCTCGCTGGTCACCGACCGCGCCACGCAGAAGGTCGCGCTGATCGCCTCCAGCGAAGGCGGTATGGACATCGAGGAGGTGGCGCACAGCACGCCCGAGAAGATCATCACCGAGATGATCGACCCCCTGGCTGGCATCACGCCCGAGCAGTCGCGCAAGGTGGCGGCCGCCATCGGCCTGACGGGCGCCTCCATCGACCAGGCCGTAGACATCTTCGCCAAGATCTACAAGTGCTACATGGACACGGATGCGTCCCTGGTCGAGATCAACCCGCTCAACTGCAACTCCAAGGGCGAGTTGATGGCCCTGGACGCGAAGTTCAACTTCGACGCCAACGCGCTGTTCCGCCACCCCGAGATCGTTGCCCTGCGCGACCTCGATGAGGAAGACCCGGCCGAGGTCGAGGCCAGCAAGTTCGACCTGGCCTACATCAGCCTGGACGGCAACATCGGCTGCCTGGTCAACGGCGCGGGCCTGGCCATGGCCACCATGGACACCATCAAGCTGTTCGGCGGCGAGCCGGCCAACTTCCTCGACGTGGGCGGCGGCGCCACCCCCGAGAAGGTCACCGAGGCCTTCAAGATCATGCTCAAGAACGACAAGGTCAAGGGCATCCTGGTGAACATCTTCGGCGGCATCATGAAGTGCGACACCATCGCCACCGGCGTCATCACGGCCTGCAAGGCGGTGAACCTGCAGGTGCCGCTGGTCGTGCGCATGAAGGGCACGAACGAAGAGCTGGGCAAGAAGATGCTGGCCGAATCCGGCCTGCCCATCATCAGCGCCGACACCATGGCCGAAGCGGCCACGAAGATCGTCGAAGCCGTCAAATAAGCCCGGGAGCATTTCATGTCGATCTACATCAACAAAGACACCAAGGTCATTACCCAGGGCATCACTGGCAAGACCGGTCAGTTCCACACCGAGAAGTGCCAGGAATATGCCAACGGCAAGAACTGCTTCGTCGCCGGCGTGAACCCGAAAAAGGCCGGTGAGTCCATCTTCAACATCCCGATCTACGCATCGGTGAAGGACGCCGCCAAGGAAACCGGTGCCACCGTCTCCGTGATCTACGTGCCCCCGGCAGGCGCTGCCGCCGCGATCCTGGAGGCCGTCGAGGCCGACCTGGATCTGGCCATCTGCATCACCGAAGGCATCCCGGTGCGCGACATGCTGGAAGTGCGCAACAAGATGAAGGCCAAGGAAGCGGCTGGTGGCAAGCGCACGCTGCTGCTGGGCCCCAACTGCCCGGGCCTGATCACGCCCGACGAGATCAAGATCGGCATCATGCCCGGCCATATCCACAAGAAGGGCCGCATCGGTGTGGTGAGCCGCTCCGGCACGCTGACCTATGAAGCCGTCGCGCAGCTGACCGAGCTGGGCATCGGCCAGTCGAGCGCCGTGGGTATTGGCGGCGACCCCATCAATGGTCTCAAGCACATCGACGTGATGCGCGCCTTCAACGAAGACCCCGACACCGACGCCGTGATCATGATCGGCGAGATCGGCGGTCCCGACGAAGCCGAGGCCGCCCAGTGGTGCAAGGCCAACATGAAGAAGCCCATCGTCGGCTTCATCGCTGGCGTGACTGCCCCTCCGGGTAAGCGCATGGGCCATGCCGGTGCGCTGATCTCCGGCGGTGCCGACACGGCCGATGCCAAGCTGGCGATCATGGAAGAGTGCGGCTTCCACGTTACGCGTAACCCGTCCGAGATGGGCCGCATCCTCAAGAGCCTGCTGTAATCCTGTGGCGCCCGTAGCTTGCTGGCGCCCGTAGGCAAGCCCTGGGGCATGCGCGCGGCCGCCATGGCTGACCGCGCACAGAACCTGACACAACGCCAGTCTGAGCATCAGGCTGGCGTTTTTTTATTCGGCAATGCCCCGGCCGCGACAGAAACTGCAGCTGCCATCCCCAGGCGATGCAAAAAAATCTCCCACTCTCGGCCACAGAGAGCCTGCCTCAGTCTATGATTCGCGTCTCTGTAACAGATTGATTCAATTCGAGCCATGGTGGGCTATCCATTGACGGTTATCGCAAGGCAGTTCTTGCCCGTTGCCCTTCCACGCCACGGCTTGCGGGGGGCTTCATGAGGTCGGTGTTCAGCCCCGGTTACGAATTTTGCGCGCTCACCGACACCGGGCGCGTGCGCTCCAACAACGAAGACGCGGTGGCCATCCATGAGGCGGTTCAGCTGGTGCTGCTGGCCGACGGCATGGGGGGCTACAGCGCTGGCGAAGTGGCCAGCGGCATGGCGGTCAACGTCATCGGTAGCGAACTGGCGCAGTGGCTCGAAGAAGCGCCCGAGGATGTATCTCTGGGCGAGGTGCGCCGCGCCCTGCAGACCTGTGTGGACAACGCCAACCAGGCCATCTTTGGCGCATCACTTGCCAATCCCCAATATATGGGCATGGGCACCACGCTGGTCGTGGGCGTCTTGCGGGGTGCGCGCTTGATCCTGGGCCATGTCGGCGACTCGCGCTGCTATCGCCTGCGCGGCAGTGAGTTGCGCCAGATCACGCGAGACCATTCCTGGTTGCAGGAGCAGATCGACCTGGGCCTGCTCACGCCCGCGCAGGCGGCGGTATCGGGCCTGGGCAATCTGGTCACGCGCGCCCTGGGCGTGGACGCCACGGTACACCCCGAGATCAATGAGTTCGCGGTGCAGCCACAGGATTTGTTCATTCTGTGCTCTGACGGTCTGAGTGACATGGTGGATGACGACAAGCTCGCCGAGTTGGCGCGCCTGCCAATCGGCCTGGCCGAGAAGGCCGAACGCATGGTCGCCATGGCCAACGCCATGGGTGGGCGTGACAACATCAGTGTGCTGCTGGTTCGGGCCACGGCAGACAAGAAACGCGGACTGGTCTCGCGCCTGCTAGGTGCGTCCTGAACCGCTATATTGCTACCGTTATTGCACAATCAGCGTACGCAGGGAGAAACGGATCATGCCGAGAATGGTCGTGGCTATCGATGGAGTCGTCGTCAAAGAGGTTCTGCTGACGCAGGAGCGTACGACCGTGGGCCGCCGGCCCTACAACGATGTGGTGATCGACAACCTGGCCGTCAGTGGCGAGCATGCGGTCGTCGTGATGTCCGGCGACGACGTCGAGCTGCAGGACCTGGGCAGCACCAACGGCACCTACGTCAATGGCAAGCCCATCAAGCGCCAGCTACTGCGCAATGGCGACGTGGTGGAGATGGGCAAGTACCAGATCCGCTTTCTGCTGGACGCGCCCGTGTCGGGCTACGACAAGGCTCTTGCCGCTGCTGCGACGCAGGGAAGCATCGGCGTGGTGCGTGTGGTCACGGGGCCGGCCAGCGGCCGCGAAGTCGCCCTGACCAAGGTGGTCACCACCATAGGCAAACCGGGCGTGGCCGTGGCTTCCATCACCCGGCGGCACAACAGCTTCGTGCTGGCCCATGTGGATGGCGGGGAGCTTCCGCGCCTCAATGGTGCGGCCATTGGATCGGACCCTGTGCCCCTCAAAGGTGGCGATCGGATCATTCTTGCCGGGGCCGAGATGGAGTTTCTGCAAGGGTGAGCCGGCTGCGAGCATCTGGGCGCTGACCCATGAAAGTACGCATCCTCGGCTGCAGCGGCACCCTCGCCAAGGGCTGCCGCACCACCGCCTTCCTGCTCGATGACCATATTCTGGTGGATGCGGGCACCGGGGTTGGAGAGCTCACGCTGGACGAAATGCAGCGGGTGGACCATGTGTTTCTCACCCACTCCCACCTCGATCACATTGCTGCCCTGCCGCTGCTGCTGGACGCGGTAGGTGCCTGCCGCGCCCGCCCCCTGCAGGTGCACGCCCTGCCGGCTACCGTGGCCGCGCTGCGCGCCCATGTCTTCAACGACGTGATCTGGCCCGACTTCACCCGCATACCCACGCCACAGGCGCCCTTCGTGCAACTGCAGCCGCTGGGCGTGGGCGACGTCTTTGTCATCGCCGGCATCTTGCTGGAGGTGCTGCCCGCGCGCCACAGCGTTCCTGCTGTCGGCTATGCAGCACGTGGTGAGCGTGGCTGGTGGATCTACAGCGGCGACACCGAGGGCCGGAACCCGGCCTTCTGGCGCCGCGTGAACACGCTGCACAGCGAACGCGGCGGCGTGGCTGCGCTGTGCATAGAAACCGCCTTCAGCAATGCCGAGGCCGAGCTGGCGCGCATCAGCCGCCATCTGTCACCCGTGGCCCTGGCGCGCGAGCTGGCAGAGCTGCCCGCGGGCGCCGACATCCCCGTCTACGTCACCCACACCAAGCCGCGCGAAAGCAGCCGCATCATGTGCGAGGTGCAGGCGCTGGAGCATGGCGCGCGGCGCCTCATCGACCTGCAGACGGTGGACATGCTGCAGCTGTGAGCCGGCGCAGCAGCGCAGCCGGGTCTCGCAATTTCTCAGGCCGCAAAGCTGCCCGACTTGCCGCCGTGCTTTTCCAGCACGCGCACGCCGGTCATCACCATGCGCTTGTCGGCCGCCTTGCACATGTCATAGATGGTCAGCAGCGCCACCTGCACGGCCGTCAGGGCCTCCATCTCCACACCCGTCGGGCCTACGGTCTCCACGGTGGCGGTGCATTGCACGGCGTTGTCCGCTGCCAGCAGCTCAAAACCGACGGCCACGCGCGTGAGTACCAGCGGGTGGCACAGCGGAATCAGCTCGCTGGTCTTCTTGGCGGCCATGATGGCGGCAACGCGCGCCACGCCCAGCACATCGCCCTTCCTGGCCGTGCCCGACGCGACCAGCTCAAGGGTGGCGCCCTGCATCTCGATGCGGCCGGTGGCAATGGCGATGCGATGCGTGGCGCTCTTGGCGCCCACGTCCACCATATGGGCCTGGCCCTGGGCGTCAAAATGGGTCAGAGGGGAAGAAGGCTGGATCATGGCGTGCAGGGGTTACAACCGGGGGCGAAACATTTACAAGGCCGGGGCATCATACGGCCATGTGCCAAGGGCCGCGGCCGGTGGCGGGCCCGCTAGACCGGGCGGAGGAGTCATGTGCAGAATATCAAATCAAATCGGCGTCTGGCGCTTATAGGTAGGGTGCTGGCAGCTACTATTTTTATAATTGCTGGCGGAGCGCTGGCGCCCGCTGCCCAGGCGCAGTCCCAGCTTCCCATGATGGGTGACGGCGCCGAGATGACGACCAGTGCCGAGCGCCAGCTGGGTGACCGCATCATCCGCGAGCTCTACCGCGATCCCGACTACATCGACGACGCGGTGCTGCAGGAATATGTGCAGACCCTGTTCCAGGCCCTGGTGCACGCGGCCGAGGCGCGCGGCGAGCTCTCGCCCGAACTGCAGGAGCGCTTTGCCTGGCAGATCCTGCTCGGGCGTGACCGTTCGGTGAACGCGTTCGCCTTGCCAGGGGGCTACTTTGGCGTGCATCTGGGGCTGATAGGCGTAGTAGCCACGCGCGACGAGCTGGCCTCGGTGCTGGCCCATGAACTCAGCCATGTCACCCAGCGCCATATCGCGCGCCTGATGGCCCAGCAGGGCCGGCAGACGCCGTTGATGCTCGGCGCGCTGGTGTTGGGCGCGCTGGCGGCGGCCAAGAATCCGGCCGCGGCCCAGGCCATGATGGTGGGCGGGCAGGCGCTGGCGGTGCAGAACCAGCTCAACTTCTCGCGCGATATGGAGCGCGAGGCCGACCGCGTGGGCTTTGGCCTGATGCAGCCTGCGGGCTTTGCGCCCCAGGGCTTCGTCGCCATGTTCGACAAGCTGCAGCAGGCCAACCGCATCAACGACAACGGCAGCTGGCCCTATC
>Ga0209792_1000728_pt1 | contig 19820 bp, 18 predicted proteins | sample EBPBio142005_DNA_FD_185860 | JGI IMG/M metagenome (GOLD analysis project Ga0209792, IMG submission 185860) | Wastewater treatment Type I Accumulibacter community from EBPR Bioreactor in Madison, WI, USA - Reactor 1_6/14/2005_ DNA (SPAdes)... | ecosystem: Engineered > Bioreactor > EBPR >... | reverse complement strand
CCTTGACCTTGGCGGACAGGCGGCTCTTGTCGCGAGCGGCCTTGTTCTTGTGGAAGATGCCCTTGTCGGCAATGGTGTCGAGCACGGACTGGGCCTTGGCGAACAGCTCGGTGGCCTTGGTCTTGTCGCCGGCCAGGACGGCCTTCTCGACGTTCTTGACGGCGGTGCGGTACTTGGAGCGCAGCGAGGTGTTGGCTGCGTTCAGCTTGACGCCCTGGCGCGCGCGCTTGCGGCCGGAGGCGAGACGGGGGTTCTTCTTGACTGGCTTACCAGATGCCATGATATGTGTTCCTTGTGTCTGAGGATGTTGTCAGCAAAGCCGGAGATTATAGCGCGCTTGTTGATTTGAGGCCATGGTGCTTCTTAAGCGAATACACTTCGCACGGTGTCACTGCTCAAAGCCGCCTCCACCGTATCCCTGTTGACCCTGGCCTCGCGTGTGACGGGCCTGGCGCGCGATCTGCTCATGGCCTCGATCTTCGGGGCCAATGTTCTCACCGACGCGTTCAACGTCGCCTTTCGCATTCCCAACCTGTTTCGCCGCCTGTTTGCCGAGGGAGCCTTCAGCCAGGCCTTTGTGCCTGTGCTTGCGGCCCACAAGACGCAGCATGGCGAGGAGGCCACGCACAGGCTCATCGACGCGGTGGCTACGGCATTGTTCTGGGCGCTGCTGCTGGCCTGCGTGCTGGGCGTGGTGGGGGCACCCCTGCTGGTCTGGGCTCTGGCCAGCGGGCTGCGCCAGAACCCTGTGGGATTTGACGCGGCCATCTTCATGACGCGCTGGATGTTTCCCTACATCGGCTTCATGTCGCTGGTGGCGCTGTCGGCCGGGGTGCTCAACACCTGGAAGCGTTTTGCCGTACCGGCGGCCACGCCGGTGCTGTTGAACCTGTGCATGATCGCCGCGGCCTGGCTGGGCGCACCGCAGCTCGAGCGCCGCGGCATCGAGCCCATCTATGCGATGGTAGGCGGCGTGATGGCCGGCGGCGTGCTGCAGCTGGCGGTGCAGCTGCCGGCGCTGCTGCGCCTGGGACTGCTGCCGCGCATCGGCATGACCTGGGGCAGCGTGCGCAGCGCCTGGCAGGATGCGGGCGTGCGCCGCATCCTCACGCTGATGGCGCCGGCGCTGCTGGGCGTGGGGGTGGCGCAGATCTCTCTCATGATCAATACGCAGATCGCGTCCTATCTGACGCCGGGCAGTGTCACCTGGCTGTTCTATGCCGACCGGCTCATGGAGTTTCCCACCGCCTTGCTGGGCGTGGCGCTGGGGGTGGTGCTCACCCCCCAACTTGCGTCGGCCAAGGCGGCGGGGGACGGTGAACGCTATTCCGCCATGCTCGACTGGGGCCTGCGCATCGTGGTGCTGCTGGCCGTGCCCTGCGCCGTGGGCCTGCTGACCTTTGCCATGCCCATTGTGGCGACCCTGTTTCACCACGGTGCCCTGCATGACGCCGATGTCAGGCAGATTGCCGTGGCGCTCGCGGGCTATGGCGTCGGCCTGCTGGGCCTGGTGGCCATCAAGGTGTTGGCGCCGGGCTACTACGCCAGCCAGGACATTCGCACGCCTGTGCGCATCGCCATCGTCGTGCTGGTGGTTACGCAGCTCATGAACCTGCTTCTCGTACCGCTGCTGGCGCATGCGGGCCTGGCCTTGTCGATAGGGCTGGGTGCCATCATCAATGCGCTGTGGCTGCTGACGGGCTTGGTGCGCCGTGGCAGCTTCCGGCCGCGCCCGGGCTGGGGCAAGCTGGGGTTGCAGGTGGCTGCGGCCAGCGCCTTGCTGGCGGTGTTTCTGGCGTGGAGCTCGCTGCATTTCGACTGGCTGGCGCTACGCGCCCACAGCGTCCAGCGCGCCGGGCTGATGGGCTTGCTGCTGTGCGCCGCCGCCGCGCTTTATTTTGGGGCACTGTGGGCCTGCGGGCTCAAGCCGCGCGAGCTCTTGCGCCGGTAGACTGAAGGGCAATTCGATACCTCATGTCATTGAGCTACCCCGTCCCCACACCGCTGGAATACTTCGCATCCCTCGTGCAGGTGGGGCAGGGCGAGGCCATCGCCCTGCTGGAGGCTGCGGCCTGCATTGCCCATGATGCGCATCCAGACATGGACGTGCAGGAGTTCCTGGACGAGATGGACAGGCTGCAGGTGAGGCTTGCGCGCCGCATGCCAGCGGGTGCAGAGCCGCTGCAGCGCCTGAATGTGCTCAACCGCTTTTTTTACGGCGAGCTGGGTTTTGGCGCCAACCTCAACGACTATTACGCGCCCGACAACAGTTACCTGCACCTGGTGCTGAGCACGCGCCGTGGCATCCCGATCTCATTGGCCGTGCTGTGGCTGGATCTGGCCCAGGGCGCAGCGGGGCTCAAGGCATATGGGGTGTCCTTCCCGGGGCATTTCCTGGTCAAGATCCTGCTGCCCGGTGGGCAGGCCGTGCTTGATCCCATGACGGGGCATTCCCTGTCGCGCGAGGCATTGAGCGAGCGGCTGGAGCCCTTTCGCCAGAGCCAGGGCGCGGCCACGCAGGAGGAGGTGCCCCTGGGCCTGTATCTGCAGGCCGCGACGGCGCGCGACATCCTGGCTCGCATGCTGCGCAACCTCAAGGAAATCCACCGCACGCGAGAGGACTGGGGGCATTTTGTCGCCGTGCAGCACAGGCTCATCACCCTGCTGCCCGACGCCTGGGAAGAGTGGCGCGACCGCGGCCTTGCCTATGCCGAACTGGGCCAGCCACGGCAGGCACTGCAAGACCTGGATACCTATTTGGCCCACGCCGCCGGTGCCAGCGACAGCCAGGATATTGCCTTGCGTGTCAAGGCCTTGCGCGCTCTGGGCTAATAAAAACGCCCGCCATGCAGGCGGGCGCGCAGCGGGTGGCAGCGTCGCTCAGGAGGTGGCCTTGACGGCCAGCACCGGGCAATCCACGTTGAGCAGGATCTCCTGCGCCATGCTGCCCAGCAGCAGCTTGCCCACGGGCGAGCGCTTGCGCAGCCCGATCACGAGCACCGACACCTGCAGCGCCGTGACCAGCTCTTCGATCTCGTCGATGGCGCTCTTACCGCGCACGAACTGGCGGAACTCGGCCGCTATGGGCAGCGTCGACAGGCGCTCTTCCACGCGTTCGACTTCGTAGCCATTGACGATGTTGGGGTCGTCCTGGCGCCCTCCGGGGCCGGCGTTGATGACGACCAGACGCTCATTGCGCCGGGTGGCGATTTCGATTCCCTTGTCCAGCGCGGCCCGGCCTTCTGGGCGGGGAACGTAGGCGACGAGAATGGTCATGCAGGTGTCTCCGTTGTACGGTTTGGGTTGCTTCTGGCAATGGGTCACCAGAATTGGATGGGTAAGGCTGGTAGTTTAGCGCCACGCCAGGTGGGAGTTTTATGACGCACTCACGCAGGCGCAGCGCCATCAGGGGCAATGCTGTGGCAGCAATCAGATCAGACGTGCGGCCTTGAGCTCTTTCTTGAGATAGGCGTAAAACAGAGGCGCGGCCACCAGGCCGGCCGGCCCAAAGATGGCCTCGGCGATGAACATCACCGAAAGCAGTTCCCATACGCCGATATGGGTGCGACGGCCCACCACCTTGGCGTTGATCACGTATTCGGCCTTGTGGATCAGGATCAGAAAAACCAGGCAGGCGACGGCTGCCGCCGGCGAAACCGACAGACCGACGACGGTGAGCACGGTGTTGCACAGCAGATTGCCCACGATGGGCACCAGACCCGCGAAAAAGGTGAGCGTGATGAGTGCCGGCGTATAGGGCAGCTTCAGATCCCACAGTGGCAGCAGCAGCAGCAGGAAGATGGCCGTGAGTGCGGTGTTGAAGGACGCAATCCAGAACTGTGCAGCCACGATCTGGCGAAACGCATCACCCATGCGCGCCACGCGCAGGGTGAGCTGTTGCGTCAGCCGGCCACGCGCCGCATCCAGGCTGCGCACGGCGGCCAAGGCACCTATGACCAAGCCTACGTAAGCGTAGAGCAGACCGGCGAGCCAGACCCGGCCAGCCAGGGCCAGCGCGCCTGCCTTGGCGCCCAGATACGAAGCGATGACGCGCTGGATTTCGGCAGTGCCTTCGGGCAGCTGGGCAGCGATGTCGGGTGGCAGCTTCTGGCGCAGTTCCAGCACCGTGCTGGCCAGAAAGTCCAGCAGTTCGCGGTACTGCTGGGGTGCGTCAACGATGTAGGTGCGCGAATGCGACAGCGCGAGTCCAACGAGCAGCAGGGGCGACAGCATCACGAGGGCCGCTGCCACGCTCTGGCCGCTGCGCGAATAGCCCCGCCCCTGTGGAAGTAGGCGGCGCAGTCGCACCAGGCGCGGCGCCAGCCAGCGCGTGAGCAAAAAACCCACGCACACGCACAGCAGGCCCGGCAGCAGTCCGTAGCACATGACCAGCAGCAGCGTGCCAGCCATGAGCACATGGCTGGCAATGGTTACGCCGTGCGTTGTTTGCGGGAGCACGGGGCTGGCTGCCGGCCGCGCTTCGGGTTCGCCCCGCGGCGTCAGTCCCGGTGACATGATCGGTATGGCGGTTGACTTGCGGATCAGGCAACGACGACCGCGGCGCCCGTGCCCCGTTGGGCGATGGCGCCGATGGTGTAAACCTGCTCACCGAGGGCCCGCAGCGTGGCCGCGGTGGCTTCGGCAGCCTCTTGCGGCACTACCACGACCATGCCGATGCCGTTGTTGAAGGTGCGGTTCATCTCGGTATCGTCGATGCCCGCGGTCTTCTGCAGCCAGGCAAACAGCTCGGTCTGTGGCCAGCTGCCGGCCTTCAGGTGGGCCGCGAGGCCGTCGGGGAGCACGCGCGGAATGTTCTCCAGCAGCCCGCCACCGGTGATGTGCGACAGGGCCTTGATCGGGTGCTGTACCAGGGCGGCGAGCACGTTCTTCACGTACAGGCGCGTGGGCTCCATGATGGCCTGCCTGAACGGCTTGCCGTCGAGCTGCTCAGGGGTGTTGCTGCCTGCGCGCTCAATGCACTTGCGCACCAGCGAAAAGCCGTTGGAATGCACGCCGCTCGACGCCAGGCCCAGTACCACGTCCCCGGCCTGCACGGTCTTGCCGGTGAGGATCCTGGATTTTTCCACCGCACCCACGGCAAACCCCGCCAGGTCGTACTCACCGGCCGGGTACATGCCGGGCATTTCAGCCGTCTCGCCGCCGATCAACGCGCAGCCCGACAGCACACAGCCCTTGGCAATGCCGCCGACCACGGCAGCGGCCGTATCCACGTCCAGCTTGCCACAGGCGAAGTAGTCCAGGAAGAACAGCGGCTCCGCGCCCTGCACCAGCACGTCGTTGACGCTCATGGCGACGAGGTCGATGCCCACGGTGTCGTGCATGTTCCACTCGAAGGCCAGTTTGAGCTTGGTGCCCACGCCATCCGTGCCGGACACCAGCACCGGCTCCTGGTAGCGCTTGGGCACCTCGAACAATGCGCCAAAGCCGCCGATGCCGGCCAGCACGCCTTCGCGCATGGTTTTCTTGGCCAGCGGCTTGATGCGCTCGACCAGCGCGTCGCCCGCGTCGATGTCGACGCCTGCGTCTTTGTACGAAATGGGAGGGGTGGGGGAGGAGCTCATGTAATTCAGGATGGGGTTGGCAGGTCGAACCAAACCCGCGATTTTAGAGGCCGCGGGTCGCGGGCGTGAGGTGAATGCCCGTTGGCAGCCCCGGCTTACCCGGAAAAAAGCCCTGCCACGAGGGCAGGGCCTGCTTGCTTTGGGCGGTGTGGGGTCAGAGCGATCCGTCACCCAGCACGATGCCCTCGCGCCGTGGGTCGGCGCCGCCTTGCAACTGGTTCTTGCCGTCCCGGGTCACGTGCATGATGGTGGCCACGCCGCTCGATTGGGCGTTGTTGTTCACCGTATGGCCCTTGGCCTTGAGGCCGGCGACCAGGCCTGTCAGATCCAGCGTGGTGTTGGAGCCGTCCACGCCCGTGGTGGGATTGTTGGTGGCGCCAAAATTCACCAGCGACGTGGCCTTCTGCGCGTCCAGTCCCCAGTCGAGTGCGCCCACGATGGTCTTCGTCACATACTGGATGATGGCGCCGCCACCGGGCGAGCCCGTGGCCATGACGAAGTCGCCGGGCGCGGTGCCCTTGAACACCAGGGTGGGAGCCATGGTGCTGCGTGGACGCTTGCCGGGTGCGACGCGGTTGGCCACGGGATGGCCGCCGGCGTCCACGGGGTTGGCCGAGAAGTCGGTCAGCTGGTTGGTGAGCAAAAAGCCCTCAACCATGTGAAACGACCCCATGCTCGACTCCACCGTGGTCGTCATGGAGACCACGTTGCCATAGGCATCGACCACTGATAGATGTGTCGTGCCATGCTCCTCTGTCTTGTCCACGCCCAGCGGCACGGGGCCGAAGTCGCCGGGCGCTGCCGTGCCCATGCTCTTGTCCATGCTGATGAGGCTGGCGCGCTTCTTGAGGTAGTCGGGGCTGAGCAGCGAGGCCAGACCCTGCGCCGGCAGCGGAACGAAGTCGGTGTCGGCCACGTATTTGTCGCGGTCGGCATAGGCCAGGCGTTCGGCCTCCGACACCAGGTGCACGCCCATCACGCTGGGGACACCGCCTTCGTTGGTCGGGTCGCTGGGGGCGTACTGCGCGAGGTTGAATTGGCTGAGGATGCCCAGCGACTGCGCGATTGCGATGCCGCCCGATGAGGGCGGCGACATGGTGCACACATGGTAGGTGCCGCGGTAGTTGGTGCAGACCGCTTCGCGCTTCTTGGCCTTGTAGTTCGCCAGGTCGCTCAGCGTCATGAGGCTGGGGGTGATGGGCGTTTTGGCCGCATCGTCGCCCACGGACTGCGCGGCCTTGGCAAGGATGGCCTTGGCGATGTCGCCCGTGTGCATGGCGTCCGCTCCCTGCGAGGCCAGGGCCCTGAGGGTTCTGGCATAGGGCAGGTTGGTCATGGTCTCGCCAGTCTTGCGTGGCGTGCCGTCGGAATGGAAATAAGTGGCCATGGCGTTGGCATCCAGCGCCAGGTTGTTCGCATTGCTGGCAATGGCCGCGCCCAGGCGGCCCGGGATCTGGAAGCCGTCGGTGGACAGCTTGATGCCATAGTCGAACAACTGGCTCCAGGCCAGCTTGCCATGCTCCTTCTGGGCCATGTCCAGCATGCGCATCACGCCGGGCACGCCGATGGAGCGGCCGCTGCGCCGCGCACTGGGCACGGGGGCAGGGGAGCTCGCATCGTCCTGGTTCTGCCGCATCAGGTAGTAGTTGGTGGCGGCGGCCGGCGCGGTCTCGCGCCCGTCGTAGGCGGTGACCTTCTTGCTCCTGGCGTCGTAGTACACCATGAAGGCGCTGCCCGCGATGGTGCTGGACTGCGGCTCCACCAGGCCCAGAACGGCCTGCATGGCCACGGCCGCGTCCACGGCCGAGCCGCCGGCCTTGAGGATGTCGCAGCCGGCCTTGGTCGCCAGCGGTGTATTGGCCACGGCCATGTAGCTGCTCGAATGCTTGGCCGTCAGCCCCAGGCGGTAGCCCGACGCAGCCTCGGGCGCCGCAGGGTCGCCGCTGACGCCTGAACCCACTACCACGATGGCCCCGCCGCTGCCGCGCACGGTGCAGCTGTTGGGGTTGTTGTCAACAATGAGCTTGTCGCCGCCACCGCCGCAACCCGCGAGAAAAGCCGCCGCAGCCAGCGGGGCCATGATCCAGAGCACTTTTGGGGACATAGGTTTGCCTCGTTGCAGGTACAGAAATGCGAGCCGTGCCCGGTGCCCGAGCCGCATGGGGCGGCGGCCTGCCGGTTTTTGCTCGCAAAGGGAGGCACAGCATAGAGCGGGAACAAGCTCTTCGCAACGCCAGCCGCGCCGTGCCATCGCCGGTGCTTTGGCCGGCGCGCCGCTCCTGCAACACGGCGACCGACTAAAATGATTCGTTTTTGCTGCCTGCCCGCAGCGCCCATGGCCGGGCTGCAGTTCTTGCCTCGGCCACGCAGGCTCTCCATCTTTGTCCATGCCCATCATTACCGCGCCAGCCGTTGACCGGAGGCTGGCACCCGCCCCATGAAGCAGCTGGCGTTAGACATCGGCCTGGCACCAGGCCCCACCTTGGACAACTTCCACGCCGGGCCCAATGCGCAGGCGCTGCAGCACCTGCGCCTGGCGGTGGGTAACGGCGCGGCGCCGCGCTCGCCCGTGCCCAGCTATTTGTGGGGCGAGGCTGGAACAGGCAAGACGCATTTGCTCAAGGCCACCTACGAGGCCTTGCGCGGCCAGGGCGCAAGCGTTGGCTGGCTGGATCCGACCGTGGCCCTGCCCACGGAGTTTGATGAATGCTGGAGTGCCGTGCTGCTCGACGACGTGCAGCTCTACACCACGGCGCAGCAGGCAGCGGCCTTCAACTGGTTCGTCAACGCCATCAACCCGACGGCCGGTGCGCCGCGCTGGGTGCTCGCGGCCGGTGCGCTGCCACCGGCGGACTTGCCGCTGCGCGACGACCTACGCACCCGGCTGGGCTGGGGCCATGTGTTCCAGCTGCAGTCGCTCGATGAGTCTGAGCGCCGCGCCGTGCTGCGCCAGCAGGCCGATGCGCGTGGCATCGTCCTGGCCGACGAGGTCGTGGACTACATGCTCACGCGCTTTTCGCGCGACCTGGGCAGCCTCATGCAGCTGCTCGATCGGCTCGACAGCTATGCGCTGCGTGCCCAGCGGGCCGTGACCGTACCGCTGCTCAAGACCATGCTGGAAAGCGAATAGCCGCTGGCTCCTTCTTCATTCAATCCGTATACCCATGACATCCAACAACCCGGTGCATCAGAGGCGACTGGCACTGTTCGACCTGGACCACACGCTGCTGCCGCTCGACTCGGACTATGAATGGGGCGAGTTCACCATCCGCATCGGCTGGACTGACCGCGAGGAATTTGGCCGGCGCAACAAGGCCTTCTACGACGACTATGTGGCGGGCCGTCTGGATGTGCACGACTACGTGCGCTTTGCCACCGAGGCCGTGCGTGAGCGCGGCGCCGACGCGGCGGCCCAGGCGCACGAGCAGTTCATGCGCGACGTGATCGCCCCTGCCATCCACGAGCAGGCGCTGGCGCTCTTGCACCGCCACCGCGACGCGGGCGACGAGGTGCTCATCATCACCGCCACCAATGAATTCATCACCCGCCCCATTGCCCAGGCGCTGGGCGTTGAGCAACTGCTGGCCCTGGAGCTCGAACGCGACGCAGGCGGCTGGATCACCGGTGGCATTCGCGGCGTGCCCACCATGCGCGAGGGCAAGGTGCGGCGCATGGAGCAATGGCTGGCCGAGCGCGGCCTGTCGTGGCAGGACGTGGACAGCACCTTCTACAGCGACTCCTTGAACGACGTGCCGCTCTTGGAGAAAGTCAACCACCCCGTCGCCACCAACCCCGACCCGCGCCTGCGCGCTCTGGCCGAGCAGCGCGGCTGGCCCATCCTGGATCTGTTTCCCATACAACAATGATTAAGACCTTCATCAACAAACTGCTGGGCAAGAGCGCCCCTGGCGCGGGCCGTGCGCCCAAGCGCCGCTTTGGCAAGCGCGAAGAGGTGCCTGCGGCAGTGCATGGCATCAACCCGGATCTGGTGGACAGGCGCGCGACCGACGTGGTGCGCACGCTCAAGCAGGCGGGCTTTGAGGCCTACATCGTCGGCGGTGCCGTGCGCGACCTGCTGCTGGGCTTGAAGCCCAAGGACTTCGACGTTGCCACCAACGCCACGCCCGAGCAGGTCAAGGGGCTGTTTAGGCGCGCCTTCATCATCGGCAAGCGCTTTCGCATCGTGCATGTGGTGCACGGCCGCGGGCGCGAGCATGAAGTGATCGAGGTTTCCACCTTCCGCGCCTACCTGGACAACGCTGCGGCCGAGGCCGTCGCCGGCAACGAAAAGACCAGCAAGCAGCAGCTCGCCGGCATGCAGCATGCGGTGGACGCCAGCGGCCGCGTGCTGCGCGACAACGTCTGGGGGCCACAGGACGAGGACGCCACGAGGCGCGACTTCACCGTCAACGCCATGTACTACGACCCTGAAACCGAGGTCGTGGTCGACTTCCACAAGGGCATTGCAGACGCCAAGCGCCGCGTGCTTCGCATGATTGGCGACCCGGCCACGCGCTACCGCGAGGATCCGGTGCGCATCATCCGCGCCGTGCGCTTTGCCGCCAAGTTGAGCCCGCTGGGGTTTGCGCTGGAGCCCAAGACTGCCAACCCTCTGCTGGCCTGCGAGCCGCTCCTGCAGGAGGTGCCGCAAAGCCGCCTGTTTGACGAAATGCTCAAGCTGCTGCAGACCGGCCATGCACTGGCCTCCATCGCGCAGCTGAAAAAACTGGGGCTCGAAAAAGGTATCTACCCGCTGCTCGATGTGGTGGTGGAGCGCGCCGAGCTGCCCTTCGTGCAGGCGGCACTGGCCGACACCGACCGCCGCGTGGGCGAGGGCAAGACCGTGGCGCCCAGCTTCCTGCTGGCCTGCGTGCTGTGGCAGGACGTGAAGGCCGGCTGGGAACAGCGCCTGGCCCGCAATGAGCACGCCTTCCCGGCGCTGCAGGACGCCATCGACGAGGTGTTCGACAAGCGCATCGGCGACGTGTCCGGCCGCGGCAAGCTGGCGGCTGACATGCGCGAGATCTGGGTCATGCAGCCGCGCTTTGAGAAGCGCTCGGGCAGCACCCCGTTCAGCATGATTGCCCATATCCGCTTTCGCGCGGGCTTTGACTTCCTGCGCCTGCGTGCCGACGTGGGCGAGATCGAGGACGGCCTGGCCGAGTGGTGGCAGCAGTTCTCGCTGGCCGACGACACGCGCCGCGAGGACATGCTGGAGCAGGCGCGCGAAGAGCAGCGCGCCCGCCAGCGCAAGGCCCAGCCGGTGGCGCGGCGCGTGCCCAAGGCGGCCGACGCTGCGCCCGCCGATGCTTTGGCAGAGCCTGGAGTGGAAGGCGAGGGCACTGCGCCCAAGAAGCGCCGCCGCCGGCGCCGCAAGCCTGCGGGCGGTGGCGTGGAAGGCGGCCCCGTGCCATCGGCCGGCGACGCGTGAGCCCATACGCCGGCCAACGGCCCGACGGCGCGGCAGTGCCCGCCTGGATTGGCCTGGGTGCGAATCTTGGCGATGCACGCGCCGCACTGCGCGCAGCCGTGCAGGCCATGGCCGATTTGTCCGGAACGCAGCTGCGCCAGGTTTCGTCGCTGTACCGCAGCGCACCGGTGGATGCGGGCGGGCCCGACTACCTGAACGCCGTGGTCGCTCTGCACACCACGTTGGCGCCGTTGGCGCTGCTGCACGCGCTGCAGGCCATAGAACACGCCGCCGGCCGTGAGCGTCCTTACCGCAACGCACCGCGCACGCTGGATCTGGATCTGCTGCTGTATGGCGATGCCCGCCTGGCCACGGCCGAGCTCACCGTGCCGCACCCGCGCATGGACGAGCGGGCCTTCGTGCTGCTGCCGCTGGCGGAACTGGCGCCAGCGCTTGTGGGTGCCGACCGGCTCGTCGCCGTGGCCGGCCAGCGCCTGCAGCGGCTGGCGTGCGCCGAGGACTGGTGCCCCGGCGCTGTGGTGGATTCCTGAATTGATAGCTGCAAACGGTTGTCCAGTGGGCGCTAGAGCCTTATTTTGCTCAGTATCCAGCACCTTTGGTGGTGCGAAAATCCTCACAAAAATAGTCGTCAGCGCCCGTGTATCAGGTGCTTGTAGCTATATTTTTAATAGTAACCGCCGCCTGGGTAGGGAATCAACGCCTCAATCCACCTTGGCGCCCGAGGCCTTCACCACCTGCTGGTATTTGGCGCGCTCAGTGGCCATGAAGGCGTCGAATTGCTCGGGCGTGGTGGGCACGGGTTCGGCCATCAGGGCCTCGAAGCGGGTCTTGGTCTCGGGTGCCTTGAGGGCGTCGGTGAAGGCCTTGTTCAGTCGCTCGATGACGGGCCGCGGCGTGTCCGCGGGCGCGACCAGGCCCCACCAGGTGTCGATGGCAAAACCCTGGTACAGGGTGGACAGCGGCGGCACGCCCGGCAGCATGGGGCTGGCGGCGAGCGAGGTCACGGCCAGCGCCCGGAGCTTGCCGGACTTGATGTTGGGTGCGGCGGCGGCCAGATTGTCGATGTTGAAGTCCACCTCGCCGGCGAGCAGCGCCAACTGTGCGGGGCTGGCGCCGCGGTAGGGAATGTGCAGCGCGAAGATGCCGGCTTTGTGCTTGAACATCTCGCCGGCCAGGTGGCCGGCACTGCCGTTGCCGCCGCTGCCGTAGTTGAGCTTGCCGGGGTTGGCGCGCGCGTAGGCGATCAGGTCCTGCACGCTGCGGATTCTGAGCTGCTCGGCGCGGGCGGCGTTCACCACCAGCACGTTCGGCACGCGCACCATCTGCGTGATGCCGGCGAAGTCCTTGGCCGCGTCATAGGGCATGCGGCTGTAGAGCCAGGGGTTGACGGCATGGGTGGCCGTGGCGGCTATGCCTATGGTCAGGCCATCGGGGGCGGCCTTTGCCACCAGGTCGGCGCCGATGTTGCCGCCGGCGCCGGCCTTGTTGTCCACTACCACCACACCCAGCGTGCCGCGCACGCGCTCAGCCAAGGTGCGCGAGGTCACGTCCAGCGGCCCGCCCGGTGCATAGGGCACGACGAGGCGGATGGGGCCGTCCTGTGCGTGGCTCAGGGTGCTGGCGAGCGCCGCACCCAGGGCGGCGAGCGAGAGAAGATGGTGTCTGCGATTCATGGACTGAGGATTAGAGAAAAAAACGGTGGGCCGCATCAGCCGCCATGCTTGTCGGCTTCGGAGGTGAAGGCGTCAGCGTAGAACTCCTCGGGTGGCAGGCTGCGCTCGGCGCTGTAGGCCGCGCGCGCCGAGTCCACCACGATGGGCGCGCCGCAGGCATAGACCTGGTGGCCTGAGAGATCGGCAAAGTCGTCCATCACGGCCTGGTGCACAAAGCCCGTGCGGCCCGTCCAGCCGTCCTCGGGCAGGGCGTCCGAGATCACGGGCACGTAGCGCAGCTGGGGCATGGCGGCAACGCGCTCGCGCACCCAGGCGTCCATGTACAGGTCGTGTGGGCGGCGTCCGCCCCAGTACAGCGTGGCAGGGCGCGTGAGCGTCAGGTGCTGCATGCGCTCAATCAGCGCCTTGATGGGCGCAAAGCCCGTGCCCGAGGCCAGGAAGACCATGGGCTTGTCCGAGTCCTCGCGCAGGTAGAAGCTGCCGAACGGCCCCTCCACGCGCAGGATTTCCTTTTCCTTCAGGGCGCTGAACACATGGTCGGTGAACTTGCCGCCCGGCATGTGGCGTATGTGCAGCTCCACGCCGGGCGTGGCCTCTTGCTGGTGTGGCGCAGTGGCCATGGAGTAGGCGCGGCGGCTGCCGTCGCGCAGGATGAATTCGATGTACTGGCCCGCGTGGTAGCGGAAGTTGTCATTGGCCGGCAGCTGCAGGCGCAGTTGCATCACATCGGGCGACAGGCGTGTGAGCGTGTTCACGCGCACCGGCAGCTTGCGTATGGGGTAGGCGCTTTCGTCCGTCACCTGGCGCGATTCGAGCACCACGTCGGTCAAAGGCCGTGCGCAGCAGGTGAGCACGTAGCCGGCTTCCTCCTCTTGCACGCTCAGCGCCTTGAGCTGGTGCTCGCCGTGCACCACCGAGCCGCTCAGCTTCCTGCACTTGCACGAGCCGCAGGCGCCGTTCTTGCAGCCGTAGGGCAGACCCACGCCGCTGCGGATGGCAGCCGTCAGGATGGGCTCGCCGGCCTGCGCCTCGAAGGCCCGGCCGCTGGGCAGTACGCTGATCTGGAAGGCGGTCTCGGCGCTGGTCATGGCAATGGGTATCCTCAGGGTCGTTGTCTGGCTATGCAAAGCGACTGATTTTGCCCTCAAACCAAAACCCTCTTGGCGCGCGGCCGGCGCGCTTTCGGCGCCAGCGCCTGCTCATCATCGGCTGCGGCGACGTGGGCCTGCGCGTGGCGCGCGGCCTGGGCCCGCGCGGCCCGCGCCTGCTGGCGCTGACCTCCACACCGCAGCGTGCGCCCGCGCTGCGCGCCGCCGGCGTCATGCCGCTCGCCGGCAATCTGGACGATCCCGCCACGCTGGCGCGCCTGGCAGGCGTTGCCACGCGCGTGCTGCACCTGGCACCGCCGCCGGGCGAGCGCGAGGTGGGCCTGCGCTGGTGGCTGGATGCGCGCAGCACCGCCCTGGCGCGTGCACTGCGCCGGCGCACGCTGCCGCAGGCGCTGGTCTATGCCTCCACCACCGGCGTGTACGGCGATTGCCAGGGTGACTGGGTGGCAGAGTCGCGCCCCGTCGCGCCCGCCACGCCACGCGCCCAGCGCCGGGTGAATGCCGAGTCCGCCATGCGCCACCTGGGCCGCAGCGGCGTGCGCGTGAGTACTCTGCGCGTGCCCGGCATCTACGCCCCCGACCGCGAAGGCGGTACGCCCGAGGCGCGGCTGCGCCGCGGCACGCCCGTGCTGGCGGCGCCCGATGACGTGTACACCAACCATATCCACGCCGACGACCTGGCGCGCGCCTGTCTGGCCGCCCTGTGGCGCGGCCGGCCGCAGCGCGTCTACAACGTGGCGGACGATAGCCAGCTCAAGATGGGTGACTACTTTGACCTGGCGGCCGATCTGTATGGACTGCCGCGTCCGCCGCGCGTGCCGCGCAGCCAGGCGCAGGAGCAGCTGCCGCTGTCGCTGCTGAGCTTCATGGGCGAGTCGCGCCGCCTGATCACCACGCGCATGGTGCGCGAGCTGCGCCTGCGCCTGCGCTACCCCACGGTGCGCGAAGGACTGCTGACTGCTCCGTTGCAGGCGCTTCAGCGCGGGTAGACGTTGCCTTTGCCGTCGTAGCAGCGAAAGACATTGCAGTTGACGATGTCGTGCCGCTGCGGCGGCGGCATGGGGCGCGGCGGCACGACCACCACCGGAGGGCCGTAGTAGGGCGACGGCCGAATCGGCTGATGGCTGCGGCTGCGTTCCGTCCTGGCGAAATCGGCGGGGCTGAGGCAGGCGAGGTCGACCTGGTGCTGAGCGGCCTCAAGCCGCATCTGCTCGTCATACAAGCCCCGGCCCAGGGTGTGCAGAAGGTCTTGCAGCGTCTTGCGTGCCTGGTGGCATTGCATGGATTGGGCGGAGTCGTTGCCCGCGCGCGGGCGGACAGTCGCGGGCTCGGCCTGCTGTGCCTCCTGGCGCTGCAGCGCCTCCAGTTGCTGGCGTTCGTGCTTGCGTTGCAGGGCTTCGGCTGCCTGTTCACGCTCTTGCGCGATTTCTTGCGCGCTCTTGCGCGCTTCGATCTCGCGCGCAGCATCGCCGCGCGGGCAGGCTTCGTCGGTGTAGCTGATCTTGCCGGTGGCCGGGTCGGTGCAGCGCACCACCTGAGCCGCAGCCGGCAGGGCGCAGCTGGCGAAAACTGCCAAGGCCAGGAAGGCGCTTTTTGCGGGCCAGCTGTTCATGGCGGGCCGCTGTGCAGGTAGGCGCGCATGGGTCAACGCCAATCGGGGCGCGGCCCGCCGGGGAGCAGGTGGCGCGGGCGCTCGGGTTCGCGCTCGGCGCGGCGGTCGCGCTCGATCTGCTCGCGGCGGTCGCGCCAGGCATTGGCGTTGGGATGCTGGTGTGCATGTCCATCGCGGTTGTGGCGGTCCATCTCCTGGCGGCGCTGCGCCTCCCGGCGCTCGGCATCGCGCCGGCGTTCGGCGGCGTGGCGATCGGCCTCGCGGCGGCGCTCGGCTTCCCAGCGATGCGCCTCGCGGCGCTGCTGTGCCTCACGCCACTGGTGTTCGCGCCAGGCATCCTCGCGCCAACCATGTGGCGCAGGCGGATGACCACGCCAGCCAACGGGAGGCGCGGTGTAGATCACGCCCGGCTGCTCATACACCGTTACCGATGAGGATCCACCGTAGTAGCCACCGCCACCGCCGTCATAGTAGGGGTCGCCAGGCACGGCGACACAGCCCGCAACCAGCGAGCCGAGCGAGCAGGCGGCAAGGATGCGCGACAGAGTCGAGCGGAACAGGGGCATGGACATCTCCGGATGCGGCAGTGAGGGGGTGTCCTTGTGAGACGCGCCGCCGGGCCTTTTGGTTGACCCGGCGGCATGATCTGCGCGAGGTTTTGCACCTGCTTCACTATTGTGTCGTGATGTTTCTGCCACCAGTGCAGGGAAGCGCAAAAAAATGGCCCCGCTGGGCAGGGCCTGGAGCAGTGTCGCGGGGGATTCACTCCATGGTGAGTTTTTGCTTGTCCACCACGTTTTTGTAGGCGTTGTATTCGGCCTTGATCTCCTGGGCGAACCTCTCGGGCGTGTCGGCCATGATGAGCGAGCCCGTGTCCTCGATGCGCTTGCGCACCGCCGGGTCCTTGAGCACCTTGTGCACGGCGGCGTTCACCTTGTCTACGACGTCTTTGGGCAGACCCTTGGGGCCGATGATGCCGTAGTAGGCCATGCGGTTGACGTTGGGCAGGCCGGCCTCGGCCAGCGTGGGTACGTCCGGCAGCACGGCCAGGCGCTGGGGTGCGGCCACCACCAGGGCGGTGAGGCGCTTGTCCTTGATGAAGGGCAAGGCCGAGGGCAGGTTGTCGAAGATCAGCGGAATCTGCCCGGCCACGGCGTCGTTGAGGGCCGGGCCCGAGCCGCGGTAGGGCACGTGGGTCATCTGCGCGCCCGTCTCCAGCATGAACATTTCCATCATCAGGTGGCCTATGCTGCCGGTGCCGGGCGTGCCGAAGGAGTATTTGCCGGGGTTTGTCTTGACCTCGGCAAGAAAGCCCTTGTAGTCCTTGCCGGCGAACAGGGGGTTGGCGGCAATCACGTTGGGCGTGGCGGCGATGTTCACGACGGGCGTGAAATCGGTGAACACGTTGTACGGAATCTTTGGGTTGATGGCCGGATTGGTGGCCGTGGTGGACACGGTGGCCATGCCCAGGTTGTAGCCGTCGGCCGCGGCGCGTGCCGTCTCCGCCGCGCCGATGGCGCCGCCGCCGCCGCCCTTGTTCTCCACCACCACGGTCTGGCCCAGCTCGCGGCCCAGGGGCTCGGCGATCACGCGGGCGATCAGATCCGTGGTGCCGCCGGCGGCAAAGGGCACGAGCAGGCGGATCGGCTTGTTCGGGTAGCCCGGTTGCGCATGGGCCAGGCTGCCCAGCAAGGCGAGGATGCCCAGGGTGAGGGCGCTGCGACGGATCATGGGTTTGTCTCCTGTTGTGAAATAGCTGCGCCACCAGTGCCCGATGGCAGTGGTGGCGTGCAAGGGATTATGAGATAAAAACGTTGTCAGCGCATGTGTATCAAGCGCTGGCAGCTATGGTTTTTGTCAGTTGGCAAAGGCGGCAATGCTCGTCTGCGCGCGGCCCAGGATGAGGGCGTGCACGTCGTGCGTGCCCTCGTAGGTGTTGACCACCTCCAGGTTCACCAGGTGGCGCGCCACGCCGAACTCGTCGCTGATGCCGTTGCCGCCCATCATGTCGCGCGCCAGGCGGGCGATGTCCAGCGCCTTGCCGCAGTTGTTGCGCTTGATGAGCGAGGTGACCTCGATCACGTTCTGGTGCTCGTCCTTCATGCGGCCCACGCGCAGCGCGGCTTGCAGGCCCAGGGTGATCTCGGTCTGCATGTCGGCCAGCTTCTTCTGGATGAGCTGGTTGGCGGCCAGGGGCCGGCCGAACTGCTTGCGGTCCAGTGTGTACTGGCGCGCCGTGTGCCAGCAGGCCTCGGCCGCGCCCATGGCGCCCCAGGCGATGCCGAAGCGCGCGCTGTTCAGGCAGGTGAACGGGCCCTTCAAGCCCCGCACCTCGGGGAAGGCGTTTTCCTCGGGTACGAAGACGTCGTCCATGACGATCTCGCCGGTGATCGAGGCGCGCAGGCCCACCTTGCCATGGATGGCCGGGGCCGACAGGCCCTTCATACCCTTGTCCAGGATGAAGCCGCGGATCTGGCCCACGGTGCCGGATGCCTCGACCTCCTTGGCCCAGACCACGAACACGTCGGCCACGGGGCTGTTGGTGATCCACATCTTGTTGCCCTTGAGGCGGTAGCCACCATCGACCTTGTAGGCGCGCGTGGCCATGCTGCCGGGGTCGGAGCCGTGGTCGGGCTCGGTCAGGCCGAAGCAGCCGATGTATTCGCCCGATGCCAGCTTGGGCAGGTACTTCTGCTTCTGCGCCTCGGTGCCGAATTCGTTGATCGGCACCATGACCAGCGACGATTGCACGCTGGCCATGGAGCGGTAACCCGAGTCCACGCGCTCGATCTCGCGCGCCACCAGGCCGTAGCTCACGTAGTTCAGGCCGGCGCCGCCGTATTCGGTGGGGATCGTCGGGCCGAGCAGGCCCAGCTCGCCCATCTCGCGGAAGATGGAGAGGTCGTTCTTCTCGTGGCGGAACATCTCCAGCACCCTGGGCGCCAGCTTGTCCTGGCAGTAGGCGTGGGCGGCGTCACGGATGGCGCGTTCGTCCTCGGTGAGCTGCTGGTCGAGGTGGAAGGGGTCGTCCCATTGGAAGGTGTTGCGGGTCATGTTGTCTCCAGTAGTGTGCTAAGGGGGCATGCATGCAGGGCGTGCATGGCGTGTTGATAAGTGGCATCGTATCCCCGCAACGACCAATGGTGCAAGCGACTTGTTTTCATCCAGAAATGAGTATTTGGAATGCTTGGCTAAGATGCAGCCATGAGAAGACATCTGCCATCCACCCAGGCCCTGGCCTGCTTCGAGGCCGCGGCGCGGCACGAAAGCTATACGCGTGCGGCGCAGGAGCTGTCCCTCACGCAGAGTGCCGTCTCACGCCAGATCCTGGCGCTAGAAGACCAGCTCGGCGTGCAACTGTTTCGCCGCACGCGCCATGGCGTGGTGCTCACGCCCGCCGGGCGGCATTACGCCCGCCAGGTGGCGCGCCGGCTGCAGGGGCTGGAGCAGGACACGCTGGACGTGATGGCGCACCAGGGCCACGGCGGCGCGCTGTCGCTGGCGGCCGTTGCCACCTTTGCCACGCGCTGGTTGATCCCGCGCCTGCCGCTGCTGGCCGAGCGCCACCCCGAGATCGTGGTGCATATCGAGACCCAGACCCGGCCCTTTCTGTTCACCGACACCGGTTTTGACGCCGCGCTCTACGCCGGCACGCCCGAGCAGGTCGCCAACTGGCCCGGCGTGCAGGCCCAGCTCTTGATGCCCGAGGACGTGGTGCCGGTATGCAGCCCGCGCCTCTTGGAGCAGGCCGCGCAGCAGTCGGGCATGCCACGCGGCACCGGGCGCGCGCACCAGGGCGTGCCGCCGCAGGTGCTGGCGGGCATGCCGCTGCTCCAGCAAAGCACGCGGCCCTATGGCTGGCGCCAATGGTTCGAGGCCATGGGCGTGCAGGATGCGCCGCGTGCGCTCGACGGGCCGCGCTACGAGCTGTTTTCGATGACCGCCGTGGCCGCGGCCCATGGCCTGGGCGTGGCGCTGATGCCGCCCATGCTGATCGAGGCCGAGGTGGCGCGCGGCGAACTGGTCGTGGCCTGCCGCCAGCCGCTGCGCGGCGAGCGTGCCTACTACCTCGTCAGCCCGGCGCAGCACCAGCCGCCGGTGCTGCAGGCCTTTGCGCGCTGGCTGCAGGACATGGTGGCCGCAGCGCCTGCGGCGTAGACGTCTATCGAGTGCCAGGCACGTCATGGCTCCTTCCCCCTTTGGGGGAAGAGCCTGCCCCCGGCTTGAACGGGGGCCGGGATGGGGGCCGGGATGGGGGCCGGGATGGGGGCCGGGAGCGCCGGCATCTTGCCGGCATTGCGGTGCCAGCGCCGCTGGCCCCCACCCCAACCCTCCCCCAAAGGGGGAGGGAGCAAATCCCGCGCCAGGCAAGCGTCTTGCGCTATCAAAAAAACTGTATTGCTACCTATGGTC